>Ga0184623_10001083_pt1 | contig 11819 bp, 9 predicted proteins | sample PLM1_100_b1_FD_133138 | JGI IMG/M metagenome (GOLD analysis project Ga0184623, IMG submission 133138) | Groundwater sediment microbial communities from an aquifer in East River, Colorado, USA - PLM1_100_b1 | ecosystem: Environmental > Terrestrial > Soil > Riparian zone | place: USA: East River...
CCGGTGGAAACCACCTTGCCCCATGAAACCTCAAACACCAAACATCAAGCCTCCTGCCTAATCCCGGTTGATGAAATCGGAAAACGAGCGCTTCACTCTGTCGAACATATCTCGTGCCTCTTCCTGGGTTCGATGGAAGCTGTCTTTGATTCGTGCTTTCACGCCACCGAAGGGGCCCCTCTTATCTTCTTCGTCGGAGTCATTTTCCACATCTTCCATGGTCGCGCCGGCAAACATTCCTTCAGTCCGCCTGACCGCGCCGCGGGTCGCGCCGATGTATATTGTGCCGACCGGACGCGACGATTTACTTAAGAGAGTGACGATCCAGGTAGGCTCGCCGCGTTCATCGGTGCGCAGAGTGTAGCTGACCGTCGTAAACTGCGGGTGCGATTTTTCCGCCGTATGACTCGCCACCGCGTAGGCGCCGCTGGAATCGAGGTTCAAGCGTGCGGTGTCGATCGTTGCTCCTTCAGTAGAACCAGCGGCCTGACGGCCGGACGGCCGATCGGAAGCAATGCGTTCATCAGCCACCTGGAGTTCTCGCACGCCACCGCGCGCATCCGGGTCCTCCAAAATAATTTTCCACTTCTCCGGCTGTGGGTCGCCTCCGACGCCAGTCACCGACACAATATGACTGAGCGCGCCGCGGCCCAATTGAGTTCCAACCACGCTCAATGCTTCGTAGGCAGTTGCGTTCTCCTGCGCCAACGCCGGCGTGATCGAAAGCAAAAATGCAGCAAGCAATCTCCACATAGTGCGAAATTGAACAGTGGTTTCAGCAAGTGTCCATCGCGTTTTTGGAGTGCGGCGACATGTCGCCGCTTTTAAAGCGCGGACACGTCCGCGCAATCCAAAACTCGTCTGCGCTTGACCCCGAAAGCGTTCGGGGTTGAACGAACGCCGGAATCTGTTCAGCTTACAGGTGCCGTCGATGAAGAAAAAGACCATCGAATTCAGCAGCCATACAGGAAACCTCGCCCTGATGCGGGGCTGGGTCCGCGATTTTCTCAATGGCTACCCATTCTCCGAGAGGGAACGGTTGCTGATGGTGCTTGGGGTGGATGAAGCCTGCACAAACATCATTCGCTACGCCTACCGGTTGCGTGACGATCAACTGATCGCGTTGTCAATGGAAGGATTGCCCAAATGCGTGCGCATGCGTTTGCGCGACTACGGTGAACAGGTTGTGCCGCACGCAATGAAGGGTCGCCCCCATGATATGATCAAACCGGGCGGGCTCGGCTTATATCTCATTCGTCGGGCCTTTGATGATGTCGATTACTTGCACAAACGTCGCGGCACGGAGCTGGTGTTGACGAAAAACTTGGATGGAGATGGCTGCAATCGCCCGCCTTCTGGGTAGCGCGCGCGCTCTGTCCGCTCTGCCCCAACGCAACTTCTGGAAATCTGTGTTTCATCCGTGTAAATCTGTGGCGAACCCTTTCTCATGAAACCGCCCGAACCAGATGCCGCCTTCGAAATTTCGCTCCGGCCGCCAGCGTTCAGCGAGTTCACCGGCCAGATAAAAGTGCGCGAGCGGCTGGAATTAATGGTGGAAGCGGCAAAGAAACGCGGTGACGTGCTCGAACATATTCTCTTGAGCGGACCATCCGGTCTCGGCAAAACCACACTCGCCTACATCATTGCAAACGCGATGAGCGTGAACATTAAAAACACAAGCGGGCCGGTCATCGAAAGAGCCGGTGAATTGGCGGGACTTCTCACCAGCCTCGAGAAAGGCGACGTGCTTTTCATCGATGAAATCCACCGGCTGCAACCGACCATCGAGGAATATCTTTACCCGGCAATGGAAGATTACCGGCTTGACATCATTATCGATCAGGGACCGCAGGCACGGAGTCTGCGCCTCAACTTGCCGAAGTTCACCTTGGTCGGGGCGACCACGCGCGCTGGAATGGTCAGCGCGCCGCTCCGATCGCGTTTCGGGATGACGGCGCGGCTCGATTATTACCATGCCGAGGAGATGCAGAAGATCATTCTGCGCAGCGCGCGGTTGCTTGGGGTCGAAATTGATCCGGCAGGCGCGGCCGAGATCGCCACCCGCACACGCGGCACGCCGCGCACAGCGAATAATCTCCTGCGCTGGGTGCGCGATTATGTCCAGGTGAAGGCCGAAGGGAAAATCACGGCCGAACTGGCCGACCGCGCGCTCACCATGCTGGAGATCGATCGCGACGGCTTCGATCAATGGGACAAGCGCATCATCGAAACGTTGATTCACAAGTTCAACGGCGGTCCTGTCGGTTTGAACTCGCTTGCGGTCGCCGTTGGCGAAGAAGCCGGCACACTTGAAGAAGTGAACGAACCGTATTTAATCATGGAAGGCTACATCAAACGCACCACACAAGGCCGTGTCGCGACAGCGAATGCATATCGCAAGCTCGGCCTCAAACCGCCCGCCGGCGCGCAAAGCGACCTGTTCGGCCAATGACGCGCGAAGACTTTCCGGGGAGCGCACGCGCCCTCGCGTGCTGGCGATGGCGCCCTCGCCATCGCGAACTTTTCAAGGTTCATCGATCTCTCTCGCTGATCACATCCACGGCGTTTCGGCGAAGGCGCCGAAACGTGCACGCGAGGGCGCGTGCGCTCCCCGGAAAATGCGCGTAGAAACCGATCTCTTCCCGCAATCGACCAAGGTTTTCAGCGTCGCCGAGCTGACTCGCGCGATCCGCGGCACACTGGAGACAAAATTTGGCGCGGTCTGGGTGCAGGGCGAGATCTCAAATTACAAGCTGCATCCCTCGGGCCACCAATATTTCACACTCAAAGATGCCCGGGCCCAGATCGCTTGCGTCATTTTTCGTAATACGATGCCGCCATTGCGCACGCCGCTCGCCGACGGCGCGCAGGTGCAGGTTTACGGAAACGTCTCGGTCTTCGAAGCGCGTGGGCAATATCAGCTGAGCGTGCAAATCTTGCAGACGCGCGGACTTGGTTTACTCCAGGCAAAATTCGAAGCGCTCAAGCGCAAACTGGAGGCGGAAGGACTTTTCGACACGGCGCGGAAACGCGCTCTGCCCAAATTTCCGAGACGCATCGGTATCGTCACGTCGCCCACCGGCGCGGCTATTCGCGACATTCTCAACGTTTTGAAACGGCGCGGACCGTGGTTGCAAATTTTGATCAATCCAGTCCGCGTGCAGGGAGTGGGCGCCGCCCAGGAAATTGCCGTTGCAATTCGTGAATTGGCAATGCCGAACAAGAATTGGTCGCCGGTCGATGTGATCGTCGTCGCTCGCGGCGGCGGGAGCATCGAAGATTTGTGGGAGTTCAACGAAGAAATTGTGGCGCGCGCAATTTTTAATTCTTCGGTCCCGATTGTCTCGGCCGTCGGACACGAAATCGATTTCACCATCTGCGATTTCGTGGCCGACTTGCGTGCCCCGACCCCGAGCGCAGCGGCGGAACTCATTGTCCCGGACATTACCGATCTCCGACGGCACATGGAAAACTGCACACGTGCAATCAAGCGCGAGTTGTTCAATCGGGTGCGCGACGGGCAACAGCGGCTCGATCATGCGCGCGAGACTTTGCAACGCTGTCTCAGGCACAAGATCGACAGTTACAAGCGCGGTCTTCTGCACATTGCGGCAGCGCTCCAAGCGCGCAGTCCCGCCCGCGAACTCATGATGCGCCGCAATCGTCTTGTCGATCTCAATCGCCGTTTGCTTGCGGCGCCGTCTCAGACAATCGAAAACGCAAGACAACGTTTCCGGCGTATCGAAGGGATTTTACGCGTGCTCGGCCCCGATGCCACGTTGCGCCGCGGTTACAGCGTCACGAGAGACACCAAAGGCAATTTGATCCGGACCGTGCGCGATGCCGGACCAGGGATGAAAATTCGCACCCGGGTGAGCGACGGCGAATTTAGTTCGGAGGTACTTCGTCGCCAATAAAGTGACTTGCTTTGTGTCAAAAGTGAGGAGTGAGCCTATTCCCCTATTCGAGGCAGACGTGCACTATCCAGAACTCGCCTTAACTACCCGTCCGCCGTAGCGCGCAAAGCGGATCAGCTCGGTCACCTGCCGCAGGCGGCATTACTCAACGACTTCTTCAAGCTGCGTGCCGAGCACGTCCACGCTTCCATCGGCGTTAAGGTCGCGCCCAAGCGCGATGTGAAGCCAGTAGCGTTTTTCGCCTTCCACAGTGAACTTGTTGGCAGCGGCAACGCTGGCGGTCCCGGGCGCATATCGTCCGGTTTGCGCAATCACGTCGATCAACAGGTTCCAGGTTCGGGTTTGTCCCATCTCCGCAAGAGCGCGCGCGACCGTTTCCTTTTGTTCGTCGGATGACCAGCCGGCCGCATTGGCGCCGACGTTGGCTAGTCGGCCGGCAATGGCCCTTGTTAAGTCGGTTTGCGTCACAGCTGGGCTGGCAGTTCCTGCGAGGACCCGCTGCGTCTCAGCAACGATTCCGTTGATTGCGCTCGCAGCGTTCGTGGCTTCCGCTTGAGAGACAACAATCGAAGATGGAGGAGACGTAATCGTATCATTCTTAAGCGCAGATTTCAGCATTGCAGCGATAACCGGAGCGTTCCTTGTATAGAGATTGACGATGCCCGCCCGCGGATACGCGCTGCTGACGGGATTATAGCTGAAGAAATCCAGGACGGGAGCATACTGGAAGGGCGGAGTTGTGCTGCTATCCCAAAATTTCAGTGTCGGAACACCCGAAGTCCACGTATCGATCCCGTAGCCAAATTCTCCTACGTTGCTGAAAGCATGGTTAATGACGATTGTTGGGGTAGGGCCTCCCATTATTGGGGTGGGCGCTGGCCCTTCCCCGGAAGCGCAAGGAAAACTCCCGCCACAGGGTCGATGGGGGCAACTGCCGCAGCCATTGTCGTCGTACGGCCAGTCGCCATTAACCGCGTCGTCTCGGTGATCTTTTTCCATGCCATAAGCGAAGGAACTGTTCCCCTCGCCGCGCCCGTACTGAATAACTGTCGTATGAGTCTGATACTTAGAGTTCACGTGCGAATCAAGGTCGCAGCCTGGGACCTGGACAGAGTGTTGTGAGGCACAAGCCTCCCCGGAGTCGTATTGATCGATCAGTGACGCCCCAATAGCAAACGTCTTCGCAAGACGATCATCGTAGTCAGGTACGGTATGATCGCAGTTTCCGAATAACGCAAAGTACAGGGTCTGAAAGAAATCGTTCTGTTGGTTCGCTCCTCTGAAGCAATCGATACCTTTATGCGGGTCGGGGGTCGCGTCGGGGTCGGGAAGTGACCCCCTATTGCCGATGTACCTCCAGTGACCGGGCGTCTTTCCGGTGTTATCTAGCACTATGGCTCTCACCCAAAACAGACCAAATAACTGCATGATCTCCTGTGAGTTACCACAAAGCTTGTTCTTGTTCTTGCCGGTCTGCCAGCCTTTCTTCTTGCCATGCTCGATTATACACTCAGCTGGATTCGGTCCCAGCATGGCCAGATTATTCAGGTTAAAGCGGCCTTCACTTAGAGCACCCGTTGCTTGCAGACCCGGCCAGTCCTGCGCCGGCCGATTGCGTTCCCGGGAAAAAGTGCCCATGTACTGAAGCACGTTCTGGCTAAACCCAATACTGCTCCGAAGCTTCAGCAACTCCTGCCGGGTCATGAAAGCCTGATCGGTCCGGCTGCTTGAAACGTAGGTCGCGACGGAAGTGAACGGATAAGTTGAGGCAGCCAGCTTGTCGGCAAGGCTTTCGATGGCGAAGGGTGGATCGCCGAAATAGAGCAAGTAACTGCCATAAAAATCCTGTTTTGTGCAGTCTGCTGAAAAATTAGGATTACCGGCGGGGAAAAAGCTGCCTGGCTGTTGGGTTGTCGCGTAATTGCGCCAGCCTACGATCTTGTCCATTTGGTCTTGGGGAAAGGTGGTTGTCGGCGCGGCAGGCAAAGCAGTGAGATCGGCGAAAGCTACGATTCCTTTTCGTCCAACATTTACCAGCCACGGCGTCGGGCTTGGAGCAGTGAGGCAAGGCCCATCCGGCCAGTTAGGATAACCTGCCACAGTCATATCGAGTAATCCGCCTTCGTCGTACACGGCAAAGGCGTACCGCCCAATTACGTCACTGGGTGCTGGCGCGGAATTGGGACCTTGAGCAGTCACGAGAACCCAGTCGGCCGGGGTGAAACTTATTACTGGCGCACTATCTATAGCGTTGCTTGAGGGATTGAGCCGAGGAACTAAGTAATGGCTGTTCCAACGAGCCGTGCTGATGGAGCGGCCGTTTGCTGAGGCTATCGTGGAACTGACGTTCGAAGCGCGACTGGCCGGAGCATTTCGAGAGCTGTACCTTACCAAATTCGGAATGTCCGCGGGGATGGGTATTGGGTAAGGCGTGGGCTGAATGTTTGCCCTCGTGACGGTCGGATTGTTGAGAATTTCCTGCTTTAAATCACCGACCACGATATCGAGCGCGCTGCGGGCGAGCAGATCGGCATTGGTGTCGTTAAAACTTGATTGGGCAAGTTGGCGATCGGTCCCAGCGCGCGAGAAATAAGCAAGGGCGACACCGGTCAAAAGTACGACGAAGGCGAGGACGATCATCAGAGCAGCGCCTTTTGATGAGCGATCGCGAAAATAGAGCAACGTTTTCATGGGGTCGCTGTTGGGCTTGGGGCTGGGCTCGGGGTTGATGGGGTAAGGAGGGTCGGCGGTGAGAGATAAAAATAGCGCTCGTAGAGCCGAATACCGGAAACGGCCGGACGCGGCAAGCTTGTATTTGCATTGAGCGCGGTCTGCCAGTTCGCCCGCAACTGGCCGGGCGGTTCACCCGCGTAATCAGTTAAGATCGTGTTCCCTGCAAGCGTCGTAACCTGCGAATCAGTAAGGAGCACCCTGCTCTTGGGATCTATCACAGCGATATCCACTAGAATCGCCGACACATCTTGCATGCCGCTGACGCCAGTGTGCCCGGGAATCCGGTCATCCCACGGCGTAGCACTCAGGATCGAGCCGTACGCGGTGGGGGGGATCGTCGTTGGATCGATCCAGCCCTTTAGCAGGTAATAATATTCGAATCGAAAAACCTGCGGCCCGATCACCTCAGCGCTAGGCTCCGGCGTCGGGGAGGCTGCGAAGTCGATCACAGTCGGCCAGGCTGGGGTCGGTAAAGGATTGGGCGTTGGCGATGGCATCTCCGGTGTAGGAAGCGGCGATGCAAGCGGGATAGGGATGAAGACGACAGGTGTTTCGGTGGAAACGGCATTCCAAACCAAACCTTTGCCCATTCGCTCCAGCTTGTTTTGGGAATTTACCCGGTAGGAAACAAGCGAAACCGGGCTTTGCGAACCGATCGCTGGATAATAGCCGGGGACAGTGCTGTAAAACGCTATTCGATCGTTTCCCAGCTGAGGCACGTTGCGCAGCGGCGCGGTGGCAGAAGATTTCAGATAATAATCGACATCTGATCGTTTGACCATCTGCGCAAAATCAATGGCCATGCGATCAAGGAGCTGCCGCGCCTGTGAATCGGCGTCCATGCGCTTGTGACCGAGGGTGGTAATCGTTGCGGCGCTGTTGAGAAGCTGCGTGGCCAGCAGAACAAGCAGGACAAGCACGCCGACCGAGACCAGGAGTTCAGCCAACGTAAAGCCGCCTATGTCGCGGGGCTGTAGTGGCAGGCGTGTCGCCTGCGATCGTTTAAACTCTGCAGCCGACACACCTGCCTCTACAGCAGTCCCCTGGTCCCGGCTATCCGGCGAGGGCGCCGAATAGAACACGCGAGGGCGCGTGTGCTCCCCAGACGGAACGGAACCCGTTCCTCCCTCTGATTCCTGACCTCCGATATCTGACTTCTGGCGCATCGCGCTAGTTTCTGTCGAAGGCGGCGAACATTTCGGTTGATCCTCCGGGCGTAGTCGTCGCGGGATTTACTGCGGCGGGCCATGTCACTTTCAGATCGGCAAATGTCGCAGAATTCGCCCCGGCAGGATTCGTTGGGATGGTGACAGTCAGTCGATAGCGAGAATTGGCGCCGAGTGAAGTCGCAAACTGGCCTTCGCTGTCGAAGTACAATGTCGTCGTGCTGCTGGTAGAAAACGCAATGCCGTATTGCGTAGATGTGGATGCCGTCCTTGGTGTGGCCCGCATGTCAGCGATCACATTGGAGAGAATGCTCGTGGCGGCCGTCTGAGAAGTGGCGTTGCGGTTTGTCTGCACGCCCACGGGCATCAAACCAAAGACGGCAATCAAGCAAAATGCGGCGATCCCGAGAGCGAAAGTCAACTCGACAAGCGAAAATGCAGTGGTGGATCGCTTTGTCACCGCCTGTAGATTTTTACGCTGCCGCCGAAGCCGGTGATTTGGACTGCCGCGACATTACCGCCGTAGATAAACGTCGAACCGCTGCCGCCAATAGGAGCGGGGACAGCAGTGCCGTGCGTCTGAAGCAGACCAATTTCCACAACCCGTCTGATATCATAGCTGTCACCATTGACTCTGCTCTCACCCCGCGGACTAAACTGCAGGAGTTTGGAAAACGTATACTGCGCGGTCGGAGCGGGACTCCCGACTGGATACTGGAAATTGTGAGGGGTCGTTAATGGAGCAGTATTTGGCGGTAGCCCGTTCAGTTCGCCAAATCGAGAATAGTTAGCGTCCGTCGCTGGCGAGGGCGATGGGCGTGCCTCAAATGTATCCCCCGTACCCGTTCCAAGGGCAAAGAGCGGTAGATGGATGTTGTCGATCTTTATCAATTTTCCCACCTGCACGAGCTTTGTGGGATCAATGACCTCGGTACCTGAACCGTAAACGTTGGTTCCATCTTTTGACGCAACGATCGATATGACAAGTCGTCCGGTTCCAAGCGTTGGTGGATTGGTTGACGGTTGGGAGACGTCTTCTTCATAGAAACCGACCCAGGTGTATGTGTTGTTCGCCTTCGCGTAGGTGCGGGCGGTGTCGAGCACGCCCTTGATCGTGTACGCGGCGCTGGTGACGTCGCCTGCGTTCTTCATGTTCGTGAATGCGGGAGCGACCAGCACCATCAGGAGCGCGATGATGCCGATGACGATCAGCAGTTCGAGGAGCGTAAAGCCCGCCGGAGAACTCTCTCGAACTGAGTTGAAAGTTGAGAGTTGAAAGTTGAGAGGAGGAGCCGACTGGCAATCACGCGGCGAGAGTAGTGGCGGCCGTCTCGGATGCGAACCCCTGAAAAGGGCAACCGGCTCGCCACCGGACAAGTCCGTCCGACTGGCGGACACGGCTGCCGTTGCGGCGGAACGGGAACCATTGGCCACTTGGGGAGACACGGGGCCCAATTATACCAGAGCAGCGGTGAATAACAAGCACGGGGACGGGGGGGCACGGTGACGAGGCACGGTGATCGGTGATTAGTGATCCGTTGTCGCTGATCGACAGCGAGGACGCCAAACACGGCAGGGGGGCCGGCCACGGGCTAAAAAAAGCTGAAAAAAAAGCTTAACAAGCTTTGTGGAATAGAATATAGAGGCGGTCATGAAGATCCAAAGCCGGGTTATTTTGACGGTCGCGTCGCTTGCGATTTGCCTCCCAAACGGAGTCAGCGCGGAGGAGCTCAGAGAAGCCAAGGTGACTCAAGTCATCCAGGACGTTAAACTGCTTCCATCAGGTTCCGCACCCCAGCCGGCTCAAGTCAACGCTGATGTTCGCCAGGGGACGGCAGTGCAAACCGGTGTCCAGTCCCGGAGCGAGTTGACGTTTAAGGATCAAACGATCACGCGTCTGGGCGAGAAGACGATCTTCAGTGTGGGCGAAGGGGCGCGCACGATTGATCTGGGGAGCGGCCAATTTTTGCTTTATGTGCCAAAAAAAGCCGGCGGGGCAAAGATCAAGATGGGGCCTGTCACCGCGGCGATCACAGGTACGACTGTGCTGGGCAATTACGATCCCAGCGGAGTCACCACATTCGTAGTGCTGGAAGGAGGCGCCTGCATTTCTCTGGATAGAGTGGGGCAATCGGTTTATGTCGGGCCCGGCCAGCAACTGACGTACGACCCGATTACTGGCAGATTGGAAGACCCGGTCGATGTCGATCTTAATCAGGTAATGACTTCGCCGCTCGTCAAAGATTTTCGGCAATTGCCGAGCGCGGGTTTAATCGAGGCAAACATGCGAGTTCGGCATGCAGGGGCGGTCGGGGTCGCGGATACCGGTGAACTGGAGGCCGCGGTGAGAGCGGCGGGCGCCAGCAGCATTGGCACAGCTACGGATGAGCAATTCATGCGGGCGCTCAATTCGCTTTTCGTCCGGACAGGCGACGTGTGCGCCTACGTCGGGGTGGCGGTAAGAGCTCGGCCTGATCTGGCGGCGAGAATCGCTGTGGCCGCGGTAGGCGTTCACAGAATCGGCCGCGGATATGGTAAGGATTTCAAGGATTATAAAGGCAAAGAGATTTCCTGTGACGAAGCGAACTGCATCGTGCAAGCGGCGATGGCGGCGGCTCCGTTCACGGCCACAGAAATTGTGGACGCAGTGATAGCGGCAGCACCCTTTCTGCGCGATTGTATTTCGGCCCCCTGTGGAAGGAATGCCTTCGTTCAACCGCGGATCATCACTACGATTAATCCAGCTAACTTTGTACCTCCGGTTGTTTCCCCCGAACAGCCTTCGACATCAAGCAACGAGTAAGGCTCGCAGCGGATTTGAGAGCTCGGGAGCCGGATCCGTGAATGCACTGAGCGGCTGCGTCCTACGTGATTTTGCAGACGTCGCCATTTCTCTGAAAAGATTCGCACGAGGGTGATCTCCCACTCGCCGACATCTGACCACTGACTTCTGACCTCTGGTTTCGGCCGGCGGACGCCCCCGCGCCATCTACGGCGTTGCGGCTGAGGACTCCGAAGGATTTCGCGAGCAGGCAACGGTCTCTACTCGATTGCAGCCGACACGGCTGCCGCTACAGTGACGGCTTATGCCTTATAAAGATCTTGTTCCGCCTGCAGGTGAAAAGATTACCAGAACCGAAAAACTGAATGTTCCGGATCAGCCGGTCATTCCTTTCATTCGCGGAGATGGCACGGGACCTGACATCTGGGCTGCGAGTGTGCGCGTGTTCGATGCCGCGGTCGAAAAAGCTTTTGGCGGCAAGAAAAAGATCGCGTGGTTTGAAGTTTTCGCTGGTCAGGCGGCAAAGGACAAATTCGGTGAATGGTTGCCCAACGATACGGTGGAAGCGTTTCGCGAATTTCTGGTCGGAATCAAAGGGCCACTGACCACGCCGGTCGGTGGCGGGATTCGCTCGCTCAACGTCGCCTTGCGGCAGCTTCTCGACCTTTTTGTTTGCTTGCGGCCAGTGCAGTACTTCAAAGGTGTCCCCTCGCCCGTCAAGCACCCGGAGAAAGTAAACATGGTAATCTTCCGGGAAAACACGGAAGACATCTACGCGGGCATTGAATTCGCCCCGGGCACTCCCGAAGCGCAAACGATTCTCGATTTTCTTGAAGAGAAATTTCCAAAGGAATTCGATAAAATCCGCTTTGGCACACAGGAGAGAGCGGCGGAGTTTTGGAAAAAGGTGGGCGCGCCGGAAGGCGACGAAGTTTGCGTCGGAATCGGCATCAAACCGGTCAGTCGCGCCGGCAGCGTGCGTTTGATCCACAGCGCGATTTCCTACGCAATCACCAATCGCCGCAAAAGCGTGACGCTCGTGCACAAGGGTAACATCATGAAATTTACCGAAGGCGCTTTCCGCGACTGGGGATATGAAATCGCGAAGCAATATTTCGGCGCGGAAGAGATTGAGGGCGGTCCGTGGTGCAAGATTCCAATGGGCAAACCGGGCGCAGGGATTGTGATCAAAGACGCGATCGCCGACAACGCGCTGCAACA
>Ga0184623_10001084_pt1 | contig 11818 bp, 10 predicted proteins | sample PLM1_100_b1_FD_133138 | JGI IMG/M metagenome (GOLD analysis project Ga0184623, IMG submission 133138) | Groundwater sediment microbial communities from an aquifer in East River, Colorado, USA - PLM1_100_b1 | ecosystem: Environmental > Terrestrial > Soil > Riparian zone | place: USA: East River...
AGCACGGCATCGGCTACCACCCGCTGAGTGCACGAACGTCGGGGACAACCTGGCGTTGATGCAACGCACCGGCAAGGCCGGCTCGTTCACCGCCGCCGATCACGTGAAGGTCATCGACCACGCCCTGGCCCAGATCCCGGCCGCGCACCGGACCGACGTGCTGGTCACCATCGACGGTGCGGGCGCCTCCCACGAGGTGATCGACCACCTCACCGCGTTGAACACCTTCACCGGTCATGGCGGCCGTGGCCGGCGACTGGAGTACTCGATCGGCTGGCCCGTCGACGCGCGAACCAAGAACGCGTTGGCGCGCGTGCGCGCCCAGGACTGGACCTGTGGTCTGCGCGCCGACGGGCGCGTCGAGACCGACGCCCAAGTGGTGGACCTGACCGGGATCCTGCGCGAGGGCCCCGCCGGGGACGAACTGGCGGGCTGGCCGCCCGACCTGCGGGTCATCGCCCGGCGCACCCCCAGAGCCGACGGTGAGCAGGCCGAACTCGGCGAGGACGCCGACTACCGGTACGGGGCGTTCGCCACCAACACCCCCACCGGGCAGGTGCAGTGGCTCGACGCCCGGCACCGCACCCAAGCCCACGTCGAAGACAAGATGAAAGAACTCAACGCCACCGGCGCCGAGAAGCTCCCCAGCGCGTCCTGGAACCGCAACCACGCCTGGATCCAGCTCGCCACGCTGGCCGTGACCCTGACCGCGTGGATGCGCCACCTCGCCCTGCCCGGTCACCTCGCCAACGCCGAACCCAAAGCCCTGCGCTTTCGGCTCCTGGCCGCACCCGCGCGGCTGATTCACCACGCCCGCAAACGGATCCTGAAAATCCCGCCAGGCTGGGCCTGGGCCGAGCACCTGGCCACCGCCTACCACCGGATCCACGCCCTACACCCCGCCTAACAACCCCTGACCCGATCAGAAGAAAGGCACCCGGCCGGCGAGTGGAACCGGCGCCCGCCCGAGCACCATCGGGCAGCCCGCCGCACCCACCAGCACCTGACAGACCCATCGAGATCGGAAACCGGGCCGGATCAGCAGCCACGTCACCCCGATGAATCATCGAGGCCTGTCCTCCACGAGCTGCTTCTCAGACATGCCAATCTTCACTAGCGAGGGCATGTACTTATTGGTGAGAGCGTAGACGAAGCCGGTTGTATGTGTGGCCATTCGAATCCAATCATCTGTCTAGTTTCGTGTTTCCGCCGCAGGACGGCGAAGACCCAGGCTCCCATTAAGAAAGTCGGCGAGACCTCCATGAAACATAGCCACGCCAGTGTGCACCCGCACCGTAGTGAGGGGACCCGGCGATTGCCACGGCAACGCCAACCGTTCTGCATCGCAGCAGCCACGGATGTCCCCACCAGTCCCACGAGCGCGTTCCCCGGATTAGAATCGTCGAGCTCAGGTGGTGGACGGTGACCTGTCGGCTCAGCACGATCGGCGCCGGGTCCCTGCCAGGACATCGAACCGGTCACGACCGGCCCGGCTCAGCGCCCCGGCAACAGTCCTTATTGATATGCGAACAGATAATTCCCTACCGGCCTACATGGGGGGGAGCTAATTCCGCTCTGGTGCGAGCGTTACGAGCTTGCCCATTCAAGGCAAGTCGGACGTTGACCGGACTCCACGAACTCGCGAGCGGCCTCCCGCGCAGCGGCCGGACTTACGCGCAACGTTCCCGGTGTCTCCTCAGTCGGAACACCGCCATAGTCAAATTCTGGCAATACTCCACCATATGGCTCGATACCTGACTCGAAACCGATGTTCTCTCCTGGCCCGGTCCAAATCACTTTGGCATACCCTGGCCCTATCCCAAAATGCAAACCAAGAGGAATGTCAATCTCCCCCTGTTTCCTGTCAGGGTCGACGAGATCAATAACAAAATGAAGACCGTCCTCATCCTGTGACTGTGTTGCTTCGTCAAGGACAACATCGAGTTCATTCACGGATTCAACGAACCGTACGATATGCGGGTCGTACCCCCACGAGATTTCGTACCTTGTCACTAGCGAACTACCCTTCCATTGCCATCGAACGTATCGAACCAGGTTGGTGGCCCGGATTTCTGTTTGACATAGACAGTAATGCTGGACCCAGCAGGCAAGAGATCACGCAGGAGCGCCTGACAGCCGAGACGGCCCGGGCATGGCTCCCGCGTTAAGACAAGACTCACATGGACAGGCTCCGTCGGCGCCGCGCGGGCGCGTTCCCGGATGATCGCGGCTACGTGACCCTCCACATGAGTCATTCCGATATTGCCGGGATGAGTAAACGGAAAGATGTCCGTTCGCAGTGTTCGTGCATTGTCCTCGGATTGCCCGTCAGATCCATTCACGATTGGGTCCGTCGTTAGCTCCTCATCCTCGCCTGTTGCGGCGAGCCCGGCAACCTTCTTGCCCGGTGGCACGGTGAGCCGCGTAGCAAGCAGCTGCACCCATTCCGGGACGGAGTGGGTAGCGGTCTGCCCACGTTCTCCACTGGCGGCTGTCGGCTCGTTGTCCGTCCCAGCCGGTGGCAGCGCCTCGTCGGTCCGGTCTGCCCGATCGTGAGAGTCTGGGATGACGGCGCCGCACCAGGGTGGCCGCCATCCCCGGCTAGAAATTTCCGGTCTGCTGAGCCGCCGTGATCGTGTCGTCGACCGTCTTCTTGGCCGTTCCGAGGCCCGCGACCACTCGCACCATCGCCTGCTTGACCTGGTTGACCAGCCCGATCAGCGGACCAGGCTGGCCACCTCTCAACGCCGCCGCGATCTCGGCGGCGAGCTTGTCCAGCTCGGCCGTGGTCGCCGACGCGGCGGTAGATGCAGAGCCCAGCTGCTGCGCCGCCGGTGCCAACGTGGACACCACATCGGCGGGACTCATGTCCTCGGTGACCCGCCGCACCATCTCGGCCGTGCACTTGGCTGTCGCCGCGACACCGCCTTGCATCTCTCGAATCTGATTCAGCCGATTTCGCGCCGCGCCCACCCGGTCTGCCACTCCACGAAACCCGTTGGCCCCGGCCCGGGACTGCACCTGTTGCGCGCGACCATCGAGTTGCCCTGCTGCGGACTGCGCCTGTCCTGCGGCCTCCACGACCTGCTGTAACGCGGCAATGGTCTTGCCTACATCGGGCATGACGGTATCCCCCGTTCCGAGCCGTCCGAACCATTCAAGACCCGGAGCGTAGTACGCCAATCGGACATAAACGTAAGAATGCTTGTCCTGCGGTGGCGCGGCTATGCCAGCAGGTTGGGCGCGGCGTTGAGCTGGCGCCGGACGACGGGAGCGCAGACGGGCTCGGTGCTGGCATCGTTTGACGCCCCGGGCGGCCTGTTCGAGTTGCCGGACGCGGCTGGGAGGTGGTCGCGTGCTGGCCGCCACTTCTCACCGCCATAGCCGGCTGAGTACGGCCTGACCCACCTGCCGCGGCGAAGCCGGGGCGGGCGAGGGAATCGCGCTCCCCGCCGGCCCCAGCTCAGCCGACCTCATTCCAGTGCGCCGTCAGCCGGGTAGGAAATCACGAGCCGGCTGTCCCGCTTGCCGATGATGTGCGTTCCGGCGAGTTGCTCGTCCGGCGTGCCAGTACGGTAGGGCGTAATGATCGGTTGGTCGGCGCGGTCTTGGGCCCACGCGCATGTCTGGTCGCAGATGCGATTCGCGAGCGCCAGTCCGGCCGGGCCGTGGCCGGTCGCGCCCAACTCCCATTGCCCGTCGCCGGCGCGACGCGGCTGGGTGAAATAGGCCAGTGAGTCCCGGTCAACGAGGGCGGGGTCGCCGAGGCGCTGCGCGGGCAGGGCTTCACGGCTGCGGCGGCGACGAACTTCGCCGTGCTGAACCACCGCGACTGCTAACCGCGGCGGACGCAGCGAGGAAGTAGTTGATTCGCTGGTGCAAGCGAACGGTCGACGGAGCGCGGGCCACTGCCGAGTGGATCACGCTCCGTCGCCGCGTACTTGACGCCCCTACCAGCCGCGGTAATGCCATTCGGCCAATGACGGCCGCCGCGCCGAGGGTGGTGCCGTTGAAACAGCGTGGGCAGCCATTGCCGCTGTGCCCAGGATCACCCGCCCGGCTGCCGTACGCCGGGACGGGTGACCGGCCGAGTCAGTGCTCGCAGCCGTCGCGGACGGTGATGCCGAACCCGACGCAGGTGTCGTTGCTGCCGCTGCCGCCGTGGACCCGCTGGTTGCTACCGCCCTCGACGTCGAGGTAGTCGTCGCCGCCCCGACCATCGATGGCGTCCTTACCGGCACCGGCGTCGATGAAGTTGTTGTTGTCGTTGCCGATGATGATGTCGTCAAAGGCGGTGCCGATGATCTTCTCGACGTCGCCGTGGACGTTCATCGGATCGGGGATACAACCGCCGAGCGGGCCGCCACAGCCAGCCGTGGGGTCCGCGTCCGCGTTGCCGTCGTTCTGGTTGCCGTCGAGCGAGACGTGCACGATCTCCGACCATCCAGAGAAGTCGATGATGTCGAACTCGGTGCCGCCCCAGACCTCGGTGAACAGATGCGGGAACAGGATGTCGTCGCCATCGTCGCCGTGCATGGTCGAGCCGCCGGTGAGCACGTCCTTGCCGGAGCTGCCCCAGAGCGCGTCCGAGCCGCCCTCGAGGCTGGTGAGCTTGTCGTCGCCCGCCTGCCCGTACACCGTGTCGGCGCCCGGGCCGCCCTCGAGGACGTCGTTGCCGAAGCCGCCGTGCAGCACATCCTTGCCAGGGCCGCCGTTGAAGGTGTCGACGCCGGTGCCGCCGAGCAGGTTGTCGTCGCCGTCGCCGCCCCCCACCGTCGCGGGCAGCCCGGTCTTGTTGTTGAAGTAGTCGTTGCCGTCGGAGAGCGTGACCTTCAACGCCTTGACGGCGGCCGTGCAGGACAACGTGTGGGCGCTGGGTAACGTGCACCCCGCGCTGAGATTGTTGAGCTGAATCACGCCGGTGGTGTCGGTGACGGTGAAGGCACCGTTCGAGCCCGGCGTGGCCTCGACCGTGTTAACCGTTCCGGTGCCGGCGGTGAACGTCAGGACCGCGACCCCAGTAGCAGTGGAAACCGAGGCGATGGCCGGGTTCGGGCTGGCACTCGCCTCCGGAAGCGAGAGTGCGATCCCGCCGCCAACCATTGCCAAAGTGAGTCCGGCCACAGCCGCCGCAGGTTTGAAGAACTTCATGTGCGCTCCGTATTTCGGTCGTCAGCCTTCCGAGAAAGGAGCAGTCTCACAGGACGGGCCTTCGGAAATCGCCCCCTATCGGGCACGATCGCCGGACCTTACGAGCAGCAATTTGGTTACACCGCGCGGCTGGGTTTCGTGTTGGCGCAGGTGGCGGCCATGATCGAGATGCGTCGATAGATCCGCGCCGCTCGCTGCTGCTGATCCGGTCGCCGCCGGCTCAGCGCCACCGAAGGTTGTCCGGCCTGCCCAGCGCGTTGGCCCTGGGCCACCTTCGGTGGCACCGAACCCCATTGCTGAAGACAGCGCCGTCGAACCGGGCGTTCTTCGTGAACGTGGCGCTGTCGAACCGAGCATCTCCCGTGAACTCAGCGCTCTCGAACCGGGCTTGCTCCTTGAACTGCGCGTGGCTGAACCCACTATCCTTACTGAATCGGACTTCGCCGAACAAGGCGTCCTTCGTGAAGCAAGCCTCGATGAACCAGGCGCCGTCGTAGAACGCGGCGCCGTGGAACCGGGCGTCCCCGCCGAAATGAACGTCTCGGAACCCAGCAGGACCGCTCAGCTCGGCGGCTTCAAACCTCAAATCACCGCCGAACTGGGCAAAATCAAACCAGGCACCACCGTTGCTGAATTTAGCGCCGCCGAACGAAGCGGTCCCAACAAACTGAGCACGGACGAACCCCGCGATCCAGCCGAACTGGGTGCCGTCGAAGTGGGCGCGGTCGGCAAAGCGGGCTCCGGCGAAGTGGGCATTACCACTGAACTCAGCGAAGCGGAATACGGCGTCTCCGCCGAAACGGGCACCCTCGAAGTCGGCGTCCCCGTCGAAACGTACCCCCTCGAACTGGCCCTCACCGTCGAACTCAGCATTCTGGAATATCGCGCCGCCAAAGACTGCGTTGCGAAACCCGGCCTCTCCGGTGAACCGGGCCTGTGCGAAGTCCGCCCTCCCAACCTTGGGAGGCTGCTCTGGACGGTCAGGCGTGAGAGCGGTGAGCAGCTGCTGCAGCAGATGCTCCGTGAAGGATGTCCCTCGTACGTCGATGTCGGCACCGGGACTAAGTACAGACAGGACGTGTGGCAACTCGTCGCCGAGGTGCGCGAGGCACCGATCGAACGGCGCCTGCCGGATACCGCGACAGCGCCCTTCGCCGCCCATCACTCTCGAGCACTGCGGCCACCCTGCGACGTCAGCGTTCACCGTGCCACTTGTAGCATGTCGGCGCGGTCGGGCGTCAGATGTGGACGCTATGCCATCGCACCACGAAGACATAACGGTGCATATCGGCGGCAAACCCACGGGGGTTGCATCTAATGCAGGGCCCGAAACTTAGTCGCCAAACTTGGCGCGGGCGGGACGGGTGCGGAAGACTGCTTCGATGGCTGCTGAGTACGCCCAGAGTGACCAGTTCCGTGGTGCCCGCATCCACCTGTGCGACCTTGCCGGCCTCGAGATCCGCGATTGCGAGGTCAGCGGTCTGAAGATCGTCGACTGCTATGGGAGCGACGTCTACCTCGGTGGCGACTTCGAGCGTCTCGTCGTCAACGACGTCGACGTGACCGCCTACGTCGAGGCCGAGCTCGACCGGCAGCACCCCACGCGGGTGCTGGCGCGTGACGCCGCGTCCCGCGACGACTACCGGGCTGCTTGGGATGCCATCGAGACGCTGTGGGAGGCGACGCTCGACCGCGCCAGGCTGTTGCCCGAGGCCAAGCTGCACGAGCAGGTCAACGGCGAGTGGTCGTTGGTCGAGACCCAACGGCACCTGCTGTTCGCCGGCGATGCCTGGCTCGGCAATGCCGTGCTCGAGGAGGAAGCGCCGTACCACCCGTTGGGCTTCCCTGCCGGCGGGATGCCGCCCGACGCGACGGCGAAGCTCGGGCTCACCCTCGAAGCCACCCCGACGCTCGACGAGGTGCTCGCGCCGCGGCTCGCCCGCATGGCCACGATGCGGCGTGTCGTCGACGGGCTCACCGAGGCCGAGCTCGATCGGGTATGCGGTCGCAAGCCGGCGGACCCGTATCCCGACCAGGAGTACGTCGTGCGCCGCTGCCTCAAGGTGGTGCTGAAGGAAGAGGCCGAGCATCACCGTTATGCGGTGCGCGACCTCGCCGTGCTCGAGGCCGGTGCCTGAACCGGGTGAGGGCGCTCCCGCCTGGCAGCACTGCGCGGGCCACCGGCTCACGCCCGCCGAGCAGGAGCGCTGACCCGATCGGAATGACTTCAGCCGCATTGCGTGCTGCTACTCCCGGCTCCTCAACTCCCGTCCCTGCCAGTTAAAGGGTCCGGGTTGCATTCGGTGCGCCAACCCTGACCACGCCGCTAGGCCCGGAACTCCCGAAGCTGTCACGAAGTGACAAGTAAGCGGGTCGGGATCTACGCCTCGCTGGCGCGCTTGCGGACCGTGTGGCTGGTGACGGTGTGGCGCTGGCCGGTGGCGTCCTCGACCACGGCCGGCGTGTGGTGTCCGTCCCCGCGGAGCTCGACAACCGTGACGCCGGCGAGCTCCACGACGTCCTCCCCGGTCTGCTTGTTGAACTGCACGACGTCGACCAGGTCGCGACGGCGGACTGCTGAACGAAGAACGGCGCCAACAGCCGGCGCGCTTCCTCTAGCTGACCCTGGATCCAGGCGCCCGACCACTACGGACGCAACCTCAAGTGAGCGCGGCGGCCGCGCTGTGGCGCGAGACGAATTCGGCGATCGGCTCGGCAACGGCCGCTGGGTCCGTGGTGACCGAGAAGTGATCGCCACCCTCGAGGATGACCTCCTCGCGCTGCGGGAACAACTCGTAGAGGAAGGCTCGCGCCGCGGGGTTGATCGGGTTCTCCGAAGCGGTACACCACGAGAGCACTGGGCTGTCGATCGTTGCCGCCTGCTCGACCCCGTAGTTCCACTCGACCAATGCGGAAGCTTCGCCCTCGACGAACGTTGCCGCGTCCTTGATGCCCTGGTCGACGACGCCGGGCCCCGCGGCTTCCGCCGCCGCGCGCCAATCCAGGCCAGTTGGCTCGAAGAGCGACTCGTAAGCGCCTGCGACGTCACCCGCCTGGTAACTACCCACCATTGCCTCGAACGCCGGTCTCAGAATTCCCAGCAGGTCCGCGAAGTCGCTGGCAGCCAGCCAACTGCTCGACGGCAGCGGCTCGAGCAGCGCCAGGGACCGTACCCGATCGGGGTAGGAGGCTGCGAGTACGAGAGCGATCATCGCACCCTCGGAGTGGCCGACAAGGTGTGCCCGGTCCACCTCGAGGTGGTCCAGCAGGGCAACGATGTCGGCCGCCTGCATGCCGAAGCCACCGGCCGGTCCGCCGCTCTCGCCGTACCCGCGCCGGTGGTAGCGGATCCTCTGGAACCCCCTGAACGCCGGCTGTTCGGCCAACGGACGAAGGAAGTCGGCCCAGATGGCGCCGTGGATGAACAGCACCGGCTCCCCCTCACCCTGGACGTCGTAGGCCAACTCGATGCCGTTCACGTTTGTTGTCTTCATCGGAACCCCTTAGGTCGTAGGTCTCGTTCCTGCGGTGCCCGCCTTGCGAGCTTCTGATTCGAGACTGGCCGACCGAGCAGCCGGAAGGATCGGCATTGGCTGCCACCCTGAGTCCGAGGGCGTGGGTACAACTACCCATCTCCGATCCGGCGGGCCATGCTGGAGGCATGGAAGCCGTCGCCACGGCACACCTGGCCCGCGCACGGGAGCTTCACCGTGCCTCCCGGTGGGAGGAGGCGTGCGCGGAGTACGCCGCGGCAGACGCCGAAGAGCCGCTCGCCGTCGAGGATCTGGAAGCGTTCGCCGAGGCGGCCCAGGTCTCTGCCCGGGGTGACGAGGCGGTCGCCCTGCTTCACCGTGTCTTCGACCTCCGGGTCAGTGCCGACGAACTCGATGACGCGGCGCAGGTCGCCTTCTGGCTGTGGTGGGCCCTGTTCAACAACAACGAGGTCGTCCAAGCAAGCGGTTGGCTCAAGCAGACGAGCCGCACTCTGGGCCCCGATATCGCCACCAGCCTGTGGCTCAAGATCCCCGAGGCGATGTTCCACGCAACGACGGGCCACCGCTCTCGCGCCGACGAGCTGCTGAGGACGATCGTCGACGAAGGTCAGGGCGAGGTGGTCCCATGGGCATTGAGCATGTGGGGTCAGACCCTGATCGACGAGGGGCGGCTCCAGGACGGGCTCGATCGCCTGGAGGAGGCGATGGCCATTCTCCGCAACCATGGCCTATCGCCACGCGTCACCCCATGGATCTACTGCGCCGCCGTCCGCGGGTGCTGTCTGGCACGCGACTTCGCTCGCGCCCGGGCTTGGAACCGGTCGATGGCCAGGTGGCTCGATTCGCTGAACAGTCTGGGAGGCGCGTACCTCGGGAACTGCCGCATCTACCGCTCACGGTTGATGTTCCTCAACGGTGCCTGGCCGGACGCCCTCGACGAGATCGCCGCGGTCTGTACCGACCTCGACGGCTACACCGGCTGGGTCTGCGGCCACGCGTACTACCAGCTCGGTGAGGTCCGGCGGCTACGGGGCGAGTGGGATGCCGCCGAAGACGCCTACCGCCGCGCGGCGGAACATGGCTGCCCGACACAGCCGGGACTCGCCCTCCTCAGACTCGCCGAAGGTGACGTCGACGCCGCGTCAGCCGGCGTCCGTCGGGCGCTGACCGAGGTGACCGCGAAGCCCGACCGCCTGGACCTGTTGAAGGCCGCGGTCACCATCTACCTCGAGGAGGGGAAGATCGAGGCGGCCCGGGATGCCGTGACCGAGTTCGAGGAGATCACGAGGGAGCTGACGACGCCTGCCATCGAGGCCGAGACGTCCGCCGTCAGAGGCGCGCTGGCGCTCTCCGAGGGCGATCCCGGAAGCGCGTTGCCACTCCTCCGGCGGGCCGTCGGTACCTGGCAGGAGCAGGATGCCCCGCACGAGGTGGCCAAACTGAACGTCCTGATCGGGCAGGCCTGCCGCGCGCTCGCTGACCATGATGGTGCGCGGCTCGAATTCTCAGCGGCCCGGGAGACATTCGAACGGCTCGGCGCCCGTCCGGATCTGGCTCAGCTGGACCGGATCGTCGCGGCCACGGACGCTGGTTCCGAGACACACGGGCTCACTCGACGGGAGATCGAGGTCCTCTGCCTCATCGCCCGAGGCAAGGCGAACCGTGCGATCGCCAACGAGCTGCACCTCAGCGAGCGCACGGTCCATCGCCACGTGTCCAACATCTTCACCAAGCTCGACGTCGACTCGCGTACCGCCGCGGTGGCGTATGGAATCAAGCACCGCATCGTCGAGGTGGGCACCCTCTAACTAGGTGTCCGACCGCCGCTGCTGCCGCTGCGTCGAGGTCGGCGCCGGGCTCGTCGACCACGATCTCGGCCCGCAGGTACGGCTCTCGGAGGTAGCTCTCGATGTGGTCGCGAAGTACAGCGATCTGGGTGTCGACGAACTGGTGTCCTGCGCGTTCGGCCATACAGCCCATGATCGCGCTGCGTGGCTCAGATCGGCGCTGAGCGAATTCGAGGCGGCAGTGGCCCGCCGTACCTTGCCGGTCAGTTCGCTGAGAGCGATTCTGACGCGATTTCGGTCCCGTCGTCGCGGTTCTTCTTGAGGTGTCCGTAGACGGTGGTGCGGGGTACGCCGAACATGTCGGCGATCTGTTGCACGGTCCCCTTGCCGGCCTCGGCGATCAACAGGGTGCCGCCGGTGCTGAACGCGAGCTGCCGCGGGTTGTTCAGCTTCCGGACGACCGGAACGGGCCCCTTGCTCTTCGTCCACTTCTGCGCCTGCTGCGCCTGCGCCGCCCCGTCCGCCTCGGCGCCGAACGCATGCGGCGCCACCCCCCGGGCTTGAGCCGGTACCGCCACCGCCACGCTCGCCATCAGGCCGAGCGCCGCGGCTCCGATCAGGATGGTTCTGCGCCTAGCCATGGTGCTTCCCTCCTGCATCTGGCCGCCACACCTCCCCGTGGCAGCCCGTTCCGGACCGTAGGCCTCGGGTTGCGGGAACGTCGTTTCTGAATCGATCCGTTTCCGCGCATCTGCGGAGTGTCGAGGGCGTACCTCGCACCAGCCATCAGACCGCGCCGATCGACGCGGCCGGTCGAACTGCCGACTCCGCGATGCAACGTGCTGCAACCCTCCCGTAACCGGCCGTCCCGGCGCATGGTGGAACTACTCAGCGACGAGGGAGGCCGAGGTGGGTGACACCGTGGTCGGGATCGTCGCGAACCCGCTCTCCGGACGGGACATCCGGCGGCTGGTCGCGACGGCGTCCGTGTTCCCGACCGCCGAGAAGGCGAACATGGTGCAGCGGATGCTTACCGCGTTCGGCGTGGTGGGCGTGGACCGGGTGCTGGTCGGCACCGACCTCGGCGGTATCTCGGCCGCCGTGCTGCGCGCGATCGGCACCCGGACCCCGCGCGACCCGCCGTGGCCGGAGGTCGAGTTCCTCGACCAGGACCCGATCACCCAGACCGCCGCCGACACCGTCAACGCGGTGCGCCGCATGGCCGAGGCCGGCGCGCGGGTGGTCGTCTGCCTCGGCGGCGACGGCACCGTCCGTGCGGCCGCCACGGCCTGCGGTGACACCCCGCTGCTGCCACTCTCGACCGGCACCAACAACGCGTTCCCGCAGCTCCGCGAGGCGACCGTCGCCGGGCTGGCCGCCGGGCTG
>Ga0184623_10001085_pt1 | contig 11807 bp, 9 predicted proteins | sample PLM1_100_b1_FD_133138 | JGI IMG/M metagenome (GOLD analysis project Ga0184623, IMG submission 133138) | Groundwater sediment microbial communities from an aquifer in East River, Colorado, USA - PLM1_100_b1 | ecosystem: Environmental > Terrestrial > Soil > Riparian zone | place: USA: East River...
ATGCCACCCAGTCGCTCTGGCGGTACGCGAAGGGCTCCCGCTCTACGCCGACGACGCCGCCATCCACCAGGCCGCGCGAGGACGAGGGGTTCCCGCATTCGGCACCACGACCTGCTGGCGGTCGCCGGCTCCCCGCAACAGCAGATCGAGGCGATGCTGATGCGCCTCGCCGCCGGGCGCGTCGTTGACCTGCCATTGAACGGCGACCAGATCGTGCGTCTGGAACGCGGCAGCCATTCTCGGAGTCGAGGTGGCTGCGCACGACTCGTCTCGCCAGCAATGTCACCCGAAAGCGATCGACCGAGAATCGCAACCGTCAACGTGATGATCAGGCCCACGGGTATGTGCGCCATTTCTGCCCAGGCGGGCCGCATCCGCGGGCGGCGTCGCGACCGGCTGAACTGGCGCGTCGGTAACGCGAACCAGCCGCACACTTCGCGGTAGATGAGTACGGGGATCGTTCGGTTGAGCTTTGGCGACGGCCTGAGTGGGGTGTGATCCGAGTCGGCCAGGCAGGGGATAGTGCCGTTTGTCGATCAGTTAGTCGTCTCGATTGGCGCTTCGGTTAGTGCTCGGTGGGCGGTGGTGACGATGGCTGAGCGGAGTCGGTTGAGCGCTTCGCGTCGGACGCCGGTCAGCGACGGCTCGGTCGTCAGTTCGGCGGCTCGGACGGGGGCGTGTCGGGGGAGGCGTGCGGTGGCCGTGGAGATGATGTCGAGGATGATGGGGTGGCTGCCCCACGATCCGCCGATGATGACGAGTTCCGGGTCAGCGAGCGCGACGACGGCGGCGAGGACTCCGCTGATGGCTTGGCCGAGGGCGTGACGCGTGGTCGTCGCCTGGGGACCCGAGTCGGCAGTTGCGGCCAGGAGCCGGTCGACGTCGATTGCCGTCGAGTCGATCTGTCTCAGGCCGAGCTCGCCGAACACCTCGATGAGACGCAGCGCCCGGCCCTGGGGGCCCGCGGTGACGAGGTGCGCGATCTCGCCGGCCAGGCCGGCATTGCCGCTCCTTACCTCGCCATCGCTGATGATCGCGCAGCCCAATCCCTCGCCCAGGTAGAGGTAGGCGAAGTCGTCCAAGGCGGCGCCGGCGTTGTCGCGCTCGGCCCGCGCCGCCCAGTTCACGTCGTTGTCGACGGTGACCGGTCCGTCGATGTGCGGCGCCAGGATCTCGATGGGATCGAGTTCGCCGAGCAGGAACGGCGCGTCCGGTAGCTGGATCAGCTTGCCGGTGTGGCGGTCGACCGGGTCGGCGGCGCTGACCACCGCCAGGCGCGGGGTCAGTCCGGCGCCGTGCCGTGCGTCGGCGGTTGCGGTCCGCAAGGCGTCGTCGATGTCCGCCGGCCGGGCAGGCCGGCTGATTGCCCGATCTGCCCGCGACACTGTGTCGCCGTAGGCGTCGATGCACTCGGCCACGATGCCCTCCGGCGCGATGCTGACCGCGAGCGCGACGCCGATGTCGTCGGCCAGGGCGTAGTACGAGCCGACCCGGCCCCGACCGCGGCCTCCGGGGGTTCGTTGACCGGTGTCCACCACCGAACCCGTTTCGGTCAACCGGCGCACGCTCTCGCCCACCGTCGGCTTCGAGATGCCGGTCTCGGCGGCCAGTTCGGCTCGGGTCAGCCTTCTTTGCTGCATCAGGGCGCGCAGGACGTGTTCGTCGGTCAGTGAACGCAGAAGCTCCAGCGAGGGCTTGGCAGGATCCACGTACCGATTCTAGGCAGGAGTCTTGCCTAGAAGGGCCCGACACGCTACCGTGCGTTCTAAGTAAGGAGACCTGTCTAGAAGGAGAGTGCCGTGCCAGCTCCGTCCGTACTCGGAACCGCCCCGCTTCCCGCGCTGCCGCACTGGGAGGAGACGCCCGCGGAGCTCCCGGCCGCCATCAGGCAGATCAAGGCGGCGCTGCGAGCCCGGATCGCCGCCTCGGGGCGCACAGTCGAAGAGGTCTTCGCCGTCGTCGAGCAGCAGATCAAGACCGAGGTCGACGAGATCACCGCCGCGCGGGAACGTGGCGAGACGATCTGGCCCGTCATCGACTACTCGGACATCGAAGCCGGCACGGTAGCCGCGGAGGCGCTGGCGCTGCTGCGCCGGCGGGGCTGCCTCGTCGTGCGCGGGCACTTCGATCGAGAACAAGCCCTGGCTTGGGATCGCGACATCGTCGACTACGTCGAAGGCAACAAGTTCTTCGAGAACTACCGCGGCCCCGGCGACGACTTCTTCGGCAGCGTCGGCTCGAAGCCCGAGATCTACCCGATCTACTGGTCACCGGCCCAGATGCAGGCCCGCCAGGACGACCGGATGGCGCAGGTCCAGGGTTTCCTCAACAGCCTGTGGAAGCACGAGTCCGAGGGCGTGCAGTGGTTCGACCCGGACGGGGACTCGCTGTACCCGGACCGCATCCGCCGCCGCCCGGAGGGCGCCGACTCGGCCGGTCTCGGCACCCACCTCGACCCGGGCACGCTCGACCTGTGGATGACCGCGGGCTACCAGAAGGCCTTCCGCCACCTGTTCGACGGGACCGTCGAGCAGCACGACCCGTGGGACGCGGCCTACCGCACCGCCGGACCGCAGTACCCCGGCACGACGATGTGCTCGGCGTTCCGCACCTTCCAGGGCTGGACCGCCCTGTCCGACATGGGCCACGACCAAGGCGTGCTACACACCGTCCCGATCGTCGGCGCCATGGCCTACCTCATGCTGCGCCCGCTGCTGGCCGACGTGCCCGACGACGACATGTGCGGAGTCACCGTCAACCAGGTCTTCCCCGCCAACGACAAGTGGCACCCGCTGCTCATGCAGGCCCTCAGCGGCATCCCCGACGTCCAAGCAGGTGACTCCGTCTGGTGGCACTGCGACATGATCCACAGCGTCGCGCCCGTCCAGAACCAACAGGGCTGGGGCAATGTCATGTACATCCCCGCCGCGCCCTGGTGCCCGCGCAACGAGCACTACGCAGCCAACGTGCGGGAAGCCTTCGTCACCGGGTCCAGCCCCAGCGACTTCCCCACCGAGCACTACGAACGCACCTGGACGAACCGCTTCCAGCCTGACGACCTCAACGACACCGGCCGACGCGGCCTCCCTTACGCGTCGCTACGTGACCACGATGCCCGGCACCCGTGACGCCGACTTCTACGCCCCAGCCACCGCCGACCCCGCCGTGGTGGCACGCGACGAGGCGACCAAGGACGTGCTGAGCAACACCGAGTCGGAAACGGCCGCGGCCTGCCTGGACCCGGCGGTGAGCCGGTCCATCCAGGTACCGGTCCTGCTGGTCTCTGGCGAGTTCGACACCCTGTTCGTCTGCACACCGACCGGCCCACCCTGTAGCGCCGAGACGCTGCTTGCTCAGGAGATCCCGCTGTACGGTCCGCAGGCCTGCCTGCGGGCCTTCGTCCTGCCCGACGCTGGGCACTCCCTCAACCTGTTCCCCAACGCCCGGCGCGCCTGGAAGGCCGTCGGCCGGTGGGTCGATGAGTTCGTCGGCAGCCGGACGTCGGTCACCGCAGCTCGCACGGCCAGCTGCCCGTCGTTGTAGGCACGGCCGGGGAGTAGCGGCCGTTTGGCGGCTCGCCCGTGCATCCGCCGCAGGCGGCCGGAAAGGCGGTGACGGATGAGAGCAGTCGGATGGAATCGTGGCAGTCGCCGCCGCGCCGCGGTCGCCGATGTCGGCTGCCACCTGACGCCGGGCCCGCCTGGCGGGCACTGGACTATGCCGGCGCCACCCGGTGGGAGATGCCACCGCGGGACAGCGCGCTGCTGCGCGTGCAGGGGCCGGATTGGGTCGGGTCGAACGGCCAATAGCCGGGATGTCGATGGGTTGGTATGACGTCGGGTATGAGCGGCGCGGCGTTGCCCGGAGTGAGCCGCACGGCGGTGTGGGTGGCCGGGCTTCGGGCCGCTGAGGACGCCCGCGCCGACCGGCTGTTCGACGATCCATATGCGCGGGCGTTTGTCGCAGCTGCCGGCGGCGGTGGGGTGACGGACGCGGCGGCCGCGGTGCCACCCGGTGCGAGCGAGTTCCTGGCCATCCGAACCCGCTTCTTCGACTATCAGGCGCGGGCAGCCGCCAGGGCCGGGATCAGGCAGGTGGTCTTGCTGGCGGCCGGGCTGGACTGCCGCGCTTTCCGGCTGGACTGGCCGGCGGGTGTGCGGGTGTTCGAGCTGGACCTGCCGGAGGTCTTCGCGTTCAAGGAGCGCGTACTGGCCTCGGCCGGGGCGATGCCGCGGTGCGCACGGGTGGTCGTCCCGGTGGACCTGCGCGGGCAGTGGGCCGGCGTACTGGCCGCCGCGGGGTTCGATCGCGCTGCGGCGACCGGATGGCTGGCCGAGGGCCTGTTGCCCTATCTTCCCCGCACGGACAGCGACCAGGTGTTGGCCACGGTCACCGCGCTGTCCGCGCCCGGCAGCCGGGCGGTGTTCGACTACCTCGAGGCGACGGCCGCCGACCGGCCCGCCGTGCGGGCCACCTCCGACGCCGTGCAGCAGATGGGCGCCCAACTGCTGCCCACCACGACCAGCCCGGTCGACTGGCTGACCGAAGCCGGCTGGACAGCCCGGCTCTTTCGGGTACCCGCCCTCGGCGAAACCTACGGACGGCCACTGCCCGCCACCGTGGACATGGTGGCCTCCAACGCGACCGCACTCGTCACCGCCAACCGGTGAGCCCACAACCGACACGCGGCCAACTGCGGCGCGTCGATGTCCTTCGGCACGGACTCGATCATGTCGGTCCTTGATTGGGCTGTCCCGCGCAGCGGCGGTGATCGCGTCTGTGAGTGGTGCGGCGTTCGTTGCCATCGAGTCGGGTCTGGGCCGTGTGGGTGATAGACCCCGTCGGCCTTGGAGGTAGAACCTGGCGAATGGACAAGGAGGTGCCGAAATGAGTGGATCAGTGGTACCGCAGTTCGCCATCCCGCCGATGTTTCTGGATGCGTCGACGCCGGTGTTCTTCGACGAAGGGCTGGACACGTGGCACGTGTTCGCATACCCGGATGTGGTCCGGGTCCTGAAGGGCTACGACGAGTTCGGCATGGAGTACGGCGACCCGGATGTTCATCCCAGCTACGGGGCAATGTGGTTCCGCGATCCGCCCCGACACACGGACCTGCGCGCGCTCACCGACGACAAGTTCCATCTCGCCGCGGTCCGCGACCTGGTCCCGGTGGTCGAGCGGGTGGTCGACGGGCTGCTCGGCAAGGTGGCGCCGGCGGGCCGGGCGGAGATCCTGGCCGACCTGGCACAACCGCTGCCCGCACTGGTGATCTGCGAGATCCTCGGACTCGACTTCGCCGAGAGCATGCAGTTCCTGGGCTGGCTTCGGGAGGAGCACCACCTGGTCACGCTGGGAGACTTTTCCGGCAAGCCGGAGATGATAGCCGCCCTGGCCGAGCTGTTACGCAGCCGTCGCGACGGCGGCCGACCCGGGATCATCAACGACCTGCTCTCGGCGTACGAGGCGGGTTACCTGGTCGATGGGCAGCCGCTGAGTGAGCGTGACCTGCTCGGGTACGTGTACATGCTGCTGTCTGCCAGCTTCGGCGCCACTACCACGGCGATCGGCAACTACCTGCTCGCGATCGTCCAATTCGACCTGTGGAAGCAGCTCCAGGACGAGCCGGCACTGATCGGCGGCGCGGTGGAAGAATCCCTGCGCTGGGATACGCCGATGCCGGCGCTGCGCACCCAGGCCAAGGTCGACATCACGATCGGCGGCCAGCACGTCGAGGCAGGGCAGTACGTCACCGGGTGGATGAGCGCGGCGAACCGCGACCCAGCCGCGTTCGACCAGCCAAGCAGGTTCGACATCCACCGGCGGCCCAACCGGCACCTGTCATTCGGCCGGGGCATTCACTACTGCCTCGGCGCCGAACTCGGCCGACTGGAAATGAAGATCTTCACAGAGCGGCTCCTGCGGCGCGTGCCGCTGCCGATCGGGCTCGATCCCGACGTCCCCGCCCAACGCACCTTCGGCCTGCTCCACGGCGTGGCGCAGGGCGCCCTGGTCTTCCCACCAACCATGTGACACCACCGCCGGCGTCCCGTGCGACCTGTCCGCCGCAGATCAGCGCGGTCACGCCTCTCGCCCGCCGGTCGGACACTGCCCAGCCCGGCACCGAGTGCTCATGAGGGACCGCCTTGCCGCAAATCGTCGCGCCGAGGCGCATGCCCGCCCGCCGTCACGCTAACCGAGGGCGGTTCCGCCGCGGTAGACGGCGGCGGTGCGGTCGTTGGTGGTGTTCGTTCTTCACGCACGTCGGCTCGGGCAACACTGGCTGCGGCCGCCGACGCTGGACGTCGACGAGTTGAGGAACCCCGAGGGGTCGCGGTCGCTGGCGTCGGGCAAGGTTCGGCCGAGCCGCCCGAGGTGTTCCGGCGGCTCGGCCGATTGTCGTACTTCAGAAGACGTTCACGCCGAACACCGACATCGGTTCGGTGACGGGCTGGAAGAACGTGGACCGAAGCCCGGACAAACACCACGACCCCCGACCATAGCAACGAACCTCCGGCGCACCGTGCTGATGCAGTGAGCCTGGTAAGCATGCTGAGCTCGTACGCGCTGTCCGCGGCGGATTAGTGGCTACCGCATCTGGGACAACAAGGTACGCCGATGGTGGGGTGACCACTACGAAGTTCGGCCTGACGATCTTGTCGCCGAGCTCAACGGCAAGGCCGACTACGAACGGGTCACCGCACTCCTGAAGCGGTACCGAGCAGTGAAACGATGAGGCGCCGGGACCACAACCACTCCCATGTTGGTAAGCGCCTCGGCGCTTCGCGGAGTGCAGCCCGCCTCGCGGCAAAGAGTACGCTCGGCCTCCACCGACCAGGGACGTGTCAACGACGGGCGGGACGCGCGGCCCATCAGGGGTGGTGGCTACCAGGTGACGGGCAGTGCCCGGGGGCCGACCGTGAGGACGCCCTGTTTCCAGGTCAGTGCCGACTCGGGTACCGCTGGACGCAGCCCGGGCAGGCGTTGCAGCAGCGTGGCGAACGCCGTCTGAAGCTCCAGCCGGCCCAGCGGGGCGCCGATGCAGCGGTGGACGCCGTGGCCGAACGCGAGGTGTGAGGCGTGCGCAGGGCGGGTCAGGTCCAGCCGGTCCGGGTCGGCCATCAACGCCTCGTCCCGGTTGGCGGAGTAGTGCAGGACAACGACGGTGGCGCCGGCGGGTATGCGTACCCCGCTCAACTCGACGTCCTCGAGCGCCAGCCGTTCCGATGTGCACCAGGCGATCGGGACGTAGCGCAGCAGCTCCTCCACCGCGCCCGGGATCAGCTCCGGCTTGTCGCGCAACAGGGCGAGCTGGTCCGGGTGGTGGTAGCCCAGCATCGTGATCGCGTTGGTGAGCAGGCCCGCCGTCGTCTCGTACCCGCCGGCGACGAGGATGAACAGGGTGCTCACCAACTCGGTCTCGGACAGTCTGTCGCCTTCGTCGCGGGCCGCGATCAGCGCGCTGAGCAGGTCGTCGTCCGGCGCGGCGCGCTTGGCCGCGATCAGGTCGGTCAGGTACGCCCTGAGCTGACCCAGCGCTGCCTGGATCTCCTCGGGCCGGTGTGCTCCGGCGGATATCGAGATGTCCAGCCATTCGCGTACCCGGTCCTGGTCCTGCGCGGGTACGCCCAGCATGTCGGAGATGGCCATGGCCGGCAGTACGGCGGCGAACGAGGCGACGAAGTCGACCGGCGGGTCCTGTTCGGTCATTCTGTCGATCAGCTCGTCGGTGATCTGTTGGACGCGTGGGCGGATGCGTTGCACCGCCCCGGTGGTGAACGCCCGGGCGACCAGCTTGCGCATCCGGGTGTGGTCGGGCGGATCCATGTTCAGCATGGTGCCCGGAATCCGGCTGGCCGGGATGAGCCGGGTGGCGTCCTCCCGTTGCAGGGCGACCCGGCTGAACACGGGGTCGTTGAGCACCCGCCGGGCGTCCTCGTAACGCGCGACGAGGTAAATGTGACCACCCGAGGCAACCCGTACCGGGCGTACCGGATCGCGTTCGCGTAGCTCGGCGTAGAGCGGGAACGCGTCCAGGCCGGTCATGCCCCCGAACGGGAAGAGCGGAAGATCGGAGGGTGCTGGGTCGGGCCGTGCCATGGCGCGCTCCTTCAGCGGGATGCCGTCAACCGGTGGCTGGGTGCGCCCCGGGGTGCGCGCCGAGCCGCCCAGCCCCGAACCAACACTACTCGCGCTCAGGCGGTCACACATCGATAGATCCAGTCACGGGCCCGGCCATTCGGCCCACGGTTGGTCGGCCCGGATTCACAACCGCCTCATGCGGTGAGTCCGGCGTACCAGCGCGACGCCAGGCCGATGCGAGCGGCGAGCCTCAACGCGCTGGGTGACATCGCCTGTACACCCAAGCGGGCGCCCACCGCCCGCGCCCGAACACCTTCGCTGACCCGCCTGGACTGATCCGTAACGCCGGCAAGAATGCGTCGGGGAGAACATCCCGTATCGCGTCTGGGCCGTGTCTCCGACACTGGTAGCGCAAAATTGCCACAGAAACATCAGTGCACTCAACTCGGCAGATCCGCGTATGCACAGCCTGCACGGTCGACGGCTTCCCGTTACGCAACGTCACGATCAGTAGGGACGCGCCCGCTCCGCCTTGGCGCTCGTAGTCGAGCCGGACGCTCTGCCAGCCACTGATCCATTGAGAACCGCCAGTTGGACCGAGACGTAGGTCGCTCAGCCGGAGTACAACTGCGACCACGGCTGACACCCAGCACGAGAATCCGCCGAGACACCATGTGGACCGCTGAGAAACTGCCAACTTCGCCAAGACTGGACAGTCGGCGACATCCATGACACCGCAGTGCTGGGCTGAGCTGGGCCCTTGGTTGACCCTATTCGCCCTGCTTGACACCGGAAGGTCGTTCTTTGTTGCCACCTGCGCCTGTTCGCGTGGCGGGCGGGCCTCAACTCTTGACGGCCTCTTCGATCTGCAGGGCGGCCTGGGCGGGCGTGAGGTGCGTGGTGTCGACGACCTCGGCCTCGCCATGTAGCCACGTGCGGGCCGCCTCGGCGTAGGGCTCGAGGTATTTGAGGCGGAACGGGGAAGGGACGGCGTGTTCCCCCTCGATACGCCCGCGGAGGGTGTCTTGGTCAGCGTGGAGGACGAAGTGCCTTACCGGGATGGCATGTTGGGCGAGGCCCGTGCTGATCTCGCGCCAGTACTGCTCGACCAGGACAGTCATGGGCATCACCAGAATGCCGCCGGTGTAGTCGAGTACGCGGCGGGCGGTCTCGACGACGAGCTGCCGCCACGGCGGCCAGTGCTGGAAGTTGTCCGTCCTGGGCAGCCCCGGCGTGATGTCCATGAGTGTCTCGCCGACCTTCTCGGCGTCGAACACCCGTGAATCCGGGATCAGATGCTGCACGAGTGCACTGGTCGTCGTCTTGCCTGCCCCATGGGTGCCGTTCAGGGCCCCGGCGTTGTTCCGTTTTGTTCGGTTATGCCGCGAATGGCCGTGGTTGAGGGCTGGTTAGGGAACGAGCACGACTTCTGGTGATCTTTCGGGTGCTACCGCCGGAAGACCGCATCCAGGAGTCGTGCTCGTGTCCTCATCCTCGCTGATCAGCCCTGCCGTTGACCACCTCGCAGACCTGGCCCTGTGGGAGGCCGAGCTCGCGGCGGACCCGCAGGTGGCGGCGTCGTCGCTGGCCGACCGGTTGGCGTCGGTGCCTGACCCGCGTGCCGTGCGGGGCCGCCGGCATCCCCTCGTGGTGATCCTGGTGCTGACCGCGTGCGCGACGCTGGTCGTGGGCAACGACTCCGTGGCGGCGATCTGGCAGTGGGCGGCGCGTACCTCGCAGGAGGTCCTGGCGCGCCTTGGGGCCCGGTTCGATCCCCTGACAGGCCGGTATCTGGTGCCCAGCGAGCGGACCTTCCGCCGGGTGTCGCAAGAGTTGGACGGCGAGGCTCTGGACGCGGCGATCGGCGGGTATGCCAACGACGTGGTGCGCGGTGACAGCCCCGCGCCGGTCCTACCCGCCCCGGCCGCCCCGGCGGGGCCGGTCGAGCGGGAACAACGCCGCGCCGCCGCGCGTGCGGTCACCCACCCCGTCCCGGCCGGGCTGCTGCCCGCCGCCGCGATCGACGGGAAACTGCTGCGCGGCACCGTCACCCCGGCCGGCCGGGTGTTCCTGGTCGGAGCGATCGCCCACGACGCCGGGGTCGTGCTGGGCCAGCGGCAGGTCGCCGACAAACGCGGCGAGGGCACCGTCATCGCCGACCTGCTCGGCGGGCTGGACGTGGCCGGGATGGTGTTGACCCTCGACGCCCTCCACACGACGAAGAAGACCGCCCGGCTGATCACCGGTGTCCTGCACGCCCACTACCTGCTGATCTTGAAGGGGAACCAGCCCTTGGCCTACCAGGCCGCCCAGGCGCTGCTGTCGGGAACCGACACCGAGTTCGCCGACCAGACCGACGCCGGCACCGACCGGGGTCAGGGCGCACCGAACGACGCACCCTACGGGTCGCGCCCGCCGATGACAGCCTGTTCCCCGGCGCCCGGCAGGTGTTTCGGCTACGCCGCGACACCGGCGGCCTGGACGGCCAACGCACCCGCAAAGAGATTGTCCACGGCATCGTCAGCCTGCCCGCCGATCTGGCCGGGCCCGCCCACCTCAACCACTACGCCCGCGGCCACTGGTGCGTGGAGAACCGTCTACATTGGACTCGCGATGTGACGTTCCACGAAGACAACTCCCAACTACGAACCGGAACCGCGCCGCGGGCCCTGGCCAGCTTCCGCAACCTGACAATCAACACCTACCGCCTCGCCGGAAGAGCCAACATCGCCCACGCCCGCCGCGACCTCCACGACCGCGCCGACGCCTTCGCCACCTACGGCCTATAGCAAACCATCGCCAAACCAGACAGAACGAAACAACGCCGGGGCCCTGGGGTGCCGTTGAGCCATACGATCACGGGACCCGACGCTAGCGCTTTGCGGGCCGCGGGAACGGGCACGGCAGAAATCCGGTACGGCTTCGGCGTTTCCCGGGGTGGTGTCAACCACCGAGATCAGGTGTCGCCTATCTCGAAATTCGCAATGTGACGTTGCAGGATAAATGACACCGTCTCGATTGTTGAGGATCAGGCCCGCGGCGGTGTTGTGCAGGCAATTTGGCAGGGGTTTTGCAGGATAGATGGCACTGACCGTGCTCACTCTGGTGTCGGCGATGTCGGGCCGGCGTCGATGTGGTTGGCGAGTTGGTCTCCGTGGTCGGCCAGGAGTTTCCGGAGGTCGGCGTAGTGGCGGAGCGGTCGGCGGGTTTGGAACTGGTGCCAGATCGTGTTTCGGCGGGCCTGCCAGGCCCGTTGGACGTCCGAGGGCTGGGTCGCCTCGATGGGGCGGGGCGCGAAGAGGTGCTCGCCGTGGGTCACGTGGCTCCAGACGACCTGGGATGCGCATTGGCGTTTGAGGTCGAAGCAGCCGAATATCTCGGCATCAACCCCACCGGCAAGCAGTACGTCAGCGCCGAGCGCGTCCACCGTTGGGCCCGCAACCAACCCGACCCGCGCGAGTTCGAAGCCGCGCTACACGCCCTCACCGACACCCTCGACGCCGCACCACAACTGATCAACTACCAGCGACGGCGCAACGCACTCAACAACTGGCCTTACGCGTCTGAGTTAATGCACCAGAACCTGGTTTTAATACCCAACCACCGGACGGATAAGTTGATCACCGTTCAGGAGGTTGGAAGTGTCAGAGTCGAAGCACGAGCCGAAGCCGGGACGCAAGACGCGCAGGAGGCTGGCCCCGTCACAGAAGTACGAGGTGTTCGTCGAG
>Ga0184623_10001086_pt1 | contig 11803 bp, 9 predicted proteins | sample PLM1_100_b1_FD_133138 | JGI IMG/M metagenome (GOLD analysis project Ga0184623, IMG submission 133138) | Groundwater sediment microbial communities from an aquifer in East River, Colorado, USA - PLM1_100_b1 | ecosystem: Environmental > Terrestrial > Soil > Riparian zone | place: USA: East River...
CTCGCCCGTGGCTGGCCGGCTTCATCGTGAAGGAAGCCTGCCCGTATCCCAGCAACTGGCGGAGCCGCCTGTCGCTGGACGAGTACCTGCGGACTCACGGCATCGTGGGAATTCAAGGTATCGACACCAGAGCCTTGACCATGCACCTCCGGGACCACGGCTCCCAACAGGGCGTCATCTCCCACGTGGACCTGGACCCGAAGCGGGTGGTCCAAAAGGCCAAGGACGCTCCCAGCATCATCGGACGCGACCTGGTCAAAGAAGTGACCTGCGCCAAGCCCTATGAATGGACGGAAGGCTCCGGTCAGTGGAAAGTGGGTCTGGGAGGGGCGTCAGCAGACGGGGCCCCCTCCCATCAGATGGGTCTGGGAGGGGCATTAGCAAATGGGGGCCCCTCCCGCTATCGAGTCGTGGCCTTCGATTACGGGATCAAGTACAATATTTTGCGGCGGCTAGTGGATGAAGGATTCCAGGTGACGGTCGTCCCGGCCTCGACAACGGCGGAAGCAGCGTTGGCGCTCAACCCCGACGGCATCTTCCTCTCCAACGGCCCAGGCGACCCGGAGGCCGTGCCCTACGCGGTGGAAGCCGTACACACACTACTGGGCAAGAAGCCGATCTTCGGGATCTGCCTCGGCCACCAAATCATGGGGCTGGCGATGGGATTGCAGACCTACAAGCTGAAGTTCGGGCATCACGGCGCGAACCACCCCGTCATGGACATCGAGACACGGAAGGTGGAAATTACGTCCCAGAACCATAATTTCGCCGTGCGGGGCGGGGAGGGGACCACTTCCCATGGCCGTGTGCAGCTCACCCACGTCAGCCTCAACGACGACGCGGTGGAAGGGTTGCGCTGCCTGGACCTGCCGGCCTACTCTGTCCAGTATCACCCCGAGGCGTCGCCGGGACCACATGACGCCGGGTATCTCTTCCATCGGTTCACCGATCTGATGGCGAAAGGAAAGGTGTAACGGATCATGTTCACTCATCTGCGCAGCACGTTGGCCATCGCGGCGGTGGGACTCCTCACCGCCGGCTGCATCTCCCTCTCCCTGTTTCCCCAGATGCAGCCGCTCCGGGAGAAGACAGTCCAGGGCACGGCCGCCGAGAAAATCCTGATGCTCGATGTCTCGGGCATCCTCTCCGACAAGGCCTCCGGCGGCGGCTCTCTCGGCACGTCTGAGGATCTGGTCGCACGCCTCAAAGAGGAACTGAGCATGGCCGCCGAGGACGGCCAGATCAGAGCGCTGCTCCTGCGGATCAACAGTCCCGGCGGGACCGTGACGGCTTCGGACGTGATCTACCATGAGCTGCTGGCGTTCAAGGCCAAGCGGCGGGTCCCCATCGTCGCGGTCATCATGGACGTAGGCGCATCCGGCGGCTACTACGTCGCGTCCGCGGCGGACCGGATCGTCGTGCACCCGACTAGCGTGACCGGCAGCGTCGGGGTCATCATGCTCCGCGTCAACGCGGAAGGGCTGCTCCAAAAGATCGGCGTGGAGGCCTCGGCGATCAAATCGGGTGCGAAAAAGGACATCGGTTCGCCATTCCGACCGATGACCGAGGAGGAGCGCGCGATCTTACAGGGGATGATCGACGGGTTCCAATCCCGATTCCTCGAAGTGGTGGCCAAGAGCCGAAACACGCTGCCGGCCGACCGGCTCAAGCTCGTGGCAGACGGCCGCGTCCTCACCGGACCCCAGGCCGTGCAGTTGGGATTGGCGGACCAGGTCGGCTACCTGGACGATGCGATCACCACAGCGAAACAGCTCGCCGGGATCGCCGACGCGCGGGTCGTGATCTATGCCCGACCGGGCGCATACAAGCACAACATCTACTCCGAGCTTCAGGGACAGGGGAGCCTCGAGGCGCTGGCTCATCTGGACGTGATGGGACTGGTCCGCGGCGGGTCCCCGCAGTTTCTCTATCTATGGATGCCGTGATCGGAAGACGAGAAGCCCTTGCCCGCGCGCTCCGGCTCGCCGCGGGGACCTGTGGGCTGTGCCTGACGGGCGGTCTGCTCGGAGCCGGCTCCTGCACCCGCGCGCCGGTGACAGGCCGCGAACAGCTGATCTTCTTCTCTGAAGAAACGGAGAAGGAGATGGGCATCGCCGCCTACCGGGACGTCCTGAAACATTACCCGCTGAGCACGGATCCCGAGGTCAACGCGATGATCCGGCGCGTCGGGGAGCGGATTGCCGTCGCCGCCAACAAACCGAGTTTCGAGTGGGAGTTCGCCGTGATCAAGGATGATAAGGTCGTCAACGCCTTCTGCCTGCCCGGCGGGAAAGTCGCCTTCTTCACGGGCATTCTCAAGCACACCCAGAACGAAACCGGCGCCGCCGTGGTGATGGGCCACGAGGTGACCCATGCGCTACAGCGGCACGGCGTCGAGCGTATCAGCCGGGGCTATCTCGAGATGCTCGCGCAGGCCGGGGTGATTGCCGGCGCCGCCACGGGCAAGGTGCCTCCCGCCGCCCTGCAGGGCGTCCTGATGGCCTACGGCGTCAACGCTCAATTGCCGTTCAATCGGGCGCAGGAGAGCGAAGCGGACTTTATCGGCCTTCGCCTCATGGCCCAGGCCGGATACGATCCGCATGAAGCCGTCGCCTTCTGGGAACGCATGAGCGGGTGCCCCCGCAACATGATCGGCAAACTCTGCTTCCGGTCCGGCGCGGGCGTCCCTGAATTTCTCAGCACGCACCCTTCTGAAGAGACCCGGATTCACAACATCGAGCACTGGATTCCTGAGATGATGAAGTACTACAACCCCCCGAATGCGCCTCCCGCTCCGACGGCCAGTCCCCCCAAGGCAATGGGCTGAGCAGCGACCGTGCCCAAGCGCACCGACATCCACACCATCTTACTGATCGGCTCGGGGCCAATCGTGATCGGGCAGGCCTGCGAGTTCGACTACTCGGGGACCCAGGCCTGTAAGGCCCTGCGCGAGGAAGGCTACCGGATCGTTTTGATCAACAGCAATCCCGCCACCATCATGACCGATCCGGAGCTGGCCGACCGCACGTACATCGAGCCCATCACCCTCGACATGATCGAGCAGGTGATCCAGCGGGAGCATCCCGACGCGCTGCTGCCCACCATGGGCGGGCAGACCGCCCTCAACACGGCCGTCGGCCTCTTCGAGCGGGGCATCCTGAAGAAGCACGGTGTCCAGCTCATCGGGGCGAGCTACGAGGCGATCCGCAAGGCCGAGAACCGCGAGGAATTCAAGCGGGCGATGGCGCGCATCGGGCTCAGCACGCCGGCGAGCGTGGTCGCGCGCACGCGGGAGGACGCGCTTCGGGCGATGGACGTGATCGGCTTTCCCGCCATCATCCGGCCATCCTTCACGCTGGGCGGGACCGGCGGGAACATCGCGTACAACCGCTAGGAGTATGAAGCCTTCACCGAATGGGGCCTGAGCACGAGCCCCGTCGGGGAGATCCTGATCGAACACTCGATCATCGGATGGAAGGAGTACGAGCTGGAAGTGATGCGCGACCAGAAGGACAACGTCGTCATCGTCTGCTCGATCGAGAACTTCGACCCGATGGGGATCCACACCGGCGACAGCATCACCGTGGCGCCCGCGCAGACCCTGACCGACAAGGAATACCAGGTGATGCGCGACGCGTCGCTCCGGATCATGCGGGAGATCGGCGTGGACACCGGCGGCTCCAACATCCAATTCGCCGTGAACCCGGCGGACGGCGAGCTGGCCGTGATCGAGATGAACCCGCGGGTCTCCCGAAGCTCCGCACTGGCGTCGAAAGCGACCGGCTTTCCGATCGCCAAGATCGCCGCCAAGCTGGCCGTCGGCTACACGCTGGACGAAATCCCCAACGACATCACCCGCGTGACCAAGGCCTGCTTCGAGCCCAGCATCGACTACGTGGTGGTGAAGATCCCGCGGTTCGCCTTCGAGAAGTTTCCCCAGACCGATCCCACCCTGACGACGCAGATGAAATCGGTGGGGGAGGTGATGGCCATCGGACGCACGTTCAAGGAGTCGCTGCAGAAGGCCATCCGGTCCCTGGAAGTGGATCGCTATGGGTTCGAGCCGCATCCCTCCCTGGCGGAAGGCGAGCCGGAAGAAACCGTCGCGTCCATCCGCGAGCGCATCCGCCGCCCGGACGCGGAGCGCCTGTGGCATGTGGCGGACGGCCTCCGCATGGGCATCTCCGTGGACGAGCTGTATAGCCTGACCAAGCTGGATCCGTGGTTCCTGAATCAGCTGAAGGACATCCTGGCGGTCGAGGATCAACTGGCGCGGGAGAAGCACCCGCTGGCCCCTGCGCGGCTGCGCGAAGTGAAGCACTTGGGCTTCTCGGACCGCCGGCTGGGGGACCTGCTACAGGTCCAGGAATCGGAGATTCGCAAGCAGCGTCTGAAGGCAGGCGTGGTGCCAGCCTTCAAGCGGGTGGATACCTGCGGCGCCGAGTTCCAGGCGCTCACCCCGTATCTCTATTCCACCTATGAAGCCGAGTGCGAGAGCCGGCCGCAGGACCGGCAGAAAGTCATGATCCTCGGCGGAGGGCCGAACCGCATCGGGCAGGGCATCGAGTTCGACTACTGCTGCGTGCATGCCGCGCTGGCCCTGCGCGACATGGGCTACGAGACCATCATGGTCAACTGCAACCCGGAGACGGTGAGCACCGACTACGACACCTCCGACCGGCTCTACTTCGAGCCGCTGACCGAGGAAGACGTCCTCAGCATTGTGGACACGGAACGCCGCGCGGGGACCTTGCTCGGAGTCGTGGTGCAGTTCGGGGGACAGACCCCGCTCAAGCTGGCCATTCCTCTGGAGCAAGCCGGGGTCCCGATCCTGGGCACGTCGCCGGACGCCATCGACCGAGCGGAAGACCGTGAGCGATTTAAAGCGTTACTTGAGAAATTAGGCCTCACACAGCCGGCCAGCGGGGCCGCCCGGTCCGTCAAGGAGGCCGTCAAGATCGCGGCGACGCTCACGTACCCGGTGATGGTGCGTCCCTCCTACGTCCTCGGCGGTCGGGCCATGGAGATCATCTACGACGAAAAGAGCCTCCAGACCTACATCGGGCAGGCCATCAAAGCCTCGGTGCGGCACCCGGTCCTGATCGACAAGTACCTAGAGGATGCCATCGAAATCGACGTGGACGCCCTCTCGGACGGCACGCAGGTGGTGATCGGCGGTATCATGGAGCACATCGAGGAGGCGGGGGTCCACTCCGGCGATTCGGCCTGCTCGCTGCCGCCCTATTCGCTCTCGCCGGCGCTCGTGGAGGAGATCCGCCGGCAGACGGTCGCCTTGGCCCGCGAACTTCAGGTGGTCGGCTTGATGAACGTGCAGTTCGCGATCCGCGACGGGATCGTCTACGTCCTGGAGGTGAACCCGCGGGCGTCGCGGACGGTGCCCTTCGTCAGCAAGGCGATCGGCGTGCCCCTGGCCAAGCTGGCCATGCAGGCGATGATGGGACGCTCGCTGGAGCAGATCGGCTTCACGGCCGAACGGACACCGATGCATGTCTCCGTCAAGGAAGCGGTCTTCCCCTTCAACAAGTTTCCCAACACCGACGTGCTTCTGGGTCCGGAAATGCGCTCCACCGGCGAGGTCATGGGCCTCGCCGACGACTTCGGGTCCGCGTTCCTGAAATCGCAGGACGCGGCCGGCGGTCCCCTGCCGATGAAGGGGCGGGTCTTCGTCAGCGTGAAGGACAAGGACAAGCCGGCGACTGTGCCTCTGGCCAAGCGGTTTCTCGAGTTGGGCTTCACCGTCGAAGCGACGCGCGGCACGGCCGGCTATCTGGCGCAGCATGGAGTCGTCGTGGAGACGATCAACAAAGTCACGGAGGGCCGCCCGCATATCGTGGACCACATCAAGAACGGAGAGATCGCCCTCGTCATCAATACCGTGGGCGACAAGGTCTCCCAGGTGGATTCCGCGTCGCTCCGCCGTGCCGCGCTGGTGCAGTCTGTACCCTATCAGACCACGATGGCCGGCGCCCGCGCAACCCTGATGGGCATTGAAGCCGGCCTGACGCGCAAGCTGACCGTGAAGCCGCTCCAGGAATATTACGCGTAAGCACCACCGAGGAAGATCGTGACGATACCGATTACCAAGAAAGGCTACGCAGCGCTGCAGGCGGAGCTCGAGCGGTTGAAGAAGGTCGAGCGCCCCAAGAACATCAAGGAGATCGAAGAGGCCAGAGGCCACGGCGATCTCAGCGAGAACGCGGAATATCATGCCGCGAAGGAACGGCAGAGCCACATCCAAGGGCGGATCCGCGATGTGGAACACAAACTCGCGGAGGCGCAGATCATCGATACCTCGAAGCTCTCGACGGAGAAGGTGGTGTTCGGCGCGACCGTCACGGTGAAGGACGCCCAGAACGGCATGGAGCAGCGCTACACGCTGGTGGGCCAGGATGAAGGCGATCTGAAAAACGGAAAGATCTCGGTCCAGTCACCGGTCGGGCGTGCCCTCATCGGCAAGCGGGTGGGGGACACGTGCGAGGTCCAGACGCCGGCCAAGAAGGTGGAATACGAGGTTCTGAACATCTGTTTCGAGGAAAGCTAGGGGCAGCCGATGGCGGCCGCATCGGCCATCCCGCTGATCACCCTGCTGACCGATTTCGGCACAGCCGATACCTTCGTCGGCAGCATGAAGGGCGCCATCCTGGGGATCAACCCGGAGGCGCGTATCGTCGACCTGACTCACCAGGTGCCCGCCCATAACGTCCGCTCCGGCGCGTACCTCCTCCAGACCGCCACGCGTTATTTCCCGCCCGGCACCATCCACATTGCGGTCGTGGACCCCGGCGTGGGCAGCGCGCGCCGGCCCCTCTTGGTGTCCACATCGACACAGCATTTCCTGACCCCCGACAACGGGCTCCTCAGTTACGTGCTGGCCGAAGAGCCGGACGCCGAGATCCGGGAGCTGACCGCGCAGAAATATTTTCTCGCCGTCAGCGGGCCGACCTTCCACGGGCGGGATCTCTTTGCGCCGGTGGCGGCCTGGCTCTCGCAGGGGGAGCCGCTGGACGCCTTCGGGCCGAGGATCACGGACATCGTCCGCTTCGAGATCCGACGTCCGATGATGGTCAAAGGACGGCTTCTCGGCGAAGTCCAGCACATCGACCGGTTCGGCAATCTCATCACCAACATCGGCCATGCCGAGCTGCGAGACCTGACCGACATGGACAACTGGCAGGGAGTGAAGGTGAAGGTTCGTCAAGCCACGGTGAAGGGGCTGCAGCGGTGCTATACGGACGCGAAACCGAAGAAGCTCGCGGCGCTCGTCAACAGCGATGGGTGGCTGGAGCTCTTCTGCAACCGGGGCCGCGCCGACAAACTCGCCAAGGCCAAACTCGCCGACCGCGTCGAGGTCAGGAAGCCCCAATGACGAAACCCTTGACGATGATCGCCGTTGGCGTTTTTGCCCTCATGGCACTGGTGCATATATTCAGGCTGGCCTTCGGCTGGGCGATCACGATTCAGGGGAGCGTCGTTCCCATGTGGGTGAGTGTGCTAGGGGTTGTCATCGCCGGTGGGCTGGCGGTGATGTTGTGGCGGGAATCAAGATAACGACCGGAAGAAGGGAGGAAGATCATGCATGTTGAGATCAACTACATCGTGGTGCTGGTCGCAGCCATAGTCAACTTCGTCATCGGCGGAATCTGGTATTCTCCGGGGCTGTTCGGCCCGCGATGGATGACGGCGATCGGCAAGAGCGAAGCCGATCTGAAACGAGGAAACATGCGTGTGGCGTATATCGGGGCCTTCGCCGCTGCCGTGATGATGGCCTACGCGCTGGCCCTGTTTATCGGCTTCGCTCAAGCCAAAACAGTCCTGCAGGGTGCCGGCATCGGGCTCTGGGCCTGGGTCGGATTCGTCGCCGCACCCCGATTGTCCAACTATCTCTTTGCCGGCTGGCCCCGTGACCTCTACCTTATCAACAACGGCTATCACCTCGTATCGCTCCTTATCATGGGCGCCATGCTCGCGATCTGGAGCTAGCGGTCACCGCACGATACGTATTGTCTACGGGAGGGACTACCGAGCTACCGTCTGAACCGCTTTTGTCACGATTCCCACTATCTGACGCAGTTCCCGCAGCGTCGTGCTGAGCGGCGGCATGAGGACGATGACGTTGCCGAGCGGGCGGATGAGCAGGCCGCGCTTGCGTGCCTCGTCCGCAACTTTCATCCCGACCAGCGCCGTGGGCGGGTAGGGCTCCTTCGTGGTGCGATCCTGCACCAGCTCCATCCCGGCGATCAACCCCAGTTGCCGGATGTCGCCGACGTGGGGATGGTCCGACAGCGGAGCCAGCAGCCGACTGAGCGCGACGATCTTCGGCTGAAGCCGCGTGAGCGTCCGCTCCTTCTTGAAGACATCGAGATTCGCCAGGGCGACCGCGCAGCCCAAAGGGTTGCCGGTATAGCTGTGGCCGTGGAAGAAGGTTTTGAATTCCTCGTAGCGCCCCAGGAACGCCCGGTAGATTCGCTCGGTCGCCAACGTCGCCGCGAGCGGCAGATAGCCGCCGGTCAGCCCTTTGCTGACGGCCATGAGGTCGGGCTTCACGCCCTCGTGCTCGCAGGCGAACATCCGGCCGGTCCGGCCGAAACCCGTCGCCACCTCGTCGGCGATCAGAAGGACATGGTATCTGGTGCAGAGTTTTCTGAGTCTGGTCAGATAGCCGGGTGGCATGGTGATCATCCCGCCCGCCGCCAGCAGCATCGGCTCCACGATGAGGGCCGCAATTTCCTCGTGATGGCGTTTCAGCACATCTTCGACGGAATCGGCGCAGGCCATTTGACATTGGGGATAGGTCAGCTCCAGCGGGCAGCGGTAGCAGTAGGGGGCATGGGCTTCATAACTGTGATGCAGCAGCGGCTTGAATCGCTCGTGAAACAGCGGGATGCCGCCCACGCCGACCGCGCCGAGCGTGTCGCCGTGGTAGGCCTGCCCGAGGTGAAGAAATTTCGTTTTGGAGCGGGACGCGCCACCCTGCAACTGCCAATATTGGAAGGCCATCTTGAGGGCCACTTCCACCGCCGTCGAGCCATTGTCCGAATAGAAGACCCGCGTGAGGCCACGCGGCGCGAGCGCTACGAGTCGACGCGCCAGCTCGATGGCCGGGACATTCGAGAGCCCCAGCAGCGTGGAATGGGCAATGCGGTCCAGTTGCGCCTTGAGGGCGCGGTCCAGGGCCCCCTTGCGGCGGCCATGGAGATTGACCCAGATCGAGGAGACCCCGTCCAGGTAGCGACGACCATCGGTATCCTCCAGATAAATGCCGTCCCCCCGCTCAATGATCAAGGGATCGGTCTTCACCCACTCGCGCTGTTGGGTAAAGGGATGCCAGAGGTATCGGTGATCCTCGGCTTGAAGCCTCTGTGTGCGGGTCTTGCGAGCCATGCAGGATGGGCCATTATAGGGAGGGGAAGCGGCTTTGACAATCCGAGGGAAAATTATTATAATCAGCGAGCTTAGGCGTTCAAGGGATCCCCATTTTGCAGGCACATATCCGTAACTTTTCCATTATCGCCCACATAGACCACGGGAAGTCGACTCTCGCTGATCGCTTGCTCGAATACACCGGCGCCATCAGCGCCCGGGAATCGCGCGAGCAGATCCTAGATGCGATGGACCTGGAGCGGGAACGCGGGATCACCATCAAGGCCCATACGGTCACGATCCGGTACAAGGCCGAGGACGGGAACGAGTATTTGCTGAATCTGATCGATACGCCGGGCCACGTGGACTTCACCTATGAGGTCTCGCGAAGCCTGGCCGCTTGCGAAGGAGCCTTGCTGCTGGTGGATGCCTCTCAGGGAGTCGAAGCGCAGACCATCGCGAATGCCCACCTGGCGGTCGACAACCACCTGACGATCGTGCCGATCATCAATAAGGTGGACCTGGCCAGCGCCGACATCGAGGGCACGAAGCGGCAGATCGAGGACGTCTTGGGCTTGGACGCGCATGCAGCGGTACCGACGAGCGCCAAAGCGGGACTCGGCACCAAGGACGTGCTGGAAGCGGTCGTGACCCGCATCCCGCCCCCATCGGGGAGCCCGGAAAAACCGCTCAAGGCGCTCGTGTTCGACACCTGGTTCGACAATTACCAGGGCGTGACGGTGCTCGCGCGCGTGGGAGACGGCGCCATCCAGCCCGGCATGAAAGTCCGAATGATGGGGACCGACAACGTCTTCGAAGTCCTGGAAGTCGGGATCTTCAACCCCAAGCGGATCAAGCAGGAACGGCTGGACACGGGTGAGGTCGGCTATGTCGTGGCCGGCATCAGGCGTATCGGCGACACGCGCATCGGCGATACGATCACCGAAGCCGACCGGCCGACGGCGACGCCCTATCCGGGATACAAGGAAGCCAAGCCCATGGTCTTCTGCGGGCTCTACCCGACGGACAGCGACCTGTTCGAAGATCTGCGGGACGCCCTGGAGAAATTGCGGCTGAACGACTCCAGCTTTGTCTACGAGCCGGAGACCTCGCTGGCACTGGGCTTCGGCTTCCGTTGCGGGTTCCTGGGCCTGCTCCACATGGAAATCATCCAGGAGCGACTGGAGCGGGAATACACATTGGACCTGATCAGCACCACGCCCACGGTGCTCTACCGGGTGACAACGACCAAAGGCGAGGTGCTCTCCATCGACAATCCGGCCAAGCTGCCGGAGCCGAATCACATCGAACGGTTCGAAGAACCCTTCATCAAGGCCACGATCATCACGCCGGAAGCCTATGTCGGGAACCTCCTGGCGCTGTGTCAGGAACGGCGGGGCACGCAGAAGGGGCTGACCTACCTGAACCCCACGCGGGTCATGATGACCTATGAGATGCCGTTGAACGAGATCGTGCTGGACTTCTATGATCGCCTGAAGTCCAAGACGCAGGGCTACGCCTCCCTGGATTATGAAGTCATCGGCTATCAGCCGTCGGAGCTGGTCAAGGTGGATATACTCTTGAACGGGGAGAGCGTGGATGCGCTCTCCTTCATCGTCCATCGCGACAAGGCCATCAGCCGCGGCCGCCAGGTGGCCGAGAAGATGAAGGAGTTCATCCCGCGCCAGATGTTCGAGGTGGCCATCCAGGCCGCCATCGGCAGCAAGATCATCGCCCGCGAGACCGTCGGGGCCATGAAGAAAAACGTGACGGCGAAATGTTACGGTGGTGACATCACCCGGAAAAGGAAGCTATGGGAGAAGCAGAAGGAAGGCAAGAAAAGGATGAAGCAGGTCGGCCGTGTGGAAGTGCCCCAGGAGGCCTTCCTCGCCCTGCTGAAAGTGACGGATTAGCCGTCCCTTCGGTCGAGCCGATCGCCGCCGCCCGCACTAAACCCCTCTGGCGGGAGTACGCCGAGGCGATCGTCATCGCCGTCGTCCTTGCCCTGTTCATCCGGACGTTCATCGTGCAGGCGTTCAAGATCCCCTCCGGGTCCATGGTGCCCACGCTCACGATCGGCGACCACATCCTGGTGACGAAGTTTCTCTACAACATCAAGGCCCCCTTCGGGGATACGATCCTGGTCCGATTCTCGGAGCCCCAGCGGGGCGACATCATCGTCTTCAAATACCCGGAGGACGAAAGCAAGGACTTCATCAAGCGCGTCGTCGGCATTCCCGGGGACAGGATCGAAGTCCGGAGCAAACGTGTCTGGATCAACGGCGAGTTGCTGCCCGAACCGTACGTGCAGCACACGGATCCGAACGTGCTCCCGCATCAGGTTCAACCGCGCGACAATCTGGGCCCGCTGACGGTCCCGCCGGACTCCTATTTCGTGATGGGGGACAATCGCGATCAGAGC
>Ga0184623_10001087_pt1 | contig 11792 bp, 12 predicted proteins | sample PLM1_100_b1_FD_133138 | JGI IMG/M metagenome (GOLD analysis project Ga0184623, IMG submission 133138) | Groundwater sediment microbial communities from an aquifer in East River, Colorado, USA - PLM1_100_b1 | ecosystem: Environmental > Terrestrial > Soil > Riparian zone | place: USA: East River...
CTCCGTCGGCACCGTCGGCGGCTGGCAGCTCGGCGTCTCGAAATACTCGAAGAACATCCCGGCGGCTTTGGCATTCAGGCAGGGAAGAGCGTCGTCCTGGATCCGCCGGACGGAAAAATTCCTTACCAGCCGTGGGCGCTGGCGGAGAGGGACAGGAGGAGACGCCCCGAGAACAATTACGAAGATAACGAAGGAAAATGCATTCTGTCCGGTATGCCGCGCATCATGCTGTTCAGTTTCAGGATTCTCAATTTCCCTGACACCGTGCTCTTCCTCTCCGACTATATCGCGGCCAGTCGCATCATTCGTCTGCGAGGGCCCCATATCGCCGACGGCATACGCCTGTATATGGGCGATCCGGTGGCTCGCTGGGAAGGCGATACGCTGGTCGTCGAGTCGACGAATTTCAATGGCAAGGTCTGGTTTGCCCTGGGCGGCGATTTCGCGAGCGACGCCATGCGTATCGTCGAGCGCTTCACGATGCCCGACGCCAACACGATTGCCTGGCAAGCCACGATCACCGATCCGAAGGTGTTCACGAGACCCTGGACGATGCAGCTGGGTCCCTACACGCGTGATCAGGCGGGGGATCAGGACGAGGAAGAGATAGAGGACTCCTGTCACGAGGGGAACGCGGACCTCGACAACTTGAAAAACGTGTACGACCGAGCTCGAGGGGCCGCAAAGTAATAAGAGCACGTTGGGAAATTAGGAATTAGGAATTAGGAATTGAGAATTGCGGCACGAATTCGGAATTCCCAATTCAGAATTCATCATTTCGCATGCAGCTTAAGCCCATGGAAGCAAGACCGGGGGGACAAAGATGAGGACAAAGCTGGCCGTTGTGGTCGTTGGCATCGGCATGGTTTTGGCCGCAGTGCCGGTGGTTACGCATCATTCATTTGCGGCTGAGTTCGATGGCAACAAGCCGATCACGCTGAGGGGAACGATCACCGCAATGTTGTGGTCCAATCCGCATGGACATGTTTACATCGATGTGAAAGGTCCAGACGGCAAGGTGGTGAATTGGGAAATCGAATTCGCCGCCCCGAGCGCTCTGTACAGGCGAGGATGGAGAAAAACAGATCTTCCGGTTGGGGTGGAAGTGACCGTTCAGGGATTTCTTGCCAAGGACGGCACACCGACGGCGAACGCCACGACCGTCAAGCTTCCTGATGGTCGAGAGCTGTTTGCTGGTTCGTCGGGGACTGGCGCCCCGCGCTGAGTCACCTGGTGAAGGCGGCCGCCCGCTGGCGTTGCCGCCGTTTTCACCCAATACCAGGCAGAGGCAAACCTATGAACCGGATGTCCGTCATGACGTTGACCGCAGCCCTGGCGCTGGGGATCCCGGTGCCCGCTCCGACGCAGGGGAAACCGAATTTCTCCGGAAGATGGAGTTACAATCAAGCCCTGAGCAGTCCGGGTACTTTCGGAAACAATCCGTTGGTCTCCTTTCCGAGCGAACTCCTCATCAAGCAGACGCCAGCCGAGCTGCACTGGCAGGCCTCTTCCGTCCGTCAGGATGCAATAGCCGCCATCTTCAAGCTCGACGGCAGCGAAGTCACCATGACGGGCGCGTCCGAAATGACCATGAGGGGCAAAGCCATATTGGAGGGCGACAAGCTGGTGATCACGTCAAAGCGGTCCTACTCCTCACCGGCGGGCGACATCACGACGGACTTCAAAGAGGTGTACGGCGTCGCTGGTGATGTTCTGACCATTGAGAAGACCCAAACGACGGGAGGAATTTCCAGTACTCTCAAAGCCGTCTACAACAAAACGACCTCGTAGAGCTCACGGCATAGCCAGTTCCAAGGTTCTAGAGTTCAAGAGTTCTCCTACTTCTTCTCGACAAGCTCGAGCGCCTCGCGGCTTGGGCCTTCGATCATCACCGCACGCGTGTCGCCGAACTTGTACGGCTGCCCCAGGAACTTCACGCCCTCACTTTTCAGCCTGGCGACCCATGCATCGAAGTCGGTGACGCTCAGCGCGATGTGATCCATGAGTTGACCGCGCGTGCTTGCCAATGGACGATCTTCCTGGTTCATATACCAACGAAGCTGGACATCGCCGAAGTAGACGGACTGCGCGGCCGGAATCCGGTAATGCCCGCGCTTGCGGAATGAATTTTGTCTTGTCGAATTGACGGTCGTTCTCGCGAAGGCGCTCGAGAGCTTGCCTCCCGTCAGTGGCGGACCAGACGTGGTGCCAGAACGCGGTTTGAGGCGCGGCCGCAGTAATTCTGTCAGGGCCGGGCACCGGCGGGGGCCGGTTCACCTTGGTAAACAGCATCGTGACGTTGTTGGCGCTCCTGATGCTTTCGAATCCGGCGATCGTTGCCTTCGTGCTCGCCGGGTACACCTTGAGAAAGTCGGTGATGGCCGCTGAGGGATCAGGCGAATTCATATGTAGATGGTGGAAGCCCGGTCTCGCCAACGCTACTGATTGCGCCGTGGTCTGGGTGCTGACCACACCGGATATCACGACAACGACCACCACCACCACGCTCAGAGCGAGCCACCTGATTTTCATAATCTCCACCGCGCCCATGCTGCAAACGGCGTTTACAGCCTGCTGGTTGGTTTCCTCGGCTCACGGCCGTGTATCTCCTTCAACGCAGAGGTCGCGGAGGGCGATCCCGTTCCCCGCAGAGGTCGCAGGAACCAAATAGTTAGAATCCTCCGCGTCCTTTGCTAGCTCTGCGTCCTCTGCGTTAAAAATTACACGCACCGTCTTGTGATCGGCGCACCGCGCATTATCGGGATGGCAGCTTCGGAAACTTCTCGTCACCGGGGTCGAGCTGGACGCCCAGGGCATTGAGTGCCATCGAGACCATCCGATAGTTGGCCGCTGTGATGACTGCGTTCATCATCATCGTGTTGTCGAAGCGCGCCGCCAACGCATTCCAGGTACCGTCCGAGATGAACGAGTCGCGATACAGCTCGTCAGCAGCGCGCAGGAGCGTCGCGTCGAATGGATCCCAACCGGGAGCATCCGGTCCCATGGCGATCCGCTCGATGGGGAGCCCCATCTCCCGGCCGCGCCCGACGGCTCCCACGTGTTGTGCCCATTCGTACTCGGCCTGACAGTCCCAGCCAGTTCGCAGGATCAGTAACTCGCGATAGCGGGGATCGAGCTTCGAACCCTGGTTGACATAGTTGGAACCCGTCCGCGACTGGGCAAGTTTCGGATACCGCGCGAACGTGCGCCCGATCGCGATGCCATCCCCAGGGGCTGGTTCGACGCGTGCGACGGTGAGCGGCGCCTCCCGCTCCGGGACCATGACTCGGTACGGAATGTCGGTTGGAATACGCTCGGTGGCCCGCTCGTCGGGTTGGATGCCCAACGAGTTGTACAGGAGCGACACCGTTGTGAAATCGGTCACGGTCATGACGGCGTCCATCAGGTGATACATGTCATAGGTCGCCGACAATGCCTTCCAGGTCGCATCGTTGATAAACGAATTTCGGAACAGCTGATCTGCCAGACGTAGCAGCGTCGTCTCGAAGGGTTCCCAGCCTTTGGCATCAGGGCCCTGCGCGATTCGGCGAAGTTCCTCGCTGGTCACACCCGCTTTCCTCGCGACCGGCGCGTGCTCGGACCACACGTAGTCGTTGTTGAGGAGCCAGGCCGTGCGCAGGATCAGAATCTCGCGATGACGCGCTGAAAGGCTGCTGTCGCGAGTGATGTAGTGCTGGAGCGGTACGACACTGTTGAGGAGCGCGGGAATGTTGAGCAACGTCTTGAAAGCGTTGCCCGGGGGACCCTCGGCCACGTACCTCGCGACCAGCTCCTTGTGCGCCTCGGTCCACTGCGCTTCCGGCAACGGGGATATTCGTGGCTTCGACAACTGGACAGGCCGCGCACCGCCCGGGCGGTCCGGCAGAACCTGGCCGCCCAGCTCTATGGAGGCCAGGACAAGGAGACCGACGCACGCCGACAGCAGCGGCGTTATTCGGCCGAGCTTGGTCACACGCATTCTCGCTCCTCCCCAGGCCGTATCAGTCGTCAGTTAACAGCTGCCTTCGCCAGCTATGGCAACTCCAGTGCAGTCGTATCTGTCCTGTTGCCTGGCTTTAGAAGACCAAACGGAAACCGAATTGCATCATGCGCGGCGCGTAGGAGAGGTTGGCGTTGAACGACGGCTGCCCATAGTTCGCGTTGCTCTCGTTGGTGACATAGGAACCGTAGTTCTCGTGATTGAACAGATTGAAGACCTCGAAGATACCGTCAATCGAAGATCCGCCGCCGAGCGCCAGCCGCTTCTGAAGACGGAGGTCGACGCGATGCAGCGGATCGCCGACGATACCGTTGCGCGGCGCAATCGAGCCGTCTCGGCGCAAGCGCTGCTCGCCTTCGCTCCCTTCATTGCGCACGTCGGTGCCCACATTGGTACTGAAGCGCTCGCCTGAGCCGAAGAAGTAGAGCCCGCTGAGCTGCACACCGTAGCGGATGTTCCAGATACCGTTGATGGTCGCCCGGTGGCGCTGGTCGTCCTCCGCCAGGGTGTACTCGCCACCGAGATCCCGGGCCAGCGCAAAGCCGATCGGTCGCCGGGCCACTACGCCATCCTCGCCGAGAAACCACTGGTCGCGCGATGGCGTCGCATCCCGGAAGTACGACAGCGTGTAGGTCGCGTTCACTTGCCAGTTGCTGCTGAACCGCTTGGTGAACGTGAGCTCCCCGGCGTGATAGTTCGACCAGCCCTCGAGCAGCTCGAAGTTCACGACGCCCCAGGTCGGAAAAGGCCGCCGGCTGACGTCACTGAAGGGATAGTTCCCGCCCGTGGCGGGGTTGAACGTCAGATTCGTCTGATTGGAGTCTTCCTCGAGTCGGCCACCGGTGTAGACGTAGTTCGCCTCGAACGACATGCTGGTGCCAATCTGCCGCTGGACGCCGACCGACGCCTGATGGCTGTAGGAGGTCTCCCGACCGGGATAGTTGATTTCCTGCACGAGCGAACGGAACGAGCAGCCAGAGGCACCGTTGTTGACATCGCAGGCGTTCTGCAGCGCGTCCTCGTAGCTCGGCTTGGGCCCCTTGAACCACCCCTGTTCGCCGTCCGTGAAGTTGGACCGTCCGTCATTGAAGATCTGCCACTCGAATCGATGGCAGCAGTAGCCCAGCGATTGTTGCACCCCGTCGTTCGGCGCGAAGGCGAAGAAGAGCCCGTACCCGCCGCGCACGACCGTGTCGTCGTCGACCCGGTAATTGGCCCCGAGCCGTGGGGCGAGGTTGTTCGTGTCGTGAGGGAGGTTGCCCGGCAACCACGGCAGGAACTTGAGCTTCTCCGAGTGCGAATTGTCGTCGATGTCGTAGCGCACCCCGAGGTTGAGCGTCAGCTTGTCGTTGATCCGCCAGTCATCTTGCAGCCAGGCGGCAAAGATGTTCCGGTTATGCTCCTGCCGAAAGGGGCCGAGCTCGGTGCCCGTTGGTGACAAGGAGTGGAAGACCCACCGCGTAATCGGGGCCAGCGGCGCCGTGTTCCAGGTGGAGGCGTCGTTCCAGACGGGAAAGAGTTCCTGAATGTTGGCCGGCACGCGCGCGCCCGTGGCGTCAATCTCGCCATCGCACCGCAGACACCATCTGATCTGATTGGTGAATCGGATGTACTCGCCGCCCATCTTCACGTCGTGACGTCCCGCCCCGGTAAAGGAGGTGGTGAAGTCATCGCGAAGCTGGTAGTTGGGCATCGTGATGCCCAGCGGTGATCCGCCAATGGTATAGCCGGCCAGCCGGACGACCACCGATCCCCCCACGCCGACAGGTTGGTGCGGAAAGGAGCCGCCCGCCCAGCGGACAACTGGTTGCTCGTTCCGGTCGTAGTAGAGCCGGCCCGCCTTGATCTCGTTCACCGACCGACTGTTCAGGACCTGTGTGAAGGCGCCAAAGACCTGATAATTCTCAAAAGTCCGACGGCGCGCGGCCGATGGATGATTCGTCGCGCCACCGCCGTTAAAGAACAGATTGTCGAACCCCGAGACGCGCACCGAGAGCCGGCGCTGGGGCGTAAACTGGATGTCTGTTCGCCCCAGAAACTTGTGCACCCGGTTCGTAAGCCGCTGGTCGATGTTGAAGAACTCGTACGGGCTGGTGTAGACATAGGTCTGCGGCTGCCGTTCGAACTCATAGCTACCGAAGAAATGGATGCGGTCCCGCACGATCGGGCCGCCGATGGTCGTGCTCACCTGCTGATTCTGAAAGGGGAGCACCTCGTTCCGGAAAAAGTCCTTCGCGTTGAACTTGTCGTGCCGAAAGTATCCGCCAAACGTTCCCGCCAGGGTGTTGGTCCCCGACTTGGTGACGGCATTGACGACCATGCCGGAGGAACGCCCCTGGGTAGCGTCGAACCGATTGCTGATCACCTCGAACTCCGCGATCGCATCGCGGCTGTACCCCGGCTGCTCATCATCTCCCCCAGAGTGGTAATTCACCGTGACCTGCTGACCGTCCACGTTGGTCTGCGAGTATCCTTGGCGATTCTGCACGAAACCGCCCGACTCGTTCCGGCGAGCCCCAGCCGTCAGCAAAGAGAGGTCCATCCAATTCCGGCCGTTGATCGGCAGCTCCTCCATCTGCCGCGGGTCGATGTTGGCGCCCACGGTCGAGCTCGTCGTGTCGACGAGTGGCGCCTCACCCGTGACCGTCACCGTCTCCTGCACCGTTGACGGCGCCATCTGGACGTTCACGACGGCCGTCTGTCCCAGCAGTATCTGGAGGGTCCGATTCACCGTCGTGAATCCGGCCAACTCTGCCGTGATTCGGTAATTCCCGACGCGCACCGGCAGTCGAAAATCGCCACGCTCATCCGTGACTGCCACGAACGTGTTGCCCGACGCCTCATGCAGCGCGCTGACCGTGACACCCGGCAGCACGCCGCCGGTCGAATCCGTTACGGTGCCGTTGATGGTCGATTCCTGCGCCGCTGCGATCGCCGGCAGGAACAGGATCAGCAGCATCGCCCTGGCAACTGGACTGCTTGATGTCACATCTCTCATAAGACCTCCGCACTGAAGGTTGCGATGTGGACGCACGCCGTCGAACTGCGCAGCTACTGGGCTGCGATAGCGGCTTTTGCCTCCCCTGAGCACGCGTTGGCCTTGACGCCGGACCGAGATAGCGCTCGCATTGATGAGAACGCGGGATTATGATCCTAGAATCAAATCGATGGCAAGGACGGCCCTGGGGAGTCCGCATGAAAAGAACACTGTTAGCGCTTGCGACAGCGGCCATCGTCACGGCGACCGTCGCCGCGCAAGCTCCGCAACCGTCTCAGACGGCGCCGGAAGCCGCAACCGTGACCGCCGTCGCAAACGCACTCGGGATGCTGCGTGGCCTCCAACTTCGTGATGCGATCTTGACGGTCGAGTACTACGCGACCGGCAGTCAGCGCGTATTTGGCCAGGCATCTCGACCAGGCGCGCCCTTGCCCACCTTGAAGCTCACCAGCTACAAGGCCAGCATTGCGTACGACGCGCCGGGTATGAGGGTCGAGCTCGAGCGCACAAATCCGGAGGGTATTGTGCAGGGCGGGGGCGGATTGCCACTGAACGCCCCACAAAAGCAGATTCTGGTCTTTTCAGGAAAACACGCTTGGAATGAATCCGAGCCGGGCGCCGGGTTGCTGCCAAGTGTTGGTACCGCCACGCCCGCGATGGCAGCATGGGCCGATCGTTACCTCGAGTTCTGGATGTTGCCGCACGCGTTCGTGAAAGCGGCCAGGCTGCCGAACGCGAATACCCGCGTGACCTCAGAGGCCGGTACCGCTGTCATCACGACGAACGTTCCAGAGATGCCCGGCGTCACCATGAAGGCGTGGCTGAATGCGAAGAACCTGATCGACCGCGTTGAGTCGCGTTTGTCCAACACTGTCCTCGGTGACACGATCGTCGAAGCGCGATACTCCGGTTATAAGGATCTGGGCGGTGAAGAGAATCCAAGCGACATCTTGTTTCCAGGTCATATCATCCGCACAATCGGAGGCCAGCCGGTCCTCGACATCGTGATCAGCAAGGGCAACACCTACAATCCGTACGTGATCGTGCCCGTTCCTGAGAACGTGATGAAGGCGGCAAGCCAGACTGCGGCACCGACGCCGTGACGATCGGGGAATTGCGCGCCGCCATGGGGCGGCTTCAACAGGCCACTAGCCACTATTGGAGTGTGAGTATGAGAACGACACGTTGCATGGTATTTCTGGCGCTCACGCTGGTGCTTTCGACGAGGTTGGTTGGCGCGCATCACGCGGCGCAAGCCCAGTTCGACCTGACCAAGGCGGTCGTTCTCGAGGGTCGGTGCGCGAAAATGGAATGGATCAATCCGCACTCGTACATGCACCTGTCGGTGAAAGATCGGAGCGGGACCGCGAAGACATGGAGTCTGGAGACCGTAGGCCCGACCGCACTTCGTCGGGCTGGGCTTTCTCGAGGAGACAAATCCATCAAGTGCGATCCCCTCGGGGAGGGCGGCACCTATATCGTCAGAGGGTTCCCAGCTCGCGACGGAACCACGACGGCGCTGATCGCCGACCTGAAGTTGCCCGACGGCCGAATCGTCAAGCTTCTCGACGTGCAAGAGTTCCAGTTGCCGAGCGATTTCAAAGACAAATAGACCTGTGCAGGTAACGCTCCGGCCGAGAATCACATCTGAGGGAGACGTTCAATGAAACGTGGCTTGATCTACTGCGTTATCGTCGCCGGGGCGGCGGGCCTGCTTGCCCTGGGCGCACCCATAAACGCGCAGGGACAGGGCGGCGCGACGCAGGGGTCCGCTACGGCGGCGTCAGCGCCGCGCCTGCCGGACGGCACCCCGGATATTTCAGGTCTCTGGAACGGGGCGGCCGGCGGTGGAGGCGGATTCGCCAACCCGAAAATCGATGAGCGAGGCAACATCATCCTCGGCGTCGGGCGCGGACGTGAAGGCACTCTCACAAATTTCGAACGCGACAGCGGCATCCTCCAGCGCGCCGATTCAAATCGTCCGCTATACAAGCCGCAGTACTGGGCGCGCGTGCAGTGGTACGACGAAAACGGGAACAAAGAGGATCCGGAGTTCTTGTGCCATCCGGCAGGTGTGCCGCGAATGGGGCCGCCCACGAAGATCGTGCAGACGCCGACGGAGTTGATTTTTCTCTATAACCAGCGCAATACCTTCCGCATCATTTACATGGATGGGCGTCCGCACCCACCCGAGGATCAATGGGAAGGCCGCTGGTATGGTCATTCAGTCGGTCGCTGGGAAGGCGCCACGCTTGTCATCGACTCCGTCGACTTCACAGACGCGAGCTGGCTTGGCTGGCCTGGCTGGATTCACAGCGATCAGATGCGCGTCGAAGAGCGCATTCGCCGCGAGGGTGAGACCCTCCATTGGCAGGCAACCGTGTACGATCCTGAAATGCTGCTGAAGCCTTGGACCACGAACGCGGTTGTGCGCAGGCTGAATCGCGCTCCGAAGGCAGAACTACCCGAGGATTTGCCCTGTTCCGAACGAGACTCGACGCATATCGTGACCAAGGAACGGGGCTAGCTGTCCTGTCGGCAAGGAGACGGGGGCCGCAGTCGGACACCCTGCCGGCCGCGGCTGTGCCCGATTGCTTTTTCAGCCGTGCGCCGTCGCCTGCCGAACCGCCGTCAAAACTTCCTTGTCCGATGGAAAGCCGTGCGAGCCCTTCTGTGCAACCAGTTTCTCTCCAACCCACACGGTGAACTCCCCTCGGTCGCCCTCCACAAGTTCTGGATCGACGCCGATCTCTTTCTTAATGAGCGCCGCCACACTGGCAGCGCGAGGTCGATAGTTTCAGACTTTGCAGTACCGAATGCGAATGTGCGTCATGAGGCCTGCTCTGTGTTAAGAGTTGACATTGGTGATTAGAACTGTTTCAACACCTGTAGAGGCGGGTCTTCAGGCGGGGTCCCCAGCGCGGCAGCCGCGCTGGGGTGCGAGACCCGCCTTCCTTCGGCGGATCCAGAGATCCGCCGCTACAAGATGATGAACCAGAGTTTCAGAATGAACGTCATGGGGCTTGCACGTTGGCTTGCCAGTCGGGATCATAATCGTTTCCAGGGCTCGTGGTAAGAGTGACCTTTCCCGTGCCGTCCGGGTTCATCACGCGAATGTCGAAATTGCTGGTCTGCACGCTGGCGTATGCGATCTTCTTCCCATCCGGCGCCCACGCGGGCTCACGATCATAGGCCGGGAGGCGCGGAAACCGCTGAGCTACCGTGGGCAGCGCCGTCAAGTCCGCCTGACGTGGACAACTGATCATACAATCAGCTCGGCGGCAATCCTTGGCGTCAATCCGTTTACATCGAACGGCGCCGAGCAAGCACGTTGAACGCTGGAGGAACGAAAGACAATGGTGAATCTACGACTGCCCGGCCCGACTCCGGTGCCCGATGACGTTGTGGAAGCTATGAGCAAGCCCATGATCGACCACCGGGGCGAGGAGTTCCACACGATCATGAAGCGGCTGACTGCAAACCTGCAGAAGGCCTTTGAAACCAGGAGACAAGTCTACGTCCTGAGCTGTTCCGGCACCGGCGGCATGGAAGCCGCTATCGTCAACGTCCTGTCCCCCGGTGACAAGGTGCTGGCCGTGAGCATCGGCAACTTCGGAGACCGCTTCTCGAAGATCGCCAAGGGTTACGGCGCCAACGTCACCGATCTGAAGTTTCCGGAGGGTCAGGCCGCTGACCCCACCGCCATCGGCGAGAAGTTGAAGGCTGACCCCACCATCAAGACTGTGCTCGTCACCCACAACGAGACGTCCACCGGTATCACCAACGACCTCGAGGCCATTGCCAAGGTCGTCAAGGGTGAGTTCGACAAGCTCCTCATCGTGGACGCTATCTCTTCTCTCGGCTCCATTCGCCTGGCCATGGACGAATGGAACCTCGACGTCGTCGCCTCGGCGTCTCAAAAAGGTTGGGCGTGCCCGCCCGGTCTCGCGATGATCGCCATGAGTGCGCGCGCGTGGCAGGCCTCTGACAACGCCAGGATGCCTCGCTTCTACTTTGACCTGCGCGAGGCTCGCAACTCCCTGAAGAAGTTGGAGACACCTTGGACTCCCGCCGTCGGCCTCATCTTCGGTCTGGACTATGCACTCCAGAAAATGCTGGCCAAAGGCGACATGACGGCCACGTACCAGTTCCACGCCAGGATCGCCCAGTACACACGGGACGGCCTGACGAAGCTGGGCCTGAAGCTGGTCGCCACTGACGTGCAGCATGCCTCCAACACGGTTACCGCCTGCTACCTGCCTGACGGCGTGACCGACGCAGCCCTGCTGACGATGCTCATGAACGACTACAATATCGTCGCTGCCGAGGGGCGCGGCCTGCTGGCCGGCAAGTGCTTCCGCATTGGGCACATGGGCTACGTCACCGACAAGGACATTGACGATGTGCTGCACGCCCTCGAGCAGGCGTTGCCCCGCCTGGGCTACAAACCTGCCGGCGTTCATTGATGCAGTTTTTAGTTGTCAGTAGAGCAGGTTTCGTATCCTCATCTTGTAGCGGCGGATCTTTAGATCCGCCGAAGGAAGGCGGGTCTGAAGACCCGCCTCTACAGGTTATGAAACCGTTGTGCGGACGTGACGTGACCAGACTCCACGCGAAGCATCTGAACCACCACCTGACGCAGTTCGGCGTGTGATAGCTCGAGGGAGTGGTCAATTCAGGGGGATTCTTGGTGATCTCGATCTTGCAGTGTCGCCCATTCCCACGCCGAAGTTCGGTCCAATCCGGGCGAACGAAGGCCGGGCCCGCCTTCGCTGAAGCTACGGCGCGGCGGCC
>Ga0184623_10001088_pt1 | contig 11789 bp, 13 predicted proteins | sample PLM1_100_b1_FD_133138 | JGI IMG/M metagenome (GOLD analysis project Ga0184623, IMG submission 133138) | Groundwater sediment microbial communities from an aquifer in East River, Colorado, USA - PLM1_100_b1 | ecosystem: Environmental > Terrestrial > Soil > Riparian zone | place: USA: East River...
CGATCGAGCATTTCTCGTGCGGCGTCGAGCCGGCCTCGCCGCACATGAAGCGCCGCATGGCGATAGAGGACCGTTGCCTCGCGGTGGGTGTCGCCGATGCGCGAGGCGAGAACGCCGGCCTCGTGGCGACCCCACGGCCGGCCGCGACCCGGCGGTTCGCCGGGGTCAGCGCGGTCGGGCTGGCGCTCACCGTGACCGCCGGGACTGGCTTCGCCCTGATCCTGCTGCTCGTGCGAGACCATTGGCCGCCGCTGGAACGTCTCGACCACGGTGTCGCCGAGGGCCTCAACGCGATCGTCAGCGGCAGCCCGGCCATGCAGGCCGTCCTGCGGGTGATCACCGCCTTCGGCAGCACCACCGTGCTGAGCTGCATCGTCACCGTGGTGGCCGTCGGCCTGCTCGTACGTGGCCGCGGCCGCCTGGCGATCTACCTGGTGGCCACCGGCCTCGGCGCGCTGATCATGGGACCGGCGCTCAAGGTCGCCGTCGGCCGGCTGCGACCGGTCGTGGAGCACACGGTCGCGCTGGCGCCCGGCAACAGCTTCCCCAGCGGCCACTCACTCGGCTCGTTCACCTGCTACAGCGCGCTGCTGCTGGTCTTCCTGCCCGCACTGACGCCGCGGGGCCGGCGGATCGCCTTCGCCGCCACCGCGGGCGCCATCCTCCTCATCGGCTTCAGCCGCGTGGCGTTGGGCGTCCATTTCGTCACCGATGTGCTGGGCGCCTGGCTGCTCGCCGTGACCTGGCTCTCGATCACCGCGACCGCCTTCGAGAGCTGGCGCCGGCAGCTCCGCCGGCTCCGTTCGGCAGCCACCTCCGAAGGTCTGGAGCCGGAGGCCGCCCGCGATATGCGTCCGGCGCCCGAGCAAGAACCGCCCGGCACCGACACCGGCTGGCGCACCGCCCGCTCACACCTGCACCTGTCGGTCATTGCGGCGCATGACATGGCCAAGAACCTCGTGCTGATCGGCTTCGATCAGGTCCAGCAAGTCACTGCCGAACACGCATAGCGACAGCTCCCACGGGTGGCCGAAGATGCCGAACCGGAAGTCCTCCGCGAGGTAGATGTTGTAGTCGCCGTCGGGGTACGGCGACAACGGCCAGCCAGGCTTACCCGGCGGGTCGATGTTCTCGGGCCCGATGAGGCTGGGCCACACTCGGTAACACGGGTGCTGCCAGTCCAGGCACAGGATCGAATCCTTGCCGACGAGCGCCGTGAACCCAGCGTGCACGATCCCAGTCAGGCGATCCAGCCAGTTGTACCGGGATCATCGTCGAGGCTGCTCAGACTCCAGGTGACCGACGGAGTCGGCTCGGTGATCGCCGGGAAGCCTCGCATGCTGGGCCGGAACTTGAACGTCTCGTCGAAGCGGTCCCACACCCCCGCCTCGTCGTCGGTCAGCTCGCGGTACGCCTTGGTTGCCATCGTTGCCCTCACTCGCATCAAGCGTGGTAATAGGCGACGTACGAGGCCGCCTGCTTCTCCACCGAGAAATCGGTAAAGTAGCCCGCCGCCTCAGCTCGGCGGATGTCGTCCAGCGCGCGTGCGGCGCCTGGGGAACCCTCGGCAAGCAGGTATGCGTTCGTCTCAGCCAACCCGCGGCCACACAGCAGCTGGATGTCGATCGAGCAGAACGCGCGTCCCAGCTTGGAGATTTCGCCCGCCAGATCACGAGGACGTCGCTCATCACGCCGGCGTTGAACAGCTGGACGGAGCACAGCTTCATCAGCTCCGTGTCGCCGTAGCCCTGGCTCTGCCGTTCAAGCTCGGTCTGGGCCGCGAGGAGTTCGCGGACCTGATCGAGGTGTTCTGCGGCTGGGTACAGGCAGTGGCCGTGCAGGATCTCATCGTCGTTCACTGTCACCTGGTCCGTTCAGCTTCCGGGCCAGAACTCGTGGACGACCTCGATCAGCCCGACGATATGCTGGTTGAACTCATCGAGTTCCTCGGCCGGCACCCACAGCTCGAGGATGTCGCGCAATGCGATCGTTGTCGGCGAGTACGAGCGTGCCTTCTGCGGCAACCAGCTGCTGCGGCTGATGCCGCTGCTCGAACGGCACGGCGTTCAGCTTCGGCTGCCTGAACTCGACGGGCCCTTCCACACCGCTGATGTCGAGCATCGTGCCACCATCCGGGCGCTGGGCGCGTACTCCCGGCGGGAGATCTTGCGTGCCCGTTTCCGCGCCAGCTCCGCGATGCACGCCCAGGCACGCCTGCAAGGCCGGCACCTTGGTGGTCGGCCACCTTACGGCTACCGACTCGTCGACGCCGGACCGCACCCCAACGTTGTCCATGCCAAGTGGGGGCGGCGCCTACACCAGCTGGAGCCCGACCCGCAGACCGCACCGACCGTGCAGTGGATCTTCGCCCATCGGCTGACCGGCCGCAGCGTCGAGTGCGGGCGGCCTGCGCTCTCCTCGACCTCTAAATAGTTGATCATGATATGAGCAGGCCGTTTTGCCGCATCCAGGTTTCGACGACTGGACCGGCGTCGTTGACCTCCTCGCCACGTACGGCAAGCCCGGCGGCGATGACGGCGCCGCGGCAGGAGGCGGCATAGTCGCGTTCGGTAGTGCCCAGCCCGCTCATGGCGTAGGTGGTGACCGGGTGGACGGTCTTGGCGGCGAAGTCGTAGCTGTCGGCGAACGTTGACATGATCATGGGTGCGCGGACGTTCCAAATCCCGCTGGCCAGCAGTACGGTGTCGTACTGGTCGACCGATGCGAGGGGGTTGGCGATGGCGGGGCGCGCGTCGGCGTTCTGTTCGCGCGCGTTGCGCGCGTCGGTGTCGTCGTAGTCGTTGGAGTAGGGCTCGGCGGCTTCGATGCGGTGGACATCGCAGCCGATGAGCTTGCTGATCATGCCCGCGAGCACTTCGGTGTTGCCGGTCTGCAGGAACCTCCGGCCGCCGTTGTGGTAGTTCCAGCCGGCGCGGGAGAAGTACGCCAATAGCATCTTGGACTGCCCGCTCGGGCTGGCAGAGGTACGAGGTGCGGGGCTTGTCGTCGGCTGCCCGGGTGTGCCGGCCTCGCAGCCGCCGAGGACACTCCCGGCCATAGCGCTGACGGTCCCCACACCGGCCAGGCGCAGCAGCGTCCGTCGTCGCAATGCCGTGTCCTGCATGTCGTTCACCTCCAGGTCGGTCGTCGATGTACCAGTAGGTGGCCGGCCGGCTAGCGCTCGATCATCTGCATCTGGGCCTCGGTGTGGTGGCCGCCCTCCGCCGGGGTCAGGCGGTCGAGGTCGGCGATCTGCTCGGCGCTGAGCTCGATGGCGTCGGCGGCGGTGTTCTCCTCCACGCGGTGAACGCGTTTGGTGCCGGGAATCGGGACGATGTCGTTGCCTTTGGCCAGGAGCCAGGTGAGAGCGACCTGGGCCGGGGTGGCGCCGATCTGGTCGGCCACGGCCTGCACATCGTCGGCGATACGCAGGTTGCGTTCGAGGTTCTCGCCGGTGAACCGCGGGTTGTTCTTCCGGAAGTCGCTGTTGTCGAGGCGCTGGATGTCGGCGGCGCTGCGGATGGTGCCGGTGAGGAAGCCGTGCCCGAGCGGTGAGTAGGCGACCAGCCCGATGCCCAGCTCGCGTAGCAGTGGCAGGATCTGTTCCTGGTCGCGGGTCCACAGCGAGTACTCCGACTGCAGCGCGGTGATCGGGTGGACGGCGTGGGCGCGGCGGACGGTGTCGGTCCAGGCTTCGGACAGCCCGATGTGGCGGATCTTGCCCTGCGCGACGAGTTCGGCCAGCGCGCCGATGGTGTCCTCGATCGGTGTGTCGGGGTCGACGCGGTGCTGGTAGTAAAGGTCGATGTAGTCGGTGCCGAGCCGTTGCAGCGAACCTTCAACGGCGATGCGTATGTTGGCCGGGCTGCTGTCGAGGGTCCAGGGGCCGCGGCCGTCGTGGGCGACGAGCCCGAACTTGGTGGCGAGGACCACCTGGTCGCGGCGACCCTTCACGGCACGGCCGACGAGTTCTTCGTTGGTGTAGGGGCCGTAGATCTCGGCGGTGTCGATCAGGGCGACGCCGAGGTCGAGTGCGCGGTGGATGGTGCGGATCGATTCGGCGTCGTCGCTGCCGGCGCCGGTGTAGCCGTGGGACATGCCCATCGCGCCGAGGCCGATCCGAGAGACTTCCAGTTTGCCGAGGTGTGCGGTGCGCATGACTTTCCTCGCTGACGGGTCGATGCGGGAAGAGGCGGATGGTCTGGCGCGTCAGTCGACGCGGCGTCCGCCGAGCCACTTGACCATCTCCGGGTCGTGGTGGTCGAAGAACATCGTCTGACCGGTGTCCAGACCCGCGATGCGTGCCATTTCGTCGTCGCTGAGTTCGAAGTCGAAGATGCCGAGGTTCTGGGCCATGCGGTCGGGGCGTACCGACTTGGGGATGACCACGACGTCGCGTTGGGTCAGCCACCGCAGGACGACCTGGGCGACAGACTTTCCGTGCGCATTGCCAATATCGATCAAGGTCGGGTTCGTGAACAAGTCGTTCTTGCCCTCGGCGAACGGACCCCACGACTCGATCTGCACGCCGTACTCGCGCATCAGCTGCTGGTCGGCGTGGCGCTGGAAGAACGGGTGCGTCTCGATCTGGTTGACGGCCGGAGCGACGTCGTTGTGCTGAATCAAGTCGACGAGCCGGTCGGGGTAGAAGTTCGAGACCCCGATCGCCTTGATCAGGCCATCGCCGTACAGCTTCTGCATCGCCCGCCACGAGCTGTAGTAGTCGCCCAGCGGCTGGTGGATGAGGTACAGGTCGAGGTAGTCCAAGCCCAGCTTCTGCAGGGACTTGTCGAACTCACGCTTGGCCGTGTCCTCGCCGGTGTGCTGGATCCACATCTTGGTGGTGATGAACAGCTTCTCGCGGGGGATACCGCTGTTGGCGATCGCACGCCCGACGGCCTCCTCGTTGCCGTACGAGGCGGCGGTGTCAATGGCCCGGTAGCCGGCCGCCAGAGCGTCCGTGACGACCTGCTCGGTCTGCTCGTCCGGGACCTGGAAGACGCCGAAGCCGAGGATCGGCATCTGGACGCCGTTGTTGAGCGTGATCAGTCGGTTCTGCGGTGCCATGAGACTTCCTTCGCCGGTTCGGTGCGCTGTCAGCCCTACGGGCTGCCGCTTGGTCAGTTCCTTGCGCTGACTCCACCAAACCTCATTTCTGCCTGATCAGGCAGTGACGGTCTTGCCCGGTAATGCCAGACCCTCCCTACACACCCGGACAGCGCCGTACGGTCGACAACATGGACAACCGCAACGAGGTCCGTGACTTCCTCACCACCCGCCGCGAACGCCTCACGCCCGAGCAGGCCGGGGTGCCGTTCTTCGGCGGCAAGCGGCGAGTCAAGGGCCTGCGCCGCGAAGAAGTCGCCATGCTCGCCGGAATGAGCACCGACTACTACACCCGCCTGGAACGCGGCAACCTGACCGGTGTCTCACACTCGGTGCTCGAAGCCCTCGCCCGCGCGCTGCAACTCGACGAAGCCGAACGCACCCACCTGCTCGACCTAGCCGAAACCGCCAACACCCCCACACAAGGCCGTTCACCCCGACGCACTGCAAACCGGACAACCGTACGGCAGGGCGTACAGCGCATCCTCGACACCATCCACGCCCCCGCATACGCTCGCAACGGACGCATGGACATCCTGGCCTCCAACCGGCTCGGCCGGGCATTGTTCGCCGACGCCCTCGGCTCCGGCGCTAGTTTCAACCTCGCTCGCTACCTGTTCCTCGACCCCCGCTCGCAGGACTTCTACCCCGGCTGGCAAACCGTGGCCGCCGACTGCGTCGCCGCCTTACGCACCTACGCTGGGCGCAACCCCTACGACCGTGCACTCACCGACCTGATCGGCGAGCTGAGCACCCGCAGCGAACCCTTCCGCACCTGGTGGGCCACTCACAACGTGAAACTGCACCACACCGCCACCAAGACGATGCACCACGCCATCGCCGTAGACCTCGAACTCACCGGCGAAGCCCTCCAGCTCCCCGGCGATCCGGACCTGACGATCATCACCTACACGTTTGAGCCCGCAAGCCACACCGAGCAGGCGCTCGCCTTCCTGGCCTCCTGGAGCCCTCAAGCGAACGCCGCCAGCGACCAGCACGCGCGCTCGGGCCGCGGCCCAGCATCGCGGTAGCCGCAGGCTGCGGACATCGCAGATGCTCCCCAATGGCAGGTCGCCCAGTGACCCATCGCACTGCACTGCCATTTCGCGGCCACCGACGGCGGTATCAGCCAGCCGGCGCTCGTAGCGGCTACGCACCCGCCGCGACACCGTCTCGCAGTCCGGGCAAACAGCTTCCGGCGACCTGCAGCCGGCCACCACCCGCACCGACCGGCCCCGCAGGGACACCGAATCCACCTGCACGGCGCCAAGGTGCGGAAACAGTGTCCGAACCACTCCATAATCTACTTTGGACACACGGAATGACCGATGATCACTCCTCCGTCACGGAAATTGCATCAGAGCCAGCTCGAGATGGCCGTTGACAAGGATTCACGCAGTCGCGCGACGGGTTCTGCCCCCTTCCGGTGCCGCGGCGAAGGCCGGCGCGTGGCCCGCCAGGCCACCCGTGATCGCGATGGATACCAAGGTCACACATATGCCGTGGCATCCTTCGCGATCACGTTGTGCACTCCCGAGACGGAATCTCGATGGTTGGTGTGTCAAAGCGCGGGTCTGCACGCCTGCGTCTAAGGTGTTTCAGCGGTCGTCGCGAGGTCTGTCTGGGTGTCGGTCAGCGGCGAGTTGACGCGGTTGAGCAGGCGTGTGCTGATACCGCGCAGGTGTTTGATCTGCGCCGTGGTGAGCGGGTCGATGACGAGGTTGCGTACGGCCTTGGCGTGACCGGGTGCGGTGGCGGCGAGCTTGTCCCAGCCGGCGTCGGTGAGGGTGGCCCTGGTGAGGCGGCCGTTGTGGGCGCAGGGTGCGCGGCGGACCCAGTCGTGTCGCTCCAGGCGGCTCACCACCTGTGACAGCCGGGACAGGGAGCAGTTAGCACGGGCCGCGAGGTCGCTCATCACCAGCTCGCGTCCAGGTGCCTGGGAGAGCGTGGCGAGCACCAGGTATTCGACGTGGCTGATGCCGGCGTCGCGCTGTAGTTGGGCGTCGAGGGCGGCCGGCAGCCGCATGAGCACGCCGGCGAGCGGCAGCCAGGCGTCCAGCTCATCCGGCGCCAACGAGTGCAACTCGCGCTCCGGCGCGTCCTCTCGATCATCGGCGGCAACCATGGCGTCCAGCATACGTGACTTAAAGCTGAAAGTGACATCGCCCACTGACACTTTAAGTCTAAAGCCAGGAGGCTTAGTCTCGCTTTAAGACTAAAGTCACAACGATTGGAGAACGCAGTGCTCACCTGGAACGTAGCCGCCGCCGGCGCCCAGCTCAGCCTCACCGCACTGCCCGTGCCCGAGGTGGTAGCCGGCACGGTGCTGGTGAAGGTCAAGGCAGCTGGCCTCAACGCGATCGACAACGCCCTGGCGGCCGGGATCATGGCGCAGATGATCCCGCACGAGTACCCGCTGGTGCTCGGCCGGGACGTAGCCGGCATCGTCGAGGCGGTCGGCGACGGCGTCGAGCATGTCGCGGTCGGCGACGCGGTGCTCGGCCACATGCTGCTGACCCCGCCGGTGCGCCACGGCACGCTCGCCGAGTACGCGCTGCTGCCCGCCGACGCAGTGGTCGCCAAGCCGTCCGGCTTAGACTTCCAGACCGCAGCCGCCCTACCGTTGGCCGGCGCCGCCGCCGTTGCCGCGGTGGACGCGATCGACGCGCAGGCAGGGCAGGTCGTGCTGGTGGTCGGCGCCAGCGGCGGGGTCGGCTCGTACGCGGTGCAGTTGCTGGCCGCGCGTGGCGTCGCGGTCGTCGCGACCGGCACCGCCGACGACGACGACCGCCTTGCCAAGCTCGGCGCGAGCACCGTCGTGGACTACACCGCCGGACCCGTCATCGACCAGGTCCGCGCCGCCTACCCGGCCGGAGTGCACGCGGTGATCGACCTGGTCGCCTATACCCCGGACGGCCTGCCCCTGGATGCCGTCCAGGCCGGCGGCATAGTCGCCAGCACCCTCGGCGCCGCCGACGAACAGACCCTGTCCGCCAAGTCGCTGACCGGCGTGAACATCATGGCCGCGCCCACCCGCGACGTCATCGGCGCACTCGCCGAACAGGCGGCAGCCGGCACACTGATCGTCGACGTCGAGCAGGTGCTGCCCTTCGAGCGGGCCGGCGAAGGCCTGGCCGCCCTCGCCGGAGGCAAAGCCCGCGGCAAGACCGTCGTGCAGGTCGAAGACTGAGCAACCGGTCCGGCGCCCCGGCCGCGACAGAGATCCACAAGCAGTAGGCCCTGCCGGCGGCAGCGCCTAACCGAGGCGGCCGGTGCCAGCGCCCGCCGCGCCCACCACGTTCCTTCCCTACGCCAGGGCCGACGAACAATCGGTCCAGACCTATCTAGCGCTCCCATGCCGCCGTGCGCTGCCGAGATGGGCCGTCGGCATGCCAGCGCACCCCTACACCATCTCTTCAAAGGACTCGAAGCATGCAAAATCGGCGAAACTTCATCACCACAATGGTGGGCGCGGCCGCCGGGCTGGCTGCGTCCGGGGCGATCGCCTCGCCCGCGGTCGCAGCCCTCACCAGCACGGGGCACCCAAACGGCTCCCGGCTCTTCCCCGATACCATCCCCCTGCCCATCGGCTTCTTCCCCGAAGGCATCGCGATCGGCAACGGACCACACGCGTACATCACCTCCCTAGCCAACGGCGACGTATACAAGCTCAACCTGGCAACAGGCGCAGGCCGGGTCGTCACCCCCGGACCGGGTATCGGCGCGGCGGGCATCGCACTTGACGCGTTCGGCCGCCTGTTCGTCGCTGGAGGCGCGGGCGGCACGGCATGGGTGATCGACTCTGCCAACGGCGACGTCATCACCAGGTACCAACTCGGTTCCGGAGCCTCATATGTCAACGACTTCACGCTCACCCGAGACGCCATCTGGGTAACCGACTCGTACTCTCCCATCCTGTACAAGCTTCCGCTCGGTCGCCGGGGCGCGTTGCCCTCACAAGCCGAAGTGGTACGGGTGCCGCTCGGTGGTGACATCGTCTTCCAGGAGGGCTGGAACGCCAACGGCATCACGCAGACCCCGGACAACAAGGCACTGCTCGTCGTACAACTCAACACCGGACAACTCTTCCGCGTCGACCCTGCCACCGGCATCGGCACGGAAGTCGACCTCGGCGGTGGCGACCTGCTCTACGGCGACGGGATGCTCCTGGAAGGAAACACCCTCTACGTCGTGCAGGACCTGATCAACACCGTCGCCGTGGTACGGCTCAACGCGACCGGCACCGCAGGGCGGATCATCGACCGGCGCACCGACCCGCGCTTCGACGTACCGACCACGATCGCCCGCTTCGGCAACCACTTCTACCTGCCCAACGCCCGGTTCGGCATCCCGTCGCCGCAAACCGCCGAGTTCACCGTGGTCGCCATCCCGCGCTGATCCCGGCGGGCCCGAGATTCCTTCTCGGGAACCACACAGCGTGATAGCGAAGGATGCCAGGCATGCGGCCACGACGATCCTCGGGTTCTTCGCCATCAAGGCGAGACTCGACGCCTCCGCCGAGGATTCGGCTCTGCCCGACGGAACCACGGTGATCGTCGATCCCGTGGACCGTGGGTGGCTCCTGCGACTCGGATCGTCCCTCAACGTGGAGGTCGGCCACGGCGAATGGCGGGAGAGCTCACCGCTCGGCCGCCCTGTCGTCGCGGCCGGCGCCTGGCAGGGCGACACGTTCGTCGCCGACCTTTGCGTCATCACCACCCCGCACCGGGTCCGGCTGGTGGTCGACGCCGGCCCGGGGACAGCGGCGGCGACGTGGAGCACCGTGCCCCTGACCAGCCCCAGCCTGGAGTTGCATCTGCGGTCGCCACTGATGACCCGGCCCGACGTCGCATAGGTCATGGTGACCGGGGCATCCCGGGATGCCCCACGCCGGGCTGGCTAAAACCGCGTCTCATTTAGAGTTGTTGCTGGGCAGGGGGTTGAGGCGGGCGGCGCGGCGGTAGCAGATCAGAGCGCAGGCCAGGCGCAGGAATCCGAGGAAGTGGGAAGCCTTACGGTTGTAGCGGCGGGCGAGGTGCCGAAACCGGCTCACCCATTCCAGGCACCGCTCGATGACGTATCGGTGCCGGCCGAGGTGAGTGCTGGATTCGATGCCCTTACGCGCGATCCGGGCGATCATGCCCCGGAGTCTGACCAGCTCACGGCAGGCTCGGTAGTCGTAGCCCTTGTCAGCGTGCAGCTTGCCCGGCCACCGGCGGGGGCGTCCGAGCGGTTGCCGGAATCCGGCGTCCGCCAACGGGCCTGTTGTCACGTGATGTCGCGGCGGCGGTTGAGCACGATGCCGATGGCGCCGGCGATGAGCGACCAGCCTGTCATGACCAGCACGCCGACCCACCACGGCGCGGCCTGCGGATACAGCCTCTCCGGCGAGACCATGACCTGCGACGCGATGGGCGGCATGATGACGGCGGACGTCAGCACCCAGTCGCCGTGGATGAGATAGGACCGGATGAGGTTGAACACGCCGATCCCGCCCACGAATCCCCCGAGGTAGATGACCATCGCGGTGACGACGGCGCCGATCTGGCTGTGTATCAGCGTGCCGAGCCCGAAGCCGAAGAGCGCCCACAGCAGGTAGGCGACCAGGTTGAAGATGATCGCCCGCTGGACCGGCCACTCGGCCAGGGAGTTCGTCAGGCCGATGTTGTGGAAGAACAGCAGCCCGGCCGCGAACGACAGGGCTCGCGACACGAGCCAGAAGAGGACCCCGAGTCCGAGTACGGCCAAGAGCTTGCCGAACACCACACGGGTTCGCTGCGGTGTGGTCAGGAACGTGGCCGTCGCCGTCTGGTACTGGAATTCGTTTGTGATGACGAGGGCGCCCAGCAGCATCACGAGCAGCAGGCCGAAGAACTGGCCGCTGGTGAAGATGTTGCCGGCCGCGGTGATCGCCTGGAGATGCAGGTCGTGCAGCTGCGCGAACTCTGCCTTGGCTACGGCGATCTCTACCGCGCTCATGCCGCGGCCCGGCCGGAACACCTCCGTGGTGTCTCGCGCACGGGCGATGTGCTCGGCCGCCTCGGCCATGTTGATCCACAGCGCGAGCCCGGTGAAGGCCAACGACGCGATGCCGAACAGCCACCACGCGTTGGTGGTGGTTATCTTCCGAATCTCGCTGCGGACGAGCCGGAGTCCCGGGATGCCGACGTGGGCAATCACCGGGCGGTGCGCGGCCGGGGGCGCCTGGAGTGTCGCGGTCATCGGATGTCTGCCTTTCCGGCCGTCAACTGGAGAAACACGTTCTCGAGGTCGGGACGCTCAACCGTCAGCTCATGGATCTCGGCGCCCACCCGCATGGCCGCCGCACCGATCGTCGGCCCGTCCGCGCCCACGATCCGGAGCGCTCCGCCCTCGATGCGCGTGGCCGTGATCGCGGCACCCAGCTCGGCGACGAGCGCCTCCGGACGGGGCGTGCGCACGAGCATCTGCGCGCCACCGGCGGCGTCGATGACCTCGGCCACCGGACCCTGCCGGACCAGCTTTCCCGCCGCAATGATCACGACGTCGTCGGCAAGGAGCTCCATTTCGGACATTAGGTGGCTCGACACGAGGACCGTACGGCCCTCATCGGCGAGCGACTTGAGCAGGTCCCGCATCCACCGGATGCCTTCCGGGTCCAGACCGTTGGCGGGCTCGTCCAGGATGAGCACGTCCGGGTCGCC
>Ga0184623_10001089_pt1 | contig 11787 bp, 9 predicted proteins | sample PLM1_100_b1_FD_133138 | JGI IMG/M metagenome (GOLD analysis project Ga0184623, IMG submission 133138) | Groundwater sediment microbial communities from an aquifer in East River, Colorado, USA - PLM1_100_b1 | ecosystem: Environmental > Terrestrial > Soil > Riparian zone | place: USA: East River...
ATGAAAGGGATATGAGGGTGGCCGAGCCGGTATTCTAGCCCTGCGCGCGCATTACAACACCCGATGCGCGAGCGCGGGGAGGCTGCGGCGCATTTTCGCCTGGAACATCGGGTCGATGTCGGCCATGACCACGCCGGGCCCGGCGGCCTGCTCGGCTACGACCTTGCCCCAGGGATCAATCACCATGCTGTGGCCGTGGGTCTCGCGGCCGTTCGGGTGCTTTCCCCCTTGAGCCGGCGCGAGCACCCAGGCGAGGTTCTCGATGGCGCGGGCGCGGAGCAGCGTCTCCCAGTGCGCTCGGCCCGTGGTCGCGGTAAACGCCGAGGGCACGAGGATCAAGTCCATCGGCGCGAGCGCCCGGTAGAGCTCCGGAAAGCGCACGTCGTAGCAAACCGACAAGGCGATGCGGCCGAACGGCGAATCGACGGCGCGCGGCTCGGTCCCGGGCTCGATGGTGGCCGACTCGTTGAAGCGCTCGTCTCCCAGCTCCAGGCCGAACAGGTGGATCTTGTCGTAGCGCGCGACGCGAGCTCCGGCCGCGTCGTACACGAGGCAGCTGTTCCTCACTTTCCCGGGATCGGCGCACTCGATCGGCACCGAGCCTCCGACGAGCCACGCGCCGTGCCGCGCCGCGCTCGCCGCGAGAAAATCCTGGATCGGACCGGCGCCGTCCTTTTCTCTCGCCGCCACCTTGTCGCGGTCACGCATTCCGAATATGCAGAAATACTCGGGGAGCGCGACCAGCTTCGCCCCTTGTTCGGCCGCCTGCGCGATGAGCCTCGCCGCCGCGGCGAGATTCTCCTCGACTTTCGGCGTCGAGACCATCTGCACCACCGCGGCCCTGAACGGAGCGCGGGCGGTCACTGCGGCGATTCCTGAATCGCCACCGGGGTGCGCACGTCCAGCTTGAGGCGTTCGGCTTTAGGGTCGGTCCAGGTTCCCGTGACGCGATATTCAAACCTGAGGGCCTGGCCCAGCGGATTCTTGAGGATCTTCTGCAGGATAAGCGATCCCAGGCCCCAGACCGGGTTCACGACGAGGGCAACGATCGCGGAGAGGCTGTCCCCCACCGAAGGCTCGACGCGGGCGTGCAGATCCTGGGTCTCGCGCGCGAGGTCTACCTGTCCATCCATGCTTACTTGCGCCGACGGCCCGCGCATTCGGAAGTTGTCCGTCCTCAATATGCCGCCGGTAATGTCCGCCACGCACGATACGCTGTCGAAAGCAAAACCGCGGTTGAACAGATCCCGGAAATCGAGCGTGATCCAGGACTGCATGCTGAGTATTCCGATCAGCCTCGCCGCGCCCGGTTCGGCTTTCAGGAACTGCCCTTTACCCGCCTGGAAATCGAGGTGTCCGGAAAGGGTCGCATAATCGATCGATTGCGGGCTCCCCGCCCAGCTCAGATTTCCTTTCAGCGTCGCCGTCCCCCGCTGCACGACGCGGGGATAGCCTACGCGCTCGAGATACTTGCCGATGTCCCGGACTTCCAGCTCGATGTCCTTGATCTTGACGCTGGGTCGCAGTGCCCAGCTCTCCCACACGCCGTTCGCCGTGAGCGTGCTCTCGGGTCCGGTCAGCACCAGTTTTTCGATGCTCCAGTCGAGCGCCTTGTTGACCGCGACCAGCTCGAGCCTGCCGAGATCGTTTTCGTTCAGAATCAGCTTCTCCGCGATGATGTCGAGCGCGGGCAGATCGCTCGGGGGAGCCTCCTCCTTTCTCCCGGGGGTGGCTTCGGGCACGCTGAAGTGCTTCAGCCGCGCGACGATCCGCCCGAGACCCTCCGGACGCCAGGCGATCTCGCCGGCGAGCTCCTTCGCCGCGATATTCGCGATCCACACGGCTCCCCTCGTGCCCGCGCGCAAGGCGACGCCGTTCAAGCGACGCCCGCCGAAATCGAGCGCCGCGACCTTGAGATCGAGGGACGGCGAGAAGGACGGGCCGGGCTCGTCCTTGCCTCCGAGCAAAGCGCGCCAGCGGTCCACATCGACGTAGGGAAGGCTGCCCGTCACGGAAATGCCTTCCTTCTCGGGGAGCACCGCGGGTCCGTTCAGGCCGATCGCGCCGCGCTCCACCTCGTATTGCGCCCCTTCGCGCCGGCGCCGGACATGCGCGTTGACGGAGGGACCGAGCGAGACTTTGATCGTGTCTGCGCCCAGCGGCCCTGCGCCGATCACGCGCTCGATCTTGAGCGGCATCGGCTCGACCGCCGCTTTCCCGAGCGGCGGCGGCAGATCGGCCGAAATGCCGGTGAGCTGCGACTGAACGACCAGGGTCGCGGGCCGCCCGCTGCCTCCGGTAAGCGAGGCCTGCCAGGCGGCGGCGCCCGAGACCCGGCGCAGCAGCGCTGCGCCCCAGGAGCGCGGAATCTGCGCCGCGCTTGCGGTCCCATGAGCGTTGACTGCGATCATGCCGTCCGCGCGGGTGGCCGCCGAAACCGTCGCCGGACCGCCGAGAAACTGCGCGGTGAGCGTGCGCGCGGTGATTCCGGACTCGGTAAACTCGAGCCGCCCGCTCGCCTGGGAAAAAGGAGGGGCGTCTGGATCCACGCGGATCTCGTTGCCGAGGATCTGGTAGTCGCCCGCCAGCTTGAACCCTTCCGGATTGCCGAGCGGGATGTCGAGCTTCAGCGCGAGGCGTCCGGCGCCCGACGCACGCATGCTTTCGGTGACGCCGTCGAGAGCCCTCGTTACCGGGCTCTGCGCGATAAAGCGCAGGAAATCGTCGGTCTGGTCTTCGGCCCGGATTTCGATCGCCAGGCGCACGTCCTCGCGGAACAAATCCGGAATGCTCGCGCGCACGCTGCTTGCCCTGACGTTGAGGACGGCCGCCTTCGACGCGGCGACGCGCATGCTCCTGCCCTCGAAGATGAGATCGCCCGAGATGCCGCTCGCCCGCGGCCAGCCCCCGGCGTAACGCAAATCGACGTCGGTGACTTTCGCGACGATCTGGAAAATGCCCGAATCGGGCCCCTCGAACGGGAACTTCAAGAGCTCGCCCTTCAGCCGCAGCCTGAGATCGTTGGACCGCCCTCCCTGAATCGCGGCCTTGAGGTACTCGACGACCGGCCCGGACAGCCGGGGAATGTAGCGGTACACGGTCCGGCCGTCGACGCGACTGAAGTTCCCGGTAAGGTCGATGACGCCCGGGCCGCCTTGCTTGCCGGAGAAGGTGCCCGACAGCGTCCCAGCGATATCCGGGTTCGCGAGCGACAGGTTGTTGAAACCGAGGTTGAACTCGCCCGGTGAGAGTTTCCAGCTGATCTGAGCGCTCAAGCGATCGAACCGTAGCGGGCTTTCGGCGATGATTCCGGGCAGCTCGATCGCGACCTGCTCTGAGCCGAGCACGGCGCTGCCGCCTCGCTCGCTCGCTTCGAGCCGTCCCGTGAGCCCCGCGAATCCCGGAATGCCGCCGTCGGCGCGTGCGGCCAGTTTGGTGAAGGCTCCCCGCACGCTGTAGTGCTGCGGATTCTCCGCCTCGCCGGTCCAGGCCACCTTCAAGGTACGCAGGCTGCCGCGCGGGTCGATCGCGGCGAGGCGCGCGCGCGCATGCCGCGGAAAAGGCAGGTACTCGGTGAGTTTGGCAAGCGGCGCGAGCTCGAGCGTATTCACTTCCAGCTCGCCGCCGTTCTGCCCCCCGTCGCCGGCCTGCCAGCGCACGCGAAAGTCCGCAGGCGGCAGAACGACGCCCGCCGTTTCGCCGCCCGCGCTCGTTTTCAGCGCGATCTTGCGGCCGGAGACCTCGAAGGCATTGTCCGTCGCGATCCGCTTCGCTCCGAGCCGTCCCTGCAGGTAATCGAGCTCGAGCAGCGGCAGGTCCTTCGCCACGCGCGTCACCACCTGCGACAGCCCAACGTCGGCGGTCGCCTCGGCGAGACCGACGCCGTCGATGCTCAGCCACAGGCGCACCCCGCCCTTGCCGGAGCGAATATCGAACGGGTAGTCGACCCATCGCCGCCACGCGACGAGGTCGGTGTACTCGAGCTCGGCGTACACCCGCCCGGTCCACGCGCGCAGATCGCCGAGGTCGCTCCCGAGCAGTTCGCCGCGCACGTCGAGCGCGGAAGCGAGCTCAGGTGGCGGCTTGGCCTTGAGCGCGAAACGGTGCCCGAACAGGCCGTTGCGCAGCACGAAATCGAGCGCCGGAAGCGAAAGCAGCGGCGCGCCGCGCAGCTCGTCGCTCCAGCTCACGCTGGCGCCGCGGATCGCGATCTCCCGCTGCGACAACACCCATCGAGCGATCCCCGCGTCCTCCCGCTGCTCCGGATGCAGCTCCATGCCCGCCATGTAAAACTTGCCGGCTCCATCGCGCCGGATTTCGAGCCGCGGCCCCTCGAAAACGAGCGAATAGAATCGCGGCGATCCGATCAGCGGCGAGATCCAAGAAAACGTCGCCTCGACACGGGGCAAGGTCAGGGCCGCGCGGCCGCCGCGATCGTAGATCGTCACCTCGGCAAGAAGCAGATCCGGCCGCAGGCCCCGCCAGCCCGCCTCGATCGCGCCGATGGTGATGCGCTGGCCCAGCGCTTTCGACGCGTATCGCTCGATGTCGCTCCGGTACTCGCCGACTCTCGGGATGACCCAGTAGCGCAGGAAAAGTACGGTTGCGGCAAACAGCAAATAGACGATAAGCAGCCCCCAGCCGACCAAGCGAGCAACGGTGCGCCACCGGCCTTTCGGCGGGATGGCTTGCTCGATGGTTTCCTCGATGGCCTGCTCGAGTTTCTGGAACGGCTGGTCCAAGATCGGTGCGCCCGTCGGCGTGGCAGTTTCGGCCCGGCTTACAATAAGGCCATAATCGTCTACTCGCGAGAGCGTCGCCTCGCGAAAAACCTCCCGCAACGAGCTGCATTTTACCCGCAAGCGCCGATGGTCGCGCGCAAAATCGCCGACGAACTCCACAACCCGCTGCGGTATTCGCGCTTCGCCGGGCGCCTCGTCGCGGCGTGGCCGGAACTGCGCGAGGAGCTCGATCGGGCGGCGAGCTCCCAATGGACGCTCGCCTCGATGCGCTCGTTCCTGCAAGCGCAGCAAATCGCCGGCGAATCCGCCCTTCGCGCCGCTCTGAGGCGATTGCGCCGGCGCGTGATCCTGCGCGTGCTTGCGCGGGACTTGGGCGGCCTTGCCGGGCTCGAGGAAGTCTGCGCCACGATGACCTCGCTCGCGGAAGTTGCGCTCGCCGCGGCGCTCGAAGTCCTCGAGCCGGCGCTCGAAGCCGAGCTCGGCGCGCCGATGGCCGGCGGGCGGCGCCGGAAGCTCATCGTCGTAGGCATGGGGAAGCTCGGCGGCGGCTAGCTGCACGTCTCCTCCGACGTCGACCTGATCTTCGTCTATCCCGAGGAAGGCGACGTCGCGTCGCTCGGCGAATTCTTCAACCGGCTGGGCCGGAGGCTCATCGCGGTGCTGGACGAGGCGACGCCCGAGGGCCGCGTGTTCCGCGTGGACATGCGCCTGCGCCCGTGGGGCGAGGACGGACCGCTTGCGATGAGCTTCGATGCGCTCGAGCATTATTTCGTCACGCAGGGGCGCGAATGGGAACGCTACGCCTGGATCAAGGCGCGCTCGCTTTCGGGCGACGGGCCCCAGGATCCCGGCTGGAACGCGCAAAGCGCGCTGGCGGCGGTCGTGCGGCCGTTCGTGTTCCGCAAGTATCTCGACTACGGAGCATTCGCCGCGGTGCGCGAGCTGCACGCGCAAATCCGCGCCGAAGTGGCGCGGCGCGAATTGTCCGATCACGTCAAGCTGGGGCCCGGCGGAATCCGCGAGATCGAATTCATCGCCCAGGCCTTCCAGCTGATCCGCGGCGGGCGCGATCCGTCGCTGCAGCTTCGCCCTACCCTGGGCGTGCTCGCGCTGCTCGCGCAGAAAGGCTTGCTGCCGCCGCAGGCGGCGACCGAGCTCACCGAAGCCTACGTGTTTCTGAGGCGTCTCGAGCACCGCCTGCAGTACCTCGATGACGCTCAGACTCACAAACTGCCGTCGAGCGATGAGGACCGGCTTCTGATCGCGCAGAGCATGGGCTTTGGCGCATGGCCGGCGTTCGGCGCCGCGCTCGAATCCCACCGCGAGCGCGTATCGCGCCATTTCGAGGACGTGTTCTCGACCCGGGGAGCGCCGCGGCACGCGCTCGCCCCGCTGTGGCGGGAAGAAGACCGCGGCGCCGTGGAAGCGCAATTGGGCGGGCTCGGCTTTCGCGACCCCGAAAGCACCGCCGCGCGCCTGCATGCGGTTCGCGCCGGGAGCCGCTACAGGGGCCTGCCTCAGGCGAGCCGCGAACGTTTCGACGCGCTCGTGCCGCGCGTGATCGAGCAGTCGTCGCGGTGCAGGAATCCGGATGTGACGCTGGCGCGCTGCATGGACTTGATCGAGACCATCGCCCGACGCGCCGCCTATCTTGCGCTCCTCGACGAGCATCCCGAGGCCCTGGAACGGCTTGCCGCCTTGATGAGCGCCTCGAGCTGGTCGGCCGAGTTCCTGAACCGGCACCCGATATTGCTCGACGAGCTGCTCGACGCGCGCCTGTTGCATGCGCCGCCGGACTGGGATGGGTTCGCTCGGTCGCTGAGACGCCAGCTCATGGACCTGGCCGGCGATAGCGAACGGCAGATGGACGCGCTGCGCGAGGCGCACCATGCGCAGGTTTTCCGGCTGCTCGCCCAGGACCTGACCGGGGTGCTGACGGTCGAGCGGCTCGCCGACCACCTCTCCGATCTCGCCGATGTCGTGCTGCAGATCACGCTGGAGCTGTGCTGGACGCAACTGCGCGGCCGGAACCTAGACGAGCCGCGTTTCGCGATCGTCGGCTACGGCAAGCTCGGCGGGAAGGAATTGGGCTACGCCTCCGACCTCGACATCATCTTTCTCTACGACGACCCGCACGAGCACGCGCAGGAGATCTACGCGCGCCTCGCGCAGCGCCTGAATCACGTGCTCACGACCCGAACCGGTGCCGGCATCCTGTTCGAGACCGACTCGCGCCTGCGGCCCGACGGCGCGAGCGGCCTCATGGTGAGCTCGATCGAGGCGTTCCGCAGGTACCAGCGGGAGTCGGCCTGGGTGTGGGAGCACCAGGCGCTCACGCGCGCGCGCTTCTGCGCCGGCGACGCGACCGTGGGCGCAGCCTTCGAGACCGAGCGGCGCGCCATTCTGCAATCGCGGCGCGACGAGCCGAAGCTTCGCGAGGAAGTGCTCGCCATGCGGCAGAAGCTGCTCGATGGCCACCCGAACAGGAGCGATTCTTTCGACCTGAAGCACGACCGCGGCGGCATGATCGACATCGAGTTCATCGTGCAATACCTCGTCCTCGCGCACGCGCACCGTCACGCCGAGCTCACGCGCAACGACGGCAATATCGCGCTGCTCAAGCTCGCCGCGGGACTCGGACTGGTCCCGGCCGATGCCGCGGAAGAGGTCGGCTCGGCCTACCGCGAATTCAGGCGTCTGCAGCACGGCCTGCGGCTGGACGGCGCGAAATACGCCCGCGTGCCCATAGAAGACGTGAAGTCCGAGGTCGAGGCGACGCTCGCGCTGTGGCGGAAAGTGTTCGGGAACGACTGAAAGCGTCAGATCAACCCGGACTCATCCCGCGGTTGAAGTCCACGCGCTCCTGAACGATAATCGCCCATTCAGGCACGAGCGGAGGAATCGCATGCTCGTTTCTCGATCCCGCGACAAGCTGATCAACGCCATTCTGTACTTTGCCGAGCACACTCGTGGCCTTGGCAAGATCAAGCTGTTCAAGCTGCTCTACCTGCTCGATTTCGAGCACTTTCGCCAGACCGGCCGCCCGGTCACGGGCATGGAATACCGTGCCTGGAAGATGGGTCCGGTGCCTGCCGCGCTGGTGCAGGTCTGGGACGACCTTGACGCCGACCTCGCGGAGGCCATCGAAATCCGGCCGGAGAGGGTTATCGACTACGTGCGCGAAAACGTGATCGCGAAACGGCCGTTCGATAATGCGCACTTCACTCCGCGCGAGCTGCGCATTCTCGGCGAACTCGCCGCGCGCTATGCCGACGACTTATCGGAAAAGATGATCGACATCACGCATGCCGAGAACGGAGCCTGGGCGAGCGTGTGGCGGGACGGCGCGGGAAGCGATCAGGTGATCGATTACCGCCTTGCTCTTGCCGAGCACGATCCGAACCGCGAAGCCATCCTGCAGGCGGCTGCCGAATACGAGGCGATCGAGCGCGCCGCGCGCAATGCGCGTCCGCCGCGCCAGCTTGCCGCAGGCTAGGCGCGCATGCCGCTGCCGGGCGAGATCTACCGGCACGATCGCTTCTACCGGAACGAACAGGAAGAGTGGCAGGCGAAGTATCTCGTCCTGCTCGCCTTTACGCCGGGGCGGGACGTCATTTACCGGCTTCTGACCAGTGCGCCGCACGGACGCCCGGAAAGCCCTCCGTGTTATCACGGCGATCCCTACCCCGGCTATTTCCTGGGCGTGCCCGGCGCGCCGTTGACGCGGCCCACCTGGGTCGATCTGCGAGCAGCTGAAGATTACGACTCAGGCGACTTCGGCGCCGACATGGCGGATGGCACACTGCAGTTCATCATGAACCTGCCACTGCCCGTGCTTTGCGTGGTGCTGGCGTGCACCGCTAACGCGGAAGATACGACGCACCAGCAGAATCAGGCCCTGCTCAACCAGAAGGCACAGCTGCATTGTCCGTAGCCTGCTGAACGAGCAGGTCAAGACCAGGCGGGCGGCGCGTTCTTGGCGGGACGGGATTCCGCTAAAATACCTTTTTTGAAAGTCCCACCGGAGATTCCCCATGTCGATGGCCGACCGCGACGGATTCATCTGGTACGACGGCAAGCTCGTGCCCTGGCGTTCCGCGACCACCCACGTCCTGACGCATTCGCTGCACTACGGCCTCGCGGTGTTCGAGGGCGTGCGAGCCTACAAGACCGTCGAGGGCACGGCGATCTTCAGGCTGCGCGACCACACCGAGCGCCTGTTCAACTCGGCGCACATCTACATGATGAAGATTCCCTACGGCCGGGAGACGCTCATCGAGGCGCAGAAGGAAGTGGTGCGCGCCAATGAGCACGAGTCCTGCTACATCCGCCCGATCGCGTTCTACGGCTCGGAAAAGATGGGGGTGTCGCCCATCGGTGCGTCCGTGCACGTCGCGATCGCCGCCTGGCCCTGGGGCGCTTATCTCGGCCAGGAAGCGATCGAGAAAGGCATCCGGGTCAAGACCTCGTCCTACGCGCGCCATCACATCAATGTCACCATGGCGCGCGCCAAGATGGCCGGGACCTATCCCAACTCGATCCTCGCGAACCTCGAGGCGACCCAGCACGGCTACGACGAGGGCCTGCTCCTCGACGTGGACGGCTTCGTCGCGGAAGGCTCGGGCGAGAACCTCTTCATCGTCAAGGACGGCAAGCTCCACGAGCCGGAGCTGACTTCTGCGCTCTCGGGTATCACGCGCGCCTCGGTGATCGAGCTCGCACAAGAGCTCGGCTATGAGGTCGTTTCCCGGCGCCTCACCCGCGACGACATCTACATCGCCGACGAGGCCTTCTTCACCGGGACGGCGGCCGAGGTCACGCCGATCCGCGAGCTCGACGGGCGCGTGATCGGCTCGGGCTCGCGCGGACCGGTCACCGCCAAGATCCAGAAGCTCTTCTTCGACGTGGTCGCCGGCAAAGTCGCCAAGCACAAGGACTGGCTTTCACCGGTGCACGAGAAGAAACCGGCGAAGGTGTCGAAAGAGAAGGCCTGATGGGCGCGAACGATCAGACAAGCCGCCTCGTCGAGGTCACCGAGACCGATCTCCCCTTGCATTGCCCCACGCCGAAGTCTCCCGTGTGGTCCATGCATCCCCGGGTGTTCCTCGACGTCGCCAAGGCGGGCCAGATGCTGTGCCCCTACTGCGGCACGCGCTACGTCTACAAGGGCCAGAAGCCTAAGGGCCACTGAGCCCGGTGCCGAAGATACTCATCGTCGCGCCGAGTTGGATCGGCGACACGCTGCTCGCCCAGCCGCTCCTTGCGCGCCTGAAAAAAAAGCTTCCCGGAGTCGTTATCGACGCGCTCGCGCCGGGGTGGACCGCGCCGGTGCTCAAGCGCATGCCGGAGATCGGCGAGGTCATCGATGCGCCGTTCGGGCACGGCGAGCTCAAGCTCTCAGCGCGCTGGCGCCTCGGCCGCGCCTTGCGCACGCGAAGCTACGACGAGGCCATCGTCCTGCCCAACACCTTCAAGTCCGCGCTGATCCCGTTTTTCGCCCAGATCCCGTTGCGCGCCGGGTTTGTCGGCGAGTCGCGCTACGGGCTCCTCAACCTCGTCCACAAGCTCGACGAAAAGCGCATGCCGCTGATGGCCGAGCGCTACGCGCAGCTTGCCGAAAAGCCAGGCGCCTCGCCCGCGCTACCGCTGCCGGAGGTCAGGTTGCGCATCGACCAGGCGAACCTTCTTGTCATGCTCGGCCGGCTGGGGCTCGCGCGCGCGAAGCCCGTGGTCGCTTTCTGCCCGGGCGCCGAGTATGGGCCCTCGAAGCGCTGGCCGGCGCGGCATTTCGCCGCGCTCGCGCGCAAGCTCGCGGCGCAAGGCTATGCGGTCTGGCTGTTCGGTTCGGAAAAGGACCACGGCATCGGCGAGGAGATCGCGCGCTCGAGCGAAGGCGCCGCGGCGAACCTGTGCGGCAGGACCGATCTCGCCGGCGCGATCGACCTGCTGTCGCTCGCCGAAGTCGTGGTGAGCAACGACTCCGGGCTGATGCACGTCGCCGCCGGATTGGGCCGGCCGGTGGTGGCGCTCTATGGCTCCTCCAGCCCCGAGCACACCCCGCCTCTCTCCGCGGGCGCGCGCGTAGTGCGGACCGGAATCGAATGCAGCCCGTGCTACGCGCGCGAGTGTCCGCTCGGGCACTTCAAGTGCATGAACGAGCTCGCGCCGGGGCGGGTGCTCGAGGAAATCTCGGCCGTGGGGCCAGAGTCCGGTAGGCCTCGCTCATGGCAATAACGCAAACCCTGGCTGGCGGTGCGCTTCATGGATTCGTGCTGTGCGCGCTGCTTTCCCAGCATCCAGCCGTCGCGCAATCGGGAAGCCAGTTGGAGCGGTTCGAGAAGGATGCCACGCGGCAGTCTCCGGACAAGAAATCCGGAGAGTCCTCGGACAGATCCGCGACACGCGACGAATCGCAAACGTCCGAAGACGGGGGCTTGTTTTCCGGGTTGATCGACGCTGCGTTCGAACTGATCGCGGACGGCGGAGCGCGCAGCTGGCGTCGGGTCGCATCGGACCCCGGCGTCGGGGGCGTTCCGCCGCGCGAGCCGGGCGAAAGCGTCATCGTCTATGCGCGCCTTGACGTCTCGTTGCTGCAGGTCAGCAGCCGGATCTTTGGAAACGACGTTCGCGCCGAGCTCGGATACGGACCGGTGGGTTTCGCCGCGAGAACGACGCGCTTCCGGGAAGACAATCCCAGTGCCGAGCTCGACGCAAGCCAATATCACCTGCTCTATCGGATGTCTGCGGGCGACCGAGGGGAGATCGCCCTCGGCTATGGAAGGTTCAGGCTGGAAGGCTTGTCGTCGACGGCGGGAAGCAGCGGCACCGTGTCGGTACTGTTCTACCCTACCCGGCACGTCGGATTCGAGTATCGACCCTCCTTCTCGACCCTGAACGGCAATCGGATCACGGACCATGAATTCAGCGTGAACTTCGGCGATCTGTTCTGGGCGGCCCGAATCGGGTACCGACGGCTCGAAGGCCCATCCGAGCGGCTCGACGGCCCGTTCTTCGGCGTGTCGGTCCGCTACTGATGACCGCCGCC
>Ga0184623_10001090_pt1 | contig 11773 bp, 14 predicted proteins | sample PLM1_100_b1_FD_133138 | JGI IMG/M metagenome (GOLD analysis project Ga0184623, IMG submission 133138) | Groundwater sediment microbial communities from an aquifer in East River, Colorado, USA - PLM1_100_b1 | ecosystem: Environmental > Terrestrial > Soil > Riparian zone | place: USA: East River...
ACGGCGTCAAGCATGTCCTGGTGCCCATGTTCCTAAGCCTGCTCAGCGGCCTCGGCGCCGACCCAGACGCCGCACTCGCCTCGATCAAGACACTCACGGCGACCGGCGCTCCGTACCGCTAGCCTCGCCCCGGAGTGGGCGACATCGTGGTGGCCATGGCCACCACGATGTCGCCCACTCCGGCGTTAGGGCTGCGGGCCGTGCGGCGCGAGGTGCGGCGGGAGGAACCTCTCGGTGCCGCAGTCCCGGCAGTACAGGGTGCGGTGCGCGCCCTCCTCGGCGCCGTCGCACCCACATGCCAGCCAGCCCACGGCGACGTGGCCGCCGCGGTACGGCTCCCCGCACCCAGGGCAGCGCTCAGGGTGCACCTCGACCCAGACGGCGTACGGACGACCCGGCCGGTGGACACGACGCAACTTGACCATCCACTCACGTTAGAACATGTGTTCGAATGGCTGGCAATAGGTCTCAGGGATGCATTACCGCAGGTGAGCGCCGCGCTACCGCCTCTCACGGACGGCCGATGTCCGGTACGCGAACGGATGACCAGGACGTCCCCTGAAAGCGTTGTGTTCACTGATTCGCGCAGTGTCACTACCGATCTCGACTAAACGTGGCAGTCTTGAGCCAGATGGCCTGCACCGCGGCACTCAGATCGCTCCGGCACTGTGACATGTGTCGCGTTCCCGCCCCCGGGAACGATGTCACCGTATGAACTGTTGGACGATGTGTGAGCACCACGTACAGGTCATCACGACGCACAGCACCATCCGGTGAGAGCAGAGGAGGAGGCCGATGACCCCGACCCTCACCCCGCCGCCCGAGACAGCCGCGCCGCCATCAGGCGAGCGTTGCGATCGGTGCGGCGCGGCTGCGAAGGTCCGAGCCGTCATGCCCGGCGGCGGCGACCTCGTCTTCTGCGGACATCACGCGAACAAGTACGCAGCGAGCCTTCAGAAGGTGGCTGTGAACATCGCGCGAACCGAAGAGGACTGACCCGAGAATCCGATAAACCGACCTACCAGTGATGGCCCCGGCACCGCCGGGGCCATCATGCTGTCCGGCCCCGGTTCGGGCCCTCAGCTCGTTTGATGGAGGTGCCCTTCATGGCGCTATAGCCAGATGAAGGGCACCTCCATCAACAAGGGGCGGGCAGTCACCACGACCGGATGGTGGCGATCCGCTCCTCAAGCTGCTCGATGCTGGCCTGGGCGCTCGGCGGGCCGCCGCAGAGCTTGCGCAGCTCGGCGTGGATCTGCCCGTGCGGCCGAGTCGTCCGGTGGTGCTGGGCGGCGACGAGCGTGTTGAGCTGGCGGCGCAGCTCGGACCGCCGCTGGAACGCCGACATCTGCTTGGCGGGCAGTGGCGGCGCGTCGTCGGCGGGCTTCGTCCGCTTCTGCGCCGCGAGCTGATCGGACTGACGCTTGGCCAGCAGCGTCGCCACCTGCTCCGGGGCGAGGAGGCCGGGCAAGCCCAGGTACTCCTCCTCCTCGGGCGTGCCGGGGCTGGCGCCGGTGCCGAAGGACGCGCCGTCGTAGATCACCTGGTCGAGGTGGGCGGACGCGCCGAGTGCGGTGAACTTGCGGTCCTCGTCGGTGTCCTCGTCCAGCTCCCGGTTGGCGGCCTCCAGGAGCTGGTCGTCGAGTAGCTCCTCCCGAGCCGGGCGCTCCAGGACGTGATCCCGTTCGAGCTCCATCTCGCTGGCGTGCTGGAGCAGCACCGGGACGCTCGGCACGAAGACGCTCGCCGTCTCCCCCGGCTGGCGGGCGCGGACGAACCGGCCGACGGCCTGCGCGAAGAAGAGCGGTGTGTTGACGCTGGTGGCGTACACCCCGACCGCGAGCCGGGGGATGTCGACGCCTTCGCTGACCATCCGGACGGCGACCATCCAGCGGTCGTCGGAGTCGCCGAACGCCCCGATCTTGGCGCTCGCGGTCTTGTCGTCGGAGAGGACGACGACGGGCGCCGACCCGGTGATGTCCTTGAGCAGCTTGGCGTACGCCCGGGCCGTGGCGTGGTCCGTGGCGATGACCAGGCCGCCGGCGTCCGGCATGCCGTGCGCCCGCACCTTGGTCAGCCGGGCGTCGGCGGCGCGCAGGACCTGCGGCATCCAGTCGCCGGTGGGGTCTAGGGCGGTGCGCCACGCGTGCGCGGTCTGCTCGGCCGTCAGCGGCTCGCCGAGCCGGGCGGACAACTCCTCACCGGCGCTGGTGCGCCAGCTCATCTGGCCGGAGTACGCCAGGAACAGCACCGGGCGGACGACCCGGTCCCGCAGCGCGTCGGCATAGCCGTAGGTGGAGTCGGCGCGGGAGCGGGTGAAGCCGCTGCGGTCGCGCTCGTAGGTGACGAACGGGATCGGGTTGGCGTCGCTGCGGAACGGGGTGCCGGTCAGGGCGAGGCGCCGCACCGCCGGCTCGAACGCCTGGAACACGCCGTCGCCCCAGCTGCGGGAGTCGCCGGCGTGGTGGATCTCGTCCAGGATCACCAGCGTGCGGCGGGTCGTCGTGCGGCGGCGATGCAGCGTGGGGTGCATGCCGATCTGCGCGTAAGTGACCACCACGCCGTGGAAGTCGCGCGAGGTGGCGCCCTCGCTGTTGCGGAACGTCGGGTCCAACTCGATGCCGACCCGCGCGGCGGCGTGCGCCCACTGGGTCTTGAGGTGGTCGGTGGGGGCGACGACGGTGACCTGCTCGACCGTGCCGTCCCGGAGCAGCTCGGCAGCGACCCGGAGCGCGAATGTGGTCTTGCCTGCGCCGGGTGTGGCGACCGCGAGGTAATCCTGCGGGGCCTTGCGCAGGTACTCCACCAGGGCTTTGCGCTGCCAGGCGCGAAGCGGCGGAGCGGCGACAGGAGCATCGACAGAGACGGGCGCGGAGGTCATGCACTCCCTTCCTCGCGGAGCGGCGCCTGCGCCCGAGCGACCGGGAGCGGGGAAGCGCCTGAGCGGCCGGGAGCGGGAACCCGCCGATCAGACGGGCGCCGGGCAGAACGACGCCCCCGCCTGGGTCGTGCACCGGCGAGGGCTTGGCCCACTCTACCGGGGCGCGCCACGGCCGTCGGTGCCGACACCCCGCGGCGTGGGCGCCGACCACTTCCGCAGCAGCGAGACCACCCGCAACCCGCAGACAAGCGCGGCCGCGGCCACCGCGCTGCCCACGCTGTCCACCCCGGTGCGCTCGGAGACCACGACGACGATCGCGCCCAGCAGCGCCGCCACCGCGTAGATCTCCCGGCGCAGCACCACCGGGATCTCCCCCAGGAGCACGTCGCGGAGCAACCCGCCGCCGATCCCGGTGAGCATCCCCACCACACACGCTCCGAGCGGCGCCACACCGGCATCCAGGGCCTTCGTGGTGCCAGCCACGACGAACAGCCCCAACCCGGCGGCGTCGGACAGAAGCACGAGACGGCGGAGCTTGGCGAGCTGCGGGTGGAAGTAGAACGTCAGCGCCGCGGCCACCGCCGGAACCACCAGGTACCGCCAGTCGGAGAGGACCAGCGGCGGCGTGGCACCCAGCAGGACGTCACGCATCGCACCGCCGCCGGTGGCCGCGACGAGGCCCAGGACGACGACGCCGAACACGTCCAGTTTCTTCGCCACCGCCGCCGAGGCGCCGGACAGCGCGAAGACGAAGATCCCGACCAGATCGAGCGTGGTGAGCAAAGCCTCGGTAGACACCCGGCGAGAATAGGCAAGCCGGGAGGACAACTCCGGTCGACACCACGTACCGTAGTGAGGCTCATGTTCACCCTGCCCACTAAAGCCAGCACCGCGGAGCCCGCCGAGGGCGCCTCCGCACCGCCGGCGTACTCGGACGATGCCGCCGTACCGGTCAGCCCGGCCCCGGTCGAGGCCGCAGCAGGGGCGATACCAACCGCGTTGCAGTGGCTACGGGTGAGCCGTGAAGTGATGGGCGCCACGGTCGCCAAGGCGTGGAATGACCGCATCCTGGGGCTCAGCGCCGAGGCCGCGTTCTGGCAGCTGCTGTCGTTGCCGCCGCTGATGCTCGGCATGCTCGGCATGCTCGGCTACGCGGGCGACTGGATCGGTCCGAACCTCATGGCCCGCATCGAGGAGCACCTGCTGCGGCTCGCCGCCGAGGTGCTGCAGCCGGCCATGGTCGAGCAGGTCGTCGCGCCGATGCTGTCCGAGGTGCTCACCCACGGCCGCGGCGGCGTCGCCACGCTCAGCTTCCTGCTCGCGCTCTGGGCCGGGTCGTCGGCGACGTCCACGTTCGTCAACACGATCACGATCGCCTACGGCCAGCGTGACCTGCGCGGCGCCGTCCGCAGCCGGTTCCTCGCGCTCTGGCTCTACCTGCTGGCGCTCGCTGTGGGCACGGTCGCCGTGCCGCTGCTCGTGCTGGGCCCGGACGCGCTGGTGAAGGCGCTGCCGGAGGAGTGGCACACGGCGGCGGCAGTGGCCGTGCACGTCGCGTACTGGCCCGTCATGGCCGTCGTGGTGTTCGTCGCGCTCTCGGCGTTCTACCACCTGACGACGCCTCTACGGCTGCGCTGGCGCCGGGCGGTACCCGGGGCAGCGCTGGCGCTCGTCCTGTTCCTGCTGCTCTCCTACGCGCTCCAGCTCTACATCAGCGCGGTCGCCGCCCGGCTGCTGGTGTTCAGCACGCTCGCGGCGCCGATCCTCGCGCTCTTGTACTTCTACGTCATCGCCATGGCCGTGCTGCTCGGCGCCGAACTCAACGCGACGCTGGAGCAACGCTGGCCACGGGGCCCGAAGGCGCGCCCGATCGAGACGATCCGCAAGATCCGGGAGCGGGTCGCCACCCGGGCGGCCATCGAGGCGCCAGCCGAAGACTAGAGGTTCGCCATCAGGTCGTCGGAGTCGAAGATGTCCTTGCAGGCGGGGCACACCGGCGAACCGGGCTTCGGCACCTTCGTGACGGGGAACTTGGCGCCGCACAACGCCTCGACGTAGGTGCCCGTCACGGCGCTCTCCAGCATCTTGTCCTTGTCCACGTAATGGAACATCTCCGGACCGGTGGTGCTCTCCTGCTCGCGCGTCTCGGGGCGCTCCAGGATCTCGGGGCTGCTCACGAGACCACCTCGCTTCGCTCGGAGGCCCCGCGCGCGGGGCTGCTGTGCACATTGGTTCGCTTGCTGCGCTCGCTCACGCCCGTACCTCTCCTCGTGGTCAGCTCCAGTCTGCCAGCCGGGCGTGGCCGGCGCAGGCTCCGGGCCGTCCCGAGATAGCGTGACCTGGTGAGAGACGAGACAGACAACCAGCTCGTGCTCGGGGACGAGGTGGCCGACGCCCTGCGCGCCGGGCGGCCCGTGGTCGCACTGGAGAGCACGATCCTCTCCCACGGACTGCCGCGCCCGGACAACCTACGCGTGGGTCGCGAGATCGAGGCGGCCGTGCGCGCCGCGGGTGCGGTGCCGGCGACGATCGGCGTCCTGCGCGGGCGCGTCACCGTCGGTCTGGACGCCGCCGGGCTGGAGCGGCTCGCTCTCACCGACGGCGTGCTCAAGGTCAGCGTCCGCGACCTGCCGGTGGCCGCAGCGCTCGGGGCGGACGGTGCTACCACCGTCGCCAGCACGGCGGCCATCGCGGCCCGGCTCGGCATCCGCGTCTTCGCCACGGGTGGGCTGGGCGGCGTGCACCGCGACGCACAGCAGACCTACGACGAGTCCGCCGACCTCGCCGCGCTGGCCCGAACGCCGGTCGCGGTCGTGTGCGCCGGCGTGAAGTCGATCCTCGACGTGCCGGCCACCCTGGAACGGCTCGAAACGCTCTCGGTGACGGTCCTCGGCTACGGCACCGACCGTTTCCCCGGCTTCTACCTCAGCGACTCCGGATACCCGCTGGATTGGCGAGTCGACTCCCCCGCGCAGGTCGCCGCGGTGCTCGACGCCGCCCGCGACCTCGGCATCGGTACGGGCGCTGTGGTGGTCGCCAACCCGCTGCCGGTCGATGAGCAACTCGACCCCGCGTTGCACGACCGGGTCCTCGCCGAGGGCCTGGCCGCGCTGGAACGCGACCGGGTGACCGGCAAGGACGTCACGCCGTACCTGCTGGCGCACTTCCACGCGGCCACCGAGGGCCAGAGCCTCGCGGTCAACGTCCGGATCATCCTGCGCAACGCCGAACTGGCCGGCCGGATCGCCGTCGCCGCCAGCCGGTACAGCCCCACGCTGTCGGCATGACCATCAAGCCGGCGGTGCTGGTGGTCGGCGACGTCATCACCGACGTGATCGCCCGCCCGGCGGCGGCGCCCGCGCATGCCTCGGACACCCCGGCGACCGTCCGGATCACCGGCGGCGGCGCGGCGGCGAACACGGCGTCCTGGCTGGTCGAGGCTGGTGTCGCGGTCACGCTGGTCGCCCGCGTCGGCGACGACCTCGCTGGGCGGGAACGCTGCGCCGAACTTGCCGCGCTGGGCGTGCGGTGCGCCGTCGCGGTCGACCCGACCGCGCCGACCGGAGCCATCGTCGTGCTGGTGGCCCTGGATGGCGAACGCACGATGCTGACCGATCGCGGCGCCAGCCTCCACCTCTCCCCCGCCGACGTGGACGCTGGCTTCGGGACCGCCACCCACCTGCACCTGTCGGCGTACGCGCTCCTCGACGCCGCGACCCGCCCCGCCGGGATGCACGCGCTCGCCCGAGCCCGGGCCGCCGGGATGACCCTGTCCGTGGACGCCGCGTCCGCCGAGCCGCTGCGGACCGCCGGACCGGCCGCGTTCCGCCGCTGGATCGACGGCGTCGACCTCCTGCTGGCCAACGCCGAGGAAGCCAGCGTCCTCACCGGCATCGACGAGCCGGCAACCGCCGCCGAGAAGCTGCTCTCGACAGCCGGCGCGGTGGTGGTGAAGCGGGGCGCGGACGGCGCGGTGTGGCGCTCGGCCGGGGTGCGGGTAGCCGTGCCGGCCGAGGCGACCGACGTGGTGGACAGCACCGGCGCGGGCGACGCGTTCGCGGCCGGGCTTCTCAGTGCATGGCTGCGCGGCGGCGATCCGGCTGCCGCGCTACGGGCCGGCGCGGCGTTCGGGGCGCGGGCGGCGTCGGCGATCGGTGCCCGGCCTTACTGATCGACGACGCGACCCTCGGGCGCCGGGGGCAGAGCGGGCTGCTCGGGCTTCTCGGGCTTCTCGCGGCGGATCCGGCTGGTGAAGCGGCTGGCCTTCTTCGGCGGACGGTCATTCGCGATGAGGACGGCCATCCAGGGCAACACGACCATGCCGACGATGCAGATGCCGACCCACAGCGGAGCCAGCGGCACGTCCATGCCGACCACCAGGGCGGCGACGATCAGACAAACCGCCCGGACACCCATCATCACGGCGTACTTGATCTGCCGGCTGCGCAGCTGAGCGGCGGGGCTCGCCTCGGCCTCGGTGATGACCACCGGCGCCGACCGGCGGTCGCGGAACCTGCTCACTGTGCCTCCTCGGGCGGATGCCCCATCCTCCCACCGGGCACCGCACGCCGCACAGGGGGCTACATCCGCTTGGCGATGAGACCCCAGAGCGCGAGAAGGCCTCCCGAACTGGTACGCACGAGGCCGACCCTAACGACGAATCCCCAAAGTGGACGGATTTCACGCCCGGGTCCCGCTATTTCTCGTCCGGGTCGAGGCCGAGGAGTTCCAGGCAGGGTTCGAGGCCCTCAATGGTGACCGGGCCGGTGCCGTAGCCCTGCCGCTGCAACGCCCACCGCTCGCGGGTCAGCCGCGACCAGAGCATGTGCTCGACCACGCCCTCGTGGACGGAGTACGTGTCGCCGCTCGGGGTGTAGCCGAGCGACCGGGTGACGCCGAGCGCGGCGTCGTTCGCCTCCGCGGACTCCGACTCGGCCGCGCGCGCGCCGAACCCCTCGAACGCCAGGTGCAGCACGATCGCGCGCATCGCCTTCCCCAGGCCGCGGCCCCGGAACTCGGCGCCGATCCAGGACGAGCTCTCCACGATCCGCCGGGTCGGGAAGTCGACGGCCTTGAGGTCCTGCTGACCGACCAGGGCGCCCTCGTGGTACGCGGCGAAGCAGAGCCGCCACGCGGTCACGTCCAGCTCGGCGCGCGACCGCCACACGTGCCGCAGCACGGCCTGCCGCGAGCGCGCGCACTCGCCCTGCGCCGCCACCGGCAACGTCGGGTCGAACGGCACGTCGTGCGGGTACAGGTCGGCGAGCTCCGGCAGGTCGTCGTCGGTCGGTGGGCGCAGCTCCATGCGGTCGGTACGCAGGCGCAGGCCGGCCAGCGGCCACAGGGACGGGTCCATCCCCGCTACCCCTCCTTCTGCGCGGCCTTGGCTGCGCGCTTGTACTCCCGTACCTGCCGCAGGGTTTCCGGTCCCACCACATCGGCCACCGAGCGCGTCGAGCCGTCCTCGCCGTACGCGGCGGCCGCCTCGCGCCAGCCCTCGGGCGTGACGCCGAACTGTTTGCCCAGGAGGGCCACGAAGATGCGGGCCTTCTGTTCGCCGAAGCCCGGCAGGGCGCGCAGCCGGGTGAGCAGCTCACGACCCGAGCCGGCGGTACGCCACAGCGCGGCGGCATCGCCGTCGTACTTGTCGGCGATCTGCCGGCACAGCGCCTGCACCCGCCCGGCCATCGCGCCCGGGAAGCGGTGCACGGCGGGCGGCCCGACGAACAGCGCGGCGAACTCCTCGGGATCGGCGTCGGCGATCGCGGCCGCGTCGAGCCGGTCGCCGGCGTCTGCGTTCAGGCCCAGCCGCTGCGCCAGCAGGTATGGGCCAGCGAACGCGCGCTCCATCGGGAACTGCTGATCGAGCAGCATGCCCAGCAGCAGGGCCAGCGGATCGGCGGCGAGGAAGGCGTCGGCGGACGGCTCCTGGCTGAGACGCAGTGTGACCATGCATGCAGCCTCCCATGTGCCGGCCCGGTTGGGGCAAAGGGCCGGCCGGTTCGGCAGGATGGGCGGGTGACCACACCGCTGCTCTCCCCCGCAGGCGTCGAGCGGCTCCGCGCCGCGCTGGCCGCCGCCGGCTACACCCCGACCGGCATCGACGCGCGGCTGGGCGAATCAGCGGCCACGGCGCTGACCCGCGGCGACCTGCACACGGTCCGGCATGCGGCCTCCGGCGACGATCCGCTCGCGACGCTGATCCGGCTCTTCGTGGCAGGCGGGGATGCGCCCGAGAAGGCCGCCGGTGCCGCGCTCGACCTCACCGACGCGTACGCCGCCGGCCTGCTGGAGCGCGACGGCGACCGGGTCCGGGCGGGGCTCGACCTGCGGCCGTACGGCAACTGGTGGGTCATCTCGGATCTGGGCTCGGACGTGCGGCCGGGGCCGCTCCGCGCCGACCACGTGCTGGGGATAGGCGGCGCGTCGGTGACGCTGGCACAGTCCACGGTACGGCCGCCGGTCGCCACCGCGCTGGACCTCGGCACCGGCTGCGGCGTCCAGGCGCTGCACCTGTCCGAGCACGCGGCCGCCGTCACCGGCACGGACCTCAACCCGCGCGCGCTCAGGCTCGCCGCCACCACGGCCGCGCTCAACGGCCTCGACTGGGAACTGCTCGCCGGTGACCTGGTTGAGCCTGTCGCCGGTCGCCGCTTCGACCTGGTCGTCTCGAACCCGCCGTTCGTGGTCGGCCCCGGCCGCACGACCCACACCTACCGCGACTCCGGGCGTCCCGGCGACGGCGTCAGCGCCGAGGTCGTGGCCGCCGCGCCGACGCTGCTCAACGACGGTGGCTGGATGCAGCTGCTCGCGAACTGGGTGCACGTCGAGGGCGAGGAGTGGGACGAGCGGGTCGCCGGCTGGATCGCCGCCACCGGATGCGACGGCTGGGTGCTCCAGCGCGAGCTGGCCGATCCCGCCCAGTACGTGGCGCTGTGGCTCCGCGACTCTGGCGAGCTGGCCGGGCCCGAGGCCGCCGCCCGGACCGCCGACTGGCTGGACTGGTTCGCCGCGCAGCGGATCGAGGCGGTCGGCTTCGGGCTCATCACGCTCCGGGCGAGCGGCGCGGAGGCGCCCGTGATCCACGTCGAGGAGGCGCGGCAGGCTCTTGACCAGCCGATCGGTCCGCACGTCGAGGCGTGGTTCGCGCGCCAGGACTGGCTGCGTTCTGTGGACCTGCTGGACGCCCGGCTGACGACCGCGCCCGAGTTACGGCTCCAGCAGAGCGCCGCGCGGCGCGACGACGGGTGGGAGGTCGGCGCGCAGATCCTCGCCCTCGACGGCGGGATGCGCTGGGCGCAGGAAGTCGATCCGCTGACGGTCGCTCTCGTTGGTGGCTGCGACGGCAGCGTCCGGCTCGGTGAGCAGCTGGCGGTGCTGGCCGCGGCGTACGAGGCCGAGCCGGCGGCGCTCGCGGCCGCGGCGCTGCCGCTGGTAGAGCACCTGGTGGAGCGCGGCATGCTGCTGCCGGGGGCGTGAGAGTGCCTGCCAAGAGGGACGGCGGAGCGAGCCGGAGATTCAGGCGTCGAGCCGGCAAGGCCGAGGAGGAGGGCATGCCGGTGTTGCCTGCGCGACGACCAGAACGCGGTCCGGTCGGCGGCTGGGCCCGGCGCCGACCGCCAGCGCTCTCTTGGCAGGTGCTCTAGGTGCGCGCGGTGGTGCAGACGGTGTCCCGGGCGTCCGTGACGGTGGATGGCGAGGTCGTCGGCGCGATCGGCGAGGGCCTGCTGGTGCTGGTGGGGGTGACCCACGACGACACACCGGCGCAGGCCGAGACCCTGGCGCGGAAGGTGCACGAGCTGCGGATCCTCGACGACGAGCAGTCCGCGTCGGACGCTGGCGCGCCGGTACTCGTGGTCAGCCAGTTCACTCTGTACGGCGACGCGCGGAAGGGGCGTCGGCCGACGTGGGCCGCCGCAGCGCCGGCCGAGGTCGCCGAACCGCTCGTGACGGCGTTCGCCGAGGCGTTGCGACGGCGCGGCGCGCACGTGGAAACCGGGCGGTTCCAGGCGCACATGCTCGTCGAATCGGTGAACGTGGGGCCCCGGACGGTGCTGCTCGAGGTCGGGGCTTGACCCTCTCGTCGTTGTGGCCCGCCGCCGTTGTGGCCCGTCGCCGTTGTGAAGCGACACGCCGACTCAACGCGCGCGGCGCATCACACACGCCGGTCGGGCGCGCGCTGTTGACACGGGGCGCAGTGAATCGGACACGATAGGTTGCGTTGCACATGAGTTTCGTCGTCGCTGGCAGCAGATCGGGGTGTGGTGGCATGTGGCAGGCGAGAGCGGGCGAGATGGCGCGCGAGACCGATCGCATCGCAGCCGAAGTCGCCGGGCTGGAGTCGCGGTTACGAGCCGTGTCGGCGGCGGTCACCGGGCTGATCAGCGGCGCGACAGGCCGGGAGGACCGGACGATGAACCAGCACCTCGGCGCCGCCCGGGCCCGCAGCCAGGAAACCGCGCTCACGTTGCGCCAGGCCGCCGCGACCGTGCGACGGCTCGGCGACGAGGCCTGACCGGCAAGGCACGGCATGCCGTCTGACCTGGAGAGACTCGTCTCCGAGCTGCGCGCGATCGCCGCCGAGGCCGAGCAGTTGCGTCCTCGCCTCGCCAACCATGCCAGTGTCGTGCGGCGGTTCGCCGCTGAGATCGCCGCCGCGCCGGACGGCCGGTCCGCGCCGCGCGGCCACGCGGTATCGCTGCTGCACCTGGCCAGCCGCCAGTGCGACGCGCTCGCGGCCGAACTCGCCAATGCCACCCGCGCCGCCGATCATTTCGCCGGACGGGTTCTCGGCGGTGGCGGGCCGGCGACGACCAGCGCGCCCGCCGCTTCAGCTCCGGCTCCGGCGTCGGCTCCCGCCGCTTCAGCTCCGGCTCCGGCGTCGGCTCCCGC
>Ga0184623_10001092_pt1 | contig 11762 bp, 8 predicted proteins | sample PLM1_100_b1_FD_133138 | JGI IMG/M metagenome (GOLD analysis project Ga0184623, IMG submission 133138) | Groundwater sediment microbial communities from an aquifer in East River, Colorado, USA - PLM1_100_b1 | ecosystem: Environmental > Terrestrial > Soil > Riparian zone | place: USA: East River...
AGTTGATCGTACGGGATTGCCCTGCCGCCCCAATTGGACGGATCGCTAGGTTCGTCGATCATCATGTGACCAGCGAGGGTTCCGTCCGTGATGTACGAGTCCAGATTCACATCCTTATAGCGGCTGAGCATTTGCTTGAACTTTGTCAGATCGAACCTGCCGGTGCTGGTCTTGTAGTTCGAAGGGCTGCCGGCAAGCTGGACAAAAACGCGGCCCCCCTGACTCCGGGCCTTCTCCAGATCCCGGCGAATCGATGTGGGGCTGGCGGTCTTCTTCAGGCTGGTCCACTGCTCGCTAAGCTGGGAGTAGTCCAGCCGCCACAGGCCGAAGGCAGTTCCGTTTCGCCTAGAAGCGATCGTGAATGCGGGCGCTTCGACTGGGAGCGCGTCGGAACCTTCGGTCACTCCATCAGCGGATGATTCTATTGCGGACGAGGGGTTGAGACCGTCGCTCTCGCAAGCGTTCGCGAACACGAAGAGGCCTGCGAAGAGGGCGGCAGGGATGCGTGCCATCCGCTGGGCCAGCGCAAGACTGTGGGTCATGCTAGGAGCTTCCTTTCTCCTGGATGAGATGGAGATAGCTGTGGCGGCAGGGGAGGGGCCGACGCTCGGCTACGGCCGGGGCGGCGGCTCTTCGTCAGTAGTCCTGACGCCGGGGGTTCTAGGCGAAACGCCTAAAGATCCCCATCACTATGAGTTGAATGATGCCGGACTATGACAACTACGGAGGAGTGGTCACGCAGGTCGCAAGGAATGGCTGTCGGAGAGACGCCATCTCGTTATCGAGTGCTCGCGACGGGCAAAAGGTGGGAGTCAAAGCCGATTTTGTCAACCCTCAAGCTTCCGACACCGGGGGCATCGGCGTAACTTCAAAGGCCAGTCGACAGGCACTGGTTCCGCCTCCGCCTGATTCCGTCAACACGGCGGTAGCGCTCCCATGGAGGATAGCGTGCTCAAGTTTATCCATGATCGGTTGCGATCCATCTCGGTGTCATTGGCCAGCTTACTGGGCCTTTTGCTGGCCTGTGCCGCCGATCGTCCCAAGCTCGACCGCATGAGCGACTGGACACGCGACACGGTTGCGGCCGGTGCGGCACGACCCGTGACGCTTTCGAATAGCCCACCGAGCGGCCCACGGGGCATCCCGTTTGGCATGTATAACCTCGCGGTAACCGAGTTTCGCCCGCCGTTCACCGGCACGGTACTCAACGGGACCGATCCGCGGCGCGTCATGTCGGTTCTCGAGGCCGCACGCAAGGCCAAGGTCAAGGTAATCCTCAACATGTTCGTCAGCCCCCGGCAGATCAAAAACCCCGACGGGTCATTCAGCCTGGAGCGTTGGAAGCAGCGGATCGATCGCTTCGCCAGCGTGAACCTGGAACCGTACATAGCCGACGGCACCCTGATAGGCCATTACCTACTCGATGAGCCGCACTCGCGCAGGAAGTGGAACCGCGAGCAGGTTCCCTATGCCGATATCGAAGCGGCCGCGGAGTACAGCAAGCGACTCTGGCCCGGACTGCCGACGCTCGTGCGCGTGGATCCGATCTTTCTTCGGCAGGCGCCGTTCCAGTGGGTTTATCTCGACGCGGCGTGGGCTCAGTACTCGGTGCGCAAGGGGAACGCGGAACAATACGCTCAACAGCATGCCGCCGCCGCAAAGGCGGCCGGCTTGGGGCTGGTCCTGGGGTTGAATGTGCTGGATGGCGGTGATGGATCGAGCGGCTGGAGGGGGACCAAGTCAAAGTATTGGGCGATGTCCGCCGCGGAAGTGAGCAAGTACGGCTCCGTGCTTGCCGCCGAGCCGAATGGGTGCGCGCTCCTCCTCTGGAAGTACGACCGGACCGACACGGTGTACTTCGCCCGGCCTGAGATACAGGCGGCAATCGAGGAACTGGGCCGACTCGCCGCAGACCGGCCCGCAGCCAAGTGTCGCGTGCGCTGACCCTCGACGACGTCCCTACGATAGCTCTTCCCGACCCCAAAATCCACGAAAGACCCGAGCTCAGGTGGCAAGCAGATCTGAGCTCGCCCCACCGAGGGTGCAAACCGGTTCCGTTAACGGGTGGTCATGTCGATAAATATGACAGTTAATTGTTACAATCAAGCTTGGCTATAAATTGTATAGTATAGCAATATAATGACTTATAGACACAAAACGTATCTAACAATCAATGAACTGTATCGTTTCTGTAGGTTGATAAGCTGATCATTGCTCCCGATAGTGTAATCAAGCCCAAGGGATGCGGAAGGGTGGGGAACGGTTGGGGATACCAGAAGGAGCGTGATGCGCGAGAGGAAAAAAACAGATGACGTATACCTACAAGCTGTCGCGGAGACTCGCTGTCTCGCGAACCTTCGGTATGCTGCCGGCCATCCTCCTTTTCGCGGCCTGCAGTGGCGGCGATGCCACTGCTCCCGGGAGTGAAGCCGTCCCCGTGACGGTCAGTGTCAATCCCAGTCGCGTCACCGTCGAATCCAACCAACTAATCCGCTTCCTGGCGCAGGGCCGTAACAGTGCCGGCGACAGTGTCAATATCCCGATAGCCTGGCGTACGACCGGCGGCACCATTCTGCCCGACGGTCAATTCTCCTCTGCTTTCGTGGGCACCTTCATGGTGACGGGTACCACAGGCGATGGGGGTGCACAGCGCGTCGACACCTCCCTGGTCGAGGTCGTCCGCCGCCAGCTCCACCTCGGCTCGATCGAGATCACCCCCGGCACCGCCACCCTCACTTCCGGTGTGAGCCAGGCCTTCCTCGCGATGGGTCGACTGAAGGATGGACGTGCTGTCCCGGTCGGCGTCACTTGGAACGCAACCGGCGGCACCATCGACGCCGGCGGCAATTTCGTGGCCGGCGAAACCGCGGGTACTTATCATGTGATCGCTACCCATACGACGATGACCATGGCGGATACGGCCACGGTCACGATCAGCGCACCACCTTCGCCGCCCCCGCCGCCGTCGCCAACACCCCCGGCAGCGCCGGTGCTGGTGAAGCTGACCCTGGCCCCGGCCACGGCTACCCTCGCTCCTACTGCCACGCGGCAGTTCACCGCCACCGGCGAGTTCAGTGACGGCAGTTCCAGCCTCGTCCCGGCAACCTACGTCGCCACCGGCGGTTCCATCACAAGCGGCGGCCTGTACCAGGCTGACCCGACCCTTGGGACCTTCGCGGTGATCGCCAAGGCGAGTGGGGGAACATTGGCCGACACCTCGAGCATCAGCATCGTGTCCACGATCGGCTCCGGACCTGCGCCCGCGTGCCTGCTTGGCAGCGGCCCGCTCGTCAGCCTTTCGGGCGCGAGTTCCACCCAATACGACACCCGGAGTGCCCCCCTGCCGGATGATGTCCGGGTGGATGCTCGCACCGCTTCCTGGACTGGGCTGAGCTTCCCGGTTAACGTGGCCAGTAAGCCCGGGCTATGTTGGACTGGTGGGACTGTGAAGGGCCTACTGGACGAAATCACTCCGTGGACCACTTGGCATAGTACGTCGGCATTCTACGTAAACGGAGACCGGGCTGTCGTAGAGAACCTCCGGGCGGACAACTATGGCGACGGTATCCGCTTCACGCCCAACGGGACGAAGAACTGGACTCTTCGCGGGGTCCACTTTTCCAAGATGCACGACGACTGCGTCGAGAACGACCGCCTGGAGGGCGGATTGGTGGAGGACGTCCTGTTGGATGGGTGCTATGTGGCCTTCAGTGCCCGCCCTGGGAACAGCTTCCAGGACCAGGTGAATGGAAGCGGAAGGACCGTTACGGTGCGGAACAGCCTGGTCAGGCTGCGGCGGCAGGTGAGCGTGTACAAGGGAGTGAGTCCAAGCAGCGGCGGCTTCTTCAAGGTCGAGAGCGACCTGGTTGCCATCAACGTGTCGTGGGTTGTGGAAAACAATATTTTCCGGGCCGACGGGCCCTCAGGGATCGCCACGCTCTGTCTCAATCTCAATGGCAAGTTCACTGCGCGTAACAACATCATGGTGTGGCTCGGGGAGGGTAACTATCCCTGCACGCTCCCGCCTGGCTGGCGCCTCACCAGGGATAAAACAGTCTGGGACAACGCAGTCGCTGACTGGAAGGCACGGCACCCGACACTCTAGTCCTGAGCTCGGTTACCGATCAACCGGCCCAACGAGCCCCAATTCCGTGGCACTTCACGGAATTGGGGCTCGCGGCTTGCCTGCCTGCTATCATCATGGAGCTCGGGTCGGGCAATGTTTCCGAATCGTAGCCGACCGGTGGACCGCGTCCAGGACAAAGACGACCGAGGCGGACCCCAGATCTCGCGTCGAGACGGTAATGTGACCGGTGGTGTCCACGCCCGGCGTGGGTGGCTCGACTGTGGCTGGGTCCCCTCAGGTTCGGAGCCAGCCATGGCCCAGAACCTGAACCTCATGGTCCGCAACAGGTTATCCATTACCTCTCGGGGGCCGGCGCCGGCGCCCCCGGCATAGAACATGATTGAGGGTCCACCCATGTCGACCGACCGGGCGATGTCCCGACCCCAACGCTCACCGCTCCAGCCTATCCTGACCGAAATCCGACCGGTGCCGGCCTATCTCGTGATTCCGCAGGGGCGGCTGGTGTGATCGAGTCTCCGACCATCGGAGTGGAAAGCGTGGGGTCCAATCGGCTCGCGTTGTTCGTTCCGTCATTGCGGGGCGGGGGAGCGGAGCGGGTAATGCTGGAGCTGGCCCACGGCTTCGTCTCCCGGGGGATCCCCACCGATCTCGTGCTGCCCCAGGTCGAAGGTCCGTACCTGAGCCAAGTCCTGCCCGAGGTGCGGCTGGTGGATCTCCGTGCCTCCCGGGTGTTGAGCAGCCTACCTGGCCTGGTCGGGTACCTTCGACGGGAGAGGCCCGCGGCCCTGCTATCGACCCTCACCCACGCCAACCTCGTCGCGCTATGGGCCAAACGGCTCGCTGGGGTGAGAACTCGAGTGGTGGTGCGGGAGGCAAACACCCTCTCGGTAGGGAAAAACCAGGGTGCCGGCAACCGCCTACTCCCTTTCCTGGCACGACGGTTTTACCGTTGGGCTGACGAGGTGGTCGCGGTCTCGGAGGGCGTAGCCAGGGACCTGACCGTCACCGCCAGGCTGTCGCCCGAGCAGGTGCACGTGCTGCACAATCCGATCGTGACCCGGGAGCTAGTCGAGCTGGCGCACGCGGGTTTGGACCAGCCCTGGTTCGCGGCGGGAGCGCCACCGGTGGTGTTGGCAGTCGGCCGTCTCAGTCCGCAGAAGGATTTTCCGACCTTGATTCGGGCCTTCGCCGCTCGCCGCAACCGCTCGGCTCGGCTCATGATTCTGGGCGAGGGTCCAGAGCGTCCTCGTCTCGAGGCGATGGTCGCGAGCTTGGGGTCGACCTCGGAGATTGTTCTGCCGGGCTTCGTCGCGAATCCTTTCGCATACATGGCTCGCGCGGCGGTCTTTGTGCTCTCCTCCGCGTGGGAGGGAATGCCTGGCGCCCTCATTCAGGCGCTGGCGTGTGGAGCTCCGGTCGTGGCGACCGACTGCGAGAGCGGCCCGCGCGAGGTTCTCCAGAACGGCCGTTTCGGCCGTCTCGTGCCGGTTGGCGACGTTTCGGCCCTCGCCGAGGCGATCGACACCACCCTGGCTGAGCCACGCCGAACACTGCCGGACGGTGTGTTGGACCGTTTCACCCAGGGCTCGGCCCTGACGGCTTATCTCCGCGTCCTTTGGGGGAATGATCGTGTTTCCTAGTCTCGCATATCTCGCCGTCTGGGCAACCGTATTCGCGATTCCTTGGGAAGTGGTGGTGGTCATCCCCGGTGTGGGCACGATCAGCCGCGTGATCGGGCTCGTCGCTTTCGCCTTGGGGATACTGGCAGCCATCGCGCGGGGCCGGGTACGACTCCCGACGCGGTTCCACGCCCTGGCGGTGGGCTTCCTAGTGTGGGGATGCCTCAGCTTCTTTTGGGCCATCGACCCGGGGTCAGCTCTGCTCCAGGTCAACCGCAATCTCCAGTTGATCGCCCTCCTGTGGTTGTTGTGGGAGTTCAGCGATACTCCCGCGCGTCGTCGCGGGCTCTATCAGGCCTACGTCTTCGGCGCCTACGTGGCGGTGATCAGCACTCTGTTGAATTATCACGCTGGCATCACGAGGGTGGGGGGCACCCGATTCTCTGCCGCCGGGGACTCCAATCCCAACGATCTCGCCTTTCTCCTGGTGCTCGCACTACCCATCGGGTGGCACCTCGCGGTGACTGGAAAGAGCTTCTGGTTGAACTGGATCAACCGGCTCTACCTGCCGCTTGGCCTCCTCGGCCTGTTCCTGACAGGCTCACGCAGCGGCCTGATTGTCGCTATGGTGGCGCTTTCCATCGTGCCGTGGACCCTTCCTCGGCTCAGTTTTCGAATCAAGACTGCCGCAGTCGTGATCGCTGTGATCTCCGTTGCCACCGCAATTGCCTACGTTCCCGACCGGTCATGGGAGCGGCTTGGCACGACGCGGGAACAGATTACCGAGGGCACTTTTAACGACCGAACCCGCATCTGGAAAGCCGGGCTGAGCGTCTATCCCGAGCATCCCATCATTGGGGTTGGCATCAACGGATTCGCCGAGGCGACCATCAAACCGCTTGCGGACTTTCGAGGAGCCCATAACGCCTACATCTCAGTGCTCATCGAGCTTGGCATAGTGGGACTTCTCCTCTTTCTCGCGGTTCTCTTGGACGCCTTCCTCGCCGCCCGGGCGGCTCCGTGGCACGAGCGAAAGCTCCTCCTGGTGCTGGTCTTCACGCTCGTCTTGGGCTTGATGCCCCGCGCGTGGGAAGGCAAGAAGCCAACCTGGGTCGTCTTGGCCCTGCTGCAGGCCTCGGCCGCCGCGGTGGTCCCGCGAGCGCGGCAGGCGTGGGTTGATGACTCGGCCCGCCGCGTCACCCTTCGCCGGCCTCACGCCATCCCACGAACGCTCTGATGCTGAACAAGGCGCCGATCTTCGTGATCGGCTTTCAGCGCGGCGGGACGAACATCCTGACGAATCTGCTGGCCTCCCATCCTGACACCCGTTTCCTCGGGCGGGAAACCCACATGGTCTTCTACGGGAAGGCGAGGGAACCGGTGGCGAAGTGGTTCCGTCGCTTGTTGTATCTCCCGCTGCTGGTGGGCGCGCGAGGCCACCTGTTCCGGGCCGCCTCCCTCGCAGAACGCCGAAGGGTTCCTGGTCCATTGATGCGCTACGCCGATCTACTGCTCTATCGTGAGAGCATGGCCACCCCCACCCCCCAGTCGGACGATACGAGCAGGCCGGCAGGATCGGCCAAGCCGGGAAGGCGGTTGCTCTGCAAGAACGTCAATGGTCTGGTCTTTGTGACGCCAGTACTCCGAGAGATGTATCCAGACGCGACCTTCATTGCGCTCGTCCGCAACGGCTTGGCATTGTGCGAGGGCTACACCCGGCGCGGCATGCCTTCGGCGGTTTTTGGCGAGATCTACGAAAAGGTGGTCCAGCGGATGCTCGACGACGCCGCGCGCGTGCCCAACTACCACATCGTGCGCTTCGAAAACATGATCGCGGACCCCCTCAGCGTGATACGGGACGTCTACCGTCACGCGTCACTCGATATCACGGCCGTCGGCAAGTACCGATTACAGGCCAAGCAATCGATGGATCGGGATGGCCGGCGCACCTACGCGTTTGGTGGCCAGCAGGACCGCGAAGTCCGCTGGTTCGATGCATCGGAGATCGGTAGCTGTTTCCGCAAAGATGTCGACGCCAGCCAGATCGCCCGCCTGGGGGAGCGGGAGCGGGTCGAGTTCCTCCGCGGCGCCGGCGGCGCCATGGAGCGTCTGGGCTATCTCGGAGATGGCGCCCCTGGGCGGTAGGTAGGTGGCGGGCACGCTGCGGTTTTTCGTGACCTTACTCGGCAGCTCGCTCGGCGTCGGGGATCTTCGCCGCCACTGCCCCGCGGGCGCCAAACGAGGAGCGGATCTCGACGGAACCGGTTTCAATTCGCCCACACTGAATCAACACATCGCGGTAGATGGCGACGGTCTTGGCAGTGGTGAGCTCAAACCGGAATCGCTCCTCATAACGGCGGCGGCCCTCACTCCCCAGTCGACCGCGCAGCTCGGAATCGGTCAGCAGGCGACGCAACCCTGCTCGCAACTCCCCTACATCTCCCCGAGGCACCAGGAACCCCGTTGTTTCCTGTTCGACCGATTCGCTGACGCCTCCGACATCCGAGGCGACGACCGGTAATCCCGCTCGCATCGCCTCCAGAACACTGCGCGGGAACCCCTCCCAGTTGGAGATCAGTAGAAACACCTGCGCATCCGCGAGCCGATGGGCAACGTCGCGGCGCGCTCCCCAGAACTGAACTCGGCGGTCGAGGCCGAGTCGCTCACTCAACGAGCGAGCCGCCGGGAGAAACGGTCCCCCTCCAACCAGGTCGAGGTACCAGGAGAGGTCGGTAAGCCCGGCCAGGCTCTCCAGCAGCGTTCGGTGGTCCTTTTGCTGCTCGAAGCGTGCAACCATGATCAGGCGCACTGGAGATCGGGTCGGGCTGGCTCGGAGCTCGGGGCCTATGTCCGGCACCCCGTTGTGAATGGTGACAACGCGATCGGTGGCAGCGACGCCCTCCCGTATGGCCAGATCCCGGTCGAAATCCGAAACGGTGATGATGCGGGTGGCGAGCGGCGCCACCGAGCGCTCGAGGCACCGGTACAGTGCGGCGGTTCGCCGGGGAGTTCCAGGAGTGAAGGCCCATCCGTGGGCGGTAAAGATTACCGGCAAGCCCAGCGACCGGGCGGCGAGGCGACCCAACACCCCCGCTTTCGAGGAGTGGGTGGAGACCAGGTCGGGCTTCAGCCGCTTGAGCGCCGCGCGCAGATGGCCGAGCGCGCGCGCGTCAGCCACCGGTCGGATGGGCAACTGAAGATGTGAGACCGAGAGCCAGGAGACTCCGTGGTCGGCCAGCTCCTCGGTGAAGCGGCCGCTTCCGCCGGTGAACACCGTCACATCGTGCCCTTCGCGGGTCAGGGCGAAAGACAGGTCGCGTACGTGAACCTGGGCGCCGCCCATTGGTTCCGAACGCGTAATGACGTAAGCAATCTTCACTGCGGGCGCCTCCTGGCTTCCGACGAGCCTGCAAGGGATGTGGCGGTCTGAGCCAACACGACTGTGGACCTCATGCGACAGGAACAAAGGGTTCCCCATGGGCGGCTTCCTGCATCGGGTACCCTTTGCTGTCTTTCCAAGGTAGATTGACCGCTGCGGGAGAGATAGGTCGGCCGATCGCTCGCGCGCAGGGGGGCATGCTTCCTGCGCATCTGCATTCGCTTGTTCCCTGCGGCTCAGGGCATTTCTGGGCCCTCGAGAAATAACCTTCAAAGATGCGTGCCCACACCATGCCCCATCTGCTCCGCCTGTCCTTCGTGCTCGCCATCCTCTCATCCACTGGGGCCGCGGCCCAGTCGCCCGCCCTGCCGCCGCAGCAGCCGATGCTCAGCGGGGGTGACTCGGTGCGAATCAATGTCTGGCGGAGGCCCGAGCTGAGCGGCGATTTCGTGGTCGCTCCGGATGGGGCGGTCACGCATCCGCTCTACCGCACGGTCAAGGTCGGCGGAGTCCCGCAGTCGGTGGCGGAAGCGAACGTCAGGGCCTTCCTGCTGAGATTCGACCAGGATCCTCAGTTCGTGCTCGAGCCACTCTACCGAGTGGCTGTCACCGGCGAGGTGAATCGGCCTCAGCTCTTCGCCGCGAATCCGCAGATGTCGATTCTCGAGGTGATCGCCCGGGCCGGTGGAACCACCGTGAACGCGCGCCGGAACCGGGTCCGGCTGCTTCGAACCGGTCCTCGGGGAGAGCAGCAGGAATTGCTCGTCAACCTGACCCATCCGGAGGGCTTGGCCAGGTCACCGATCCATTCGGGCGACCAGATCATCGTCGATCGCCGCAAATCTTTCCTCCGTGACATCCTGTTGCCTACGCTCAGCGTAGTTGGCTCCATCGCGTCGGTCGGGTTGCTGATCGACCGCACCACGAGGTAGCGCCTAGTATGCACGAGCTTCCCAGCCCGAACCGACCGCTGCTCGCGAGCGGCCATATCGACCCATCCGCTGCGGACCACGTGGGCAGTGGGACGGTCTCGCTGAGCCGATTTTTCGCAATCCTCCGGCGCCACTACAAGCTGATTCTTGCGCTGACCGTAGCGAGTGGCGTGGCGGGGGGGATCCTCGCGTCTCGAGAACCGCCCTCCTACCGGGCAGTCGCGACGCTGCGGCTGGCAAACGAGCGCCGAGCGCTCACGGGAGACCCCGAGGAGACCTCACCCGCGGCCGGCCGCTACGTGGACCCGCTGCTCTCCCTGGTTGAGATCGTCAAGAGCCGCAGAGTAGCCGGAGCCGTCGTGGATTCGCTGGGTCTTCGGCTCACGTCCAAGACCCCTGACTTCCCCATGAAGCTGGTGCGAAACATCCAGGTCGATTCGAGCACCGTTCGGGATTCGGTGCACCTGCGGTTCTATCAGAATGGTGTCCTCGCGCGGCTCGGCAGCCAGGAGGCGCGAGCGGCGTACGGCCGTTCAGTGGGCTTGGGAGCGGTCAGGTTCGTCGTCACGGCGGCACCCGAAGTGGGGACAGCGGTGCTCGGGATCGCCCCCCGGGAAGCGGCCATTGACAACTTGCTACTGGGTCTCGTCGTCCATTCGCGTACCGGGACCGATGTTATCGACGTGGAGTACGAATCCGACGACCCCGCGAAGTCCCAGAGCGTGGTCAACACGATGGTCCGCTCCTTCCTGTCGATGAACGTCCTCACGGCCGCAAATAAGTCTCGCCGCCGCCGCGAGTTCCTGGCGGAGCAACTGGACAAGACCGACAGCATGCTGGCCCAGGCGCAGGGTCAGCTCAGTGTATTCCGCAGCCGCCAGCAGCTGGCGAATTCCCGGGACAAGCTCCAGGCTCAGCAGAACGCAATCATGGCCCTGGACGCGCGGCAGGCGGAGCTCGATGCCGACCGCCAGACCTTCCGCACCCTCATGTCCCAGCTCAAAAGCGGCAACGAGACCGCTCGGGCGGATGCGATCCGAGCCTTGGCCACCTCCCCTGCCATCGGCGACAACCCTACCGTCAGCAGCCTGTACCACCAGCTCACCATCTACCAGATGCGGGTGGACTCGCTCACCAGTGGCCCCTGGCCGAGCGCGCCGAGCAATCCGGATCTGCTGCAGCTCAGGAGTTTGATCCAGTCCACCAATAAGAGTTTGGTGCAGGCGGTCGGGAGCCACCTGGCGGCACTGGATGCGAGGAGCGGCTCGCTGGGAGCGCTACGCGCCCGGAGCGCGAGCACGATCGAGGTCTTGCCCGCCATGGCCGAAGAGGAAGCTCGCTTGAGCCGGCGGGTGGACGCGCTCGCCAACATGGGCGACCAGCTCCGCCAGGACTTCCAGAAGGCGCGGATGTCGGAAGCGGTCGAGGCCGGGGATGTGGACATCATCGACCTGGCCGATCTGCCCTACGCCACCCTCATGGCATCGGCCTCCCTCAAGGTCGGTCTCGGCCTGCTGCTCGGCTTGATACTCGGCATCGGCGGCGCCTTCCTGCTGGAGGCGGTGAATACCTCGATTCGCCGGCCCGAAGACCTTGAGGTGATGCTGCATCTGCCGGGGCTCGCCGTCATTCCCCGACTCTCTGTGACGCCACAGGTGTCGCGTTCGCGTCTGGCCGGCTTGGTGGGGGGCGGCTCCAAGGCTACTGCCGACCAGAGCAGGGCCGCGGCGTTGGGGTCGGCGTCG
>Ga0184623_10001093_pt1 | contig 11759 bp, 14 predicted proteins | sample PLM1_100_b1_FD_133138 | JGI IMG/M metagenome (GOLD analysis project Ga0184623, IMG submission 133138) | Groundwater sediment microbial communities from an aquifer in East River, Colorado, USA - PLM1_100_b1 | ecosystem: Environmental > Terrestrial > Soil > Riparian zone | place: USA: East River...
CCGGCACGTCTCCCCGCCGCCCCCGCCCGGAACACCCGCACCGGCCTACCTGGCAGCCGTGCTCGCCGAACGCCGCCGCCGCGAGCTGGGCCGGCTCAACGTCCCTGTGCCGCAGCCCTACGCCATGCCTCCCGGCTACCCGCCGCCGCAGTACGGCCCGCCGCCGCAGTACGGCCCCCCGGCGCCAGCCCCCCAGTCGGTCCCGCAGCCCGCCCAGCGACCCGATGCCGAACCGCCGGACAACCCCTTCGCGCCACCCCGCTGAGTTTGTCCACAGCAGGCGAAAACGGGCTTCCCTCGCTCTGGCCGCCGTGCTACAACTTTGACATAAGGAGGTGGCACCATGAGTTCCGCAACTCTTACGATCAACATCGTGTCCGACGAGCCGGTCTCCATCTCGCTGGATGAAAGCGTCGTCGCGCCAGCCACGGCCGCTGCCGAGCGCGCCGGCCTCACACTCGAGGCATGGGCGAACGCAGTGCTCAAGCGCACGGCAATCATCGACAACGGCTTAGCCGGTGTGCGCGAGTACGAGGCCGAATACGGCGCCTTCACACCAGAGGAACGCTCGGAGACGCAGAAGCTCATCGAGCGCCTGTTCGAGGAGCAGCGTAGGAGGCCAGAGTGAGCGGGGTGACCTACGACACCGGAGCCCTCCTGGCGGCGGAAGCCGGGTCGCAACGAATGTGGAAGCTGCACGACGGCTTCTTGGATCAGAAGCGAGCCGTCTACGTGCCGGCGGCCGTGCTGGCACAGGCTTGGCGGGGCGGACCGCAGGCAAAGCTGTCTCGTCTGCTCAACGGCTGCGAGGTCGAGGCCCTAGGGGAAAAGGAAGCGCGCAAGACCGGGGCAGCCTGCAAAGCGGGGCAGACGGCCGATGTCGTTGATGCGAGCGTGGTGATCGGAGCGCTGAGCCGGGGCGACATCGTCATAACAAGTGACCCCGGCGACCTGGGTCGGATAGCCGACGCCCTTGGACAACGGCTGACGATCCAAGGCGTTTGACCGAAGCCGCGAAGGCCCGGGCCACTCCCCGCGCAGTGGCCCGGGCTCAGGCGGGGGTCGTCAGGAGCCGTGCTCCCAGGAGTTCAGGTAGTCCTCCTGGGTGGGGGTGAGGATGTCGATCTCTACGCCCATCGCCGCCAGCTTGAGGCGCGCGACCTCCTTGTCGATCTCGTCGGGCACGTCGTAAACGCCCGGCTCGAGGTTGGAGTAATTGCCGGCCAGCCACTCGGCCGTGAGCGCCTGGTCAGCGAACGACATGTCCATCACCGCCGCCGGGTGGCCTTCCGCTGCCCCGAGGTTAGCCAGCCGGCCCTCGGCGATCAACATGATCCGGCGGCCGTCAGCCATGACGTACTCGTCGGTCTGCGGGCGGATCTTCGAGTTCATTGTGGTGGCGAGCTCATCGAGCGCGCGCACGTCGATCTCGATGTCGAAGTGGCCGGAGTTCGCGAGGATGGCGCCGTCCTTCATCAGCGCGAAGTGCTCCCTGCGCAGCACGTCGCGGTTGCCGGTCACCGTGATGAACACGTCGCCGATCCGTGCGGCCTGCTCCATGGGCAGGATCCGGAGGCCCTGCATCGTCGCGTCGAGCGCCTTGGTGGGGTCGATCTCGGTGACCACGACGTTGGCGCCGAGTCCCGCGGCCCGCTGGGAGACGCCCTTGCCGCAGTAGCCATAGCCTGCGACAACGACCGTTTTGCCGGCGAGCAGGGTGTTGGTCGAGCGGAAGATCGCGTCGAGGGTCGACTGGCCGGTGCCGTAGCGGTTGTCGAACATGTGCTTGGTGTCGGTGTCGTTGACCGCCACCATGGCGAACAGCAGCGCCTTGTCCTTGGCCATCTGGTGCAGCCGGATCACGCCGGTGGTCGTCTCTTCGCAGCCGCCCTTGACGCCGTCGAGTAGCTCCTTGCGCTCGGTGTGCAGCGTGTTCACGAGGTCGCAGCCGTCGTCGAAGACGAAGTCGGGACGCACGTCGAGCGCCGCGTTGATGTGAGCGTAGTAGCCGTCACGGTCCACAGCGTTGCGGGCGAACACGCTGATGCCGTACTCATGCACCAGGGCTGCCGCGGTGTCGTCCTGGGTCGACAGCGGGTTCGAGGCGCACAGCGCGACTTCGGCGCCGCCCGCCTGGAGCGCACGAACGAGGTTGGCCGTCTCCGTCGTCACGTGCATGCAGGCCGCGACGCGAACGCCCTCGAACGGCCGTTCCTTCTCGAACCGCTCCCGGATCTGCCGAAGCACGGGCATAGAACGCTCAGCCCATTCGATCCGCTTGCTGCCCTGGCTGGCGAGCGACGCGTCGGCGATGTCGTGACGCGGAACCTGACCGCTGTCGGGTGCCTGTTGGCTCACTGTGCTCCTTTTCCTTCCATAACGGCTTCTGGGGACGGTTCGACGCACAGTCTAGGGGCAGGCAAGGCCAGTTCGGCCAGCTGGAGGGCTAGACTTAACAAGAAGGTGTCACATTCTGGTCCTGAGGAAAGTGAGTCCAGTCCGATGGCTCGGTCCGGCCTACCTATCGGCACGGCTGCTCGGCGCCTGGGCACCACTCCGCGCATGCTCCGCTACCGCGAGCGTCTCGGGCTGATGCCGCCCACCCACCACGGCGTCCGGCACCGCCGGTATGGCGACGACGACCTCCGGGCGGCAGCGCTCGCGATCGCTATCGAGAGCCGCTACGACGTGGGGCCCAACGCGGTCGCATTCGCGCTGCGAGCGCTGGCCGAACCCGAGGTCCAGGCTCGGCTGTGCGAGCTCGGCGAACGCACGGGCCGGATCACTCCCGCCACCCGTGCGCTCGACTTCGACACCCAGAAGGCGTTGCGCCTCCTCCGCCGGGGCCGCTGATGCCGATCCCTCTCGTCACCGAGCGGCTGGAACTGCGGGCTCCCACGCTGGCCGACGCCGAGCCGCTGGCGGCGGTCTTGAGCGACGCCCAGGCCATGCGCCACATCGGCGCCGGCGAGATCTGGGACCGCGAGCGGATCCGCGAACTCCAGGGGCGCAAGATCGAGCACCTCGCCGACAAGGGCTATTCGCTCTACACCGTCCTGCGTCGCTTCGACGGCGCCGTGCTCGGCGATTGCGGCCTCTGGACCTGGGCCGACACCGGCGAGCCGGAGATCGGCTGGCGGTTCGCGCCGGCCCACTGGGGACAGGGATACGCCTCGGAGGCCGCGCGGGCCGTCTTCGCGCACGGACGGGACGAGATCGGGTTACGGCACTTGATCTGCATGGCGTACGACGAGAACGTCGCCTCCTGGCGGATCGCCGAACGACTCGGCTTCGCCCTTGACCGCCGCGAGGAGCGGTACGGCCGGCTCGCGCGCCGCTATTTGTGGACGGCCACAGGCTCGTGACGTGGGCCAGGGTGAACGTGGGTGCCGGAATCGCCGCGCTGGCGGCCTGCTGCCAGCCACGATCAGGGCGACGTGTCCCAGGTGTAGGACGAGTACGTCGAGCCGACCGCGCGGTCCGCGCGCCGCCGCGGCGCCTCGACATCGGGATCCGGGTGGGCGTCGGTAGCGGGAGGGTCGGTCCGGTACTCGGCCGGGTAATCTGCCTGGTCGCCGCCGTACCGGTCGCCGCCGCGCTGGCCGTCGTACTGGCCGCCGCCGTGCTGGCCGTCGTACTGGCCGCCGTCGTACTGGCCGCCGTACTGGCCAGCGGCGTAAGGACCACCGCTCGGCCCGTCCGGGTACTCCGCCCGATAGTCGGCTGCTGGGGCAGCTGGGTAGTCAGCCGGACCGGTGGAGTACTCGTCGGCGTAGTCACCGGAGTAACGAACGCCGTAGTCGGCCTGCCTCCCGTCAGCTAGATCTACTTCAGGCGCCGTAGCGGGCAGAGCGCGATGCCGGGCCCGTGCAGGCGGCTGACCATCGTCCCCCTCGCCGTACAGCAGCTCGAACGCAGCCTCGATCGCGACCACCCATCGCCTCCGCGCGGGCTCAGGGAACGCTTCCCTGTCGCTCGGCAGCAGCGCGATAAGCTCACGCACGAGTGGATGCATGGGACGAGTCTGCACCCCCCGTGATCTCTGCCCCCGCATCGGGGTATTGCGTGTCGCCGGTCGTGACCCGGAACACAACGCCCTGCCCGCGAAGATCCGGCGCTGGCTCGCCGGCCGGCACGAACGCCGACGCGCCGCGCCGCAGCACCAGCCGCGACTCACCAGAGCGGCATTCGACTGAGCCGGCCACGCACAGCAGGATCTGCGGCCCGGCGGAATCAATCCCGACGACGTCGCCAGGCCGCAACGCGAGGCGCGAGAGCCGGAACTCAGGCGCCGGCGTCGGGTATGTCTCCACGCCGTTCGCCGCCCGCACCGGCCGGATGACCGGCGCCGGACCAGGTCGGAAGTCCACCACCCGCAAGAGCTCCGGCACGTCGACGTGCTTGGCCGTCAGCCCGCCGCGCAGGACGTTGTCGGAGTTCGCCATCACCTCGACGCCGACCCCACGCAGGTAGGCATGCAGGTTGCCGGCGCCCAGGAAGATCGCCTCGCCCGGGGCCAGCTGGACCAGGTTGAGCAGCAGGGAGCACAACACGCCCGCGTCTCCCGGATGGGCGCGGCCGAGCTCGACCGTCCACCGGCATTGTGCGGCGAACTCGCACTCAGCGGTGGCGCAATGACCGCACGCCTCGATGACCGCGGCGAGCAGCGCGGCCCTGGGGTCCGCAGGCACCGCCGTCAAGGCGGCGAACGTCTCACGGAGTCCGGCCGCCCCGCCGACCCGGCGCAGCGGCCGGGCGAACGGCGCCAGCTCGGGCACGCCGAGCAGGTCGACCAGGCGCAGCGTGTCCGCGACCGGGCGGAACCCGCATAACGCTTCGAAGGGCGTCAGCGCGCAGAGCAGCTCGGGCTTGTGGCTGGCGTCGCGGTAGTTGCGGTTCGGTGCGTCCAACGGCACGCCGCGCGAGTTCTCCGCCGCGAAGCCTTCGACCGCCTGGCCGGCGTCCGGATGAGCCTGGAGGGACAGCGGGGACTCGGCGGCCAGCACCTTGAGAAGGAACGGCAGCCGGGGGCCGTACTCCGCTGCCACGGAGTCGCCCAGCTCGGCGGCCGGATCGGACTCGATGCACGCCAGAAGCGACCGGGCGCGGCCGTCGCGCAGGACGGTCGACGGCGCAACCGGGTGCGCTCCCATCCACAACTCGGCCTGCGGCTCAGCGGCCGGCGTGGCCTCGCCCAGCAACTCGGGAATCGCGGTCCGGGAGCCCCAGGCATAGGTGCGGACAGGGTTGCGAAGCAGGTCCATCGTCAGTCGGTGGCCTCGGCGGTCTCGGACCGGCGCCCCGCGCTCTCCCGGTAGATGTCGGGCTCGAGATAGATGAGGCTGGCGATCGGCACGGCCTCGCGGACCCGGGCCTCGGCGGCGTCGATGATGCGGGCGATGTCGGCGGCGGTCTCGTCGTGGTCGACTGCGATCTTCGCGGCGACCAGCAGCTCGTCCGGCCCGAGATGCAGGGTGCGCATGTGGATCACCCGCTCGACGTTCGGGTCGGCGGTCAGCGCGCGCTCGATGTCCCGCTGTGCCGCCGGCGACGCGGCCTCCCCGAGCAGCAGGCTCTTGGTCTCCAGCGCGAGCACGAAGGCGATGCAAACGAGCAGCACGCCGATGCAGATCGAGCCGACGCCGTCCCATATGCCGTCGTCGGTAACGACCGCCAGCCCGACGCCGATCAGCGCCAGCACCAGCCCGACCAATGCGGCGAGATCCTCGAGCAGGACCACGGGCAGCTCCGGCGCTTTCGCATGGCGGACGAAGGCCACCCACGACTGCCTGCCGCGGATCTTGTTGGACTCCACGATCGCGGTACGGAACGAGAAGGACTCCAGCCCGATCGCGATGACCAGGACGACGATGGCGATCCAGGCCCGGTCGACCGGGTGCGGGTCGCTGATCTTGTGGTAGCCCTCATACAGCGCGAAGAGCCCGCCAACTGAGAACAGCACGATCGCCACGATGAACGCGTAGATGTAGCGCTCGCGTCCATACCCGAACGGGTGCAGCGGCGAGGCATCCCGGCTCGCCCGCCGCCCCCCGACGAGTAGCAGCGCCTGGTTGCCCGAGTCGGCCACCGAGTGGATCGACTCGGCCAGCATCGCCGACGAGCCGGTGAAGATGAACGCGACGAACTTGGTCGCCGCGATGCCGATGTTGGCCCCGAGAGCTGCGACAATGGCCGGGGTGCCGCCGGTCGCGCTCATGCGCCGGCCTCGCTACGCTCGGCCAAGGCATGCGCCCAAGCCCTCTGCTTACCGACTCGCTCGCTCCGCTCGCTCATGCGCCGGCCTCGCTACGCTCGGCCAAGGCATGCGCCCAAGCCCTCTGCTTACCGATCCGCTCGCTCATGCGGTTATCCGTTCCTTCAGGTCCGCGACGTGCGGCGAGGTCGACGGGTCGAGGCCGAGCACCAGCGCGACGTAGACGCTGGCGAAGTCGGTCAGCCCGACCAATCCGGCCAGCCGCTCCAACGGATGGCCCCCTTCGGCGACGGTCTCGCTGACCGGGATGCCGCTGGCCGCAGCGGTGTCGCGGACCACGTCGCCGATCCGCGCGATCTCCGGCTCCTCATGGTCGGCCGCGTCGCGCAGCAGCAGCAGGCGCAGCCGGGCAGCCATCGCGCCGTCCTCGTCCGGATCGGCGAAGATGTCCTCGGCCGTGCGCGCGAACGGCCCGTCGAACGTCGCGACGAGGTTCGACGCGTCGTCGGGCAACGTGCCGTGGACGGCGGGGTGCCGGGCGTTGCGGGCCAGCTGCGCCGCCGCCCGGCGGGCGGCAACCCCGGCGAGCTCGCCGTTGCCGAGGACGAGCGGCACCGAGCCGGCTAGGTCGAGCGCGAGGGACTTCGCCGGGTTGACGAATGCCTCGGACGACGGCCGGCAGCGGGCGCTCACCTCGTCGAGCCGGTCGGCGACCGCCTCCAGCGCGGTCGACGGCGCGTCGATCAGGTCGAGCGTGTCAGCGGCGAGCAGCACCGGCGTGAGGAGCGCCCACAAGCTGGCCCGGGACGAGCGGCGCTCCCGCCCGAGGGGCACGTGGATGCCGCGGGCCTGGGCTGCGACGTCGGCCAGCGGCGAGCCGGTGGTGCCCACGGTGAGCAGCCGGCAGCCTCTGCGCGCGGCCTCGGCGGCGACTGCCAAGGGCTGCGGCGCCGCGCCGGACAGCGACACGGCGACGACCAGGTCGACCGGCCCGACCCAGCCGGGCAGCGTGCCCGCGTGCAGCGCCTCCACCGGCACCGGGCTGGACTGCCCGGTCAGCGCGTCGAGCGCGTCGGCCACCACCGACGAGCCGCCCAGGGAGGCGACGACCACCGCGCGCGGCCGGCCGTCGTCGGCCAGTCCGGCGATCCCGGCGTCGGCCGAGTAGGTGAGCGCCTCACGGACCTGCGCGCCGGCGCCGGCAAGTGCCCGCAGCATGCCCCGCTGGTCGGTCTGCTCCAGCGCGGCGACGTCGTCGAGCCGCGACTCGTCGACGTCGAGCATCATGGGCGGTCGCCCGCCGCGACCCCGATGCCGTTGGGGCCGGGCTCGGCCTCCTCCAGCAGGAGCACTGGGATCTCGTCACGAACCGGGTAACGGGTCCGGCAGTAAGTGCACTCGAGCACCTCGGCCTGCGGGTCCTCTTCCGTTCCGGCCCGCAACGGCGCGTGATCGTCGCTGGGGCAGGCCAGGATCTCGAGCAGGGCTGGGTCGAGCTTCACGGTTCCTCCTCAAGACTCCGCACGGATGACGGACAGCACTTCGTCGCGGATGCGCTCCACCGAGGCATCGTCGGCCGCCTCGACGTTCAGGCGCAACAGTGGCTCGGTATTGGATGGGCGCACGTTGAACCACCAGCCGTCCGTTTGCACGGTCAACCCGTCGACGTGGTCGAGCTGGGCCCCGGCCAGCCCAGCGTATGCCGTTTCGACGGCTGCCATGGCGCGCGCCTGGTCGGCCACCCGGCTGTTGATCTCCCCGGAAGCAGCGTAGCGATGGAACGCCCGGACCAGCTCAGAAAGCGGCCGAGGCTGGCTGCCCAAGGCCGCGAGCACGTGCAGCGCCGCGAGCATGCCGGTGTCGGCCCGCCAGAAGTCGCGGAAGTAGTAGTGGGCAGAGTGCTCGCCGCCGAAGATGGCGCCGCTGCGGGCCATCTCCTCCTTGATGAAGCTGTGCCCGACCCGGGTGCGGACCGGCACGCCGCCGTGCTCGCGGATGATCTCAGGCACCGCGCGCGAGGTGATCAGGTTGTGGATGACCGTCCCTCCCGGCTCGCGGGCCAGCTCGCGGACGGCGACGAGCGCGGTGATCGTGGAGGGCGAGACGGGCTGGCCGGTCTCGTCGACCACGAAGCAGCGGTCGGCGTCGCCGTCGAACGCGAGCCCGATGTCGGCGTGCGCCGACCGCACCGCGGCCTGCAGGTCGAGCAGGTTGTCGGGGTCGAGCGGGTTGGCCTCGTGGTTCGGGAACGTGCCGTCGAGCTCGAAGTAGAGCGGGACGATGTCGACGGGCAGGTCGCGGAACACTGCGGGCACGGTGTGGCCGGCCATGCCGTTGCCAGCGTCGACCACCACCGTGAGTCGGCGGTTGCGGGAGATGTCGACGAGCCCGGTCAGGTGGTCGGCGTAGGCCGCGAGCACGTCGCGCCGGCTGACCGTGCCGGGCTGCCGGACCCGCTGCAGCGGGCCGCTCTCGGCCAGCGCGCGGACGTCGGCGAGGCCGCTCTCGGCGCCGAAGGGGGCCGCGCCCGCCCCGCAGAGCTTGATGCCATTGTACCGCGCCGGGTTGTGACTAGCGGTGAACATCGCCCCTGGCAGGTCAAGATGGCCGCTGGCGAAGTAGAGCTGGTCGGTCGAGGAGAGCCCGATGTCGATGACGTCGGCGCCCTGGCCAGCCGCGCCGTCGGCGAACGCGGCCGCGAGCTCCGGCGACGACGGCCGCATGTCATAGCCCACGACCAGCGCGTCGGCGCCGGTCACGTGCACGAACGCCGCGCCGACCCGGTGCGCCACCTGCGCGTCGAGTTGCTCGGGCACAAGGCCGCGGATGTCGTAGGCCTTCACGATCGTGCCGAGGTCAAGCACTGGCGCTCCGGGAGACGTTGGTTGCGTGCCCGGCTCTTCCGGGCCTGTTGGAGCCTACCGGTCACACCGGGTTCACGAATCGGGCGTGGGCAGCGCCCGGAGGTGGCCGCGGCGGCCGAGCCCCCCCGGGGATGCCCTGCCCGGCGGCGAGCCATCGCCGTCGCTCGGCGGCCGGGCGGCCTCACGCACCGCATTGGCCAGGGCCTCGAGATCGTCGCTGCTCGGGCCGACCGTCTCCGGGTCGGGGGCCAGCCGGACGACGTCCCAGCCGCGGGGCGCGGTGAGCCGCTCGGAATGCTGCGCGCAGAGGTCGTAGCAATGCGGCTCGGCGTAGGTCGCCAAGGGCCCGAGGACGGCGGTGGACTCAGCGTAGACATAGGTGAGCGTCGCGACGGCGGGGCGGGCGCACGCGGTGCGCGAGCAACGACGGACCGGGCTCACAGCGGCGAACGGTACCCGCCCCGGACGCTCGCGTGGTGGATCTTGAGCCCGGATGGCGCGAACGTGTCGCGAGCGGGCCTTCCGAAGTGGCGGAGCGCGGTTGCGGCGTACCCTCCTGTCGTGCGCAGGTTCCGCTCGCCCAGGACCTCCGGGCCCATTGCGTCGCCCGGGCCTTCGTGGCGGCGCCACCGCGACCGGCGCGGCCGGGGCATTCGCGGCCCGCTCGCGCCGCGCGGCGTGCCGCTCGCGCGGACCCGGGCCGAGCGGTTCGACGACCTGGTTCTCGACGCCGTGGAGCGCCTGGAGCGGCGGTGGAGCCGGGAGCTCGACGGCGTGGAGTTCGGCGTCGAGGACGTCCCGCCGGCCGGCGTGCCGGGCGGGCCGCTGGGCGAGCCGGTGCCGTTGGGCCGGGTCCTGCGCGTCGGCTCGCACCCGCCGCGCATCGTGATCTACCGACGACCGGTCGAGGCCCGCGCGATCGACATCCAGGAGTTGAGCGCGCTGGTGCATGACGTCGTGGTCGAGCAGGTCGCTGACCTGCTGGGGATGGAGCCCGAGGCGGTCGACCCACGCTACGACTACTGAGAAATACCGCAACTCCAGACCGTTTTGGGCAACAGCCTCAAGATCGAGGCGAGGTGGGGATGGCCGCAGAGAGGTCGGCGACCACGTCAGGGACCTGCGTCGTCATGCGGGCCGGCGTCAGCGGCTCGGTGGTGAACAGCTGCGCGGCCCCCGAGCCCTCGATGACATAGCGGGCGCCGACGACCTCGCCCCCCTCCGGCGTCACCAGGAGCGAGAACTGGCTGGCCCCGGCCACCCGGGCGGGGGCGACCACGGTTCCCCCGGCCGCTATGGTCAGCGTGGTCGCCGCCGCGGGCGGGCGTCCGGGCACCAGCGGCGTGACCCGAACCCGGGCCGGACGGTCCACCGCGCTGAGGACGAGCAGGGTCCGCACACGCGCGTCCGCGTGGTTGATGGCCACCACCGCGGGGCCCCGCTGCGGCCCGGCCGCGGCGGCGTAGCCCAGGTCGACGCCCCTGCGCACCTCCACCCCTGCGGTGACCGGCACGTCGGCGCGCAGCCGGAGGGCCGCGTGCGCGATGACGGTCCGCGTGAGGTCGACCTCTGTGACCGCGCCCGCCCGGGCCTCGACGACCTGCGCCGGCGCCCCGCCAGGCGGCGACCCGGCCTCGCCCGAACCGCTGACGACCTCCAGCCGCACCACGGCGTCGGCCTCGCCCGGCACGAGAATCCGCAGCCGCCGGCTGCCGGTGTCGGCCAGGACGCCCGGGACGATCACGTCCCGACCCGGCGCCGCAGCCGCCGGCACCCAGTCGGCGCCGCGCGGCGTGAGGCCGTCGAGTTCGCGCTGGAGCAGCGCCGCGGAGACCCGGCCCTGCCGTACGACGACGTGCGCCGCGGCGTAGGGCAGGCCCGGCGCCAGCGCGTCGAGCCCGATCGTCTCCTCTCCGCGCGGCGGCACCAGGATCCCCCGGCCTGCCGCGGACTCGACCGGGCCGTCCGGACCGTGAAGGAAGACGTCGACCGCGGCGGGCGCGTCGGTCGGGTTCACCAGCCAGAGCTGGCCGCGGCGGCCCAACTGGGTGCTGCCGCCGACGAACCAGAACTCGGCGCCCGGCACCACGCACGCGCCGCCGGTCAGGCTTCTGTCGTCGCGGCGCAGGGTGCGGCTGAACTGCCCGGCGGAGAAGCCGGGCGCCCACGAGTCGGCTGCCCTCGCGACGAGGGTGCGGGTCCGGACGGCGCGGTCGAACCGCGCGGCGGCGCCGGGTGCGGCCTGCCTCGAGACCGGCCGCCGCGCCGCCAGCTGAACGAGGTCGGCCCGGCCGGCGCCGGGCGCCGCCGTGAGCTGGGGAACGACCGTGGTCACCGAATGCCCGCTGCCCGGTGGCACGTTCCCTGCCGGGCACACGGCTGTGGCGGTCGCGAGCGGCGCGTCGGCGACCGGCGGGCGGCCTTCGGGCGGAGGCGCCACGGCATCAATAGTGGCGACGGTAGCGGCGCCCGTAGCGAGGAGGGCGACGACCACGGCGACCGACAGCGCCGGACCACCCGGCCGGCTCATCGCACGCTCCCGGTGCTCATGGTCGCGCTCATCTCCTCCCGCGCTCCGCGGGCGACCGCGGCAGCGCTGCGCGATCGGCGATCGACCGCTCCGCTTGCTCGTCGACTCGCCGCTCCGCGCTCATGGTCGCGCTCATCTCCTCCCGCGCTCC
>Ga0184623_10001094_pt1 | contig 11757 bp, 13 predicted proteins | sample PLM1_100_b1_FD_133138 | JGI IMG/M metagenome (GOLD analysis project Ga0184623, IMG submission 133138) | Groundwater sediment microbial communities from an aquifer in East River, Colorado, USA - PLM1_100_b1 | ecosystem: Environmental > Terrestrial > Soil > Riparian zone | place: USA: East River...
CGCTGGATCTGCACGGGGCTGCAGACGCAGGGCCGGACCCGGTCGCCCAGGAACCCGCACGGACAGGGATTCATCGCCGCCACCAGCATCACCCGCGCGGGATAGGTCAAAGCCGCCGCCACCCGCGTGATCGAGATGGTTCCCTCCTCCAATGGCTGCCTGAGACTTTCCAGCACGTTGCGGCGGTACTCAGGCAATTCATCGAGAAAGAGCACGCCGTTATGCGCCAGCGAAATTTCTCCCGGTCGCGGCACCGTGCCCCCGCCGATCAGGCCGGCATCCGAGATCGAATGATGGGGCGCCCGGAACGGACGGACCAACAGGAGCGGTTGATCCGGTCGCAGCATTCCCGCCACACTATGGATGCGGGTGCTTTCAATGGCTTCGTCGAGGGTCATCGGGGGAAGCACCCCGGACAACCGTTGCGCCAGCATCGTCTTGCCGGACCCCGGAGGTCCGACGAGCAACACGTTATGCCCGCCGGCCGCCGCGACCTCCAACGCCCGTTTGGCATGCTGCTGGCCACGCACGTCCGCAAAATCAGCCACGCCGTTCTGGGAGAAACAGGCCTGCGCGACGCTCCTCTCCAGCGGTGCCAATCTCTGCGCGCCACTGAGGTGCTCGATGACCTGGGGAATCGTCGAAACCGGATAGACCGGAACGTCTTCAACGATGGCTGCCTCCTGCGCATTCTCAACCGGCACGAGCAAGCCCTTGACCGCACGACGCCGGCAGGCCAGCGCCATCGAGAGCACTCCGTGAACCGGCTTGACGCCGCCCTCCAGCGAGACCTCGCCCACCATCACCACGTCACGCAACACCTCGGCAGGCACGAGGCCTTCAGCCGCCAGGATTCCCACGGCCATGGGCAGATCGAAACCGGAACCTTCTTTGCGCAGATCGGCCGGGGCCAGATTGATGGTGATTTTCCGCTGGGGAAAGCTGAAGCCGCTGTTGCGCAGGGCCGAACGGACCCGATCGCGGCTTTCCCGCACCGTCATGTCCGGCAACCCGACTACCGTAAACATGGGTAAGCCGGCCGCGAGGTCCACCTCCACTTCGACGGAATGGGCCTCCAAACCGTTGACCGCCACGCTATAAACCTTGGCCAGCATCACCCCTCCTGAGAATGAGACAACGCCAAGAGGGAAAAGGTACAATCGCGCCATGGATCTTCGTCTCGCGGCGCTCGCCATCGTCTGGGCTGTGGGGGTCTCACCCGCCGCCGGTGAGTCCACCCGTCCCCTGGTCGGGCACGTGATGGCGCTGCTGGCGACGTTCGAACAGGCCGACGTCCTGCCGCCCGAGAACTCGCCGGAGGCCAATGCGCTGATTCACGCCTTGATTCAGACGCAAGCGGCGCTCACCAAGAGCACGAACCAGGCGACCCGCAAGTGGTTCACCGAAGCCCTGCGCAGAGGCGCGTCCCCTGGAACCGAACTCAGCCCGCATGACGGCCTCACCTCCCGCACCCTGGAGGCAATTCTCGCCTATGCCGCGACACACCCGCCGGCAGACCGTCCCGACGTCCTGGCAGGGCTGAGGGAATTCAACGTAAGCCAGGCTGATTTCGACCGCATGGCGCGCGTCTACGGACAGGCCAAGGATCGGCTCCGCGCGGACGGCCGGGACATCCACCGGGACTATGAAGCCCGACGGCAAGGCATGCCGTTTCGCTGACCCTTTTATTCATCGCCGGTGATCTGCTATGATCATTCGCACAAGCCACGAAGCCACGCAGGGAGGCACACATGGCCACGAAAGCCTATATCCTGATCAAGGTCAAAGCAGGCAAGACTAAAGACGTCGTCAAATCCTTGAAGGCGCTCCACGGGGTCCAGCAGGTACACCCCTGCTTCGGCCAGCCCGACATCTTCAGCTTCATCGAAGTGAATGACGAGAAGGCCCTGTCCGACATCGTCATCTCAAAGATCCATACCATCGATGGCGTCGAAGAGACCGACACGCACATCGTCGCCGAAACCTGATCCGTTACACCCGATAGGTTGACACCACGTGCGCACCATCAGCCTGATGCGAGGGCCTTTTCAGTTGTGCGATCCCTGTTACGAATTCATCATGGCGGAGAAGCTCGTGGACGCTAACAACGTCGCCTCTGACCACGATGCCGTCTTCGACCACATCTGTCCCAACTGCTATGACCGAAACAGACCGTTAATCGACGACATGCTGGGCAGCAGCGAATAAGCCGGCCAGGATCGGCAGGAAGGATTCCGTATGGCCTTGAACAAGGAGTTTGATCCCCTCAGCGAAGTGCCCGGCCTGAAGAAAATAAGCCCTTTCGCGATCGTGGCCGTGGTTCTGATCCTCCTGTGGTTGTTCTCCCCCATTGTCAATATCGGGGCGGTCGAACGGGGCGTGGTCTTCAACAAACTGAACGGCAAGCTCAAAGTGATCGGGACTGGCTTCAATATTATCGTGCCGTTCGTGGAAGAGGTGTACAGGATGGATGTCAGCACCCGCAAGTCGGACACACGGGCCACGGCCGCATCCAAGGACCTCCAGACGGTGGCGACCGAGATCGTGTTGAACTACCATTTGATGCCAGACAAGGTGGACAAGATTTATCAGGAGTTCAAGACGGAAACCGACAAGCGCTTTGTTGATCCGACCATTCAGGAAGTGGTCAAGGGCGTGACCGCCAAGTTCACTGCCGAAGAACTGATCACCAAACGCCAGCTCGTCAAGGAGGAGATGCAGGAAACCATGCAGGCGCGAATGATCAAGTCTCATATTGCGCTGGACGCGTTGAGCATCACCGATTTCCAGTTCTCCAAGATCTTCAACGAGGCGATTGAATCCAAGCAGACGGCCGAGCAGTTGGCCTTGAAAGCCCAACGGGACTTGGAGCGGGTCAAAATCGAAGGCCAGCAGAAGGTCGTGCAAGCCAAAGCGGAAGCGGAATCTCAGCGGATTCAGAAGGAGACGATCAGCCCGATCATCCTGCAACTCCGGGCGATCGAAAAATGGGACGGCAAATTCCCGCAGGTGATGGGGGGAAGCGGGGCCATGCCTTTCATCAACATCGATGCCGGGAGCGTGAAGAAGCAGTGACGCTCCATCACGAGGCTCATAAGAGATGAACGCCCCCCGACCCAAGTTCGACCGGAAGGACATCGGCTCAGCCAGCGTCCGCTTTCCCATAGGAAGCAGCATGCTCGACCCGTTGGAAGTGGCCACCGATCCGTACGCGAAGACCAAAGTCATGAAGCAGGTGTTCATCAAGGGCTTTCAGGCGTGGCCGCAGACGGGCGGGCCTTACCCCGCGGTGATCATCCTCCATGAATGGTGGGGGCTCAACGCCCACTTCCAGGATCTCACGTACCGGCTGGCCCAAGAGGGCTACGTCGCCCTCGCCATAGATCAGTACAGCCGCATCGGGGGATCGGTGACCAGCGACGCCGAACTCGCCGGTCAGCTCATGGCCAAGCTCAGCCCCGCCGATGTGATCAAAGATTTGAATGCGGCCACCGAGTATTTGAATTTCCAGGAGTACGTCAAGAAAAACCGGATCGCGGTTCTTGGCTTTTGCATGGGAGGCTCCCACGCGCTCAGCTATGCCTGCGCCAAGCGCCAACTGCGGGCAGCCGTGGTCTTCTACGGGAAAGTTCCTCAAGACTCGCTCTCAAGCCTGTATTGCCCCGTGCTCTACCATCAGGCGGAGCATGACGATTGGATCACGCAGGGAGAAGTGGACCATCTGGCCAGCGCGCTGGCGGCCAAGAAGGTGCCGTGCGAGGTCCACAAGTACCCGGGTACCTCCCACGCCTTCTTCAACGATACGAGACCGGAAGTCTTCAACGCGGACGCGGCAGCAGAAGCCTGGGCCCGAACCCTGGCTTTTCTGGACACCTATATCCTGGCCGACCATCCCGGAGTCCGGCCGCTCCCCGACTCGCAACGGGTCAGGTTGTAAGGGAGGACCGCGCCGATGACATGCCCACTGTGCGGAACCGGCATCTTGCCGGGGAAAATCTGCCTGGGGTGCGGGTATGATCCTAGCAAGCCGGGAGTTCGCCCGCGCACAAAATCAGGTCCTCCGCCACCACGACCAGTTCATACCCCGTCTTTCAGGAACCCGGCCAGGTCCGAAAAGAAAGCCAAACCCAAACTGAAGGAACAGGCGCCGGCCCCGGCGGACATCACCGATGAGATCGAGGACAAGGAGTCGGCCGACGCCCGGCCAGCCACACCGCCTCCAGCCCCAGCCGCTCAACCATCGTTCCCCCCTCCTCCCATCGCACAACGAGCCCAGCTGCCGGATGAAACCGTCCAGGTCACCACGCAGCCAGCCTTTGAGGGCCATCGCATCATCGCGTATAAGGGCCTCGCGGTTTCCTCTATAGCCATACGTGTGGGTGAGCAGAGCGAATTGTGGTCAGAAGGGCAGGACATCCGGCGATTGAGTGGAGGGCCGCTCGGACTGAGGCTGCGCAAAGCGATCGATGTGGCGGTTGCCGATCTGAAGATGGAGGCGATAGACCGTGGCGCCAACGCTGTGTTGGGATTGCACCTCGAATTTTTACCCGTTCATGGGAACCTGGTGATCTTGACCGCAATGGGAACGGCCGTCACCCTTGAGTCCTAGCCCCCTTTCCGCGTCAGGCAGGCGTCTGTCCATCACGCGTCAAACGCACCGTTACTTTCTGGCTGGCCTCGTCGTCATCGTCCCCGTCTGGGGCACGTTCCTCATCCTCAAAACGCTGTTCGCCGCGATGGACGGCGCGCTCGGAACCGTGTTGGGGCCCAGAGTCAGCTCGTCTATCCCTGGACTCGGGGCGCTCACCTTCCTTCTGCTGATTCTCATCAGCGGCGCACTCGCCTCCAACTTGCTGGGCCAGCGCCTCGTCAAGTCCTGGGAGACGGCGCTCCTTCACATCCCGCTGGTGCGGAGCATCTATACGACCTTCAAAGCTGCGACCGACATCTTCGCCTTCATGGACCGGCAACGCGAAAACCGGATCGTCCTGCTCCCTTTCCCGCGCCCCGGGCTCTATGCCATCGGTCTTCTGATGGGGGAAGCGCCCGAGGCGCTCCAGCTCGCGTCACAGGGCCGGCTGAGTCTGATTTTCGTTCCGACCGCCCCCCACCCGTTCACAGGGTACCTGGCCCTCGTCCTCAATCACGAACTGATCCCGCTGTCGATGGGCTTTCACGACGCGATGAAGATGCAATTTTCCTGTGGCCTGTATATTCCACGTGCGCCGCTGGAAGAGAAACCGGCCGGCTAAACGAAACTCCGCCAGTTGAGAAAATCCCGCTCGCGGTAGAGGCGGTCGAGGTCGAGAGTCGCTTCTACGCCAAACTGCCGGAGGCCTTCGGCGACGGCCCGGAGCGGCAGGCCCACGATGGCCAGATAGTCTCCGTCAAAACCCGCGACGAGCCCACGGCCTGTACCCTGGATGGAATAGGCGCCGGCTTTGTCGAGCGGATCGCCGGTCGCCACGTACGCTTCCAGTTCTGAATACGTAAAGTCTCGCATGTGCACGCGAGCCGTCTCGACCGCTTCAAAAGCCTTCGTTCCCTTGAACATTGCGACAGCGGTTATGACCTCGTGGGACCGCCCCTGCAAACGTCGCAGGATATACCGCGCGTCATCGTGGTCCCTCGGCTTGCCGATCATAATCCCGTCGAGATTGATGAGCGTGTCGCTGCCCACCAGAATCGCCTCAGGGAATCGTGCAGCCAGCGACATGGCCTTGCGCTTCGCCTGATGGAGGGCTTCCTGTTCAGGTGGAGGTTTCTCGGATACCTCTTCAAGACTGTCGGGCGGCACCATCAGAAAAGACAGGTTGAGCAGCGAAAGGATCTGATACCGTCGTGGCGAGGTGGACGCCAGAACGAGGGTCAAGACCGACATCCGCTGACGGATTCCGGGACATCCAGGACAATCCCGGCCAGAATGCGCTCGACGTCCTGAGAGCTGCCGGCCCGAAACATTTGCGCGCGGATCTCCGCCGCCTTGAAGAAGCCGGTGCAGTACCAGCCGAGGTGCTTGCGCATGGCGGCGAACCGCGACGTCCCGCCGAGCGCCTCGAAATAGCGGGCATGCTCGAGGGCGACCCGGAACCGTTCCTCGAGCGGGACGGGGACAACCCTATCACCCGACTGCCCCCTGTTTGCCGCCTGCGCCTTGGCCCAGTCCTTGGCGCGAAAGAACCAGGGATTGCCGAGCGCGCCCCTTCCGATCAGGACACCATGGACGTGCGTGTCCTGTACCCGCCGGACGAGCTCCTCCATTGATTCCACATCGCCATTGCCGAGCACGAGGGTGGCAGTCTGACGGACCAGCTTGGCCGCCCGTGCGATGGCCTCCCAATCGGCTTGGCCCCGGTACATCTGGGCCAGCGTCCGACCGTGGATCGAGATGGCCGCCGGCCGCTCTTCCAACAGAATCGAGACCCACTCCTCAATCACCACGGCATCGTAGCCCAGGCGGGTTTTGACGGACACGGGGACTGGCCGGCGCGGCTGAAGTGCATCGCAGGCCCGGCTGGACGCGAGCGCCAGCACCCGTTCCACGACTTTCGGGCGAAGACCGACCGTCTCAATCCGCCGGCCCGACGCCCAGTCCTGCACCCCGGCCTGGACCGCGCGGATGATCTCCCGCGCCAGCGACGGGTTCCGGATCAGCGCCGCTCCGCAGCCGCGCGCCGAGACGTTCTTGGAAGGGCAGCCCATGTTGATGTCCACGCCGTCGAAGCCCAGCTCGCAGACCACCTGCGCCACTTGGTAGAACTTGTCGGGATCGGCGCCGTAGATCTGGGCGACGACCGGTCGTTCGATCTCGGCGTAGTGAAGCTGGCTCCAGGCCGAGTCACCCCCGTGGCAGACCTCGTCCACATTGATGAACTCGGTGATCTGCACATCCGGCTTGCCATAGCGGGCCACGATGTATCGGAACGCCGGGTCGGTGACGCCATCCATCGGCGAGAGGCCGATGATCGGCAGTGGGATGTCGTGCCAGAAACTCATAGGCGCCATGGTAACATCCCGGGCAAATATTGACAATCTATCGGCCTGCAGGTACCTTGAACACTCGACTGAGAAGAGACCTTTCCATGAACCTTCAGATTCCTGACGATGTTGTTTTTCGCGATTTGGCGGGAGAGGCTGTCCTCCTGAACCTCTCCACTGGGACGTACTACGGCCTGGATGCTGTGGGGACCCGCATCTGGCACCTCCTCGCTGCCCACGGGACAACAGAAGAGATTGTCAACGCTCTCCTCGACGAATTTGAGGTTGAAGAAGGCCGGCTTCGTCGTGACGTGGACGACCTGATCCGACAATTACTCGACAGGGGACTGTTAAAGACCGATGCTCAGAAAACTCCGTCGGCTCGCTGATGTCTCTCCCGGCGAGTGGCTGCTCCTGCCCCAACTTGCTCTCTGCGCGCTGGTGGTGGGAATTGCCCTGAGAATCACAACGCTGCCCCGCCTGACCGGGTTTATGGGCCAGCACGCGAAGAGCCGCCGGCTCAGACACTTTCCGTTTTTTCATGCGCAGCACCAGCTCACGAGGCTGGCCATCCTCGCAGACTGGGCCGTGAGAATCACGCTGGCTCCGGGACCCTGCCTCACACGGTCCCTCCTTCTGTTTTGGCTGCTCAAGGCCCAAGGGGAACCCACGGAACTTTTCATCGGCATCAACAAGGAGACCGCCGTCCTGCACGGACATGCTTGGATCGAAACACAAGGACGGGTGGTCAGCGACAGTCCAACGATGACCGGGCGCTTTGCCACACTCCTTCGATTCTGAGGTGCTATGAGCGGAATCGCCGGGATCTATAATCTGGACAACAAACCGGCAGATCCAGCGCTGCTGAGGCGGATGATCGACCGCATGGCCCACCGGGGACCGGATGGACGCGGTTACTGGATCGCAGGCCCGGTTGGCCTCGGCCATGCGATGCTCCAAACCACACCAGAGTCGCTCCAGGAAAAGCAACCCTTGTTGTCGCATGAGCGGGGCTCTCTCTGTCTTACGTTTGATGGACGGGTGGATAACCGAAGCGACGTGCGTGCCGCCCTGGAGAGCAAAGGACTCGTGTGCCGCACCGACACCGACGCAGAGCTTCTCCTGCGTGCCTACGAATGTTGGGGGGAGGATTGCCCGCAACACATCCTCGGCGACTTTGCCTTTGCGGTCTGGGATGGGCGGAACCGGAAACTCTTCTGCGCCAGGGATATTCTTGGCATCAAGCCGTTCTACTATTCCATGAACAGACGCCGGTTCCTCTGGGCTTCTGAATTGCGGCCTCTGTTGGAAGACCCGTCCGTCCGGAAGGAACCCAACGAAGGGATGATAGGCGAATACCTGGCCAACGCGCTGACCAGCAATGAAGAGACACTGTTTCTCGACATCCAGCGCCTTCCGCCTGCTCACTACCTGGTGATTCGCAACGGACAACTTTTTAAAGGCCGGTACTGGGACATCGACCCCGGCCGAGAGATACGGTATCAGACCGATGAAGACTACGCTCAGCACTTCCTTGCGCTCTTCCGCGAAGCCGTCCGCTGCAGATTACGGAGTCAGCACCCCGTTGCCGCCGATCTCAGCGGTGGTCTCGACTCCTCATCGGTGGTCAGCATAGCTCAGTCGCTCTTTCACGATGGGCTGGCGGTCAATACAGGCTTTGCGACATTCTCCGTAGTTTTTCCAGGCCGTGCATGTGATGAGAGCGATTATATCCACGACGTCATCACGCGGTGGGGGCTACGATCAAACCACGTTGCGACGATGGAACCGGATGTAGATATATCTGTTTACACCGAGCAGGTTGCGCGCGATTATGATTTCCCCAATTATCCCAATGGCGTGATATCTGCGCCGCTGAGGGTCCTGGCGAAAGAGAGGGGGTGTCGCGTCATTCTGAATGGCTTCGGGGGGGATGAGTGGCTGACCGGCAGCATCTATCACTATGCCGATCTCATGCGCAGAATGCAGCTTCTGACCCTCGCCCATCAGCTCCACAATGATTCTCGAGTGCCCAGCGTGACGTGGCCTTCATGGGCAGCGCTCCGCCTCGGACTCTGGCCGCTCCTCCCCCAAACCCTTCGCCTTGCCATCAGACGGTTCGTGAGACGGGATGGTCGTCCTTCCTGGATCACGCCCTCCTTTGCCCGCCGTATTCACCTCACCGACCGGCTGCACATGGAGGCTGGCCGGCGACGTCACGCAAGTTTTGCCCAAGAAGACCTATGCCATGGGCTGACAAACGGCTGGCAGACCCACGGGAATGAAATAGGCGAGAGGCTGTCCTCCCGCCTGGAACTGGAAGAGCGATCCCCGCTGGCCGACCGGCGGGTGATCGAATTTGCGCTGGCGCTGCCTGAGACACAGCGGTGGCGGCACGATCAACCTAAATTCATTCTTCGTCAGGCCATGCGTGGATTGCTGCCGGAATCCGTCAGGCAGCGTCGTACAAAGGCCGATTTCTCCCATACCGTTGCGGATACGATTCGGGTATATGGCGGAACTCAGCTGTTCGACTCACTGCTCACCGAGCGCCTGGGATGGGTCGACGGCGAAGAAGTACGCTCTCTCTATCGGCGCCTCACGACGCTCTACGCGCAAGACGATGAGCGGTATGTGCATTCTATCTGGCCGCTCTGGATGATTGTCGGTATCGAACTCTGGCTCACATTTGTCATGGGAGAAAGGGGGGAATCAACACATGCAGCAGAACAACAGACAGACACCGGTGAACACACCACCCGCGAAGAAGCCATACACCACGCCTCAGTTGGTGGACTACGGTAGCATTGCCAAACTCACCCAGTCGGGAAACGGGACTGGTGCTGATGGAGGGCCCATAGCCGGCATGCGAATGGTTTGTCTCTGACGAAGCCTTGCCCTATGGAGGCCTTGTGTCGCTGATCGTTGATGAACACCGGGAATACCTGTCTGATCAGAACCGTCTGGACGCCTTCGCGCGCGCGATCGGTGAACTGGTCAAGCCCGGTTCCGTGGTGGTGGACCTGGGGGCCGGTTTGGGGATCATGGGGCTGTTGGCCTGCCGCGCCGGAGCCAGGCGGGTCTATGCCATCGAAGAGACCTCCCTGATCGAGCTGACGCGCGAGATCTGCCGGGCCAACGGGTTCGAAGACCGGGTCACGTTCATCAAAGACCTCTCGACGCACGTGGAGCTCCCGGAGAAAGCCGACGTCGTCGTTGCAGACCAGATCGGCCAGTTCGGCTTCGAGGCCGGCGTCCTTGAGTACTTCAGCGATGCGCGAGCGCGTTTCCTGAAGCCGGGAGGGCGGTTGATCCCCTCTCGCATTGACCTGCTTGTCGCGCCTGTCCAGCAAGAAGACTTGTGGCGCCAGGTCGAGTTCTGGAATCAGTCTCCCTCCAGCTTTAATTTTCAACCGGCCCGCAAGCTGGCCGTCAACACCGGGTATCCCGTGAAGCTCCAGCCCCAGCACCTCCTCGCCTCCTCTGCCGTCTTGGCCTCTCTCGACACCGCTAAGTGCCCAGCTTCGATATCAGGCATGGAAGCGTCCATGGAGGTGGAGCAGGCCGGTACCCTGCACGGCATTGGGGGTTGGTTTTCGGCTCAACTGTCGCCCCACGTCACAATGTCGAACGGACCCCTCGAGCCCAATCCGATCAAGCGGCGAAACGCCTTTTTCCCGATTGAACGACCGGTGGCTGTCGAGAAGGGAGACCGAGTGACGGTGACCATGACCATCCGACCTGGCGATTCCATGATCACGTGGGCTGTTGAGGTCGGTGACCAACAGTTCACTCATTCCACATTTCACGGCATGCTCATCTGCAAAGAAGATCTCCTGAAAACCCAACCGCACTCCATCCCGAAGCTCTCTCCCAGGGGGCTCGCCCGACAATCCGTCTTGGACCTCTGCGACGGGAAACGGACTCTCTCGGAAATCGAGCAGGAAGTCTACCGTCGCCATCCACAACTCTTTCACTCGCTCGACCAGGCCGCGACCTTTGTGGCCGAGGTCATCACCCGCTATTCCCTATGACCACCGGACTTGATCCAGGGGTAGGCGCAATGCGGTACCGAGTGTGCGGCCTGACCCTGATCAGCGAAATGCCCTTGCCAGAGCTGACGCCGCTCACCGATCCCGAGTCCCATGGGGAGACCGGCATCCGTGTTCGTTTTGGGAAGCGCCGCGACGAAGAGGACTCCCCTTCGCACTGGTTCATGTCCTGGACGCTTCCCACAGGTGAGCTGTGGCTATCCTGCGCCAAAGAGACACGTGGATACCGGCTTCGGTTCCCCGATCTCGCCGATTTTCTGGTGGATTTTGAAGGCCTTGAAATCGCCTGTGAAGCCTGGCCGGAGACGCCTCCGGCTACTATCCGGCATCTTCTCCTGGATCAGGTGCTCCCGTTGGTGCTCACCCTTCGCGGCCGGCAAGCGTTGCATGCTACGGCCGTCCTCACACCGCATGGCGTGTGCGCCTTCGCCGGGCCAGCGGGCGCCGGCAAGTCCACCCTGGCTGCAAGTTTTCTTCTCGCGGGCTATCCGGTCCTGAGCGACGACTGCCTGGTTCTGGAAGAGGATCGTCAGACGATCCTGGCCACGCCGGCCTATCCGGGACTCCGGCTCTGGGACGATACGCTCGAAGCGCTCGGCGAAGACCTTCGTCTGTCGCTTCCCGTGGCGCATTACACCTCCAAGCAACGCGTGTTCGCTTTGGACCAGGGCGGTGCCTTTCTTTCCAATCCCCACCCCGTGGCACGGATATACTGCCTTGAATGGCA
>Ga0184623_10001095_pt1 | contig 11755 bp, 9 predicted proteins | sample PLM1_100_b1_FD_133138 | JGI IMG/M metagenome (GOLD analysis project Ga0184623, IMG submission 133138) | Groundwater sediment microbial communities from an aquifer in East River, Colorado, USA - PLM1_100_b1 | ecosystem: Environmental > Terrestrial > Soil > Riparian zone | place: USA: East River...
ACCACGAAAAGCATCGCGTGGAGCGCTTTCCGTTGGTCGAATTTAGCTTTGGGCATACTAGGTCCGTATTATATGAGAGATAGGGCCAACCGAGGAATCAGCACCACCTCGCCAGGTATCTCGCGCCCGAGCGTACCGCTTGCGCCCGAATACCTCCTCCATCGCCGACACTGTCTGCCAACCAAACTCCGCGAACAACCCGATGGCGGGCTGCTCGACAAGCTGGTCTTCGGTATAGGCGTGGCTGCTCACAAATGCGGATGAGGACGCCCGTTGATGTACTTAACGTGCCGCGAGGAAATCGATCGGGGCGTTGTACATACTTACTTTATCTGCTTGTTCTTTCCGCAAGATATTCCTCATGGGTGCCGTCATATACACAGCAGTCTTCAAATCGGACTCTGACTGGTAGGTATATCGCTGTATTGCATCTTGCGCTGCTGTGCGAGCGGACCCGCCAAATTCATGCTCGGCAAATAAGCGCCCGGACAGTCCTGATGTGAAACTAAGAAATAGTTGTCCCTTTACCTTGGTGATCTGAAGAGCAGGCTCCGCTTTCTGCAGTCGGCTCAACTGCAGGTCAGTACAGTACGGACCATCCTTTTGACGAATAAAGTATCCCTTCGTTAACCGCGTACCGGTCTTGCGAACATGTAGGTATTCGGCAAGGTACGCAAGTTTATGGAGCTCAAAGTAGCTGACCCTTCCTTTAATGCTGAGAATAAAGCGAGCCAATGCAAGTACGTCCGCTTTTGTTGTGGCACCTGTCGGCCGACGCTGCGTACCAAGCCGCCGAAGCGTCTCCGCGACGAATTGATAATCCGAACGCTGATTCGCCAAGCTACGATGAATCATCGCGCGCTGGCCAGGGTGATACAGCGGAATCAGTAACCTTCCAAACCAATCATTCTTCGTCCTTACGTGATCGCGCAGAGACAGGTTATGTGGAGCAATGAGCTTCAATGCCTCTAACGCCACTGCCCCAAGTGTTACCACGATTTCCGGCTTCAACAATTCGATTTGTCGACGTAGAAAGCCTGAGCAGTTGCTTGTTTCCGTACTATTCGGTGTTGAATTGTTACCTTTTACATCCTTTGGATTGCACAGAACAGTGTTGGTTACAAAAATCTCACTTCTATTTATTCCTGATGACGCGAGTAGGTCTTCAAAATTATTTCCCGCAGCATCGCCGTGAAAAGGAATTCCGGTAGCGTCTGCTCCGAGCCTCCCTGGCGCTTCCCCAATAAACAGTGCCTTCGCTCGCAGACTTCCCGCCCCGTGATCTAGGACTCGGGCGCTGTCTGCCATTCGATCGCATTTTCGGCACGCTTGAACCTCTTTCACTAAGGCGGCAAAAATCAGTTCTCTGGGTGTGGTGGTCATAGTCAGCTTGATAGCAAGGCTTTCGTCGAGGCTTTCTTCCCGCCTAGATGAGCGTAAGTGGACAGACAGGTGAGCGTTCCAGCAGTCTGCTTCGTGTGATGGCAAACAAAAGAGAGTAGCCGAGACAGACCTATGAAATTGCCCAGGGCCATCTGAAAATAGTCATGCGATCGATACATTACGGAAAGTGAAAGAACAGAATCACCCGTGCGAATGAACTGTCCATACTGCCAACATGGCGCGCCAAGCGAACGAGGATTGTCGAGATGTGCCCCAGAGAGATGAAGACCAAACGCCGCACGAGGCCTTGCCTTCCAGTCGTTCATGCAATCAATAATTTTGAGTAACTGATTCTTTCCCCCATCGCCGAAAGTCAACATCCTCTGAAAATAAGTACCCCATGCGTACGGAGTCCGAGAATGGCCTCGCTGGTAAACGGGGCCGTAATGCTGCAAAAATGCGGTCGCAGTGTCGCTTTCATGCCTCCGGCCTCGGGGAAAGATCGTGTTGGCTACATCAAATACGCTCTTGACTCCAGCGTCGACTTTTTTTGGATCAAGTGACCCGATTTCCTCTTCGTCAAATCCTGCCGGCTCCTTAATATGGACCGTCACGTTAAATCGATCTCCCTGATCAACGATGAGCTTGGCGGTTTTCCGCCACGCCTCAGCAATTGAACCTTCGCTGACTATCTCAGGTTCCGAAATCATTTAAGAATTCGAATTTCGCGAGCTTCCATGTCCAGTTCGAAGATTGCATCCCGTGCACTTATCATGTGGCGGAATGCTGCATAGCCCTTCAGTATTGCTTCTTCCCAGTCTTTTCCACGACGAGTCTTGACTTGAAGGTGCGCTACAAGTCGTTTGACCGTTGTAAGCAACTCGGTATCCACATGCCTTACACCGGCGTAATATTTCCGCTCTCGTGCATTACTGTAGATAAACGCAACAATCAATTCTTCAAGGATCATAGCGCGTGCCCCGTCCTCCACTTCGTCGGCTTCGGGATTGCTCTTGCGTTTGCGCTTTAGCAGCGCGCGAATGACGGGACTCCAGCCAAGAACAGCGTAGTGCCCGAAGTGCAAGACGTCGTGAAATCGATACCCGTCGTCCTCGTAAGCATTGTCCGTGAGAGGATCGCCGAGAGGAGTTCCATCCTCAAGACTCATTCTCGCTCGCTTGCCCGATTCGTGCTCGTGGACACGTATGCGAATTCGCTTCGGCAGTTGCTCGGAAGGGGGGTACGCGTCGTCGAGGCTCCGAAATATCTCGTGTGACTCTGCTCCAGTGGGCCAACGTTCGCCTGTTTTCTGCAAGTTCTTTGAGGCAATGGTAGATAACGAAAGATCGAGACGTGAGGCGATATTCGATACGTACCAAAGGACGTCGCCCAACTCTTCCTCGGCCCGATCATTGAAGCCCTCGTAGGATTCTCGATCTCGAATCTTCTTCTTAAACTCGGACAACAGAGTGCCCGTTTCCCCCGCCAATCCGAGCAAGGGGATCATGAGGTCGGACTCCTTCTGTTTTTCTCGGAATTGGTCCGTGAGCGCGGCCGTATCCTGGTACTCGTCGAAATCCATTTGGCGTTTCCTTCTCGTTCCCTTTCTAGTCGCGGGCATCCAAATCTAGTTGACCAGAGAGTAGCCTCGGCAACAACAGGTCGCGCGTTCGGCGGAGGTTTCGGATTTGGCGTTGGAGCGTACTTACCTGCTCGAATATGGCGTCGGAATGGCGAGCGAAGCGAACGATGATTTCGCGCGCCGGTTTCACGACTTCCATCCGCCGGAAGGTGTCCACGACGATGGTGTCGAACGTCGCACCGCCGGTGTTCGTCTTAAAGTAGTCCACTTGCTGGAGCGCCAGCAGGAAGAGAAAACGCTGTGGGATGCTTTGCTTGCCGCGCAGCGCGTAGCAGGACTGGTTCATGGCCATCGGAACGGATGGGAGCGCGATTTTCCCGACGGTGCCACGCGCGGTAATGAAAACCGTTTCGGGCGGGTAAAGCTCGCTCGCGCAGTTGGACAGACCGAGTTCAGTGACGTGCTTGTCGGTGTCTCGGACGTAGAAGCAGTCCGGCGCGTCCCGAGGTGTGAAGAACGGGATTTCGCCGTTCCAGTGTTCGGCAACATCGGTCTTGGGCGTGCCGCCGCTCAATACATCCGCGATTTCCGTGAAGGCGACGACCTCCCAGCCTTGGGGGATTTCGCCGAGGGGAGAGGCGACGCTTGGGAGTTTTTCGTGGCCAGGGAAGCGGAAGTGGACGAACCACTCTCGGTAGATGGCACGGGCCATCGCCTCCAAGACGCGAATGCGCCGCTGACTGTTCTCCATCAGCTCGTCGTAGGCCGACAGGATGCTTGCTATCCGCCGCTGCACCGGAAGCGGAGGAAGCGGCACCTCAAAAGATTCGATATGGCCTTTTGTGATAGCTCTGCGACTTCCACCTGTGTTGAACGATTCGATGTAGTGCTTCGTAACCGGGTGCGTGAGGAACGCGAGCAGGTATCCCGGAACGCAAATGCCAGGGTCAACGCGGACAATGGAGACGTGCTGGTTCACGCACGCGGGCAGAATGTCATCAGGAACAATGCAGGCGCGGGCAAAAGTCACGCCGTCACCTGTGATGTTTAGCAGGATGTCGCCTTGACGCACCTCTGCGTTTCGCAGTTCCTGGGAGTGTTCCTCCGAAATGAATGCAATTTCGTCACCGTCAAATCGACGGTCGAAGACATGCTGACTACGAATGAGGGCATGAGAGACACGAGAGGTCAAATACACCTCCTTGCCGCCGCGAGGAGTTGCACCGCTTCCCACTTTGATCGCGAATGTTCCCAGCCGCCTTACTTTCCATTCAGCAGGGGCATCCAGCATTACTGACGACCGTTCGTGGACAGCGGCCATCGTCACGCCAAGATGATGGCGTCGAGGTTGTAAAATTCAACCCGTCGCTGGACCGAACGGCCGCCCTCCCGTTGAACTGTCAAGGATTCCTTGTGAGTTGCCCCGCGCTGCAATTCGCCTTCTTCGTAAACGTTTTGCAGATGTAGGCTGATGTTTTGCTGGGTCGTCTGGAACAAATCCGCCATATGCTGCTGGGTCAGCCAGACGGTGTCGTTCTCCAGCCGGACTTCGATTTTCGTCCGCCCGTCCTCCGCCGAATAGACAAGAAACTGGCCCTTGGCTGGAGCGGGTTCTTCCGAATCACTCATGTTTCCAGAATTTCCGCCACGTTGCCGGCGATGGTTTGTTCGAGGCCGCGCGCCTGGGCGTTGAGGGTTTCGAGTTCCTCGTTCAGCGTTTCGAGTTGTTCCTTGAAATCCTCGTCGCTAACGTCTTCGCCCGGCGCGACGCCAACGTAGCGGCCGGGATTGAGCGACCAGCCCTGCGCTTCGATCTCCTTTAGCGTGGCGGCCTTGCACAGGCCGGGGACATCAGCGTATTTCGACTTCTTGCCGAAGACTTCCGCGATCTTCGCCTTTGCTTCGTCTCCGCCGAGGAGGAGGTCGAGCTCTTCGCCGCGATAGAGCCGCACGAGGTTGGCGAGGAAGCTGACCTGCTCCTCGGTCCAATCGCGATGGGCGCGGTCGATCTGGCGGTAGATATGGCGGGCGTCCACGAACAGCACCTTGTCCGAGCGCGGGGATTTCTTTTTGCCGCGGTCGAGGAACCACAGGGTGCAGGGCAGCGTGACGGTGTAGAACATGTTCGGGCCGACGGCGACGACGGCGTCCACGGCGCGGGCCTGGATGAGTTGCTTGCGCAGTTCCATTTCCGATGAACGCGCGTCGCTCGCGGAGTTGGCCATGACGAAGGCGGCGCGGCCTTTGTCGTTGAGCGAGGAATAGAAAAGCTGGATCCAGAGGTAATTGGCGTTGTCGGTGCGCGGCAGGCCGAAGGGGAAGCGGCGGCCCGGGCCGACGGCGTCCTTCAGGCGCTCCTTATCCACGGCGTTGACGTTGAATGGTGGATTGGCGAGCGCGAAGTCGAAGGCGCCCACGGCCTTGTGCGGGTCGTCGTAGTAGCTGTTGACCTCGCCGCCGTGGCGGATGTCGCCCTCCAACCCGTGCACGGCGAGGTTCATGCGGGCGAGGCGCCCGGTCTCGTCGGTCTTCTCGACGCCGAAGATCGAGAGCTCGGACGAGGGGTTCTTCTTGTGCTCGGCTACGAAGCGCGCGGACTGGACGAACATGCCGCCCGAGCCGCAGGCCGGGTCGAGGATGCGGCCGTGGAAGGGTTCGAGGATTTCGACCATGAGGCGCACGATGGGCGCCGGGGTGTAGAACTCCCCGCCCTTCTGCCCCTCGGTGCGGGCGAACTGGCCGAGGAAGTATTCGTAGATGCGCCCGAAGGCGTCGAAGTCGAGCGTGACCGGAATCTCGGAGACTTTCTTCAGCAGCTCCTTGAGCAGGGTGCCGTTGAAGATCTGGTAGTTGCGCGGCAGCACGCTCCCAAGCTGCGGGTTGTGCTTCTCGATGTCGGCCATCGCCTCGTTGACGGCGCGGCCGACGTTGCTGCCTTCGGGCCGTTGCAGCAGGTAGTCGAAGCGCGCGCCGGGCGTGAGGTAGAGGACGCCCTCGGCCATGTAGGCCTTCGGATCGTCGATGCGCGAGTTGCCGCGGCGCGGGGAAGCGCCAGCCTTCTCCAGTTCGGCGCGGCGCTTGGCGAAACGCGCTTCGGCAAAGCGGAGAAAGATCAGCCCGAGGACGGGCGTCGAGTACTGCCCCGCCTTCAGTCCCGAATTCGCCCGGAACTGGTCCGCGGCGTCCCACAGGCGCTTCTCGAGCGCGTGATTGGCGTCGTCTCGTTCAGCAGGTGCGACCCAGCGCATGGTTGCTTGTCCCCCTCAAGCTTGATCCTTGGAGCCCTCGTTATCCTGAAGGGTACTCAGCGCATTGGCAATCCGCGTTTGTTCCGCCAGCGACAGCGTCGGTGCCCGCTTGACGGCCGCGATGACCTCCGCCAACACCTCCGCGTGCAGCCGGCCTTTGATTCGACTTACGTCGGCGGCGCTGTCGGCAGCCGCAGAACCTGGTGGCAGGCGATATGCGAGTCTCGCCTGAGGAAGGCGTGTCTGGCCGCATCGATACGGACCTGGCAAACCGAAAGGGAAGGATTTGCCTCGATGAAAGGGTGTACCCGAGAATTGACGACGAAGGTGCAGCATTCGTGGTCTACGTGGGCGATGACGAGATACTTTGGTTTCCGGCCTTCCGGGAACACGACGTCAATGTAGATAACGGCAGCGGGCTGGAGCTGGCGCCTTGCCGATTCCCGGCGCTGTTCATCGGAGAAGGCGTCGCCGAGCTTCGCCATCTCCGCGAGCCTTTACTCTTCCAGGTAGGCGAGGACCTGCTTGGCGTTCGGCAGCGTCTTGGCGATTGCCCTGACCTCGATCAAGTCGTTTTCGTCGACGGACTTCCACGCGGCGTCGTGGCTTTTTGCGGTCAGTCGCACGAAGCTGAGCCGGCCATTGGTCTTGATGGATGCGTCGAGACACTCGCGCTGTGAGGCGCTGAGAAGCTCAAGATTGGCTTGCCGCAAGGGTTGCACACGGGTCCTGTCCTCGACCTTCAGCGACTGGCCGACCAATTCGTAGAATTCGGCTGGAATCAACGGCTCCTGACGTCCCGCCGCGGCCTTCAGAAGATTGTAGATCGCACTCGGCACGGGACCGTGCCGCATGGCCACGTAGTTGTCGCCGGACAGGAGGCTGCCGTAGCGCGACAGGTGCTCCCGGTCGGCGAAATACACAACCTTGGATACCGAATGCAGCGTCGGATAGCGCAACTGGTTGGCGACATACAAAACCAGTTCGAGCGCGCGTTCGGGATCGAAACGAATGGGGACGACAGCCATGGGGAGGACCTAATTGTATGGGCCGAACGCGCAGACCTCAAGGGGCGCGATCGAGCCTGACGTATCCATCCGAAACCGACTCAGCCGTTGGTCATTGATCTGAATCGCTATCATGGGATTCAAGGGCGAGTCTTGTTCTCCCATTCGCGCCATCCTGCCAGCAGCGGAAAGTATAGTCCCAGCGCTGATGGGCCTGTCCCCAAAGCAGCGGCGTAGCGCTCGAGCTGCGCGCGATAGCGCTCTTTCTCCCGTTCGAGAAACGCTTCCACGTCGGCACCCTCGTGGCTGCTGGTCTTGTAGTCCGCGATCCATCGCTTGCCCTCCGGGTCGACGAACGTCCGATCGATGACGAGGCTGCGCCGCGCGCCGTCGATCAGGGCGGTCAGGCGGTATTCGTTGCGCGAGTCGCGTTGCGGACCGAGGAGCCAGCGTCCCTGCGGGTCTTCGAGCGATCGGGCGAGCGCGGTCGCCACGCGCGCGGCGGCGGCGCGGAGCTCCGCCTCTTGCACGCCGCGGGCGGCGAGCTCTCGGCTGAAGCCGTCGTGCATCGCCTGGACGCGCCTCGGGTCCCAGCCGCGCAATTCGTCCTCGGCCATGCGCTGCAGCCAGCGGTGCACGACGGCCCCGACGTGGCGCGCGGTTTCGCCGACCCAGGAGAATTCGATGTTGTCCCGATCGCCAGCCTCCTCTATCGGGGCAGACCATGCGGCGCCGGGCGGAGCATCCGGGAGCATCCAGTCGGACGGCAGGCGTCGCAGGTCTTGATTGACGATCACCCCCTCACCCCTGCCCTCTCCCCCTGACGGGGGCGAGGGAGTGGAGCCTGCCGCTTCGGCAAATTCGGCTTCGACCGCGGGCCACAGCGTGGCAAGCAGCGAGCCTTTGCCGGGCGCGTCGGGTTCGGGCTCCTCCGCGCACATGTCCAGGTTCACGTCCCCGAGCAGGTGCAGATGTTTTTTCGCGCGCGTGGCGGCGACGTAGAGGAGACGCGCGTCCTCATGGCCCTCCTTCTCCTTGGCGAGCCTTCGGATGTATCGGTAGGTGGCGTCCTCGTCGCTCCCGGCCGGATTGATCGGGGCGAGAAGGAGCCGGGATGGGCCCGAGCTTTCGAGCGCGGGGCGTTCCATCCACACGAAGAGCTTGCGCTCGTCGCGGCCGGTCCCCAACCCGAGCCCGGGCACGATGACGGTGTCGAATTCAAGGCCCTTCGCCTTGTGTATGGTGAGAACCTGCGGGTCGTCCGGCCCGGCGTGCAAATCGGGCAGCGCGTAGAGCTCTTCGAGCCCGCGCTCGAACGCGGCGGGGTCGGGGATCTCTCCCGCCTCCTCGGATTCCTCGAGGTAGTCGAGGTAGATTTCGGCGTCCTCGAGGTCGGTGTCGTTCCCGACGCACGCCGGCCCGCCGAGCGCGAGCCACGTGCTTTCCACGCGCTCGCGCAAGGGATTGCGCAGCCGGTTCGCCAGGGCGCGGCCGAACGCTTCGCGGACGCGCGCAAGGCGTCGGCGGCCGTCCTCGGAGAGGCGCGCAAGACCCGCCTCGTCCGCAATCCGTTCCCAGAGGATTCCCGCGCCGGCGTTTTCGCGAGGACCGGGACGAAACTCACGCATTGCGCCCATCTCCGGGAACAAGTCCCGCTGAACCGGGCCGGTTCCCTCGTCAGGCGCCCGCGGTGACTGCGGGTCGGTGCCGGCGAGCGCGTGCAGGTCGGCGAGGGTGAGACCGCACCAGGGGGCGCGGAGGCAGGCGAGCCACGCGAGGCGGTCGGCGGGGTGCGATAGCGCGCGCGTGAGAGCGAGCAGGTCCTGCACCACCTGGCGATGGCCCAGCTGCTCGATTTCGATCGCGCGGAAGCGCAAGCCCCCGTCCTTCAGCTTCGGCACGATGCGCTCGAGGTGGCTGCGGCTTCGCACCAGAATCGCGACCGTGCCCTCGGCACGCGCGGCGGCGACGAGCGCGGCTACCTGCGCGGCTTCGCCTTCGGCGTCGCCGTTGAAGAAGGCGTGCACGCGCACCGCGTCCGCCTCGGCCGGGTGCTGCGGCTCGCACCGTGCATACGGCACCGCGCCCACGCTGATGTCCTCGGCGCGCGGCATGATTCCCTCGAAGGCGCGGTTGACCCAGTCCACGATGTCGGCCTGCGAGCGGAAATTGACGGAGAGCGCGAGCGGCTCGAGGGCCACCGTGCCGATGCCGCCGTGCCGCGCGCGCAGGAACAGGCCCACCTCCGCCTCGCGGAAGCGGTAGATCGATTGCATCGGGTCGCCCACCAGGAAAAGCGTGCGGCCGTCGCCCGGCGTCCAGCCCGCGGTGAGTTTCTCCAGCAGCTCGAACTGAGTGAAGGAAGTGTCCTGGAACTCGTCGACCAGGATGTGATGGATGCGATAGTCGAGCGAGAGCAGCAAATCGGTCGGCGCGTCCGGCTCGCCGAGCGCCCGGCTTGCGCCCTGGGCGATCTCGACAAAATCGGCGCGCCCGTGCGCGGCGAAGACAAGCTTGAGCTCGGCCACCGCGAGCGGCAGCACCTGGACGATGGCTTCGAGCGCTTCCCACTGCTCGCCGCTGTAGCGGGGATCCGGGAGCGTCTTTACCACCGCGAGCGCCTCGCGCAGCGGCTCGTTTGCGGACAGGGCCTGCGCCAGCGCGTTCTTCTTGCGCCATTCTCCGTCCCGCCTGAGAAGGTCGGCTGCGAGCTGCCTCCAGCCTTCGACGTCCGCATCGGCGGGAAACCGGACAGGCGGCTTCGCCGGAAAGAGCGCCCGCGCTCTTGCGATCTGTGCGCGGCATTCGGCGGCGAGCGCGGCTTCGAGCGCCTTGCGATCCCGGGCGTTCGAGGTCTTGCGCAGCCAGTGGTCGCGACGGGCGAGCATGTCGGCGAGCAGCCCTTCCACCGTTTCGACGTTGTTGTCCAGATGAGCGAGCAGCTTCGCGACCCGATCGGCGCGGCGATCGTTCTCTTCGAGAAGCGCGAGAGTGGCGCGCGCCGCCTGGCGATAGAGTGCGCTTGCGTCTTCCAGGGGCTCCGGCTGCGCACCGAAGGCGGCGAGCACCGGCATCTGGCGCGTGAGCGAGACGCAGAGCGCGTCGAAGGTCTGAATGCGAAGCCGCGCCGCGTTCTCCTCGATCCGCCACCCTCGCGCGCGGTCGCGCTCGAGCGCGGCGCGCGCATGCTCCCAGGTCAGCGCCCGGTGGGGCTCGGGCGGGCGTTCCTCGCTCCTCGCCGCAGCGAGCGCCTCGAGCACGCGCGCCCGCATCTCGGCCGCAGCCTTGATGGTGAAGGTGATCGCGGCGATTTCTTCCGGCTGCGCGACGCGCGAGAGCAGCACGAGGTAGCGCTGGATCAGGAGCTCGGTCTTGCCGGAACCAGCGGGCGCCTGAACGATGAAGGAGCGCTCCGGATCGAGCGCCTCCTTGCGCGCCTCGAAATCGGCCACCGCGGCAGCGTCGCTCATTCCGACCCCTCCGTGCCGTTCCGGACAGGATCGGCCAGCGGCGCGCCGAAGCGCTCGTAGATGCGGCACAGGGGCTTTACTTCGCAATAGCGGCAGGTCGCCAGATTGCGTTTGTCCTTGGGGTCGACGCGCGCCTCGCCCGAGGCAAACTCGCTTCCCAGCGCCTCCAGCTCCCGCCGCCAGCCGGAGAGCAGCTCATCCCACGAGCCGTACCGCCTCGCCGCACGCTGCTCGGCAAGCATCGTTACGCCCGGAATCAGGCCTTCTTCGCGCGAAATGCCCTTGAACGCCATCTCGCTCGCTCTCACGCACGCGAACGCGACGGCGGCAACATCGGTGCCGCTCGTCACGGCGTAAAGCGGAAGCTGGGGCTCGTCAGGACGCGCGCCCAGCCACCCGCCGATGCTCGCCTTTCCCGTCTTGTAATCGAGGATGGCGTGGGCGCCGCCCCGCAAGCGGTCCAGGCGGTCGAGCTTTGCGTTCACCGTGAGACCGCCGAGGCTGACCGAGCGTTTCTTCTCTATCTCGGCGACCTCGAACGCCGGGCGTCTCCTCTCCTCTCCGAGCCAGGCGCGGCCGAGCTGCACGAGGCGCTCCTTTTCGAGCTTGGCGAAGCGGCCGGCGAGCACGTCCGGCCGCGACCAGTGCAGCCGACCGATCGCCGCCTCGGCGGCGGCGGCGAGCAGCGCGTCGAGGTCGCGGTCGGAAATCGCATCAAGGTGCGCCTTGGACCTCAGTTCGGTCCAGACTCTCGCGAGCATCGCGTGCAAAAGCGTGCCCCGGTCGCGCGCGTCCGGCCCCGGGGGCGGAGCTTCCAATCCCTTGGCTTCGAGTCGGTGCACGGCGAAAGCGCGGAAAGGACACGCCGCCTGGTCGCCAAACACCGAGGTGCCGCCGGAGCTCGTCGCGTTCTCGGGGATCGCCGGCGCGCGCGAGTCGGCCACGATCTCCTCGCGCCTCGCGCGGCGGATTGCGTCGCGCACGCCGTCATGTGCAGGCAGCCCGAGCTGTTCCGGCCCCGATTCGGAGATGTGGCGAATGAGCGGGCTCGGAACCAGTTCGCGA
>Ga0184623_10001096_pt1 | contig 11751 bp, 12 predicted proteins | sample PLM1_100_b1_FD_133138 | JGI IMG/M metagenome (GOLD analysis project Ga0184623, IMG submission 133138) | Groundwater sediment microbial communities from an aquifer in East River, Colorado, USA - PLM1_100_b1 | ecosystem: Environmental > Terrestrial > Soil > Riparian zone | place: USA: East River...
GCGCCGCTGGCCGACCTCCTCGACGCGGTGTTGTCCGGCGGGGTGGTCACCCTCTGCACTCAGTGCGCGGCGCGGCGCGGGATCGGCGTCGACGACGTCATCGGCGGCGTGCGGATCGCCGGCGCGGCCGTGTTCGTGAAGGAGATCGCAGCTGGGGACGTTCAGGCCCTCGTCTACTAAATCGTGGAGGGTGACGCGGTGATCCGGGTCTCCGAGTGGTCCGCGGCAGACCACTAGACTGCGGGCCGTGCTCGAGATCTTCTACGCGGGCGTGCTCGTCGTCGGGAGCCTGCTGATCGCATGGGTAGCCGCCTACTACGTCTACCGGCTCCTCAAGAGCCGGGGTTGACCGGACACCACATGGAGATTCCCGCAGACCTGCACCCCGACCTCGTGCCGCTGGCGTTCCTCATCGGGACCTGGCAGGGCGTCGGAGTCGGCGGCTACCCGACCGTCGAGTCGTTCCGCTTCGGCCAGGAGATCCGCTTCGAGCACGTCCCCGGCAAGCCCTACCTCGAATACTCCAGCCGGTCGTGGCTCATCGACGACGACGGCAACCAGGTGCGCCCGCTTGCCCGCGAGACCGGCTATTGGCGACCGCAGCCGGAGGGCCGGGTCGAGGTTCTGCTCGCCCACCCGACCGGTTTCGTCGAGGTCTGGCTCGGGTCGGTCGACGGCGCCAAGGTCGAGTTGACGACCGACGTCGTGGCGCGCACCGACTCGGCCAAGGAGGTCAGCGCCGGGCACCGCCTCTATGGGCTGGTCGAGGGCGATCTCCTCTGGGCGTACGACATGGCGGCGCAGGGCCAGCCGTTGCAGTCCCACCTGTCGGCGCGGCTCCGGCGCCCGCAGAGTTCCTAACCCGCCGTCCAACATCTGGGAATCCCGGTTCTGCTTGCTCGGCTGATGTTACCTTTCGCAGCTATATGAGCACTCAACGTGTCTACGAGGGTTCGCCCAGGGTTGGTCGACCGGTCCGGATCGCGTACGTCGTGCTCGAGCCGTACCGCTCTGCCAGCCGAGCATTGCGCCAGGTGGCGACACTGCAGGGAGCCGGCTACGAGGCCCGCGTCTTCTCCCTCGCCCAGCGCCATCGCGGCGGCGGATTCACCGCCGAGCGCGGGATTCCGGTCGTCCGGCTTCAGCCGGGCCGGCGGCGTGGGGAACACATCCGGGGTCGCTGGGGCGGTGGGGCCAGGCCGGCAGCGATCTGGGGGTTCTGGCGCCAGTCGAGCGCGGCCGTGGTCGAATGGCAGCCCGACGTCGTCCACTGCCAAGGCGGCGGAGCGCTGCCGGGAGCGGCGCAAGCCGCAGCCGAACTGGGTGTGCCACTCGTCTACGACTCCGCGGAGTTGTGGCGTGGGCGGCGGGGTGTCGGGAGAGCCGCGGTGGAGCGGCGCTTCATCCGGCGCGCTGCCCGCGTCGTTGCCGCGTCGGACGCCGCCGCCGACTGGTTGCAGCAGCGCTACGCACTGGACGAGCCGGTCATCGTGGTCCGCAACACCATCAGCGCACCGGCGGCAGCCCGGTCGGCCCCCGGACTCCGCGAGTTGGCGGGCGCAGCGGAGGGCCGGCTGATCGTCCACGCGGGCCCGGTCACGCGCGGGCAGGGCCTGGCCGTGGCGGTGGACGCGCTTGCGGGCCTCCCCGACGACAACGTGCTCGTGGTCCTCGGACCGACGGATCCGCTGCAGGTCCGGTGGGTGCGCCGGCAGTTGAGCCGGAGCGGCGTGGCCGGGCGGGTCCGGTTCTGCCCAGCCAATCGCACCGACCGCGTCATCGAGTTGGCCAGGCAGGCCGACCTCGGCCTTGTCGGGCTGGAGCCGTCCTGCCTGGCGCACCGGCTGGCGCTGCCGAGCGAGCTGTTCGTGGCCATCCAGGCCGGCCTGCCGATCGTGGCGACCGACCTGCCCGACATCGCCGCCGTGCTCCGCCGCTATGGCTGCGGACTGACGTTCCGCCCAGGCGACGCGGTCGACCTCGTCCGAGCCGCGTCCACTGTGTTTGCGGAAGGGGAGGTCTGCCGGGCCGGCGCCGCGACGGCGGCTCGGGAGCTCAGCTGGGAGCGGGAGAGGTACCGGCTGATCGAGATGTACACCGGGTTGGCCGGCCTTTCACACCTCCAGGACGAGGGTCACCGGCCCGTCGTTCACCAACTCGACGGCCATGTGCGCGCCGAACCGCCCGGTCTCCACGTGGGCGCCGCGGCCCCGAAGGGCGGCCACGACGTGGTCCACCAGCGGCTCGGCGACCGGTCCGGGGGCGGCCGCGCCCCAACTCGGCCGGCGCCCCTTGCGGGTTTCGGCATAAAGCGTGAACTGGCTGACGACCAGCAGCGGCGCTCCGACGTCGGCCGCTGACCGCTCTCCGTCGAGGATGCGCAGCTCGTGCACCTTCGCGGCGAGCCGCTCGGCCGTCGCCGGCGTGTCGTCGTGGGTCACGCCGACGAGGACTACCAGGCCGGGCCCGTCGATGCGGCTGATGGTCGACCCGTCGATGCTGACGCTCGCCCGGCTGACCCGCTGCACCACCGCCCGCATGACGCGCACGGTACCGGCAGGTCGTCGGGCCGTGGCACGATGCCCACCATGCCCACCATGCCCACCCGGCCCGCCAGCCCGCCCCGGCCCGCCAGCCCGCCCCGGACGCTCATCACCGTCGCTCCGACCGGCGCCGAGACGGCGAAGGCCGCCGCCCCGCCGCTCCCGGTGACGCTCGACGAGCTCGTCGAGGCCGCTCAGGCGTGCGAGAAGGCCGGGGCGGCGATGATCCACGTCCACATCCGCGACGCGAAAGCGCAGCCGACCCTCGACCTGCGCCGATTGCGTGACACCGTGCAGGCGCTGCGGGAGGGCGCCGGCCTGGTCATCCAGCTGTCGACCGGCGGAGCGGTCACGGACTCCTACGAGGATCGTCTCCGGGTTCTTGACGCCGCGCCCGACAGCTGCTCTCTGACGATGGGCACGGTCAACTTCGGCGACGACGTGTTCCTGAACCAGTGGCCGTTCGTCGTGGAGCTGTACGAGCTGGCCAAGGAGCGCGAGGTCGTCCCGGAGTTCGAGTTGTTCGACCTCGGTCACGTCGAGGCGTTGCGCCGGTTGCTGGACGAGCACGGGCTGCCCTTCGGCGGCCGGGTCCACTGCGACCTCGTCATGGGCGTGCCCGGAGGCATGCCGGGGACCATCGAGACGCTGGTCGCGGCAGTGCAGGCACTGCCGCCGCAGGTCACCTCGTGGTCGGCGACCGGCGTGGGGCGCACCAGCCTGCCGGTGGCGCTGGCCGCGCTGGCCGCCGGCGGGCATCTGCGCGTCGGCATGGAGGACACGCTGACGTTCGCCAGGGGCCAACCGGTGCGCGACAACGCCCAGCTCGTGGAGCGCGCGGCGCAGCTCGCGGTGCTCGCCCAGCGCCCGCCGATGTCGGCTGATGACGCCCGCAGCCTTCTCAACACCAGGAAGGCGGCCTGAGTTCCTCGGTGCCTACGTTGCCTGTCATCGCGGAATACGTCCGGTCCGGCTTCGTCGAGGGCCGGCACTACGGATCGCTGGTCGCGCTGGACGGGGACGGGACCGTCGCGTTCACAGTCGGCGATCCGAATGCCCCGATCCTCCCCCGGTCATCGAACAAGCCGTTGCAGGGCGTTGGCATGCTGCGCGCCGGCCTTGACCTTGACGGCGAACTGCTGGCGCTCGCTGCCGCCAGTCACTCAGGTCAGCCGTTCCACCTCGACGGCGTGCGGCGGATTCTCGACCGCGCCCGCTTGGCAGAGTCGGCGCTGCAGACGCCACCGGACTACCCGCTCGACGAGCAGGCGCAGCGCGACTGGCTTCGGGCCGGCGGCGAGCGGTCGCGGATAGCGATGAATTGCTCGGGCAAGCATGCGGCAATGCTCGCGACGTGCGGGGCCGCCGGATGGCCGACCGCGACCTACCTCGAGCCCGATCACCCGCTCCAGGTTCACCTCCGGCAGACGATCGAGGAACTCGCCGGCGAGCGGGTGGCCGCGACGGGGATCGACGGCTGCGGCGCCCCGCTCTTCGCGCTGAGCCTCAGCGGTGTTGCCCGGGCGTTCCGCACGCTCGTGCTGGCCGAACCAGGAACGCCCGAGCGACGGGTGGCCGACGCCATGCGATCGCATCCGGAGTACGTCGGCGGCACCCGGCGCGACGTGACCCGGCTCATGGCCGGTGTGCCCGGCTTGCTGGCCAAGGAAGGCGCCGAGGGTGTCTACGCCGTCGCGCTCGACGACGGCCGGGCAGTTGCGCTGAAGGTCGACGACGGCGCGCAACGCGCTCGCCATCCGGCGATGGTCGCCGCGCTGCGCCGGCTCGGGCTCGACGCGCCGGTGCTCGATGAGCTTGCGACGACGCCGATCCTGGGCGGGGGCGAGCGGGTGGGGGAGGTGCGCGCAGCCTGGGTCTGAGCGCGCAACAGACCACGTCTCTAGCTCCGGCCGGCCCAGGGCGGCGATGGGGCGGGGATGCGGGGGAGCGGCGAGGCAAGGGCGCCGAATCGCTCGTCGGCGTCCTGCCACTGCTGGTAAGCGGTGGTGATCTCCTCGCGGGTCCGCGCAATGAAGTTCCACCACATCAGGATCGGTTCGGCGAACGGTTCGCCGCCCAGCAGGAGCACTCGGGCGGGATCGTTCGCGGCGAGGGCGAGCTCTTGCCGGTCCTGGCCGAGGTACGCCAACTGCCCCTGGTTGACCACCTGGTTCCCGATGGCGGTCGCCCCATCGAGGACGACGAGGGCGTGCTCGAACTCCGGCCGCAGCGGCCACGTGCTCGTGCCGCGGCGTAACACGGCGTCGACCCCGACCAGCGGCCAGTCGTGGTGGGCCGGGGATGTCGCGCCGGCGAAGGCGCCGACGAGCACGGTCAGCACCGTCTCGTCGAGTTCCACCTGCGGCATCGCGTCGTGGTGCGCGAAGGCTGGGTCGCCGCGCCGGGTGCGGTCCGGCTGAGCCGCCCAGAGCTGCACGCCGTGCAGGTGCCCGCGGTAGGTGGCGGTGGCTTCCTCGGAGTGGGTGACGCCGTGTCCGGCGGTCATCAGGTTCAGCTCGCCGGGCCGGATGACCTGCTCGCTGCCGAGGCTGTCGCGGTGCAGCACCTCGCCGGCCATCAGCCAGGTCACCGTGTGCAGACCGGTGTGCGGATGGGGGCCGATATCGAGCCCAGAGGTCTCCGTCACCTGCTCGGGGCCCATGTGGTCGGCGAAGCACCAGGGGCCCACCGTGCGCCGTGCCCGGCGCGGCAGCGCCCGCTTGACCCGCATGGCCCCGACCGTCGACTCCCGGCTGTCGGTCACCTCGACGCACGGTGCGGCGGCCGCGCAGGGCGCTGGTTCGGTCGGAGGCGCGTCGACGGTGCTCACCGGTCCGCTCATACGCCGGCCTCGCTCCGCTCGGTAGCAGCATGAGCCCAAGCGCCCTGCTTACTGATTCGCTCGCTTCGCTCGCTCATACGCCGGCCTCGCTCCGCTCGGTAGCAGCATGAGCCCAAGCGCCCTGCTTACTGATTCGCTCGCTTCGCTCGCTCGTACGCCGGCCTGGCTGCGCTCGCTCACGTCGGCAAGTATGCGCGGCGCCCTGTGACGACGCTCACTCCATCCTGCTAGCTCTGCGCTTGCAAAAGTTAGCACCCGGACGCATGATGGGTACGTGGCCACGTTGAAAGTCGGCGATCTCGGCGCCTTCATCCGCGAGCAGCGGCGCAGCGCGCAGTACTCCCTGCGGCAGTTGGCCGATCTCGCGGGGGTGTCGAACCCCTACCTGAGCCAGATCGAGCGGGGCCTGCGCAAGCCGTCCGCAGGGATCCTCCAGCAGATCGCGAAGGCGCTGCGGATCTCCGCGGAGACGCTCTATGTCCAGGCAGGGATCCTCGATGAGCGCGAGGGCGAGCAGGAGGATGTCGCCACCGCGATCCGCGCCGACACGACCCTCAGCGAGCGGCAGAAGCAGGTGCTGCTCGACATCTACGAGTCGTTCCGCCGGGAGAACTCGGCGAACGGCGCGGACACGACGCAAGCCTGACACCATCGGAAGGACGAAATACACCATGCCAATCACCGCCGAACTCACCAAATCCATCGAGAAGTCCCTCGACAGCAAGCCCGTATATGCCGTCGCGGGCGTGGGCGACCTGGCCGTTGAGAAGCTGCGCGAGCTGTCGGCCCGCCTGTCCGCTCTATCGAGCGTCCGGGTCGAGCCCAAAGACGTGCAGGAGCAGGTCGGCACGCTCCAGAAGGACGCGCGGGCGAGGCTCGGGCACGTTCAGGAAGCCGTCCGCGAGCTGCCCGAACAGGCGCAGTCGGTCGTCGGCCTCCTCGTCGCCACGGCCAACGACCTCTACGGCGACCTCGCCGAGCGTGGCGAGAACGTTGTAGGCCGGATCCGCCGGCAGAATGCGACCGGCAACCTGAAGGACCAGGCGCTGTCGACCGTCCGGCGGGCGAAGGCGACCAAGACGACGGCCACCAAGGGCGCGACGTCGACCAAGCGGGCCGCGAAGGGCACCGTGACCTCGGCGACCAAGACCGCCGAGGCCGCCGGCAAGGCCGCGTCCGACGCTGCCGACAAGATCGGCTGATCGGCTGGAGATATCGCTGCGGGCGGCGGGGCTAGAGTCACCACGTGGGTGACATGCGCCACCGCCGTCTCGGCGACTCCGGGCTCGCCGTCTCCATAGTCGGGCTGGGTTGCAACAACTTCGGCCGGCGCATTGGCGAGGCGGCGACCCGGGAGGTCGTGGCGGCGGCCCTCGATGCCGGCATCACCCTGTTCGACACTGCTGACACCTACCGCGGGCAGTTCGGCTTCTCGGAGGAGCTGCTCGGCCGGGCGTTGCAAGGTCGCCGGGACGATGTGGTGATCGCCACCAAGTTCGGCAACGACATGGCCGGCGCCTACGGGCCCGACTGGGGTGCTCGTGGCTCCCGCCGCTACATCCGGCAGGCAGTTGAGGCGTCGTTGCGCCGGCTGGGCACTGACTGGATCGACCTCTACCAATTGCACACGCCCGATCCCGCCACACCGATCGCCGAGACGCTGGCCGCCCTGACCGAGCTCGTCCGCGAGGGCAAGGTCCGCTACATCGGCTCATCGAACCTCGCCGCCTGGCAGGTCGTTGACGCCGATTGGACCGCCCACTCCGCGCATCTGGAGCGGTTCATCAGCGCCCAGAACTACTACAACCTGCTGCATCGTGAGGCCGAGGCGGAGCTCACTCCCGCCTGCCTGCGGACCGGAGTCGGCATCCTGCCCTTCTTTCCGCTCGCCAACGGGTTGCTCACCGGCAAGTACAGTCGCGGCGAACCGCCGCCAGCGGGCTCCCGGCTGGCGAACCGCCCGGGCGAGCTGACCGACCCGGTGTTCGACGCGCTCGAAGCGATCGAACGTTACGCTGAGGAGCGTGGCCTTAGCGTCCTCGATGTCGCGATTGGTGGCCTGGCCGCCCAAGCCGGGGTTGCCTCCGTGATCGCCGGGGCCACTAAGCCGGAGCAGGTTCACGCCAACGCCGCAGCCGGACTCTGGGAGGCGACCGCCGCCGACCTCGCCGCGCTCGACGCGGTGGTGCCGACACCGCGCAAGGAGAGCTGAGCATGCTTGTCTATGGCTTCGGCCAGGTGATGTTCTGGTTGTCGATCGCGGTGTTCCTCTTGAAGGCCGTGGCCTTCGTCGACGCCGCCATCCGACCGCAGCAGGCTTATGTCGCGGCCGGCAAGCAGACCAAGCCGTTCTGGCTGATCATCCTCGGCATCACGGCGTTCGCCGACCTGATCGGCTTCGGCGGCTTCCTGGGGATCATCTCGATCATCGGGGTCATCGCCGCCCTGGTCTACTTCCTCGACGTCCGGCCCGCGCTGAAGCAGGTCGGTGGCGGCCGGAGCAGCAGCGGCGGCGGCCCGTACGGACCGTGGTGATCGGGCTGATGAGCGACGCTGACGCTGACCGGCACGGTCGCACCCACCGGCTCGAGCTGGCCGACCAGACACTGCGCGAGTGGGACGCAGTGGTCCTTGACTCGTCACCTGAGGGCATCGTGCTCGACCGGTCGGCCTTCTACCCGGGCGGTGGCGGGCAGCCGCCTGATCACGGCGTGCTCCTCTGGAGCGGTGTGCAGACGCGGATCGTGGGCGCGCGCAAGGGCGACGACCTGTACCTGTTGCCGGCTGAGGGCGACCCGCTCCCTTCGGCCGGGACGGCGGTGCGTGGCGCGATCGAGGACGAGCGGCGCACCTCGCTCATGCGGACGCACTCGGCGCTGCACCTCCTGGGCGGCGTTGTGTACCGCGAGTACGGCGCGCTGGTCACCGGCGGCGGGATGGAGCCGCTGGCGGCCCGCATGGACTTCGACCTGCGCGAGGTGCCGCCCGGATTCAAGGCCCGGGTCGCCGAGGCGTGCGCTGCCGAGGTGGCCGCCGACCGGGCGATCAAGGTCGAGAACCTGCCGCGTGATGAGGCCTTCGCCATCCCCGACATCATCCGCACCGCCACCAACCTCGTGCCGCCCGAGTTGAAGATCGTCCGGATCGTCGACATCGTCGGGCTCGACACCCAGGCCGACGGCGGCACCCACGTCGCGTCGACCCGGCAGATCGGCGCGCTCGACATCGTCAAGATGGAGAACAAGGGGAAGGGCTTCCGCCGCCTCCGGATCCGCGTCCGCGACTGAGGCGGCGCGCGCAGCCGGGCACTGGGCGGCCTCGCGCCGCACAACCGACGTGGCAATCGGCTCAACCAACGACGGGTCATACGCGTACTGAAGAGCGTAGGTGGCAGGGATCTGGTCGCGACGCGGCCCGGGTGCGCGCTGCGCGCCCCGCCCAACGGCTCGACGCCGACGTCGAGGCGCGGCATCAGACCGCGCGGGTCGCGTTGGTGCCCGGGTCCTTGGCATGAAGCGGGAGAGCCGGGAGCGACGTGATGACAAAGTGGTGCGACGACTGCCGAGTTCGAGCAGTCGAAAACGGAACACGTTGGTGCGCGCGCTGTATGGGCGTCAGCATTGCTGAGTTTCAGCGTCAGCTCGAGATGTGAGCTGCGACCCACCGTTAGGGTCGGACCATGGAGATCGTCCTCGTCCTCGGCGACATCACCGAGCAGGAGGTCGATGCCGTCGTCAATGCCGCCAACTCGTCGCTCATGGGCGGCGGCGGGGTCGATGGGGCGATCCACCGGCGCGGTGGCCGGGCGATCCGCACCGCCTGCGAGGAGTTGCGCGAGACCCGCTACCCGGACGGGCTGCCGACCGGCCAGGCCGTCGCCACGCCGGGCGGCGACCTGCCGGCCCGCTGGGTGATCCACACGGTCGGCCCGGTCTACGCGAAGTCCGACGACCGGTCGCACCTCCTGGCCTCGGCGTACCGCGCGTCGCTCCAGGTCGCTGACGAACTCGGCGCGCGGACCGTGGCGTTTCCAGCGGTTTCGGCCGGGATCTACGGATGGCCCCTTGATGACGCGGCCCGCATCGCGGTGAGCACCGTCCGAGAGGCGTCGTCGCAGGTCGAGGAAGCCAGGTTCGTGCTGTTCAGCCGCGACGTCTACGCCGCCTTCGAGGCCGCGGCGCGCGCTTAGGAGCTAGTGGCCGCCTAGGGCGTAGCGAGCGACCTCATACCGCCGAGGCGATGAGGGGTTTGGGCGAGGTCTCTGTTGAGACCTCGCGGGAAGGGCGTGGGAGTCTCCGGAGGAGACTCCCACGCGTTTCGGTCATAGTCTGCCGGTTGCTGAGACCGGGAGCTGACCATGGCCGACTATGCGACTTTACTGCGGGACGACGTCACCCTCACCTGCCGATCGATCGACCGGATCTTTCTGCAGGCGTACGTGCCGAAGCTGCAGACGGTGGGCTGGGTGTGTGGGTTCCTCCGCTGGCAGCGAGGGTACGCGATCCCGTCGTCCGCGGCGTTCGGGAAGATCGGCGAGGCGTACGCGGCCGCGATCCTCCGATTCGCGAAGGAGCATGACATCGCGGTGGTCCGCTTCGCCAAGGGCGAGAAGAAGGAGGAGATCGCTCGCCCCTACTTGGAGGCCGCCGCGAAGTCAGGCGGGACCGGGCAGGTGGCGCTCATCGGGATCGCACAAGAGAAGGCGTCGGTGTGGCGCTCGTGGCCGGCCAAGGGGCAGGAGAAGGCGGGGCACCCGCACATGGAGTGGGGCCGGCAGATGGCCTTCATCCGGCACTTCTACTTCTACCTGTGGGATCCGGAGTGGGGCGCGACGTTCTGGAAGACCAACGCGTACGCCCCGTATCCGATCTGGCTGTGGCTCAACGGGCACACCTGGGCCCAGCGCCAATGCGAGAAGGCCGGCATCGCCTACGAGGCGATGGACAACGGGTTCGCATCCTGCCAGGACCCGGCGCGGCTGCAGCGCATCTGCGACCGGCTCGGCCCGGGCGCGGTGAAGAGCTTCTTCTGGCGCTGGGCCCGGCGGTTGCCCTCCCCGTTCACGGCCGCGGATCTGCGCGCCGGCTACGTCTACGAGCTGGCATTCCGCCAGTTCGAGGTCTCCGACACCCGTGTGTTCGACCGCCCCGCCGCGGGCCGGGCGTTCTTCGAGGGCCTCATCCGCGATCACCTCGACCTCGGCCGCCCGTCCTCGGTCTCGCTGATCTTCGACAAGAAGGTCACCGCCAAGACCCCGGGGACCCGCCGCACCAGGATCATCGCCCGGGGCGTCAACCCGGAGATCGTCTGCTACTACAAGTCCGACCGCATCAAGCAGTACTTCAAGGGAAACCGGGCGTTGCGCACCGAGACAGTGATCTGCGACACCCGCGACTTCGGGATCGGCCGGCGCGTCAACGCCGCGAACTGGAAGGCCCTACGGGCGGTTGGCGAGCACGCCAACCAGCGTCTATGCGACGCCCAAGCGGCCGACGCCAGGCCCGCCCCCGATGTGGCCACCTTCACCGAGGTGACCCGGCCGTCGACCACCGAAGACGGCCAGCACGCCGCCGGACTGCGGTTCGGCGACCCCCGCGTCATGGCCGTCCTGGCCGCCACCGTCCACTTCGTCCACCTGCCCGCCGGATTCGACAACAAGACCCTCACCCACCTCGTCGCCGACCAACTCGACGCCCCCTACACCGCCCGGCACGCCACCTACGACCTCCGGCGGCTGCGCCGAAAACGCCTCATCGAACGCCTCCCGCACAGCCACCGCTACCAACTCACCCCGCGTGGCCGACGCGTGGCCGTGCTGTTCACCAAGACCTACGGACGCGTCCTTACCCCCGCCCTCGCCGAACTCGACCCGACGTTGCCGCCCGACATCGCCCGACGAAGCCCGCTCGCAACCGCCTGGCGCGCCCTCGATCGCGCCCTGGACGCCTTCATCGGTCACGGGCTGGCCGCCGCGTGACGCTGAAAACTTGATCTGAACGGGAACTCCGGGCCGGCCAAGCGAAAGCTAGGCTCGCCCCGTCAGCGGCCACAGCAACGTCCGTCGCGCGTGCCGCCGCCGAAGGCGGCAACACCGGTCCGAATCAGGACAGGTGTGGGGTGCAACTTCTGCGTCACGGCTGTGACCAGGCACGATGTAGGACGGTCCAAGCCGACGAGATCAAGATCCTCCGGGCGTGGGCACGCCTGTGGGACGCCGGTTCACGATCGCGTCCCTGATCATTGGCGATGCCTCTCCCGCGAGTCGACCGCCAACGCCCGACGCGAAGCTGTGCGCGCAGACCGCAGCCAGCGACATCGTCGACGTCTCGGTCGTGGTCTGCGCTCGCGAGCGTGGCCATTCGATCA
>Ga0184623_10001097_pt1 | contig 11747 bp, 14 predicted proteins | sample PLM1_100_b1_FD_133138 | JGI IMG/M metagenome (GOLD analysis project Ga0184623, IMG submission 133138) | Groundwater sediment microbial communities from an aquifer in East River, Colorado, USA - PLM1_100_b1 | ecosystem: Environmental > Terrestrial > Soil > Riparian zone | place: USA: East River...
AGAACACGTTCCTCGCCGTGATCATCCTCAACGCTCAGTTAGTCCTCTATCCCCACTACGCGACGCTCGACCGGGCGTGGGGGCCGTCGCCACTCTTTGACCAGCAGGCGGCGGGCGGGATCATGTGGCTGGCCGGCGACATGCTGTTCATCGCGGCCATGGCCGCGATCCTCGTCGGCTGGATGCGTCACGACGAGCGGGACACGCAGCGTTCCGAGCGCCAGGCTGACGTCGAGCGGGCGGCGATTCGGACGCGGGAATCGCGCCTGGCGGAGCGCCTCGCCGAGGAGCGTGACCGGCGCTGAGAATCAGCCCAGCAACGGGACGGGCGAGTGCAGGTACTCGAGGTACCGCTCCGGATCGACGTTTCCGCCCGAAACGACCGCGACGACCGGTCGGCCGCCGAGGGCCTCGAGGCCGAGCTCGCCGGCGTGGAACGCGAGCGTGGCGACCGACAGGGCGCCCGACGGCTCCACGACCAGGCGGCTCTCTTCGGCGGCGAGGCGGACGCCTGCTGCGATCTCCGCCTCGGAAACGGTGACGATCGAGTCGAGCAGGCGCGCGAGATGGGCGAACGTCCGCCTGCCGAGCGCTCGCGTCCGCGTCCCGTCGGCGATCGTCCGCGAGACGTCGTCCGCGGACCACGTGACGATCCGCCCGGCCGCGAGCGACTCCCGCGCGTCGGCGCCCAGCTCTGGCTCGACGCCGATCACCCGCGCGTCCGGGACCAGCGCCCGGATCGCCACGGCGACGCCGCTCGCCAGCCCGCCCCCGCCGATCGGCACGAGCACCGCCGCGACGTCCGGCAGAGCTTCGGCAATCTCGAGTCCGACCGTGCCCTGGCCGGCGATCACCCGGTCGTCGTCGAAGGGCGGGATGATCGCCAGGCCCCGTTCGGCGGCGATACGTTCCGCGACGGCCTGCCGCTCATCGCTGGCTGTGCCCACGACGACGATCTCGGCGCCGTCGGCGGCCACCCGCGCCCGCTTTATCTCGGGCGCGTCCGAGGGCATGACGACGACCGCAGGCGCGCCGAGGAGGCGCGCTGCGCGCGCCACGCCCTGGGCGTGGTTGCCCGACGAGTAGGTGATGACGCCGCGGGCGCGCTCCTCGGGCGTGAGGGATGCGACTGCGACGTAGGCGCCGCGGATCTTGAACGCGCCGATCGGCTGGAGGCTCTCCGCCTTGAGGAAGCGGCGGTGCTCCGGCGGGCCGAACGGAACGAGCGGCGTACGGATCGCGACGCCGGCGAGCGTCGCGGCCGCCGCGCGGACCCGTTCGAGCCCGACCAGCGGCGCCTCCCCGGCCGTGGCCGGCCCGTCGGTTTCGAGGGCCCTCATCCGCCGCGTCCCACGACCCGCTGGCAGTCGATGCAATGGGCGGCCCACGGGAGTGCCTCGAGCCGCTCGGGGGCGATGGCGCGCCCGCACCGGACGCAGGCCCCGAACGTCCCTTCGTCGAGCCGTCGCAGCGCGGCCTCGACCCGGTCGAGGTGCTCCTGGTTGCGGTCCCGCAGGGCAAGGTCGCGCTGCTGCTCGAAGACCTGGCTCGCCGCGGCGGCCTGCGACCCGTAGGTCATCGCGTCGGGCACGACGATCCCGGTCGTCACCTCTGCCCGGAGGCGGTCGCGTTCGGCGACGAGGGTGGCCCGCGGGTCGGGCGCGTCGGGAGCGTCAGGCTGTGTCATCGCGAGATCGTACGCCGGAAGAGGCGGAGGGCCTTGTCGGCGGTCCCGCGGCGGCGCGGCTATCCTCCCCCGAGCATGGAAGGAGCAAATGACATGGCAATCGCGATCGATCCCGTCTGCGGGATGGAGGTCGAAACGGACACGACCGACCTCAAGCTCGAGCACGAGGGCAAGACCTACTGGTTCTGCGGCAAGGGCTGCCTTCTCGAGTTCCGCGACGACCCGGCGAGGTACCTCGACCCGAACTACAAGCCGTCGATGTGAGCTCCGCGCCGCCTGCTGGTGTCTCGCAGTGAACGCATCGTTTAGTCGCAGGTAGCGAGGCTCGATCGTTGATGGCAAGACGGGCGCACGCACGCGACCGTTGATGGCCTCGCTCAAGGGTTATCCGGCGTTCAGATGCCTTAGAGATTGACCATTGCGCTGGCCGAGTACCACCACGTCGTGACCTGCGATCAGTGCGCAAGTAACGAAATCGATGCCGCTGGGCGAGACTGGTGCTGCGAGTAATAATCCGCTGAACCGCTTGCCGCGCTCAGTGTGGCTCGGGATTGACTACCCGCGAGATGTTACGGAGGGATGGGGGTGGACGACAAGCTCAAGGAAGCGTTCAAGCGTGCGGCGGAAATCGCGAGCGTCGCGCCCGAGAGCATGCACGAAGCCGCGTTCAATCGCGCACTTGATGCCGTGTCGGGAGTTACACAACCGCCGTCGTCATCACCCACTCCAAAGCCTCGACCGGACAGGGGCGCTTCGGGGCCAGCATCACCTGCTTCCCCGACAGCCGATGCGGTGGCTGCCCTGTCGGCGATGGAGCGCTCGAAGGCGCCGGAGGTCGACAGCGCGGAAGGCGCCCAGAGGAAGGCGCTCGCTCTGTTGCTGGTTGCGCGACGTGAACTCAACATTGACGGCCTCACATCGAACGAGATGGCGATCGTGCTCACCGAGAAATTTCGGTGGCGGGTCACGCGACAGGCGATCAACCAGGCGATGGACGCGGCAGGCAACCGTGTCGATCGCGTGCGGGTAGGCCAAGGCAGCCGCTACCGGATCATGGACGCCGGTAAGCGTTTTCTAGCGCAGCCCGCCGAGGCGCAGCAGGGTGACGCGGCGCGCGGCGCCGGGTCGTTGCGCCGACGAAGGAAGACGAAAGGATCGACCAAGGCTGCATCGACCGCGGCGAGCACGACCGCGGCGCCCTCGAAGAAGTCAGCCGCCCGAGTCCACAGTCAAGGTCCGAAGGCTGCCGTCGAGGCGCTCATCAAGGCGGGCTGGTTCGCCACACCGCGCGGCCTTGCCGATATCCGGAAGGAACTTGAGCAGCGTCGCGCGCTTAGATTCACCTCGCAGGACCTTGCACCAGCGATGACGCGATTGCTCCGGGAGGGGAGCCTCCAGCGCGAGAAGACAGCGTCGGGGCAGTATGAGTACCACGCCTAGCACCCTCGACGACGCGCTGAGTGCGATCCCAGCGCCTTTCCAAGCACGAATCCTCGCAGGGTACCGGGACCTCAAGTCCGCGTGGACTGAGCGCCAATTCGACACGTGCGGAATTCGCGCTGGGAAGCTCTGCGAAACGTTGCTGCGCTACCTGCAACATGAATTGACAGGGACGAGCACTCCTTTCGGCACGAAGATCCAGAACCTAACGGACGAGTGCTTGAAACTCGAGAAGTTGCCTGCCGGAAGCGGACACGAGAGTTTGCGCGTCGTGATGCCACGAGCGCTGAACTTCGCGTACACGCTTCGGAATAAGCGGGACGCCGGGCACATTGGCGGGGACGTTGACGCGAACGAGATCGACGCCGCGACTGCGGTGCGATTGATGGACTGGTGCTTGTCCGAGCTCATCCGTCTGACGCTCTCCGTCCCGCTTGAGGACGCGCAGGCACTCCTCGACGCCATAGCCGAGCGCGAGATTGCGCTCGTGTGGGCGGTGCCCGGCGGAAAGAGGCGCGTCCTCGATCCAACTCTAGCCAAGGCGGATCAGACGTTACTGGTCCTATACCACGACATCGATACGGCGATCCCAGTCGAGGACCTGGCCGACTGGATCGGGTACAAGGGCCACAACTTCAAGTCGCGGGTCGTGGTGCCACTGCACGACAAGCGCCTGATCGAATTTGATGAGGACACAAGAACGGTGATCCTGTCGCCCAAGGGCAAAGCTGCAGCCGAGGCGATCATTCGGTCAAGGAAGAAGGTCCCCTAGCCGTTCTGGGGGGCCACGTCGCCCAGACCGGACTGGTCGGGCGAGCCCGAGATCGACCGTCCGTGGCGCGGAGCGCGACCCGAAGCGAGCCTAGGTCTTGCGGCTTATTTGCGGCGTATCGCCCGCAATGCACAGTTTCGCGACCGCCGGATTGAACCTGAATCCGGGCCAAAAGTCAGGAGCGCACCTGCCGGTGCGTACACTCCGGCAGGTGAAGAGATCGACGGCCAACATCGTCGCGGCCCTCGTGCTGGTCGCGGTGTTCATCGCTGGCCTAGTCGTGATCGTTCTTGTCTCGCTCAGGTTCCTCCCGGTCTAGAGGGTTCAGACCCTCGCTGAAGATCTCGTCGTCCCGATCGGCCGGGCGAACGACGGCTCGGGGTCACAGGCTCGACGAAGCCGCCGCAGATCTCAATGTCCTCGATCCCCGGTTCTGCGATGCGTGACTGTATGGGCGCCGGGCGCGAAGACGATCGCCTAACTGCGCATGTCCGAGGGAGCGACCGGGCCTCACGCGTTGCCGACGATCGATCCGACGGATCGTGGGGCCGAGTGACAGCCCGCCGCTTAGCGACCGTCATCTGAGGACGCTCTGGCTGACTTTAACGTCACGTAGGCTCTGGCGACGCGACCATCGAGGCAAGCAGCCAGACAATCAATGACCCAAAGGCGATTGCGGCGACAACCCCTGGCCAGAACGCGGAATCCAAGTGGTTTCCAGTCGTTAGCCAGAGCGTAACGCCGAGGCACACAACAGCCTCAGACGCAAGCGCAACCGCGGCTACGGTGGGTCGAGCTCTAACAGCCATGATGCCCGCGACGAGGAGTCCAACGCCGAGGAGAAGCGACAGGGTCGCCTCGATCCCCGTTGCGAACCACATCAGTTCCCCCGATACGTAGCCCTTCTGAACTCCCGCGTCAACAAACCTCCGAATCGAGTGGAGGATCAGGGCGATGCCGAGAGCGATTAGGGTCAAACCACCAATGGCCAGGGCAAGTCGTTTGGCAGGACGAGCAGCAAACAATCCATCGACCTCGTCATGACGTTCGGCGAACATGTCGGCTTCGAAGAGATCGAACCCGATGGCCACGGTTGATGTCAACCGATCACGGACGGTTCTCGCACGAACTCACCTGATAACCTCGCGCAACCTCTCTGGTTTAGTCGCAGCTAAGCGCCTCGGGGGAGAATGTCGCCGGCGGCTTGGAAGACCGGGCACTCCCTGATGGGGTCAACCGCCGAATGGCGGGCATCCGGGAGCCCGGCCGGAGGAACTCTCGATGGCGAAGTACGCACGTCTGATTCGCACCGCCCTGACGGTCGCCGCCACTGCGGCGCTGGCACTCGGTATTGACGCGGGCAAGCGCTGGCTGCCGTAGCCCGTGATCAGGTCCGGCCGATCGCCGCGGGGTCCCTCGTCAGGCGCGCGGACAAGTAGACCGGCACGATCGATAGGAGCAGGACGAATACGGCTGCGACGTTGACGAGCGGCAACTGGTTCGGGCGGGCGTAGTTGGCGAAGATCCAGATCGGGAGCGTCTGCGTCCCGGCGCCGGCCGTGAAGGTCGTCACGATGATCTCGTCGAACGACAGGGCGAAGGCAAGGAGCCCGCCGGCGACCAGCGACGTACCGATCGTCGGCAGCGTGACTCGCCGGAATGTCTGGAAGGTGTCGGCGCCCAGGTCCATCGACGCCTCCTCGGTCGAGCGTGCCGTTCGCCGGAGTCGGGCGATGACGTTGTTGTAGATCACCACGATGCAGAACGTCGCGTGACCGACGATGACCGTCAGCAGGCCGAACTCGAGCCCGATCGCCCGGAACGCGGTGTTGAGCGCGATCCCCGTGACGATGCCCGGCAGGGCGATCGGCAGGATCACGACGAATGAGACTGCGTCGCGCCCGAAGAACGAGAAGCGGTGCACGGCGAAGGCGAGAAGCGATCCCAGCACGAGCGCAACGGCCGTCGCCCCGATGGCGGCCTGGAGCGATGCCGTAAGCGCGGACCGGATGCCTTCGTCGTCGAGCGCGCGCACGAACCAGTCGAGTGTCAGACCCTCGATCGGCCACCGGGCGAGAGGCGCGGCGTTGAAGGCATACAGCAGCACGACGCCGATTGGGACGTAGATGAAGGCGAGCGTCGCCACCGTGGCGACCAGGAGTCCGACCCGCGCGGCTCGTGACGACTGCATCAGTAGATGCCCCCGCTCATAGCGCGTCGAAGGCGCCAAGTCGCCGGGCGATGAAGAGGTAAACGATCATGATCGTCACCGGGACGAGCGCGTACGCGGCGGCCAGCGGCTGATTGCCGGCAACCCCGACATTCGAGTAGACGACGTTGCCGATGAAGTTGGTCGACGAAACCAGCGACGGCGCGATGAAGTCGCCGAGCGTCAGCGAGAAGGTGAAGATGGAGCCGGCCACGACCGCCGGCAGGGCGAGCGGCAGGATCACCCGTCGGAAGGTCGTTCCGGCTCGGCCGCCGAGATCGCTCGATGCCTCGAGCAGCGAGGTCGGGATGCGCTCCAGGCCGGCGTAGATCGGAATGATCATGAAGGGCAGCCAGAGGTACGAGAAGACAAGCCAGACGGCGACGTCACCGTATCCCGGCCCGTTCAACCCGAGCGGCTCGAGCGCCCAATTCAGGATGCCGCGCTCGGACAGGATCAGCCGCCAGGCGTAGACCTTGACGACGTAGCCCGACCACAGCGGCAGGAGGATCGAGACGACGAGCAGGTTTCGGATGCGCGGCGACGCAACGCGCGCCATGTAGTAGGCAATCGGGAACGCGAGGACGATATCGGTGAGCGTGACGAGCGCCGCGAAGAGCACCGTCCGGATCGCGATCGTCCGGTAGATCTCCGTGCCGAAGATCGTCGCGAAGTTGTCCAGCGTGGGCTCCGTGACGATGTTGCCGGTGAACGGGTCGAGGCGCCAAAGCGCCGACACGAGCAACAGCGCAAGCGCGCCGAGGTAGGCGACGACGAGCCAGCCCAAGGGCGCCGCAAGCAGGAGCCCGAGCTGCGCCCGCGGATGGCGGTACAGGCCCGCCGCGATTCGGCGCGGAAGGCTCGGGTCAGGCGGGATGGGACGTTCAGGAGTCACGTCGCTGAGAGGGGAGCTCCGGCGCTCGCAAGGCGAGCGCCGGAGCAGTGTGAACGACGGGGGTCAGCCCTTGATCTCGGTCCAGGCTTTGGTCCATTCGGCGAAGTCGGTGCATATCGGCCCGCGGCCGTCGATGCACTCCTTCGTCGGCGTGTTCCAGTACCAGACCTTATCGAAGTAGGCCTCGTCGGTCGCGTGGAAGGTCTCGCAGTGACCGGGCGACAGCTTCTCGGCCTCGTCGCAGCCGGCCTGGCTTACGGGGGCCTCGCCGAACCAGACCGTCGCCATTGCGTTGGCCGGCGGCGAGATGATGTAGTCCATCCACTTGTACATGCAGTTCGGGTTCTTGGCCTTGGTTGAGATCATCCAGGTGTCGGACCAGCCGGTCGTCCCTTCCTTCGGCACGATGGCCTTGACCGGCACATCGGCGGCGGTGAGGGTGTTCGCCTGGTACTGCCAGGTCGTGCCGACGACCATGTCGCCGCTGGTGAACGCATCGATCTGGTCCTGGGCCGTTCCCCAGTAGCGAGTGATGTTCTTGCGCTGCTCCTTGAGCAGATCGACGGCCGCCTTGAACTGCGTTGCGTCGAGTGAGTAAGGATTGGTGATCTTGAGGTCGGGCTTGGTCGCCATCAGGTACACCGCGGCGTCGGCGATGTAGATCTCGTAGTCGTACGCGGTCACCTTGCCCTTGAAGGCCGAGCCGCCGTCGAAGACGACGCTCCAGCTGTCGGTCGTCTCGGGAACCTCGTCGGTGTTGAACATCAGCAGGTTCGCGCCGCGTCCGTGAGGAACGCCATACGCTACGCCGCCCACCGAGTTGTGGGGCTGCATCTTCAGGCCTTCGAACACGTTCTTGTAGTTCGGAATGAGGTCCGTGTTGATGGCGGAGACGTCGCCTCCGGCGATGAGCCGCAGCGTCGCGTCGCCCGATGCCGATACGCCGTCGTACTCGCCGGTCTTCATCAACTGGACCATTTCGGACGAGCTGGCACCGACCTTCACGTTGACCTTGCAGCCGGTCGCGTCCTCGAACGGCTTCACCCAGTCATAGCCGCCCTCCGAGACAGCCTCGCCGCCGCTGCCGCCCATGACGTACTGCGTCCAGGCGACGAGATTCAGGGCGCCCTCCGTCGTCCCGACCGCGGCCGGGACGCTCGGCTTAACCGAAGCGGCTGGCCCGCTCGTACAGGCGCCCACCACGATGGCGATCACGCCGATCGCCCCTGCGATTCTTCGCTTGCTCATGCTCCTCCTCCAACCGCCCGGATTGACCGCGCGGCGCTATCGGTTCCCGTCGCTCCCGACGGGGAAATTGTGCTGTCGCTTCCAGATCAGGCGGACAGCCTTGCCCTCCAGGGCGAGAGCCTCCATCGAGGAGGTCGCCAGGTTCTGTTGGGTGACGACGAGCTCGGCTCCCGCGTCGAGGGCGACAAGGAACCGGGTATCCGGCCCGAGGTAGACGACCTTCCGGATCCGCCCAAGGGCCGAGATCTCGTCGAGGCCGACGGCCGAGGCCGGCTCCGATAGCCGGATCTTCTCCGGCCGGACGGTGAACGTGCCCGATTCGCCAACGATCTGGCCGGCGACGTCGCCGGTCAGCAGGTTCGACGTCCCGACGAATCCGGCGACGAACCGGGTCGCGGGGCGCTCGTAGACCTCGGCGGGCGCACCGACCTGCTCGATCATGCCGTTGTTGAACACCGCCAGGCGATCGCTCATTGCGAGCGCCTCCTCCTGGTCGTGGGTCACGTAGATGAACGTGATCCCGACCTCCTGCTGGATTGCCTTGAGCTCGATCTGCATTTCCTCGCGGAGCTTCAGGTCGAGGGCCCCGAGCGGCTCGTCGAGGAGCAGGACGCGGGGCCGATTGACCAGGGCCCGCGCGAGTGCCACTCGCTGCCGCTGGCCGCCCGACAGCTGGCCCGGCTTACGTTGGTCGAATCCCTCAAGCCGAACCATGCGGAGTGCATCTGCGACGCGGCGCGTCCGCTCCACGCCCGGGACCTTCTTGACGACGAGCCCATAGGCGACGTTCTGTGCGACGGTCATGTGCGGGAAGAGGGCGTAGTCCTGGAAGACCGTGTTGACGTCACGCTCGAATGGAGCCTGGCGACTCACATCCTCGCCGTGGAGCAGGATCCGGCCGGCGGTCGGCAGCTCGAAGCCGGCGATCATCCGGAGGGTCGTCGTCTTGCCGGAACCGGACGGTCCCAACATCGAGAAGAACTCGCCGTCGCGGACGTCCAGGTCGACGCCGCCGACCGCCACGACATCGCCGAACTGCTTCCTCACCCCTTCGAGCCGTACGGCGGGAACCGAATTGGCAGCAGCGGCGCCGGGGGCCAGGCCCGTTACGGTGCCGCGCGACGCGGTGGCCGAGCTCCGTGATGGATCGACGGCTTGAGTGTGGAGCGCCAAGCGGAACCTCGGAGTCGAATCGGGGCAGGAGGGCCGGATCGCGGTGACGGTCACGTGGCCGCGCCGAGCACGCGGCGCGCACGCCTCAGCATTCGAGGTGGCCGCAGATTGCGGCCCGCCACGTACGTGTGTCAAGCGACCCGCGGGCATGTCGCACGGGGCGGAGATGACGGGAGACTGAACTCTCGTGGTTCGCCGGGCGGTCCAAGCTTCGGCTGCGGGGCCGCCATGGCAGGGGGTGGTGCGTGGGGCGGGCCAAACGTCGTTTTTGAAGCCCCATGTCGGGCTCCGATCGGGTCTTCGATCGACGCTTGGCTCGTCGGGCGGTCCATCCGTCGGCTGGCGGGATGCTCCCCGTCGTCGGCGGAGCACTCCGTTGGACGTTTGGCACGTGTCACGAACCGGTGCCGGAGCCGACGATCGGCAGGGCGCCATAGACTCCGGGCGTGACCTTCGCGCCAGCCGTTCGCCCCGTCTTCGCGACGCTCGGTGCCGTTTTCCTGATGGCCGCCTGCGAGGCGGGTCCGCCGCCGGCGACACCGCCGATCTCGCCCGGTAATTCATCGGCTCCGCGGGAGGTGAACATCATCGCCAAGGACTGGGAGTTCCTGCCGGATCCGGTCGACCTGGTTTCGGGCGAGACCGTCCTGTTCCATCTCGTCAACGGCGGCCTCGAGATCCACGAGGTGGTGATCGGGGACACGGCTGTCCAGGACGCGTGGGAGGCAGCCGAGGCCGCGACCGTCGGTCACCCGCCCGGCCCGACGCCGATTGTCAGCGTTCCGCCCGGTCTGGAAGGCCTGCGCGTCGTGATCGCCTCCGGCCAGCGCGTCGACGTCGTGTGGACGGTGCCCCGGCCTGCGGGCACGGGCGCCGCCAAGGCGACCCTGTTAGTCGGCTGCCACATCCCCGGCCACTGGGCGAAAGGGATGGTGGTTCCGGTCCGATTCGTGCAGCCGTCACCGGCCCCGTGAGCGTGCCGGTGGTACGCTTCGCATCCGCGCCGGGGTCGGGTCCGGCCTGGTCGAGGAGAAGAGACGAATGACCTATGTGATCGCCGAGCCGTGCATCGATGTGCTCGATATCTCGTGCGTATCGGTCTGCCCGGTTGATTGCATCCACTACGAGGAGGGCGTCGACCGCAAGCTCTTCATCGACCCGAACGAGTGCATCGACTGCGGCGCCTGCGAACCCGAATGCCCGGTGAACGCGATCTTTCCGGAAGAGTCCGTGCCGGCCGAGTGGGCCCAGTACACGGCGATCGACGCCACGTGGTACACCGACAAGGCTGCTGCCAGGGCGGCCGTCGACGCGGAAAAGCCACCGGGCTGATGGCCTCGGCCACCCGCGTTGAGGTGGCAGTTTCTGGGCGGCTTCACCGATGAGAATCGTCTCGCTCCTCCCCTCCGCGACCGAGATCGTGTGCGCCCTCGGGCTCTCGGACGAGCTCGTCGGGATCACCCATGAGTGCGACTGGCCGCCGGAGATTGCCGGGACGCCCGTGATGACCAGCAGCGTCCACGATCTGACGGCCCGGAGCGGCTCGGATATCCATCGGCTCGTCAGCGATGCGGTCCATGGCGGATCGTCGCTGTATGCGCTCGATGAGGAGGCGCTCGAGGCGGCCCGGCCCGACCTGATCCTGACCCAGGAGCTCTGCCAGGTCTGTGCCGTGAGCTACCGGGAGGTCAACGAGGTCGCTCGCGCGATCGATGCCGACATCACCGTCGTTTCACTGGAGCCGACCTCGCTCGAGGGCATCTTCAACACGATCTCGACGGTCGGCGCCATGACCGACGCGGAGGACGAGGCTGTCGAGCTGGTCGAGAGCCTCCGGACGCGCCTCGGGATCGTCGAGACCCGGGTCCACGAACGGCGCAAGGACGGCCGCGAAGGCCCACGGGTCGTCGGACTCGAGTGGCTCGATCCGCCATTCGCCATCGGCCATTGGGTCCCCGAGCAGATCCGGCGAGCAGGCGGCTGGGACCTGCTCGGCCTGGACGGCGAGGCATCCCGCCAGACCGACTGGCTCTCGGTCGTCGACGTCGATCCCGAGATGATCCTGCTGATGCCGTGCGGCTTCCACCTGGCCGAGACCGTCGCCGAATGGGAGCGAACGCCGCGTCCGATCGACTGGAAGGAGATCGAGGCAGTCCGCAGCGGCAACGTCTTCGCGCTCGACGGCTCCGCCTACTTCTCGCGTCCGGGCCCGAGGGTCCTCGACGGGATCGAGACGCTGGCCGAGATCTTCGACCCCGATGCCTTCGTCGAGACATCCCCGCCGGGCAGCTGGACCCCGCTGGAATGAGCCAGGTGCCGGGAT
>Ga0184623_10001099_pt1 | contig 11732 bp, 11 predicted proteins | sample PLM1_100_b1_FD_133138 | JGI IMG/M metagenome (GOLD analysis project Ga0184623, IMG submission 133138) | Groundwater sediment microbial communities from an aquifer in East River, Colorado, USA - PLM1_100_b1 | ecosystem: Environmental > Terrestrial > Soil > Riparian zone | place: USA: East River...
AGAAGTCGAGATCGAGCCCGAACAGATCCAGCGAGGTGGCGGCGCTGGCGAAGAACGCCACGCTGATCGCGAGCGTGGTGCCCGGGTTCGGCGTGGCTCGGCCCATGCTGCCCGTGCTGCCGGTGCTGGCTTTGTCCGGCGTGGCTCTGCATAGTTCGACATTACCCCCGGGGGGTATCCAACCACAAGGTGACGAGGTTCCTGCTGGGCGCTGGTCCTGCTGCCGAGAGCAGCTCCGCCACCTCGGGCTCGCGGTCCGCCGGGAGGCACAGCCGGATCCGCGTCAGCCGCGCCCGCAGGGCCGGATCGAGGCTGCGGGCCGGCGCGGCGAAGCGCTCCATCCGGACCGGCAGACCGGCCTCGGCCAGGACGTCGCGCGCCAGCTCTGCGGATGGTCCCTTGGGGCGCGCCTGGCCGTGGAAGTGCTGCCACAGCGGGCCCTGAAAGGTGAGTGGATGCGTGTGGGTGAGCTCCAGCACCACCCGGTGCCGCGCGTGCCACGACAGGGCGTGGGCGAACGCCGGCAGGTCAGCCACGTTGTAGGCGACGTTGTGGGCAACGACGACGTCGACGAGCGGCGCCCGGCCTTCGATATCCGGCCAGCGCCCCTCGATCGCCTCGTGCGCCACCCCCCGGTCCTGCGCCGCCCGGCTGAACGCGTCGAGCATCCGGGCCGACTGATCGACGCCCACCAGAAGCGCTGCAGGCGGTGCCAGCGCCAGCCCGGCCGCGCCGGCCCCGCAGCCGACGTCGAGCGCTGAGCCGCCGGCCGGCAGCGCGTCGAGCGCCCGCTGCCGCGAGGGTGTGTCGGACGGCTTGCGGTCGTCAGCGGGGAACGCCTCCGGCGGCATCTCCCAGGGAGACTGGGGAGCGCGGGCGAGGATCTCCGGGTCGATCGCCCATGCGGCCAGTTCGTCCCGCCACTGCTGCGCCGCGTTCGTCATGGGCAGCAGCGTAGATTCGCGGTGTGCCCGCGACCCCGACCCTGCCGGCCTATGACGCGATCGTGCTCGCGGGCGGCGCTGGCCGGCGCATGGGCAGCCGTGACAAGGCGGCGCTGGTCGTGGGCGGTCGCCCGCTCGGCGCCCGGGTGCGGGCGGCGATCGATGGCGCCACGCAGGTGGTGCTGGTCGGGCCGGACCGGTCCTGGCTCGCTGCCGATGTCGTCACCCGCGAGGATCCTCCGGGCGCTGGCCCGCTCGCTGCGGTGGCGGCCGGGCTCATCCATGTCGCGCGTCCGGTCGTGGTGGTGGTCGCGGTCGATCTGCCGTTCCTCGGCCGCGCGCATGTCGACGCGTTGCGTACGGCGCTCGCCGAAAACCCCGCGGCCGATGTCGCGCTTGCCGTCGATGACCTGGGCCACGACCAGCATCTCGTCGCAGCCTGGCGCGCCGATTCGCTGCGCGCACGGGTGGCCGCGCTGGGCCGGCTGGCGAACCGACCGTTGCGCGGGCTCCTCGACGGGGCGGCCGTCCGCCGGTTGACGATGCCTTCTGCGCCGGGGACCCCGCCGCCGTGGTTCGACTGCGACACCGAACAGGATCTGAACGAGGCGGAGGCCTGGACATGAGCGAGCGCGGCGAGCGAATCAGGAAGCAGAGGGCTTGGGCGAATGCCTTCGCCGAGCGTAGCGAGGCCGACGCATGAGCGAGCGCGGCGAGCGAATCACGCTCGACGACTGGACAGCGGCGGTTTGCGCCGAGTTGGGCATCGCCGACATCGTCGATGCTCGCGCGATGGTGCCGGCCGTGCTCGACCTTGCCCGCGACGTCGCTCACGGCGTGGCGCGCCCGGCCGCTCCGCTCACGGCCTACCTCGTGGGTCTGGCGGTCGCGCGGTCGGCAGCGCCCTCGGCGGCGCTGCCCGATGTCGTACGTCGGGTCACGGCTCTGGTGGAGAGCCGGGGCGAGCCGGCGTTGTGACCGGCCTGCCTTGGCCTGCCGCGCGCGTATGCGGGCACGCAGCCGCGGCGCCGCTGGCCGCGGCCGAGTTGCCGCTCGCGGCCTGCCTCGGCGCGACGCTGGCGGCCCCTGTCGTGGCGCGCGCCGCGCTGCCGGCGTTCGACCTGGCGGCGATGGACGGCTACGCGGTGCGCGGCCCTGGGCCTTGGCGCGTGACGGGGCGGCGGCTGGCCGGCGTGGTGCATGCGGGGGAGGGTCGCGCGCTCGCCCGGGACGAAGCGGTCGAGATCGCGACCGGCGCCCCACTGCCCGCCGGTGCTGAGGCAGTGCTGCCCTACGAGGAGGCGATCCGCGAAGGCGACCGGCTCCGGGGTCCCGCGGCGCCCGACCGGAACGTCCGCCGCACGGGCGAGGACTGGCCTGCTGGCGCCGAGCTGATCGGCGTCGGCGCGCCGGTGACGCCCGCTGTGCTCGGCGTCGCATCGAGCGCGGGGCACGACGTGCTCACGGTCCGCCCGCGGCCCCGCGTCGCTGCCCTGATCACCGGCGACGAGGTCATCTCCCACGGCCTGCCCGGCGCCGGCCGGGTGCGCGACGCCGTCGGCCCGATGCTGCCCGGCGCCCTGCACGCGTTCAGCGCGGACCTGACCGCCCGCGACTACCTGCCTGACCGGCCGGACGAGCTGGGCCTGGCGCTTGCCGCCGGCCGGGCTGACGTGGTCGTCACCGTGGGCACCGCCTCGGTGGGGCCGGCAGACCACCTGCGCGGAGTGCTGCGTGAGCTGGGCGCCGAACTCGTGGTCAGCGGGGTGGCGGTCCGGCCCGGCCATCCGCAGGTCCTTGCCCGGCTGCCGGACCAGCGCCTGGTCATCGGCCTGCCGGGCAATCCGTTGGCCGCGATGGCCGCGATCTGCACGCTCGTGGGCCCGGTCGTCGCGGGTCTGTCCGGTCGTTCCCTGCCCGAACTGGCGCTGGTCCGGCTCACCGGCGCCGTCCGCGCCGATCCGGAGCTGACCCGGCTGGTCGTCGTCCGCAGCGGCGGCGGTGTAGCTGAGCCCACCGGGCGCGATCGGCCGGGGACGCTCTGGGGGGCGGCGCTCGGAGACGCGTTCGCGGCGGTGCCGCCAGCCTGGGACGGCGCCAGCCCGGTGTCCCTCGTGCCCCTGCCCTGAGCCCGAGCCTCGCCAAACATCGCCGCGATCTTGAGCTTTTTTCAAGATGGGAGCGCTCCCACGCGAAAAAGGCTCAAGATCGCGAAGGGGGGTCGACCGTGCGCCGACGAATGGTCACAGCCGCCAAGGTCTTGCCGATTACCCTGCGGAGGTGACCGCAGAGCACAACCCCCTGCCCGACCACCCGCCCGTCGGCGAGTTGCGCGGCATCGTCGCGCGTGGCGGCGCCCAGAAGTATCACGCCGCCAACGCCCGCAAGGGCAAGCTGTTCGCGCGCGAGCGGGTGCGGCTGCTGGTCGACGAGGGGTCGTTCGTCGAGGACGGCGTGTTCGCCAACGTCGTCGCCGGCGACCTGCCCGCAGACGGCGTGGTCACCGGCACGGCGACCATCGACGGGCGGCTGGTGTGCCTGATGGCCAACGACTCCACGGTCAAAGCGGGCTCCTGGGGAGCCAGGACGGTCGAGAAGATCATCCGAATCATCGAGACCGCCTACCGTACCCAGGTCCCGATGATCTACCTGGTCGACTCTGCCGGGGCCCGCATCACCGACCAGATCGACCTGTTTCCCGGCCGCCGTGGCGCCGGGCGCATCTTCTGGAACCAGGTCCGCGCGTCCGGCTCGATCCCCCAGGTCTGCGCGCTGTTCGGGCCATCGGCGGCCGGCGGCGCTTACATCCCGGCGTTCTGCGACGTGGTCGCCATGGTCGACGGCAACGCCTCGATGTACCTCGGTTCCGACCGCATGGTCGAGATGGTCACCGGAGAGAAGACGACGCTGGAGGAGATGGGCGGCGCCCGGGTGCATTGCGCCGAGTCGGGCGTCGGCCACTTCCTCGTCCAGACCGAGCCGGAGGCGCTCGACATCGTCCGCCGCTACCTGTCCTACCTGCCGTCGTCGTGGGCGGGGACCCCACCGGCGGCGGAGGCCCGCGACGCCGGGGCGGGCGACCTGCGGGCACTGGTGCCGGCCAGCGAGCGGCAGGCGTTCGACATGCGCCGCTACCTCAAGGGCATTCTCGACGCGGACTCGTTCTTCGAGATCCACCCGCTGTGGGCACGTGAGGTCGTCGTCGGCTTCGGGCGGTTGGCCGGCCAGGTCGTCGGGGTCGTCGGCAACAACTCGATTTTCAAAGGTGGCGTGCTGTTCGTCGACTCGGCGGACAAGGCGACCCGTTTCATCCAGCTTTGCGATGCCTTCAACGTGCCGCTCCTCTTCGTCGCCGACGTGCCCGGCTTCATGGTCGGGAGCGTCGTGGAAAAGCAGGGGATCATCCGGTCGGGCGCGAAGATGATCACGGCGGTCGCCGAGGCGACCGTGCCCAAGATCTGCGTCGTGGTGCGGAAGGCCTACGGCGCCGGGCTCTACGCGATGGCCGGCCCGGGCTTCGATCCCGACGCAACCATCGCCCTGCCGACCGCCAAGATCGCGGTGATGGGCGCCGAGGCCGCCGTCAACGCGGTCTACGCCAACAAGATCGCCGCGATCGACGACGACGCGGCCCGCGAGGCGTTCGTCAAGGCGAAGCGCGAGGATTACGACCGTGACATCGACATCGTCCGGCTGGCGAGTGAGCTGGTCGTCGACACCGTCGTCGAGCCGCCCGAGCTGCGCGACGAGCTGGTCCGGCGGTTCGCGGCGGCCCGCGGGAAGGACCGCGCCTTCTCCCGCCGCCGGCATGGAGTCACGCCCGTCTGAGCCCGGTACTCAGCCGCACCTGAGTACCTCTCCTGATGCGGCAGCGCGCCGATGTGCGGCAGCGTGTTTACATGCTCGACGAACGGCTGCTCACCGACCCGCTCACCTGCCCGTCCTGCGCCGCGCGGCTGCCCAGCAAACCCGACCGGTGCGCGACCTGTGGGCTCCCGCTCCAGGGACCATACGCGGCACAGCTCTGGCAGGCCTCCGCCGCGGCGGCCCGACTCCTGGCCGAGCGGCGGGCGCTGATCGCCGCCCTCCGCGCCACCCCGCTGAAACCGCCACCCGCGCCCGTCGCACCCGCCGACCCCACCTCCGCCCGGGCCGAATGGACCACCCGCCGGGTGCAGAACCTGCTGCTGACGTTGGGCGTCCTGCTCCTCAGCACGGCGGCCGTCATCTTCACCGCGGTGGCCTGGGGCGATCTCGGCGTGGGCGGCCGGGGCGCGGTGCTGGCGGGCATGACCGCCTTCGCGGCCGCCGCCGCCGTGGTCAGCCGGCGCCGCGCGCTGACGGCGACCGCGGAGGCGGTCGGCGCCCTGGCTGTCGGCCTGCTGCTCCTCGACGCGTACGCGCTCTGGCGCCTCGACGTCCTCGCCGTGCGCGACCCGCACTACTGGGCCGCAGCGCTCGGTGTCGTCGCCGCTCTGACCGCCCTCGCCGCCAGGTTCGTGCCGCTGGCCGGCTGGCGGTTGTCGGCAGCGGTCGCGGCCCAGCTCCCGGTGCCGGTCCTGGCCGTCACGTGGACCGCCAGCCAGGCGGCGCTCGCGCTGGTGGTCCAGGGCGCGGGGGTCGCCGCCATCGCGAGCCGGGCGGGCAGCGTCCGCCTCGTTCTCCTGACCGGCGGCCCGCTGACGTGGGGCGTCGGCTCGGCCCTCGCCGCTGGCACGGCGTACGCCGCCGCCGACGCCGGCGCCGTCCGTCCGGCCCTGGTGCTCGGCGTCGCCGCGCTCACCGCGGCGGCGGTCGCCCTCGTCCGGCCGGAGCGGAGAGCCGAACGGCAGGTCGCAGCGGCGGTGGCGACGGCAGCCGGCATCCTCGCTGTCCACGCAGGGACGTACGACCTGCTGCCCGGACGCTGGCCGGCCACGTCGGCGGCCGGGCTCGGCCTCGTCGCTGTCCTCGCCGCCGGCCGGCTGCCCGCGCGGTGGCGGCCCGGTCCCACCGTCGTCGCGGCCGGCGCGACCGTCCTCGGCCTGCTCGCAGTCGCCGACCGCGCGGCCCTGGCCGTCACCGGGCCGCTGAGCTGGCTGGGCGCGATCTGGACCACGGACGGCCACGGCAGCGCGGTCACGCTGCTTTTCCCCGACGCGGCTCTGCCGGGAGGCTGGCCCGCGGCCGCAGCCGCGCTGGTGCTCGGGGCCGCAGCCGCGGTCGTAGCGCATCGGTGGACCCGGCCGGTCGGGCTCGGGCTTGCCACGCTCGGTGTCGCGACGCTGCCCCTCGCCGCGGACGTTCCCTACGCGGTCGCGGTGCTCGGCGACGTCGTCCTGGGCGCCGTCGCCGTGGTCGCCGCGTCCTTGTGGAGGCGGCCGGCGCTGGCCGCCGCCGGCGTCGTGCTCGGCGGCCTCGGCCTGGCCTGGTCGGCGGCGGCGGAGGCCACCACGCTGGCCGCAGTTGGGCTGGCGGCGCTCGGCGCCGTCGCAACCGCCCTGCTCACGAAGCCGCCGGCACGCTCGATCGCGCTCGGGGCCGGGCTCGCGCTGGCGGCGGTCGAGGCCGCCGCGCTGGTGGCCGCCACCGGCGGCCGCCCGAGCCAGGCCGGTTTCGCCGCGCTGGCCACTGCGGCTGTGGGCATGGCCGCCGGCAGCCTGCTGCTCAACGGTCGCGACCGGCTGGCGGTTGAGGTCACCGGCGCGGGCGCCGCGGGGCTTGCCGTCCTGGCGATCACCGAGGCCGGCTGGCTGGCCGCCGGGCTGCTGCTCGCCGGCGCCGCCGTCGGCCTCATGGCGACCCGCCCGGACCGCCGGCCGCTCGGCTGGGTGTCCGGCGCGCTGCTCGTCCTAGGTAGCTGGGCCGAGTTCGCGCATCTCGGGGTGTCGGTGGCCGAGGTGTACACCACGATTCCCGCAACCGCGCTGCTGGCCCACGGCTGGCTGCGCCGCCGCAGGGACCCGACGCTGGCCTCGTGGCCCGCCTACGGCCCTGGGCTGGCTCTCGGGTTGCTGCCGAGCCTGGCGGTCGCGGTCGGCGACCCGGGACTGGCGCGACCGCTGCTGCTCGGCCTGACCGCCCTCGTCGTGACGGCGTACGGGGCGCACCGCCGCCTCCAGGCGCCGCTGGTCGTCGGCGGCCTCACCCTTGCCGCCGACGCGCTCGCCCAGGTCGCGCCCTACGCAGCCGCGCTGCCGCGCTGGGCGACCATCGGCGCGGCCGGCCTGACGCTGGTCTTGATGGGCGCGACGTACGAGCGCCGGCTGCGCGACCTGCACCAACTGCGTGGTCACCTGGGCCGGATGGGCTGAGGGTCCGTACGATCTGGCCATGGCCCGCGTGCTCCTCGCCGAGGACGACCTGTCGATTTCCGAGCCGCTAGCACGCGCCCTCCGGCGCGAGGGCTACGTCGTCGACGTCCGCCAGGACGGCGTTGAAGCCCTCGCGTTCGCCACCTCGGGGGGCATCGACCTGGTCGTCCTCGACCTCGGCCTCCCGGGCATGGACGGTCTGGAGGTCTGCCGCCGGCTCCGCTCACTGGGCCACGGCACGCCGGTGCTGGTCCTGACGGCGCGTGCCGACGAGGTCGACACGGTGGTGGGGCTCGACGCCGGCGCCGACGACTACGTCACCAAGCCGTTCCGCCTCGCCGAGTTGCTCGCCCGGGTCAGGGCGCTGCTGCGGCGCGGCGGCGGCGAGCCGCCCGCGCCGGTCGGGGGCCTGCTGGAGGCGCAGGACGCCCGCGTCGACGTTGGGTCCCGCCGAGCCTGGGTCGGCGACGAGGAACTGACGCTGACCGCGAAGGAGTTCGACCTGCTCCGCGTCCTCGTGCGAGAGGCCGGCCGGGTCGTCACGCGGGAGCAGCTCATGCGCGAGGTCTGGGAGACCGAGTGGTGGGGCTCCACCAAGACCCTCGACATGCACGTGTCGTGGCTGCGCCGCAAGCTCGGTGACGACGCGACCAAGCCCCGCTACATCGCCACCGTCCGCGGGGTCGGCTTCCGGTTCGAGCGAGGTTGACGCGTGCGCCGTCGGATCGTGTTGTCGGCGCTCGCGGTCGCGATCGTGGTGGCGACGGTGTTCGGCATCCCGTTGGCCATCATCGGCTCGCGCTACCTGGAGTCGGTGGCCCAGGAGCGGGTGCAGACCGAGGCCGACCGGGTGGCCCGGGCGGTCGACCTGCGGCTCGACACCGACCAGCCGATCCAGGCCGAGTCGCTGTCGTCGGTGGTGAGCGGCGACCGCCACGTCATGGTGTTCATGGGCGATGGCGCCCGGCTGTCGGTGGGCCCGCCGATCGGCGCCGGAGAGTCGCTGCTCGCGGAGTCGCTCGGCGGCGCGGGTGGGACTGTCGTCAGCGTGTACGAGTCGCGGACGCGCGTTGACGGCGACATCCAGCGGCTGCGGTTGATCGTGCTCGGCGCCGGCCTGCTGGCGGTCGCGATCGCGTCCGGCTTTGCGTGGATACAGTCCAAGCGGCTGTCCGAGCCGCTCGTCGACCTCGCCTACACCGCCGCGCGCCTCGGCTCCGGTGACCCGACTCCGCATGTGCGGCGCTACGGCGTTGCCGAGCTCGACCGCGTGGCTGAGACGCTCGACGCGAGCGCCGAACGGGTGGCCGCGATGCTGGCAGCCGAACGCCAGTTCGCCACGAACGCCTCACACCAGCTGCGCACCCCGCTCACGGCCCTGACCATGCGGCTCGAGGAGATCCTGGCGACCGACGACCCCGCTGCGGTCCGGGAGGAGGCGTCCGTGGCCCTCGCGCAGATCGAGCGCCTCACCGAGGTCATCGACCATCTGCTCGCCTACGCCCGCAGGAGCCGGGCGGCCTCGGCAGTGGACGTCAGCGTCGACTCCGTCGTCGGCCAGCAGGCCGAGGAGTGGCGGCGGGCGTACGCCAAGTCGGGCCGGCGGATCCTGGTCGAAGGGGCGCGCGGGCTGCGGGCGAAGACCACGCCAGGCGGGTTGGCGCTGGTGCTCGCGACGCTGCTGGAGAATGCGCTCATGCACGGCGGCGGCACCGTGACGCTCCGGGTGCGGAGCACCGCGACATCCGTTGTGATCGAGGTAACCGACGAGGGCCCCGGGGTCCCGGCCGCCCTGGGTCAGCGGGTGTTCGAGCGGTCGGTCAGCGGCCGGCACAGCACGGGTCTCGGCTTGGCCGTGGCCCGTGACCTGGCCGAGGCCGACGGCGGCCGACTGGAGCTGGTCAAGGAGCGCCCGCCGGTCTTCGCGCTGTTCCTGCCCGCCGCGGAGCACCGGACCGAACTCGAGCCGCCGGCCAAGAGCCGACTGAAGGCCCCCACCCCGTCGCGATCTTGAGCTTTTTTCGCGATGGGAGCGCTCCCACGCGCAAAAAGCTCAAGATCGCGACGGGGTGGGGGAGGGGTCGGGGAGGGGTCGGGGAGGGGTGGCGGAGGGGGCTGGGGCGTCAGGCGACGCGGGCCGGTTCCTTGAGCGGCGGCAACTCCGGCACCTCGGCCTCCGGGAAGACCCACCTGCGGTAGGACCAGAACCGGAACGTCGTGCCCAGGGCGAGCCCGACGACATTGGCCGCGATGTTGTCGGCCAGCGGGCCGTGCAGCCCCAGGAGGTAGCGGGAGAACCCGAGACAAGACAGGGCAATTATCAAGCCCATGCCGTTGAGCAGGAAGAACAGGGCGTACTCCCGGCCGAGGTTGGAGCGCCCCCGGTGCCGGAAGGTCCAGTGCCGGTTGCCGAAGTAGGCCACGGTGACCGCGGCCGTCACCGAGATCGTCTTGGCCGTGAGGGGCTTGTCGTAGAGGGGGCCCGTGCCGCCTGAGTACATCAGGAGGTTGAACGCGCCGACATCGACGACGAAGGCCATACTGCCCACCACGCCGAACTTCATCAGCTCCCGGAGGAGGTGGTCGAGCTGGTAGTAGAGGGCGAGGACGCCCCTCACCAGCCTCACGAGACGCGGATAGAGGTCGAGTAGGTCACCGGAAGAGGGTAACGGGCGCGGAGGCGTGCTGCGCGCCGGGTACATGCGACGACATTAGGCTGCGGACGTGGCGTATCCGGCAGTGGGCATGATCGGCGGGGGACAGCTCGCCCGCATGGCCCACCAGGCTGCAATCCCTTTGGGCATCGGGTTTCGCGTCCTCGCGGCCGACCCTGCTGACAGCGCTGCCCTGGTCGGCCCGCAGGTCGACATCGGCGCTCCGGACGACCTGGACGCGCTGCGGCGGTTCGCGAAGAGCTGCGATGTTGTGACCTTCGATCATGAGCACGTCCCGCCCGACCACCTGCGCGCCTTGGAAGACGACGGCGTGATCCTGCGTCCCGGTCCGGCTGCGCTCGGTCACGCTCAGGACAAGGGCTTGATGCGCCGTCGGCTCACCGCGGCGGGCCTGCCTTGCCCGCGCTGGCGCCTGGTCAACGGGGCTGCGGAGATGGCCGACTTCGCCGCGGAGGTCGGCTGGCCGGTGATGCTGAAGGTGGTGCGCGGGGGCTACGACGGGCGGGGTGTGTGGCGGGTCGACTCGGCCGACGACGCCGCGCGGGTCGCCGCCGATCGCCCCGGCGTGCTGCTGGCCGAAGAGCACGTCGCGTTCACTCGGGAGCTCGCCGTGCTGGTCGCCCGCAGCCCGCACGGCCAGACGGCGGCCTATCCGGTCGTCGAGACCGTGCAGCGCGACGGGATCTGCGTCGAGACCGTCACTCCGGCGCCAGAGCTGACCCCCGCGCGGGCGGCCGACGCCCAGAGCATCGCGCTGCACATCGCCGGCGAGCTCGACGTCGTCGGCGTCCTCGCGGTTGAGATGTTCCAGACGCCGGACGGCGTGCTGGTCAACGAGTTGGCGATGCGTCCCCACAACACCGGCCACTGGACCATCGACGGCGCCAGTACCAGTCAGTTCGAGCAGCACCTGCGAGCCGTCCTCGACCTGCCGCTGGGCGAGACGCGGGCGACCGCGGCGCACGTCGTGATGGCCAACGTGCTCGGTGGGCCGGCGAGTGATCCGTACGCGCGGTTCGCGCACTGCATGGCCCGCGATCCCGGGCTGAAGATCCACATGTACGGCAAGGCGGTCCGCCCGGGCCGCAAGATCGGCCACGTCACGGCCGCGGGCGTCGACCTCGAGCGGACCCGCGAGCGGGCCCGGCGCGCGGCGGCTTACCTGCACGGGGACGACGAGTGAGCGAGCGGCCGGCGGTCGGCGTGGTCATGGGCTCTGACTCCGACTGGCCGACGATGGTGCGCGCGGCGGAAGCTCTCGACGAGTTCGGGGTGGCCTACGAGGTTGGCGTCGTCTCTGCGCACCGGATGCCCCGCGAGATGATCGACTACGCCGACCAGGCGGCCGGGCGGGGCTTGCGGGTGCTCATCGCCGGCGCCGGGGGAGCGGCCCACCTGCCGGGGATGCTGGCCGCCGTGACGCCGTTGCCGGTGATCGGCGTGCCGGTGCCGCTCGCGCACCTCGACGGCCTCGACTCGCTGCTGTCGATCGTGCAGATGCCGGCCGGGGTGCCCGTGGCCACGGTGTCGGTCGGGGGCGCGCGCAACGCCGGCCTGCTCGCGGTGCGGATCCTCGCCGCCGGCGACCCTGCCCTGCTCGAGCGGATGCGGGAGTTCCAGCGCGACCTCAACGCGGCGGCCAAGGCCAAAACTCTGCCCCCGAACCCGCCGCCAGAACCGCCGCCAGAACCGCGCTAGGCCGGCGGGCCTAGCAGCGGCCACTCGATTGCCGGGCAGCGGTCCATCACCATGTCGAGGCCGGCTTCGGTGGCGCGCTTCGCAGCGGCCTCGTCGATCACGCCGAGCTGGAACCAGACCGC
>Ga0184623_10001100_pt1 | contig 11728 bp, 9 predicted proteins | sample PLM1_100_b1_FD_133138 | JGI IMG/M metagenome (GOLD analysis project Ga0184623, IMG submission 133138) | Groundwater sediment microbial communities from an aquifer in East River, Colorado, USA - PLM1_100_b1 | ecosystem: Environmental > Terrestrial > Soil > Riparian zone | place: USA: East River...
GATCGCCACCAAGCTCATAACCCTTGTAAGATTCTCCCAGCATTCTTTCTGGTACTGCCTCTGGTGTCATCCTTGCAGGTGCTTGTGGCAGTGGCTTTTGGGCCATTCCAGTTAATCGGCGAGCTTCGCCGTGCTTTTGTTGTTGGCTAGCAAGATGTCGCTGGTGGGCATCAAACCTTGTTTGGCCCATTGGTCTGCTTGGGTCAAGCCTCTTGCTGCCTGCATAGGCCACTGAGGGAACCTGGAGGGGACTAATTCCTCCAGTAAGCGGATAGCCCTTGGAAGATGCAAGCTGCTCTCTGGTAAATTGCGGGTGCTTCTTTCTCCTTTCTTGATCAGTGACGTCTCTGAGCTTTGCTATATCCTGCTTATTCTTGTCCTTTTCTACCTGCTGAATCTGTGTCCAGCGATCCTGATCCATAGCTTGCTTGGCAGCATCCTCTGATCGTTTCTTTGCAGGATCAGCAAAAGCAAGTTGCTCAGGATTGACTGTGAATGGCTTGTCTCCACTCAGGGGGTGGAACTGCATAAGAGGCATATACTGCTGACCTGCAACTTCTTTAGGAAGCTCAGGGAGATTTTGAGGGTTTATGGCCTTAAAGTCTGCCTTGGAAAGCATGCTCTCATTTATGTGCTTTCCAATTACCTTAGAGAGCCCAAAAAATGGTGCCTCTCCAGGAAGTGGACGCAATGTTCCCTCAATACCAGCAGGGATACCTTTTTGGGACCATTTGACATCAGCGTATCCAGGCTGTCCACCCATGTATTTGTAGCGCTCTTTTTCTGGGATAAGTGGTACACGAGTAAGCTGTTCTTCCATTTCCTTACGCTGTTCTGGAAAATGTCCAATCAGCTTACGTAATGGCAGCTCTGGATCTGATCCAGACTCTCTGCGAAATCCTCCCTTCTCCAGCTTGCGCAAAGCCGTGAACTGCTTGTCTTTAGAATCATATCCAAAGCTTTGCAGAATAGAATCCAGGTGAGAGCGCTTCAGAGAACCTGTCTTTTGCAAGTGTCCCGATGCGCTTCCTAGCGCTCCTCCAAATTCAGAAAGACGCTCAAGAGATCTGGCATCGGGAACATTTGCATCGCGATGTCGGAACCAGGACCTGATAGGATCGAGCTGATACTCTTCTCCCTGACGCCGATCCATCACATCCTGACCAGTGGATGCTCTCATTGCGACACGCAAGAGATGTGCCCAGTCACGTTGGTTGGCAGGACTGCCAAATTGAGATTGGACATCACGTGTGAGGTCAAGCTGCTCTTGGAACCCAGCTCGCTTGGCTGCACTCATGTGAGGGTTATTGACAAGATCTCTGTATCTTGCTTCTTGTGCATGGAGAGGTGAGCCAGATCCAAGGTACTCGGGAGTATAGTCATCGTCCTTAGCAGTTTCAGTACCAGGAACTACAGGCTTTGAAAGCATTGCCTGTCGGTCAAAGGCTCCTGCACCATGCCCTTCCCAAAGGCCACCTTGAAGTGCTGAGTAGAAAGCTTTGAGTTCAGTCTCAGCAGGACCTATTCGGGAACGAGCCAGTGGCATACCAAGCTTTGCTCCCTCTTCTGGCGTGTTAATGCCTCGCTGGACAGATCCCTGCTGATAGGTGATCTCGCTTACTTTTCTACGTACCCCTGGATCACTATAGGAAAGCAACTCTCCAGTATTTTCATCACTAAAGATGCGTTCCAGCAGTTTGGCCTCTATTGGAGACTTTTTTCGAGTATGTTCGAGCATACCCTTTGTGAGGAGAGAGCCGTCCTCATGAACTCCTGTTGCGTACCCTTGAAATGATTTTGCTGCATTATTCCAGAATGCGCTGCTTCCGGCATGAATTGGGCTCTTTGCAAAGGATGCTGCTCGCTTTCCAAGGGACCCAACAAAGTCAGGACTAAGCTTTTTCCAGGGAAGCACACGAGCTGCTGCTGTATGCGCAGTGCTAGCCAATTCTGGATGATAAAGATCGTTACCCTCAGAAGGAGTAACAAACTTGCTCATCAGATCTTGCTGAGAGCCTCTACCAAACTTCCACAATTCTTGACTTCGTTGTTTTTCCAGACCCTCAAGACTGCTTTGCTGACTCTTTGAGAGCTGATGTTTACGCGCAAAATCTCTGAATTTCTCAAGCTCTTCATCTGTCCCAGACCCTGTTGATGTCCGAGAAGTCAAGAGCTGCTGATATGGTCCTGCCATCTTTGGGTTATCTGCTACCATCTTTTGCAATGGCTCCAGTACCGCACCTATAACATCAGGATGAGTAAGATGTGCATTTAGCTTGCTCTTGATTTGAGGAGTATCGCGAAAAGCGGGTGATGAGAGTGCAGCTTGCATATATTTACGGAGTTGAGAGACATCTCCTCCCTCATACCAGTGTTTCTCTCCTGCGAACCCCTTCATCTTCTCATTGTCAATCTCTTCGAAGACTGATGAAGATTCTCGCTCAATCGGCTCCATCAGGATCTTGGCATCAATGGGGCCTGCCATCTGATGGACTTGCTTCATGAACTCTTCGTGCCCTGGAATAGCCTCTCTTTGCGCTGACATCTTCCATGGCGCGGCAACAAGATCACCTTCAGGACTAAGCGTGGCTTTTCCCCGAGCAACCTCTGGTGCACCCTTCATGATCATGGATTGCGCAGCACGAGCAGCATAGTCCATCTTAGAAGTGCTGATAGCAGACTTTTTGGTTTGCCCTGCAACAACCGCTGCATTAAGTGATCCACGAGAAGTTACATCTCCAACAGAGAATCCCTCTCGACCCAGGAGCCCCTTGTCACCTTCTAGGATGCCAGCTCCACCTCCAATTGGCGGGGAATAGGACTGCTCCATGAAGAGCGACATGTCAACGAACTTCTTGATAGCCTCGGGATCAGCAGGAATTCCTCCTTCACCAATGCCAGCACCCTGGGTATAGGCCCCCTTCATAAATGGAGAGAGTTCCTCTGGCTTCATACCCTGCTGCTGGACAAGATTAACTGCTGACTGCTGGAGAAGTTGATCCATGCCATGGGGTACTTGTTGTCCACCAATGTAGCCAGGAGTCAGATTATGCTGAGCATTTCGAGGATCTGTCATCGAGCCATAGAGATAGCTCTGCTCTTTTGCACGAGACATCATTGTATAGAGCTGTCCAGCATACCCAGATTTATTCCAGAGACCTTGCTCAGTAATATCTCCAAAGATCTTCCTGCCTTCAGAACCACGCATTGTTCCAACAGTTCCTGCGTGCATCTTCATGACATTATCGGTAGATGGAGCGCTCGTTGACACATGTTGGGAGAAAAATTGTTCTAGCAATTCTGGGCTCATGTGCTTGCCAAGAGTCTCTCGGGTTTGCCCAAGAAATGCATCTACTCCTTCCTTGCGGCGCTGGAATATGAATGGCATATCCATCGGAAGCTGTGATCCTTGAGTAAATGGAGACTCACCGGCCTGCATGCTCTCTGCCATCATCTTTGGAGTGAGCTGCATCTCAGCCATCCAGTCACCGAACATAGACCGATGTGTACTCGGATAATCTTTTTCAAGCCGGATCACAGAAGGAAGATCATACTCTTTGAATGCAGTTTGAGTTTTAGATCGTGGGCGATCTGCCATTGCTGTCGTTGTAGGGAGGGGATTGATCGTTGAGACTCCATGCCGACCAGTTCTAAAGTTCAGGCTTAGATCGAACTGTTCAGCACCAGCTTGCCCAAGGGACTTATGGATATCCCATGGGCGTTGAATGACTTGCTGGCTTGGATCACCTCCAGCAAAGAGCTTGCCGCCACTGGGGAGCATTGCCATGAGAGCCTTCGCTTGTACCTGAGAAGTATCCTGAGCCTCATCTACAACAATTCTTGGAATCTGTGGAAAGTTCTTGACCTTTGGGCTCTCAGATGCAGCCAGCAGCATTCTCGGTACATCATTGATGTCGTAGCGAGGACCCTTTACGCCTTCAGGAGTAAATCCCTTTTTAGCATAGAGAGCCTGCTGGTAGAGGTAGAGAGCCATATCAGGTGGGACAGTCTTCTCCTGTTTCCATGATCCCTGTTTGTAAATCTCAGAACCTTGCTTGAATCGCTTATCAAATTCCTCTCGGCTAGTTCCCTTAACCTCGGCAATATTTTGAGAGAGTTGTCCAATGTTATTTACCTTCTTGTCAAGCTTATGCAGCTCAAAGACCCGAGAGAGAACTTGCTCATGATGACGCTTGGCCTGGTCCTCTTCAATAGTCTCGCCCTCCCCTTCGTAGAGAGGCTTGAAATGACCAAGCCCCATTTGTTGCAAGAGAGAGTTACCAGATTTCTGACCACGTGTGAGAAGGCTCATGCCAAAGTGAGCAAAGGTCTGAGTTTGCTTCTTACGTTGTTCTGCATCCCAGCCAGGGACCATCTGCTCAAAGCCAGCCATTTTATTTTCAAGCGCCTTACCCGCAGATGATGTCTGAGAGAGGAATATATACTGTCTTGCCAGCTCAAGCGACTCGTGTCTAGAGAGGCCCTGGTTCACAAGGTCATTTGTTACCTGGGCAACAAGCGTTGCAGATTTTCCGCCACCAGGACCCGCTTGTAAGCTGGTCATTTGGCTCTTTGATTGAACAGCAGATAGCTGCTCATGGGAGAGAGCTGGAATAAATTTCTTAATAGTGGATAATGGGACATCCTGGCCTGCAAGTCTTGAGGCTCCAACCTTTGTCTTGCGTTGTAAAGCCTCTACATGTGGCTGTGCTTGATGGTATTGCTTGAGTGTCTCTTCTCTGGTCGGAAGCTTGCCCTGGTCTATAAACTCCCAGGCTTGCTCTCCTTCTCCCTTTTGTCCAAGGTTACGTAACTGCTGCTCATGAGTAGATCTGGTACGCCTGCCCTCCTGCTGCATACGTTCCATGATATTGGCAGCCTGGCCTGCAATCCGAACGGGAAGTTTGCCCTCTCGCAGCGATTTGTTGATGTCGCTTACCCCAAGGGCTGCTTCAGTTGATTGCACTCCGCCAGAGGCGCGGAGAGATCCCTGAACAGCCTGAAAGGTCCTCTGAGACTGTTCATAGTCTTGGGGTGAAGGATATCTCTCAGGGCCAGCAGCACCTTGTGGGATTGCCTGTGGCTTGATGCTGATATCATCCAGACCATGACCCTGTGCTTTACGCCGATCAATTTCTTGTTCAACTTCTGGCCTGCGATTTACTTTTCTTGCTGCAAGATTTGCATCTTCCCACTTGCCAGTCTGGGGATTGAATACTGGCCGTGGTCTAAATGCTGATGGATCGTACTGCGGCATGGCACATCCTTGAACAATGGGACAAAGAGAAGGAAGGTAGCCTCTCCAGGCTAGATAGTTGAGGCGAGGCATGGGTTTCGCTCCTTTGCTTCAAACAGAGGACTTCTCTGCTCTTCGCAAACCTGGAGTGAAACCTGCCTTCTTTTAAAAAGAAAGCCTTACGCGTAGGCTGGGAGTAACCTGGAGAGTATAAAAGTATGAAAAAAGTATAGGCGTGACCGGAGAAGTCACGCCATTATGAGGAAACCGTGAGGAAAGAGAGATCTGGTCTCTCATTTTTATAAACATGTGTTTACAGAAACAAAGGACAACATCTCTCCCTCACAACGCAAAGTGACTTTTGGTATGCTCTCTAATCTTCTCAAGACGCTCTTTTTCTTCCTCACGGTGATCGTACAATTCCTCACAAACTTCAAATGCCAGAATCAGCTCTGCGTCTTGATCAAGATAGCCCTTTTCCGGTTCTGGATATGCAGTAGCACCTGTAAATGGATTAGAATGTTTTCGGCACTCTAGCCATATCAGAAGAAAGAGGTGGGGATACGATTCCTTCTCGTAGATCTCCGGTTCCAGTTCCTGCATCTGACAATAATTGCTGAATTGGCGATGGCTCATCCCCTCGCACACCGCCTCCATCTGGGGACTCAGTATCCTTTTCAGGTTCTCTTTTCTGATTCCCCCGAAGGATTGGATTGACCTCGAAAACCTTATCAGCTACATAGTCGAGCTCTTCAGGATCAAGATAGTCTGTGAGAGTCTCCTCTGTGATTTTGAGATCACGGTCCTCGGGATCTCGGATATTCCAGGAGGCCAGACCGAGAACTGCAACATCAAGTGTCATCGTTCCAGTTGGATAGTCGCGCTCGGTGATATAGCGCTCACCATTGTTCCCGCTCTCAGTGACATACCGGATCACGCTATTGCGGTCACGGTAGAGGATCACCTGTCGATTTGAGAGGCGACGAATAACAAAGGTAGTTGTCGGATCGATAGGAGATTGGAAGGGTTTTGTTCCTCCAATAAAAGGCGTTCGTCTTGGCATAATCACATTTCCCTTGATTGAATTTGTTAACATATAGGCACGCAGCTCTTCTTTGGCGAAGAGAGGTGTCGCTTTATCATCTGAAGCGAGAGAGATCTCCTTTAAAGGTATCTCTCTCGTCACTTCTTTCTCCTCGATCCTTCTATGTGGGTATTCTGGATGGCTTGGAAGCAGGATAAGATTTGCTTCCATGTTTTACCTCTAACTAGTAGGATGCAACGTCATTCACAAGCACAGCACTAAATCGATCTGCCCCACTTGGCCCAAGCGTTACCTGTGTCGATAGCGTCCCCCTCACAACTTCTGCCCCTTGCAGTGGCGCTGGGAACATCAGGAAATCAAGTCCTGGAAAATTGAACACACAGCTATAGGGAGTTGAAGTTGTTGGGATGTTTGCAGTAGATGTGGCAGTGAGGCCCAGATTGCCACGATAGATGGCCGGACTCCAGGCAGTTGGTGCAGTTGCCCCGTTATAGTACACCGCCTCATAGATCTTTGTGTCACGGATGATGAAGTCCATATCAACGGTTACTGAACGTTGCTGCAAAGTGATGTCATCCAGACCATAGTTACCGACACTGAACTCATCGTTGGTCAGATTGTTGTTGTAGGTGAATCCTAACCGCTCGACCTTCACACTGTTTGCTGAAATGTTTGTGCCCTCACCCTGCTTCTTAAAAGACATGGCAGCAAGGCATGTCTGGAATGGTGGCGTGTTGTCAAATGTCTTGGTTGCCAGAGAAGCAACAGTGATTGAAGATGGAGTTGTACTAATGAACGATGCTTGCCCCGACATCACTGCGGACTTAGGGATAGTGAGCTGTAGATTAGCAAGCCTGGTATTCAAATGTTGCTCGGCCCAAAGCTGACTTTGATCTTTGGCTGCCGTGTACCAGGGAAGGTCACCAGCGCCCGCCAGGTATGGCGTAAAAGTATGCGTGTTTGCCCCAACAACAGGAGCATCATCATCGGTAACGACTGATCCACAGAGCATCATAAGTAGATGCCCAAGAGACTTTGGACGAATTAGAAATCCAGCGTTACCATTTCCCATGATGCTGGCCTTGTAACTTCCACGTGGGAAGAAATCGCCACCAATCTCAGGAGGTAGCACCTGGGCATTTTGCTGCGACTCCATACTAACTGATGTTGCTGGAATATAGAGAAAGGACGATGCCGGAGTATCTTTGGCAGATTGCTTGGCAAGTCCTATCGCGCCAGAGAGACCTGTAGCTGACATAAGAGAAGATCCTCCAAAGACGCACCTACATAAAGCAGGTGAGACTGTGAAGGGAAAGAGACAGGCGTATGCAAGGGACCAGTCTATGATCCCTTCACGAACAAAAAAAAGAGCAGTGGTTTCTACAAGATTACTATCTGAGGAACAAGTGGGGCAATCGCTTCCGATAGATGGAGAGGTATTCGCCAGCTCGCTTTGTTGCGCGATTCTCATTGGCTAGTTCAAATGCAGCTTGCCCAAGCTCAGCTCGCTTTTTGGTATCTCTGATGAGCTCTTCAATTTTTGCTATCCAGGTGTCCTTTTCTTTGGAATGAGACACAATCACTGGACGACAGAGTGATCCATACTCATGCTCCCAGACACGATCAATGCCACTCTCACCCTCGATCGGGCAGAGTCCAAAGTGGCAGTTTCGTATAACCTCTGGTAGATTATAGGGATTGAGTTCTATCTCAATGCCTTTGAGATCTCTGCCACGAAGAGCCTGGGTTGTACGGATATCAGCTAGGATTCGAACACTGGGACTGATTTCTTCCAAGGCATCAGCAACTAGATGCCAGTCATAGGGGCCAAGACATCCAATGGTGATAGGTTGCTTTTCATCAGGTTTGATTTTGTTGGCCGCCGCAAAGTGGGGAAGATCTACGCACGACGGGGCAACCATAGTATTGGGATTGATAGATTTCACCACTCGTCGCAAATATTCGTTGGGGACTGTAACCAGAGAAGCTACCTCGATCTGCTGGCGATAGGCCACATCATCAAGAAGCGATGGGTCAGAGCAGTCCGCAATAACTACTCTCTGTCTTGTTGCACGATGAAGCTCTGATACCTCTTCAGGAGTGAGCATCCAGCTCGCGAGAACGGTGATATCAGCCCCAAATGTCAACCCTTCAGCAAAAGAGTTGACCTGCAAAAAATTGAAGGAGTGACCACGCTCGGTAAGCACAGAGAACGGCGTTTTCACCCTGCGCATAACTGAGAGATTATAATTAACGTAAAGTCCAAGTATTCTCAAATCCACCTCGATGCATAGATGAAAAAACTACCAATAACAAAGAGAAAAATGGCTGGTACATAATGTTGATAATAGAGATCAGAAACACCAACAAGAAAATAGGCAAAAGCGAGGATGCAGAAAAACCTACGAGTGGTCTCCTTGTTGTTCAAGCGCTCTTCTATACTTCTGATAAATTCTCTCATTCTGGACGCGATTCTGTTCAAAATCTTCCTCTCTGTTCTTTTTGCTCCAAATAGCCCAATCTTTCTGTAAAGTAACGATCTCCTCATGACTCTCTTTGCTAAAGGCAAGAAACTCCTGGGTAAATCTGTTTGCAAGCTCAAGTGCCGTTGCAATACGATCAAGGACCTGTTCTAGCTCCGAGTATTCCATGGATTCTCCTACAAGTGGCGAAACTGGTACTTGGCTATGTCCGAATCAACTTTGTTGGAATAGCGATCTGGACGAAAGCCAAAGTTGAAAGCAATATCATTCATCCTACCAAACCAGGCAAATGATACAGAGCCACATGAGGGGCAGAGGATGGGAGATTCATCTTTCATGCTTCGAGAAACCTCCCAGATTTCTTTGCAATCAGGACACCTGTAGTCACACTTTGACATTCTTCTTCTCCTTGTAAAACATTCGGGTGTGCATTTTATGCCATGCCAGCCATCTGGCCGAGGAGTGCGGTGTATTTGATGGTCGCGTACCAGAACTCGTATTACCATAAATGACGCGAATTTTCCAAAATGCCTCGGCAAGGGCCTCTCAGGCTCGGGCAAGGCACTTAAGCACACCAAAAAAAATAGTGGGTAGGGTGGTATCGGGGGAGGGGGATAGCATCTGTCCCTACTATCCCCCACAGCACAATAGATAGAGCTACTAACCTGCTAGGCCAACAACACTCTACCCTAGGGCCTGAGAGTGGGGCAAATGGAGGCAAAAATAGACGAAAATGGGCTTTCTGTACAGTACGGAAATAGACAGTACTTAACCCTTGACAAATCGAGAAAAATGGGTTATCATCTGTACAGTACCAAACAGTACAGAAAGGATTTTTATGAACCACAATTTTAACACATATCCCTATGGTCACGATTATGGCAATAGCAAGACATGTGGTGTTACCTACATCAATGGAGTGGTCCATGAGCTTACAATGCCTAGCGCTCTTCGCGAGGGCTCGTATAATGGTCTCGTAAGCGGAGTAATGGGAGGCAATCTTCAGCAGCTTGACATTATTCATGACCGCTCACATGTTATTCAGGTAAAAAGGCAAGAATTTTTTGCTGGAGAGCTTGCTATTGAGCAAAACCCTTCAGTGAAAATTTCAGAATTAACATGGCGAGGGGAAATTGAGCGCTACTGGAGCGTCCGAAGCCTTTCTATGCTCCTTGTTACATCAGGATCAATAATCAAAGACAAGGAATATGGGCTCATCGTCGTTGCAGGGCTACCTATTGAAACCTACAAAAACGAAGAGAATATCCAAGCAACAATGACTGCTCTTGATGGTCGTCATGAGTTTGTTCTTGATGGGGAGAAGCGGATTGCCCACGTTACTATAAGAAAAGTGATCATGGAAGGCTCTGGTGCAAACATTGCACATGGAGCTGTAGGAAAAACAAAGATTGGAATCGTCGATATTGGAGGGCGCACTACTGATATATATATGGTTGTTGGACAAACACCAATAATAGGGCAATGCCAATCATTTAACACTGGCGTTGAGTCAGCAGTAGATAATTTTATAGCATCATTTGAAGAAGAATTTCAGTTTCCTTTAACCGCAAGTGACGCTGCCAAGCTTCAAATCTGCTACATTGGCGATAAGCGCTATAATGAGGTAGCAACCGTTAGAAATGCAGGAGCTAGCCAACAAAGAGTAGACGAACTCCTCGCAAGGTCATTTGGAGAGGCTGGAAGAAGTATAGCTGGATTCATAAGGAGAACATGGGCACCGAATCTGAGAAATGGAATCGTCGCAAGTGATGCTGAGCATATCCTGTTTATCGGGGGCGGAGCACACTACTTCTATGATGCGATGGGAGCAATCTTCCAAAACCGCCTGTCCATTCCACCAAATCCTCAGTGTGCGAACGCCGCTGGGTATGCCCGCTTAGCGCTTCGCTTTTTAAATCGTGACATTAAAGAACAAGCCTCGTAGGTGTAATAATGCCAAGAGACACAGAAACAAAAGCATATATAACTGCAACCGTTAACAAGGACAGCGAATTAATGAGACAACTTGTTGAAGATTACAAAAGAAAAAACATACCAATAAGTCATCTCCTTGTTCAGTATGCTGATGAGTATGTCCGTCTCGTTATCAATGGGGAAATTTGGAAGCATATTTCTCCAACAGTATCCATGCAAAACACGCCTACCGCATCTTATCAAGAGAAGGAAGAGTCTCTCTTCACACTTGACATTAATGATGATGAACTAAACGCATACGGAGATTAGAAAGGAAATACCATGAAACAAATCTTTAGTTTTACAGCAACAAATGCTTCAGCAGAAGAGGCTGGCAAAGAAGTATCGCAGAAGACAAATCAATTTATCGTGGACATGAAATCAAAGAGCGACTCTTTTGAAGTTCTCACCGCTACACCAATGATGGTTTGCACCGGAAGTATGATGATTACTATATACACAATATTGCTTATCGTTGAGGTCAGAGAACTAATCGCTGAAGAGGAACACATTAAACAGAATGTAGAAGATTTTCTGGAATCTCGCCAAGAGGAAGAAAATCACCCAAGGCCTGGTATTGATCGTTTCATTGAAAGCAATGATCGGCTTCAGAGGAAGCCAGCAACATATGAACAACTTGTAGAAGCTTTTGGTCCTATGGACGAAGATTAAATCAATTGTATAGCCGAAGCCGTGAGGGAGAAGAATCTCTGCTCACGGCTTCTTCTAGAAAGGAAAACAGCATGATTCATTTCACCAAAGTAGGAGTTACAACTATGTATGGCAATTTTATCACTCATTTTGCAATAGTGCCTAGGACCGGAGAGTACATTGAAATACCGTAAGGAAGCAGCTTAGTAGGTACGTGGCTGGTAGAAAGAGTAATACACACTCCCTATGAGCATGGAATGAACTTTGATGAAGTTTTTGTTGAAATCAGAATATCCAAAGTATAAATGAGAGGGAGCTATGATCACCAAAGATCAGATA
>Ga0184623_10001101_pt1 | contig 11726 bp, 7 predicted proteins | sample PLM1_100_b1_FD_133138 | JGI IMG/M metagenome (GOLD analysis project Ga0184623, IMG submission 133138) | Groundwater sediment microbial communities from an aquifer in East River, Colorado, USA - PLM1_100_b1 | ecosystem: Environmental > Terrestrial > Soil > Riparian zone | place: USA: East River...
TACTATGCCGGCAACCGGGATCTCAAAGGCGAGCGTCATATTTCCCAGGTCCGAGTCCCCCACTAGTGGGCGGCGCAGGCGTACCGTTCCGTCTGCCCGATCGGCCACGGTATACGTGCCTGTGTTGCAGGTGCAGGAGATCCGCATCGGCCTCCGAAAGCGGCCGGCGATCGTGAAGGCCTGCTCGAGGTCGGCCGCGACCATGGCGGTTGTGCGGTTGACCTGGGTGGCCTGCATGATTCGCCGGAACTTGGGGATCGCCATCGCGGTCATGATGGCGATAATCGTGAACGTGAGGGCGAGCTCTACCATGGTAAAGCCGCGCTCTCCCCGCCGAGGCGGTGAGTGCCCAGGATCTGGTCGGTATGACATGCCGATAACGAGTGCACGAAGGGTGCCGGAGGCATGGTCGGGCCTAACGCAAGGCCGGAAAACAGGTTGCGCACAGCGCGATCGCCGGCTTCCCGTGCAGAATGCGAGGGCTGGAACCGGTGCTTCGTCTTTCGTTGCAGTACTGTCGACAAACTAGCGGTACGCGGTGCAACCGGTTGCTCGTTTACTGGCTCACCGCGAACCGGCCGGCTACGGTGAAACCGACCGGATCGGCGGCTTGATGGCATCGCAGCGGTCGTAGGTCCACACCATACCGCGCTGGTTCCGACATGCATTACCATTGCGTATCACCGCGACGCTAGTTCTTGAACAGCTCCTCGCAACCGGACCGCTATGCGCTCCCGCGAACGCATTCTCGCCAATCTCGAGACGATCTACCGCGAATCGTATGACCGCGCGAAGAAGGCGAGCGATGAAGGCCGCATGATCGATCTCGAAAGCGGCTACATGCGGGACCAGTTGATGCTGGAGATCCTTCTCGACATCCGCGATCTCTTCTCGGTGGCGCCGGCCGCCTCGGGCGGCAGTGCCCTGGAGAAACTGGAAGCGATCCGCCGGCTCACCAAGCTTCGCTGAAAGGCCTCGTCGATGCGTGAGGCGAAATCCGCTTGCCTGCTGCTGGCGGCGTTGTCGGTCTGCACGGCCTGCCGTTCCTCGCCCGGCTCGGGGCCGGCGTCGAAACCTGCCGATCTGATGGTCTATGGGAGAGTCTGGACCGGCGACTCGGCCCGGCCCTGGGCCCAGGCGGTTGCCGTGGCCGGAGACACCATCCTGGCGGTGGGCGACAGTGCCGGGCTGGCCAAGCTGGTTGGGAGCAGCACCAAGGTAATCAGCAATGGCAAGGCGATGGTCACCCCGGGATTCACCGATGGCCACGTGCACCTGTTGAGCGGTGGCTTCCAAATCGCCAGGGTGAACCTCAGAGACGCGTCCTCGCCGACCGAGTTTACTCGGCGGCTGAAGGAGCATGCCGCCAAGCTGCCGCCCGGCGAGTGGATCACCGGGGGCGACTGGGACCATGAGCGCTGGCCCGGCACCCCATTGCCCGACCGGAGCTGGATCGACTCGGTTACGCCGAACAACCCGGTCTTCGTAAACCGCCTCGATGGGCACATGAGCCTGGCCAACACGGCGGCCCTTCGGTTGGCGCGCATCGGGCGGACAGCGCGGGATATTCCCGGCGGCACCATCGTGCGAGACCCCCGAACCGGTGAGCCCACCGGACTACTCAAGGACAACGCGAGAGATCTCGTCGAGCGGGTCAAACCGATACCTTCTCCGGCCCGGAGTGATTCGACGCTTGTGCGGGCCATGCGTTGGGCTGCGGCACACGGCGTGACGGGCGTGTCGACGATGTCGGATGATCCCGGGACCCTCTCCATCGCAGGATCCTGGAGGGAGCTCGCCGCCTTGAAGCGGGCTCACCAGAACGGGTCCATGGTCACTCGGGTATCGGTCTATGTCTCGCTCGAGGCGTGGCGTGCCATGGCCGACACTCTGCGGGCCCAGGGGCCCGGCGATGACTGGCTCCGCTCCGCCGGCGTGAAGGGGTTCGTGGATGGCTCCCTGGGCTCAACCACGGCGCTCTTCTATGAGCCATACCACGACGCGCCCGGGTCGTTGGGACTTCTGGTCACGCCGGAGGACTCTCTCCGGACCTGGATCGGAGGGGCCGATTCAGCTGGCTTGCATGTCGTGGTTCACGCGATCGGTGAACGTGCGAACGGCCTCCTGCTCGATATCTACGACAGCGTTGCCAAGGCTCACGGTCCTCGGGACCGCCGCTTCCGGATCGAGCATGCCCAGCACCTCCGGCGGCCGGACATAGCGCGCCTCGCGCATAGCGGTGTGATCGCCTCGATGCAGCCCTATCACGCCATCGACGATGGCCGCTGGGCTGAGAAGCGGATTGGCCCCGAGCGGATCAAGACCACCTATGCCTTCCGGTCACTCCTCGACAACGGCGCCCGCCTCGCCTTCGGCTCGGATTGGACCGTCGCCCCGATGGACCCGATCCTCGGTATTTACGCCGCCGCCACCCGCCGGACATTAGATGAAAAGAACCCCAAGGGCTGGATCCCGGACCAGAAGATTACAGTGGAGGAAGCGCTCCGGGCCTATACAGCCGGCAACGCCTATGCGGTGTTCGCAGAGGGCACCCGGGGCAAGCTCGCGCCTGGCTACCTGGCCGATCTGGTTCTGCTCGATCAAGACCTGACGGCGATCCCGCCTGAGGCAATCGAAGGAGTCACCGTCCGGGTTACAGTGGTAGGCGGCAAGGTCGTGTTTTCGAATCCCTAAGGCATGCCGTCCTCACATAGGCATGTTTCTATGGGGTCGCTGACGCAGAACATCTTGTAATGTGTGAAAACGCGACACCAGCCGCTACGAAGTATTTGCAACTACTACCATCACTCCACTTGACCAAACAGGGCTCGCTTCGCAACTTCCGGCTGCACCTGCCGAATCTCACCCATCAAATAGCATAGAAGCCGTTCGCTCACGTGAGTGCGGGCCGCGCGCGGCGGCGTCGCGGGCGTTGCCCTGTTCGCGTCCCCAAACTGTCGGGAGGGATCCATGGCGGTAGTCCGGAGTGTGCCCCTCAGGGCTCGGCATGCCGGCGTCGCCGGGGCCCTGTTGCTCGCCATGGTCCTACCATCTGAGAGACTCTCTGCCCAGCTGAGTCCCGAGACGCCTCCATCGAACGAGGTCTCTTACGAACAGCGATTTGACGAGCTCAGGGAGCTCCAAGCCGTGCCGAACCGCATTGCCCAGGTCACTAAACTGGTGTTGAAGCGCGACGCGGGGCAGTTCACCTTCGGCGACGGCAAGTTCTATCTGCTCACCCCCATTGGTGGCCACACGATGGGGGCGGTATTCACAGGCTATGGAGTCTTTTCCTTCTCCCCACCGACTCGCGTCGAACAGGCGACGCTCGTCCGCTTCAAGAAGACTAAGACTCTGGAGGTTCCGTTCTCGAGTGTGGTGCTTTTGTTCGCCGACAGCACGTTGGCTGAGCTGGAATCGAAGCTCACCTTCGGGCCGGGCCAGCCGGCGTCCGATCCCCGGCAACGGTTCAAGGAGGGGATCGACTATCTCGCCCACGACGACAGCAAGTCGTTCGATCCCGACCTCATGGCCGCGTTCCTCAATGGCGAGTCCAGTGACCTCTTCTACGCCCACATAGACCGACAGGGCGGCGGTCCCCTCATGTTCATGCTGAACCCTCACGAGATCGAGGGCGTGACCCTGTCGCACCGCGTCCGGCACGTCGGATGGACCCGGCGCTCCGAGGTCATCTCGAGGTTCGCGGTGGGGGGAAAGGATCGTGACACCGGGATTACCGGCGAGCGTGTCCACCAAGCCGCCATCCGCCGCTACACCATCGCCACTACCCTCAAGGAGAGCGGGAGCGGAGACCTGAGCTTTACTGCGAATGCCAAGCTCGACATCACGACCGAGTCACCGATCGGGCCGTGGGTGGCCTTCAGTCTGTTCGAGAAGCTCAGGGTAGACTCGGCCCGGTGGGAAGCCGGTGAGCAGGCGACGGTCTTCAAGGGCAAGGACGCGAGCCTTCTCTGGGTCCGGCTCGACCGCCCGCTCCAGCCTGGAGAGACTCGTATCCTCAACCTGTCATATCATGGCGACCTGATCGATCGCTATGGCGACTTCTTCTTCATCAAGTCATCCGCCGAATGGTACCCCCGGTCCCTGGAGGGAAGGAGTCTGGCAACCTTCGACCTGACGTACCACTCTCCCAAGGGAAAGCTGCTGGCGAGTGTGGGCGATCAGGTCGAGACGGCCACGGCTGGCAGGATGACGACATCCCGGTGGGTCAGTCCAGGGCCGATCCGCAACGCTGCGTTTAACCTGGGGATCTTCAAGGACTATCAGATCCAGGAGCAGGGGATCCCGCCGGTGACAGTCCTCATCTCGGAGGACGCGCACCGCCTGCTGGGTGGTTTGCGACAGAAGAACATGAAGGAGACGGTAGGGTCCGACATCGCCCGGAGCCTGCGCTTCTTTCAACACGTCTACGGCGAGCTGCCGGTCAAGCGGCTCTTCGCCACCGAGATTCCCGGTGCCCACGGCGAGGCCTTTCCCGGAATGGTTCACCTTTCCATGTGGACCTTTCAGCAGACCGATCACGCCGGTGAGGATGAGGTGTTCAGGGCTCATGAGGTGGCTCACCAATGGTGGGGAGTGGGTGTGGACTTCACCAGCTACCATGACCAGTGGCTCAGCGAGGGCTTCTCCGACTTTTCAGGTCTCTGGTACCTGCAGACGGTGCGGAAAGACAACGCCAGGTACTTTGGCATCCTTCGCCGCTGGCGGACCCGCATCCTCGAGCGCCACGAGGAGCCGGGACCCGTCTGGCTGGGCTACCGTAACAGCACCTCGAAGGACGGGAACGGCTACGACGTAACGGTGTACAAGAAGGGAGCCTGGGTCCTCCACATGCTCCGGATCATGATGCTCGACCTCAAGAGCATGAACGAAGACCGGTTCACGGAAACCATGCGTGAGTTCTACGGCACCTATCAGGGCAAACGGGCCTCCACTGAGGACTTCCGCCGGATAGCCGAGAAGCACATCGGTGCCGACCTGGGCTGGTTCTTCGACCAGTGGATCTACGGTACCGAGATTCCGACGTACCGGGTGGCTTACCGCTCTGATCCGGCCGAGAACGGACAGTACCGTGTCAAGCTCAGAGTGAGGCAGGAAAATGTCGGTGAGGACTTCCAGATGTACGTGCCGGTCAGCCTGGACTTGGGCAACAACCAGGTGGCCCGGGTGCGGGTCAAGGTGCGTGGCTCGACGTCGGAGATAGACCTTCCCCTCATGCCGTCGAAACCGAAGGCCATCCGATTCAACGACCTCGACGGCGTACTGGCAGAGGTCAAGATGGTGGACTGGCGGGAATGAGGAGGAGTATCTTTGAGGTCGTCCAGTTGCTGGTGACCGTCGACCCTGACCCCGAGTTCCATGGCCACACGCACTTCGGGCCGCCCTAAGACCTCCGCCAAGCTGGAAAAGGCAGATCTGCTGGATCTGTACCGCGTCATGCTGCTCGCACGCAGGATCGACGACAAGGAGATCCAGCTCAAGCGTCAGAACAAGATCTTCTTTCAAATTTCGGGGGCGGGCCACGAGGCCGTCCTCGCAGCCGCTGCCAAGGTTTTCCGTCCCACCTACGACTGGTTCTATACCTATTATCGCGACAGGGCGTTGTGCCTGGGCCTGGGCATGACCGCCACCGAGCAGCTCCTCTCCGCCGTCGGCGCGGCCGACGATCCCAACTCCGGTGGGCGCCAGATGCCATCTCACTGGGGCCACAAGGAGCTCAACATCGTCAGCGCCTCGAGCCCGACCGGCACCCAGTTCCTGCAGGCTGTCGGATGTGCCGAGGCCTGGCTGCGGTACTCTCGGATCGACGGCATCCCTGACAAGGATCAGCTGGTCCAGGGCGACGAGGTGGTTCTCTGCACCGCGGGAGACGGTACCACCAGCGAAGGAGAATTCTGGGAGGCGCTCAACACCGCCACCAACCTGAAGCTGCCGGTGGTCTTCCTGGTGGAGGACAACGGCTACGCCATCTCAGTGCCGGTGGAGGTCAACACTCCCGGCGGCTCGATATCCAAGCTGCTGACCGGTTTTCCAGGGCTTTTCATTCAGGAGGTCGATGGCTGCGATGCGCTCGCCTCCTTCGACGTCCTGTCGAAGGCGGTGGAGTATGCCCGGGCCCGGAAGGGACCGGCGTTGGTGCACGCGCACGTGATCCGGCCTTACAGCCACTCCCTGTCGGACGATGAGGTCCATTACCGACCACCGGTCGAACGCCAGTCCGACGCGGAGCGCGATCCACTGATCCGCTTCCCCAAGCATCTCATGGAGCAGGGAACCGCCACCCAGGCCGAGCTCGACCTGATTGCGCGGGACGTGGAGGAAGAGGTGCAGGTGGCGACCGAAGTCGCCCTGGCTTCGCCCCAACCGGGGACGGACACGATCTACAACTATGTCTACTCCCCTGACGTAGATCCGACCTCCGAGCAGTTCGACACGGAGGACGACCCACGATTTGCCGGCGATCCCACCACCATGGTGGATCTGCTGAACATCTGCCTGCGGGACGAGATGGCGCGGGATCCCCGGATCGTCGTGTTCGGAGAGGACGTGGCCGACTGCAGCCGGGAGAAGAACCTCGGCGAAGTCAAAGGGAAGGGTGGGGTCTTCAAGGTCACCTGGGGCCTCCAGCGCGCCTTTGGCAGCGATCGGGTGTATAACTCGCCGTTGGCCGAGGCAAACATCATCGGCCGCGCGATCGGGCTGGCAACTCGAGGGCTCAAGCCGGTGGTCGAGATCCAGTTCTTCGACTACATCTGGCCGGCGTACATGCAGCTCAGGAACGAGCTCGCGCTCATGCGCTGGCGCTCGAACAACGCCTTCTCGGCGCCGGTCGTGGTGCGGGTCACCTATGGCGGCTATCTGAAGGGTGGCTCGGTGTACCACTCGCAGACCGGTGCCGCCGTCTTCACCGGCGTTCCCGGTCTGCGGGTCGTATGCCCCTCGACCTCGCTGGACGCGAACGGACTACTCCGTACCGCCATCCGCTGTGAGGACCCGGTGCTCTTTCTGGAGCACAAGCACCTCTACCGCCAGACCTACAACAAGGCGCCCAACCCCGGGCCGAACTTCATGATTCCGTTCGGGAAGGCCAAGGTCGTGCGGCAGGGAACCGACTTGACGGTCGTGACGTACGGGGCGGTGGTCCAGCGGACCCTGCTGGCCGCGAAGGCCATGGAGGACCAGCACGGTGTAAGTGTGGAGGTCATCGATCTGAGATCGCTATCGCCGGTCGATTGGGACACGATCTACGGTTCGGTGCGCAGGACCAACCGGGTGATCGTGGCCTACGAGGACTCGCTCTCCTGGGGGTACGGGGCGGAGATCGCGGCGCGCATCGCGGACGAGACCTTCGCCTATCTCGACGCACCGGTGAAGCGGGTTGCCGCCACCGACACCTTCGTGGCCTACGCTCCCGAACTGGAGGATGTCATCCTGCCGCAGGTCGAGAGCCTCAAGCGAGCCATGCTGGAGCTGGCCGCCTTCTAGACCGTCCCGCCAACAAAGAAGCTGGGGCCCCAATCCTGTCCGGAGCCCCAACGCCTCATCGGCCAGCGGCGATCGTGCCGCGCCATCCGCAGAGGTTCCTCCTCCTCTCCTTCGCGAAGGGTAGCTCATCATTAAGCCTCGGTGCAGCCCCGGTCAATACGGAAGAGACCCGATCAGGAAGAGCCCGATGGCTTGGATGTGATCCAAGGAGGCTGTCAGAGCCTCTTGGAAAATCGCCGAAACGAAACCGGGGGCCTTTGACTCAAGGTCCCCGGCGCCTGATCGGCTCGCGGCGGTCGTGCCGCTGTGTCCTCGGAAGAAGCAATCCTGGCTACTTCCGTACGGAGTTCAACTGCTCTGCCTTCGTTGGTTCTCTGGCGTGAGGTCTCGGTCCATATGCGGGCGCTCGCTTCGTGGGTACCCGGAGCTCGGCGAGTGCCGCAAGGCCCTCCTTTCCCGCGGAGTGCAGCCAATTTATAGGAAGCCGATCCGCTGCTGTCAACCGGCCTGCGGCGCGGGGGTCACTCCGGCTGGTCTTCCGCGCTCTCCTCGCCGTTACCCATCGCTGCCTTCATGGCCGGCGCCCTCGCCTCGGCCTCCTTGGTCAGGCGGGTGATCTCCGCCTCGTTCTCGCGAACGAAATCCAGGTTCGCTCGGCTCACCTGAGTTGTCTTGACGGCCGAATCGGGCGAAAACCCCCCCTGCTTCATCAGGGCGTAGGCCAACCCTGCGTGCAGGTAGGCACCTTGGGTGAGCACGAAATCCCTGGTGGTGAGTCCCGCAGCTACGATGCTGCTGCGCACCTGTGGAACCTTGTTGTAGTGGGCCACGGCCTGCGCAATGGACTGATCCCCTGAGCCCTCCAGCGCTTCCCCAACCGCCGGACTCTTTTCGGCGGCCTTGGCCAGATTCACCATGGCGTCGAGATACTTCTTGTATCTCGGCAGCGTCAGCTGGTAGCTGTTGTACGCCTTGAGATCAGGATCGGCGTCCTGAGCCGATGCGAGTCGAGGGCTGGAGAGAAAGGATAGAGCGAGACACGAGAACAACACGCCGGAACGACGCACGAGGGACTGCATGGGGGGATTCTCCTGAGGTTCCTCCATCACTTCCTAGAGACCCTTCCGATGGGCTTCGGCCCCCTCGCTCGCTTCACTCGCTCGGAGTGACCCGTCGCATTCGCTCCGGGTCACTTCATCGCTTCCCGAATCTCGCCTGCCGCCGCGATCGCATTATCCACGTCCCGCGATAGCGCTTTCGCCTGTTGAGTGGCTTGAGTGAGGTCCCCCAACACGGCGGCCACACCTGACGAGCGAAGCCGAAGCAGATCGAACCGCACATTCTGCATGGCCAGCACGCAGGACTCCAGGTGGCTCGCCACCTGGCTTCTCCTGCCACGCAAATCGGCGATCGTCTGCCGCTGCCGCTGCAAAAGGCTCAAGCGCCGGGCCCGCTCCGGATCGTCCGGCTCCCGGGACAGTCCCGCGATGCGCTCGTCGATCTGCGCCAGGCCTTCCGGGTCCAGGTTGGTGTCCATGGCGTGGAGCGTCCGGGCGACGTCGGTGGCGCGGGCGTAGAGCCCGTCGGCGGTCTGCTGGACGTCGGGAAGCATGTTCCGCTCCGACGCCGGCAGCTTGGACATCAGCTTGAGGATCGCCAGGCGGTCGCTGTGGACCTGCAAAACGGCCGGGAGGTGGGCGCCGTACTCCTCGGCGCTCGGAGGCTCAATCACACGGGCGCCCTTTGCGCCTTTCACCATGGTCGTCTCCCGCGCGTCAGCCGCCGGAGGCCGGCTCAGCACATCCCGCCAGCTGTAGCCACTCTGCCAGAGCGTGGCATAGCTCCGGAGCAACCCGATCCCCATGCCGAACATCGGGAAGAGGAACCAGGGTTGGTCGATGCCGGTGGCGATGTTGATCCCCGCGCAGCCCGCAGAGACTGCCGCCCAGCTGGCGAACTGCCCCCGGACCCTCTGAATGATTTTCGGCTCGCCGGTATCCGGGACAATCTCCTTGGACCGGTCCCGGCGACCATGCCGGGAAGGCGGGGAAGCGGGTACGCGGGGAAGCGGGAAAGCAGGACCACGTGCGAGATTTCGATCGCGAGCGGGCGCGGCCCTTGGTCCCCGCGCCAGGTCAGGAGGACGGGCGCCAGTTCGCGTACGATCTACTCGCAGCGATTTTTCGCTGCCCCGCTGTCCTGCCGCCCCGCTGCCGCGCTGCCCAACCGTGGTACGGCTCTCGAGCGCCCGGCGGAGGGCGTCGGCGGTGGCCCACCGGCTCTCCGGATCCTTCTCCAGGCAGCGGCCTACCGCCTGCGCCAGATCCTCCGGCGTCTCGGGCCGTTTGACGCGCAGATCGGGAGCGGGCTCCGTGATCTGCTTCATAAGGATCCCGGCAACCGAGGGAGCGTTGAAGGGGAGCGCGCCGGTGAGCATCTGGTAGGCCACGACTCCGAGGCTGTACAGGTCGGACCTGCCGTCGATGTCGCGCTCGCCCGCCGCCTGCTCTGGGCTCATGAAGGCCGGGGTCCCGATAGCCACGCCGATGCCGGTGAGTGTGGCTCCCGATGTGGCGGATAGCGCCTTGGCGATCCCGAAGTCGGTAACCATTACCCGGCCCCGCGTGCCCTCCAGAAGGATGTTGTCGGGCTTGATGTCGCGGTGGATTACCGACAGGGCGTGGGCGGCGCTGAGTGCATCCGCCGTCTCCATCATGATCCGGCGCGCTTCCTCGACCGGAAGGCTGCCCCGGCGCCGGATCCGGGCAGCCACCGATTCCCCATCCACGTAGCCCATGACGAAGTACACCAGGCCCTGGCCTTCGCCGACGCTGTGAATGGGAACGATATGGGGGTGGGAAAGACGGGCAGCGGTCTGAGCCTCACGGGTGAACCGCTGGCGGATGTCCTGCTGAAAGGCAAGCTCGGGAGGGAGCACCTTGATGGCCACCCGCCGCTGGAGCCGCTCGTCACGGGCGCGATACACCACGCCCATGCCGCCCCGCCCGATCTCGCCCTCGATCGTATACGCGTCTCCCAGAGCCTCGGCGAGACGGGCGGCGAGCGGCCTGCTGCCTGAATCCGTCATCCGCTCCGTTGCCTCGGGTCCATGGGATTCAACGTGTCCGGCATGGCAGCAATCTGTACTCCCGTTGGGCGAGCGGCAACCGAATCTGGGGCAAGCGAGCGGCCTGGTGAGCTCAGGGCGACCATTACGTAACAGGCCAGGCCTGGATTCGCTCCTGACGGATCGAGCGCCTTGGGGCCAAATTGGCAGTTGGACTGTCGCCGGTCCCCTGACAGGAACGGCGTGGGAAGCCGTAAGGCTCGCGCAGCGGGAACCGTTAGGCGCCTCAATTGGTTTGATTGAGCCGACGACCCGTCTATTTGCCTCTAGGATGCGCTCCGACCCTGGCATGGTCGGTGCAAAAGGTCCCCCGATTGTCTGTGGGACTGTCATTTCGCCCCATCGTGGGGCTTTGTAAGGAGTACCCTGAATGGCTGAACGACTGACCTTGCCCGTCCTTCCCTTGAGGGAGGTTGTCCTGTTCCCCGGTGTCACCGCTCCGATCGGTGCCGGGCGGCCCGCCACGCTGCGCGCCATCGAGGCGGCGCTCGCGGGTCCTGACCGCCTCGTCTTCGCGGTCTCTCAGCGGCAGAACGTCGAGAGCGTGAGTTCCGACGTGCTCTACACCATCGGGACCATCGCCCGCATTGGACAGCTTCAGCGCGGGCTTTCCGGCATGCAGCTGCTGCTCCACGGTGAGCGGCGCGGCATCGCCATCCACTACACCGACAAAGAGGGGTATCTCCAGGCGGTCGTGCGTGAGGCCGAAGAGATGCTTCCCCTCAATCTCGAGGACCCGGCTTTCGTCGCACTGCACCGGGAGGCTCGGGCCCGTGCGGCCGAGCTGGGCCAGAAATCCGGTTTGCCGGACGAGGTTGTCCAGCAGGTGCTCGCGGGGGTGAACGAGGCAGGCAAGTTCGCCGACCTCGTGGCCGGCTACATCGACATCACTCCGCCTCAGCGGCAAGTGCTGCTCGAGACGCTGGGCGTCGAGGATCGGCTGCGGCGCGTGCTGGTGCATGTGCAGCGCCAGATCGGCGTGGTCGACGCGCAGGAAGACATCAAGTCGCAGGTCCAGGAAGAGCTGGGCGAGCGGCAGCGCGAGATGTTCCTTCGCGAGCAGATGAAGACGATTCAGCGTGAGTTGGGCGAA
>Ga0184623_10001105_pt1 | contig 11704 bp, 8 predicted proteins | sample PLM1_100_b1_FD_133138 | JGI IMG/M metagenome (GOLD analysis project Ga0184623, IMG submission 133138) | Groundwater sediment microbial communities from an aquifer in East River, Colorado, USA - PLM1_100_b1 | ecosystem: Environmental > Terrestrial > Soil > Riparian zone | place: USA: East River...
CTTAGCCCAGCGAGTAGGTCGGCCGCTCGTCGCGTACATACGGGTAACGAGGCAGCTCGATCTCGTACCGGGCTGGTATGCCGCGGGTGAGCGGCGGCAGCACCGCGTGGCCGGCGTCTACGAACGCGCCGATCCGGTTGTACCGCACCACGTGGACGTGCGCCGGTATTGCCTGCGCCGCGCCGGACACCCGCCCCACGTACCGCACCCGGCCTTGCCCAACCGGATACGGCCGGTCCGGCTTGAGGGTGAGTGCCGGGTGCTGGGGCGCCGCTGTCTCGGGCGCCTGTACTGACAGCCGGTACCGGACGGTGCCCGACGGCTGGTCGGCGACGATCCGGAAGTGGCCGCGCTGCCCGGGGCCGAGGTAGCTCTGCGCCGCCAGCGCGGTGGACTCGCCCAGGAACCGGTCGCCGGCGTCGTAGAACCGGGCGGTGACGCGCGGGTACCGCCGCCACGAGCTGGTGTTGTTGAGGAGCTGGCCGGTGATCGCGTAGAGGCCGTCTGCGGTGATCGGGTGCGAGTCGAGCACGACGACCCGGTCGGCCAGCGGCCGGATCAATAGCCAGTACTCGTCCGCCGTCGCGACCGCGCCCTGGCCGGGGCTCACCTCGACGAAGTACCGCCCGGGTTGCAGCCGCCATTGGACCTGCTCGAACGCCGTGCCCGCCCGATCGCTCACCGCCAGCGGCCGACCGCCCGTGTCGGTGAGGGTGAGCCGGTAGTCGGTGGGCAACTGCCCGAGGGTCACCTGCACGATCCCGGGGGAGTCGAGCCGGAAGGCGAACCAGTCCCGGTCGGGGGCCGACGTCAACGCGCCCATGAGCCAGGTGTCCAGGCGAGCGTCCGCCGCCGACGCGCGCACGGCCGCGATCGAGTCGGGCTGGTCGCCCTGCGCACGGGCCGGCGCAGCGGGTGCCAGCAGCATCTCGGTCGCCACCAGTGCGGTGATCGCCAGGATCACACGTAAGCTGGCCAGCAAGTGCGACAACATGCAGGACCGATCGTCGGAGCCGACGGTGGGCAGGTGAGCACTGTACGCCGTGACACCTGCGCCTCGCAGTGGTCTCCTGAGCACGATGTGGCGACCTAAGCGTCGGCGATCGGACCCAGAGTGTCGCAACAGTGTCACGACGTGTCCGTCAACCGCGGGGACAAGGCAGTATGGCGGGCGTGAGGAGTCCGCATCGCGGAGCAGGATCCGAGGAGGATGCACTGGCCTGGGCTGAACAGCCCGTGTTGCGGGCGGGCGATGTAGCGGCGTTTGGCGCCACCGATGTTCTGGTGCTGCGTCGAGTGACCGATGACAAGTGGGCGCACCTCGGCGGCGCCGGGCTCGGTGAGGACTGGTTCGGGATCGTCGAGCTGGGTCCCGGCACTGACGAGCCAGTGCTGGCGCAGGCGCTGGGCAGCCGCAAGGTGGTGCGCCACCGTGCCGACAAACCGGTCCGGGTGATCGGCCCGTACTACGCTCAGCAATGGGTCGTGCTCCGGGTCGACGGCGACTACGTGATCGTCCTCGGCCGTCCCGACTGCGACGTGCCGCTGGCCGCGATCCGCGACGCCGAGCTGCGGGTCAAGTGCGCGACCCTGGTCAGTACGATGCCCGTCGTGTCGCCGGCGAAGCGTCTCGCGGACGAGATGCAGGTCCTGCACGCGATGCAGGAGATCTACAAGGTCCCGCAGGTTTCGTCGGAGGAGACGCTGAGCCGCGTCGTAAAGATCGTTACCGAAGCGCTCTCCTGCGACATCGGCCTGATCATCACCGGCTCCGGGCGCTACGCCGTCCAGTGCGAGACGCCGCTGCCCGGCTGGGATCCCGAGGCGGCCCGCGCCGCCGTCGAGGCCGCGTTACCCCGCGCGGAGGCCGCCGCGCTGTGCGTGCAGGGCGCCACCCGCGACCCGCTTCCGGCGCCGCTGGATCCCGCGCACGGCATCTGCTCGTACTACATCGTGCCGATGCCCGAGCCGATCGGCGGCGCCATCGCTGTCTGCCACACCGACCGCATGCCCCGGGGCTTCACCGCGGCCTGCCAGCAGCTCGGGCGGCAGCTCGCGATGGCGGCGGCCAGCATCGTGCACGCCGCAGAGCTGCGCGAACAGCTTCGCGCCGAGGTCGAGACCGCGCAGCAGCAGGCCTTCGTCGATCCGCTCACCGGGGTCGGCAACCGGCGGTCCTGGGAGGCCGCCATCACCGAGGCCCAGCGCAGGGTCGGGCTCGGCCGGCCGGCGTCGGTCATCGTCCTCGACCTCAACGGCCTCAAGGAGGCCAACGACCAGCACGGTCACCAGGCCGGTGACGAGGTGCTGCGGCGTTTCGCCGGGGCGGTCCAGCGCGCGGTACGGGCCGAGGACGTCGTGTGCCGGATCGGCGGCGACGAGCTGTTCGTGCTGCTTCTCGGCGCCGATGCCGACACGTGCCGCGACGTCGTGTCCCGGATCCGCCTGACGATGTCGAGCGAGTCCCGGCGCGGTCCGCTGCCGCTGTCGGCGTCCGTCGGCTGGGCCACCACTGGCGTGGACGGCACCCTCGCGGACGCGGTAGTCACCGCCGACGGCCGGATGTATGCGGACAAGCGGCGCCAGCGTTCAGGTCGCGGCGTCGCCCGCACCGGCACCTGAGGCTGCTACCTCCCCGGGCACGACCCGCCGCTGTCACTCCCCGGCCGGGCCGGTGGCTGGCTCGACCGGGCGCGGCGGTTTGTGCTGGCAGCAGCACCACGATCCGCCGCGGCACTCCTCGTGACGGCGTTCCCGGCATGCCTCGCAGATCACGCCCCCAGTGTGCCGCCAGCGCGGTCGCCGGGCCACCCCCTGAGCGTGCTGTCGCAGGTCAGAGCCGGTGCAGGCGGTCGCGTCCGCATCGGTTCGTGATCGGTTGATTACCTGTCAGAGGAACCGTTTAACCTTGACCCGTGCAGACAGGTTCCGTGGAAGGCGAGGTGGTCGCCGGCCGGTACCGCCTCGGCGGGCGCCTCGGCGTCGGCGGCATGGGCACGGAGGAGATTTGTATCCCCGGTGGGCTGCCCGCCGTGGAGGTCGAGCGGCTGCGGCGGCGGTACCTGCGCGAGGCGCGGGCGGCGGCCCGGCTGCGGCATGAGAACGCGGTCGTCGTCCACGACGTGATCCCGGAAACCAGCCGGGTCTGGATCGTCATGGAACTGTTCGACACCCCCGACCTCGCCGCCCTGGTGCGCTCGGACGGTCCGCTGGAGCCGGTCGCCGCGGCTCGGATCGGCCTCCAACTGCTCGACGCGCTCGCGGCCGCCCACCAGGCCGGCGTGCTGCACCGTGACGTGAAGCCCGCCAACGTCCTGATCTGCGAGAACGGCCGCGCGGTCCTCACCGACTTCGGTGTCGCCTCGGTCACCGGGGACGCGTCCCTCACCGCCACCGGCCAGCTGATCGGCTCCCCCGCGTACCTGGCGCCGGAGCGGCTCACCGGTGGCGTCGTCGGCCCCGCGAGTGATCTGTGGGCCCTCGGCTGCACGCTCTACGCGGCGGTCGAGGGCGCGTCGCCGTTCTGGCGTGACGAGCCGTTCGCGATCCTCAGCGCGATCACGGTCGAGGCGTTGTCGCCGCCGCAGGCCGCCGGTCCGCTCATCCCTGTGATCCTCGGGTTGCTCGAGAAGGACCAGGCGCAGCGCTGGGACACTGCCCGTACCCGTGCCGCGCTGGAACGGGTCATCGCCGGTCAGGCGGTCGAGGAGAAGCCCGCCTGGGGTGCTCCCGCCGCGCCGGCGAGTGCGGCCGAGCCGCCCGCCGCCGAGCCCGAGCCCGCGCCTGTCGCCGGCGACGAGCCTGATGGGCCGGCGCCTCCGGAGGTGCCCGTTCCGGTTCCGCGCCGCGGTGGCAGGCGGATCGCGGTGGCTCTCCTCGTGATCCTGGCGCTCATCGGCGTCACGGGCGGGGTGGCGGAGTACCTGTTCCAACCGTTCGGCCTGAATGTCGGCATTCTCCGCGCGCAGGCCGACAGCGACCCCGGAGGCCCGTCCGAGGCGTCCGCCGGCCCGCTCACGCTTACCCACCCCGACGCCGGCTACACGATCACCGTGCCGGCCGGCTGGGTGCAGTCCAACGCCGACGACGCGCTCTGGCGGTTCAGCCGGGCGGACGAACTCGCCGCTCCGCGGACATCCACGATGAACATCTATGTGGAGACCCGCCCGGCCGGCGGAAAGTCGTCCCTGGACCTCTCCCGCGCCTACGACACGAAGCTGGCGGGCGACGCGCGGAATTTTCCCGGGTACGAGCGCGTGGCGCTGCAACCCAAGGTCTTCGGCGAGTACCGGGGCGCGATGCTGGAGTTCAGCTACAACAACCCGAACAGCGGCCCGCGGCATGTCGTCGTCTTCCGCACGGTATTTCGGAATATCAGCTACGAGATCTCGCTCAACGGTCCAGCCGATCAGTTCAAGAGCGCTCGCCAGGTGTTCACGGACCTGGCCACGTCATTGCGCCTTCCTGAGTGAGTCGGAGTCGACAATCTCGTAAACGCCGTATACCCGCTGTGCGCTACTTGTCATCATCTGTGACACAGTTGACCCGTACGGCCCACAGGGCTACCTAGATCTGAGACCGTTCTTACGGAACGCTATGGTTCCCTGACGCTCCGGAGTGGCCGCCGCTTCGGAAACCAAAGGGCTGTCTAGTCATCGCGGAGGACGAGAGAAGATGCCGGTAGCTACCACCCATCCCGCCCCAGATGTCCCCAGGTCATGCCGTTTAGACGAAGTCACAGGGAGAATGGGACAGCGCAGAATCCGGGCGGCGGCGGCCCGGTTCCGTGCGTGCAAGGGTTCGGTTGGTGAGAGGTGACGCTGCTTGCACCATGGTCGCCCGAACCCACTGTCGGATCGCGCTGGAAGAGGAACCCACCGATGACCGCACAGTCGACCACCATCCCTCCGGATCACCGCATCGCCGCGTTACCGGCCTCCAGCCCCGTCGCCACGCCACCCGTGACCGTGACCGTCCAGGTCACCCTCCCGGGCGGTGACGACGCGATGAGCACCGCCGCTCGCCTCGCCGAGCACCTGCACACCATCACCTCGGTCGCCACCAGCGACACCACCACCGTGGCCGACGTCTCGACCACTGTCGCCGTCCTCGTCGACCGGACCGGCGTGACGGCACCTCCTGAGGGGCGTCCGTTGGAGCCCGAGGCGCCGTCCAGCTCCGTCGAGGATCCCGCCGGCGACGCGCTCTGCATCGACACCGGTCGTCGGGATGTGCGGCTCTCCGGATCGCTGCTCCGTCTGACGCGGCGCGAGTACGACCTGCTCGTCTTCCTGGTCGGGCATCCCGGTCGCGTCTTCACCCGTCCGCAGCTGCTCAAGTGGGTGTGGGGGCACGACATCATCAGCGGTGAGCGGACGGTGGATGTCCACGTCCGCCGGCTGCGGCGCAAGCTGCGGCAGCAGGGTCCGATCATCACCACCGTGCGAGGGATCGGCTACCGCCTCGACGACACCGCCCGGGTGACGATGATCGGCTAGACGCCGGCGCGCGGGTGGCCGGCCGGTCCGGCTGCCCGCGCTACCGGCCGGCCACCCACGCACCGCTCGCCCGCCGTGGGGACAAAGCGGACTTTCGGGGAAAGCGGGGCTACCTGCGCCCGTTGTAACCCCAGAAACCCCGAAAGTCCGTTTCCGCGGACGGTGCGTGGGCGGATAGTGCCTGGGCGCTGTGACGGCGATCACTCCAGAGAGTGCCCGTTCAAACACTTTCTGTATCCCTATTGAATCAGTCTGATTAATAGGTTTTACTGGTCATGTGAGCACAGTGGCCCCCGACCCGCTCTGGGTCTCCCGACGCCTGAACCTTTTCGACGGCGTCTGTCCGTCGGGTTGCGCGCGTCGCGGCTGACGGTAGCTCAGTCGACCGGCACGCCAGCCCGGGCATTCCCGTGGCGTCGCGCAGCCCCGCCCTCCGCGTAGAACCCATCTCTCGATGCGCCGCCGCACCGCCATCGCGGTTCCGGACCAGGCCCGTTCCAGGAGGACTCATGTCGTCGTCGACCTCTCTGCTCCACACCCCGCACACCTCGACCCGCCCGCCGCACCAGCGCGAGGTCAAGCGCCTCGTCGTGCCGGACGCGGCGCCGGCGGACGATCCGGCCGCCGTCACGGTCACCGTCCAGGTCACGCTGCCCGCGAGCGTGGGTGGCGGCAGCGAAGCGGTGAACGTTGCCGCGCGGCTCGCCGAACGTCTTCACGCGGTCGCGTCGGCCGCTGCCACGGACACCATGCCGGGCGCCGACGTCGCCACGACCGTCGCGCTTCTGGCCGATCGCAACGGCGCAGCTCGGAGTCCTCGGGTGCTGGACCGTGAACGGATGACAACGCTGTCGCGCCGCCCCGCCTTCCCGCGCGCCGTCGAGCCGCCGCCCCGCCGGGCCGCGCTCCAGATCCTCACCGACCGGCGGGAAGCGGTGCTGTCGGGCACCCCGATGACGCTCACCCGTCGCGAGTACGACCTGCTGCTGTTCCTCGCTAGCCACCCGGGGCGGGTTTTCACCCGGCCGCAGCTCCTCAAGTGGGTGTGGGGCCACAGCATTATCAGCGGCGAGCGCACGGTGGACGTCCACGTCCGCCGGCTGCGTACCAAGCTCGGGAACCTCGGCCCGACCATCACCACGGTCCGGGGGATCGGCTACCGCCTCGACGACGTGGATCGCGTCGCGGTGGTGAACCATCGGCCGGCGGCGGAGCAGCCGGGCAGCGGTGTTCGGGTCGCGAACGACTGACCGGGCCGGTGGACGGCGAGGCCCCCGTTCCTAGGGGTGGGAACGGGGGCCTCGCGCTGTCCGGAGCGATCTACTGGATCGACAGGTGGACGTGGTTGGTGTGCGCCGATGAGGGGCTACCGCCGCCGTCGTAGGCGCGCCAGCCCGTCGACGGCATCCAGATCTGCCGGTACCAGATGACGTAGAGGACGCCGAGCCGGTCGGCGTTGTTGATGCACCACGCGGCGAGGTTATTGCCGTAGGCCTTGTCGCCGCCCGTGGCCGCCGCGTTCTCAAACCCGCCGACTGACGCGGAGAAGTCGCAGGCCCGGCCCTTGCCGTGCTCGCCGGAGGAAGCGTTGCGGAAGCAGTGGGTGTAGCGGGAGAAGCCGGCGAGCCTGGCCTCCTTGTACGCGTGGTACATCCGCGGGGTGATGCAGCCGCCGGAGGTCGGGTCGTCGACGGAGCAACTCTCGCTCGGCCACGATCCGTCGGCGTTGCGCGGCGCCGGCTTGGCCGCCGTCGAGTTGCCGGAGAAGCCGCCGGACGCACCGCCGCCGACGGCGGCCAGTGCCCGCTCGGCGTCGGACTTCCGCTTCGCCATTGCCTTCTCCTGCGCCTGCTGAACCTTGATCTCGCTGGCGATCGTCTTCTTCTGCCGTGCGAGATCCTCGCGGGCGGCGGTGAGCGCCGAGAGCTTCTGGCTGTTCTGCCAGGAGAGCTGACCGATGATCTCCGACTTGTTCAGGAACGTCGGGATCGAGCCGCTGTCCAGCGCGGCGCTCAGCATGTTCGCCTTGCCGCCCTTGTAGGCAGCGGCCGCGAGCATCTGGACGTCCGCGTTCAGCACCGCGACGCGTGCCTCGGTGATCTTCTGCTGGCGGCCCAGCTCGGCCTGGCGCTTGATCGAGTTCGCGAGCTTGTTCTTGGCGTCCGAATAGCCCTTGGACGCGTTCTCCAGCGCCTGCCGCAGGGACGGCGTGCCGCCCTCGGGGTCAGAGTCCGGCGCGGCCGATACGGGCGCGGGTAGGCCGGTCATGATGACAGCGGCAGCGGCGACGATCGAGAGCATGAGTGCAATCCGCGAACGAGCGGAATCTGCGAACGCCACGGTTCGTGAGTCCTTCTTCCGTCGACCGCCTACCCGGTGTCTGACGGGGCAGGGCGGGAAGGGGGCCCTACTCCGCGTAATCAGATTCCGGCCTCGTCCACGAGGGACGAGTCGGCGGTGATCACCGACCGTGCCTGGGGGGCAGCAGGGAGCCGATGATCAGGCGAGAGCTTACCGCACGCGGCGTAACTTGCCAGGGCTGTCCCGACCCTCTTGAGGGCAACCACGCAACTACGCAGGGTAGTTCTCGCAGAGTTCGGTACAGTGGCCGCTCCGCCTCTGTCAGGGGCCCGGCGATGGTCCGCGTGCGCCGCGAAGCACGCTCACTGTGCACTTTCCTCAGAACGGGGCTGGCGCCCCGGCGCGATGAGCCCGGCCGCCGTCCGGGTCCGCACCCGCACGGAACTCCGCACCTCCCGACGCCGCAACAGCCATCGCTGCTGGGAACACCTCATCGCGGCGCCGCTCTGGCCACTACACGGGGCCAATCTCGGAACGCTGCTGCGCACCTGCGACGCGGTCGGCGCGTGCCTGGCCGTGCCGCCGTTCCCCTGGGTGGCGGAGGCGCTGGCTCGTGGCAACACGCTGCGCCGGCCGGTGTGCCTGCACCGGACCGGGAATCCCGTGCGCTGGCTCGCCGACGAGCGGGCGGCCGGGGCTACGGTGCTCGGCGTAGAACTCGCCGAGGGCGCGGTGCGGTTGGCCGACCTGCCGGCCGCGCGGGGCCGCACAGTGGCGGTGCTCGGGCACGAGCAGTACGGGATCCCGCCGGAGGCGTTGGACCTGCTCGATCTGGCGGTGGAGATACCGATGGTCGGCGTCGGGCACAGCCTCAACGTGGCCGTCGCCGGATCGCTCGTCCTCTACAAACTCGCCGGCCTGCTGTGAACCGCTCCAACGCACCGCGAGTCGTGGAGTTTCGAGGTCGGACGGGGGTCCGGAACCCTCGAAACTCCACAACTCAACGGTGGTGGTGGGGCGGCGGGTCAGGCGGCGCGGGTGGCTGCACCGGCGGCTGAACCGGCGGCTGGCTGGAGGGCGCCGGCCACCACGTCGGCGACGTCGTCAACCAGGTGGATGGTCAGCTCGTCGCGGACGGACGCAGGCACGTCGTCCAGATCCGGCCCGTTCCGCGCGGGCAGGAACACCTCGGTAAGGCCGGCCCGGTGGGCGGCGAGCAGCTTCTGCTTCACGCCGCCGATCGGGAGGACCCGCCCGGTGAGCGATACCTCGCCGGTCATACCGACCTCGGCGCGCACAGGCCGCCCGGACAGCAGCGACGCGAGCGCCGTCACCATCGTCACGCCCGCTGACGGTCCGTCCTTCGGCACCGCGCCTGCCGGCACGTGCACGTGGATCCGCTGGCCAGCCAGCCCCGCCGCGTCGACACCGAGCCCATCGCCGTTCGCGCGCAGGTAGGAGACCGCGATCTGCGCCGACTCCTTCATGACGTCGCCCAGCTGACCGGTCAGAGTGAGGCCCGGTTCGCCGGTCATGCCGGTGGCTTCGACGAAGAGGACGTCGCCGCCGGCGCCGGTCACCGCCAGGCCGGTCGCCACGCCGGGGACGGCGGTGCGCTCGGCGGACTCAGGGGTGAAGCGCGGCCGGCCGAGGTACGTGCGGAGCGAGTCCGCGTCGACCGTCACCGGCGCGGCGCCCTCGTCAGCAGCGAGCTTCGTGGCGACCTTGCGCAGGATCCGGGCGAGCGCCCGCTCCAGCTGCCGGACGCCAGCTTCACGGGTGTGCTCGGCCGCGACCGCGCGCAAGGCGCTGTCGTCCACGGTGACCTCGTCGGCGTCCAGCCCGGCGAGCGTGCGCTGGCGGGCCAGCAGGTGGTCGCGGGCGATCGTGACCTTCTCGTCCTCGGTGTAACCGTCGAGCCGGACGATCTCCATCCGGTCGAGCAGCGCGTCCGGGATGGCCTCGGCGACGTTCGCGGTGGCCAGGAACAGCACGTCCGAGAGGTCCAGCTCGACCTCCAGGTAGTGGTCGCGGAAGGTGTGGTTCTGCGCCGGGTCGAGCACCTCCAGCAACGCGGCCGCCGGGTCGCCGCGGTAGTCGGCGCCGACCTTGTCGACCTCGTCGAGGAGCACGACCGGGTTCATCGAACCGGCCTCGCGGATCGCGCGGACGAGCCGACCCGGCTGCGCGCCGACGTACGTCCGCCGGTGGCCACGGATCTCCGCCTCGTCGCGGATGCCGCCGAGCGCCACGCGGACGAACTTCCGTCCCAGCGCACGCGCTACTGACTCGCCGAGCGAAGTCTTGCCGACGCCGGGCGGACCGACCAGGGCCAGTACCGCGCCGCTGCCGCGCCCACCCACGACATCGAGGCCACGGGCAGAGCGCCGGGCACGGACCGCCAGGTACTCCACGATCCGGTCCTTCACGTCGTCGAGGCCGGCGTGGTCGGCGTCGAGCACGCCGCGGGCGGCGCCGACATCGGTGGAGTCGTCGGTCTTCACAGACCAGGGCAGCTCAAGCACCGTGTCGAGCCAGGTGCGGATCCAGGACACCTCGGGCGACTGGTCGCCGGCCCGCTCCAGCTTGGTGACCTCCCGCAACGCGGCCGCGCGCACATCGTCCGGCAGTTCGGCCGCCTCGACCCGGGCACGGTAGTCGTCGGTGCCGTCGACGCCATCATCGCCGAGTTCCTTACGGATGGCGGCGAGCTGCTGGCGTAGCAGGAACTCCCGCTGGTTCTTCTCCATGCCCTCGCGGACGTCGTCCCGGATCTTCTCGGTGACCTCCAGCTCGGCGAGGTGCGCGCGGCCCCACTCGATGAGCTGTTCCAGCCGGGCGGCGACGTCGGCTGTGGCCAGCAGCTCGACCTTCTGTGCGAGTTCGAGGTACGGGGCGTAGCCGGCGGTGTCGGCCAGCTCGCCGGGGTCGCTGATCCGCTGGACGACGTCGGTGACCTGCCAGGCGCCGCGCTGCTGCAGGATCGAGAGCACCAGCGCCTTGTATTCGCGGGCCAGCTCCGGCACGCGCTCGTCGGAGGCGTCGTCGACGAGGATGTCGGCCTCGACCCACAGCGCGGCGCCGGGACCGTTCACGCCGTGGCCGATCCGGGCGCGGGACACGCCTCGGAGGACGGCGGCCGGCTCGCCGCTGGGCAGCCGGCCCACCTGCTCCACCGTGGCGAGCGTGCCGACCTTGCCGTAATGGCCGTCAAGGCGGGGGACGAGCAGGAGTTCGGCCGTGTCGCCGGACGTGCCCGTGCGGGCGGCGTCGACGGCGGCCTGCGCGTCGCGGTCGAGCTCGATCGGGACGACCATCCCGGGGAGGACAACGGAGTCGGTCAAAGGAAGAACGGGGAGTGTCACAGTCTTGGGCATCAAGTCACCTCGCGTCGGCGGCCCATGAAGTTGAGTCCACCAGACTCAATGTTTGGGCGCTCCCGAAGATTCCTTGGCCGGCCAAGTTTCGCCCCGAGCGAACGGTTAGACCGTCCTTCTCCAGGTGGTCCATGGCCTCCCCAACGGGCGTGCAGTGGGTAAGCCCAACCGGACCATGCCGAGCGCGGCAACTCCGCCGACCGCCGCAGCGATCGCGCTGAACAGGAAGACCTCGCGGAACCCGAGCGGCCCGGTCACGCCGCGCTCGGCGAGGATCACTGCCGCCACGGCGATGCCCAGCGCGCCGCCAAGCTGCCGGGCTGTGGTGGTGAGTCCGATGCCGGTGGCGAAACGCTGCGGCGGAACGGCGCCGGCCGCGATGGTGGAGAGACCGGTCAGCGCCGCGCCGATGCCCGCCCCGCCGAGCAGACCTGCCGGCAGCCAGACCGTCAGGAATGCGGGTTCGGCGTCGAGCGCGCCGTACATCCAGAACCCGTTTACCGCGAACAGCGCCAGCCCGACGAAGAC
>Ga0184623_10001106_pt1 | contig 11698 bp, 8 predicted proteins | sample PLM1_100_b1_FD_133138 | JGI IMG/M metagenome (GOLD analysis project Ga0184623, IMG submission 133138) | Groundwater sediment microbial communities from an aquifer in East River, Colorado, USA - PLM1_100_b1 | ecosystem: Environmental > Terrestrial > Soil > Riparian zone | place: USA: East River...
CCCGGCCACTGCGCCGATGGAGGCCCCTGGCTGCGGCTGGCCGCCGCTGCGCCGCGCTCGGGCGGCGCCGGGCGACGCGGACGCGTGTCCTGGTGTTGTTCAGTGAGGCTCATGTGGCTGGTGCGCCAATGAGAGTCCGCGATCTTGAGCTGAAACAGCGATGGCACGGCGTGTCGCCGAAAATAGCTCAAGATCGCGGAGCGCCCATGGTCCGGCCCGCTTCCCGTGATCACCCGCGGCATGAGGAGACCAAAACCGGGCGCGGCGAGGCTGGACCCCCGAAGGATTTCCGCACCGGACCACTAAGATCGCGATGACGGGTGACCCTTGGCCAGGTGTCGGCCGATCACCATGCGCTGCACCTGGTTGGTGCCCTCCACGATCTGCAGCGCCTTCGCCTCGCGGAGGTACCGCTCGACCGGGTAGTCGGCGACGTAGCCGTAACCGCCCAGCACCTGCACGGCGTCGATCGTCGCCTGCATCGCCATGTCGGTGCAGAACAGCTTTGCCATCGCCGCCTCCTTGCCGAACGGCAGGCCGGCGTCGCGGCGGCGCGCGGCGGCGAGATAGAGCGCGCGCCCGGCCTCGAGCTGCGTCGCCATGTCCGCCAGCAGGAACGACAGGCCCTGGAACTCGACGATCGGCCGGCCGAACTGCGCTCGCTCGCGCGCGTAGTCGAGCGCCGTGTCGAGCGCCGCCTGGGCGAGGCCGACGGCGCACGCGGCGATGCCGAGCCGGCCGCTGTCGAGGGCCGCGAGCGCGATCGTGAAGCCCTGGCCCTCCTCTCCCACCAGGCGGTCGGCGGGCACGCGGGCCGCGTCGAGGATGATCTGCGCTGTCGGCGACGCCTTGAACCCCATTTTCTGCTCGGGAGGAGCTGCGGACAGGCCAGCTGTGTCGCCCGGCGCGAGCAGGCAGGAGATGCCGCGCGGGCCGTCGTCGGACGTGCGGACGAACAGGCTGTAGAAGTCGGCCACGCCGCCATGGGTGATCCAGGCCTTGGTCCCGGACACGACGTAGCGGTCGCCGTCGCGGACGGCACGGGTGCGCAGGGCGGCGGCGTCAGAGCCGGACTGCGGCTCGGAGAGGCAGTAAGCGCCCAGGAGCTCGCCGCCCAGCATGTCCGGCAGCCACCGCGAGCGCTGCCCCTCTGTGCCAAACGTCGCGAGCGGGTAGCACGAGAGGGTGTGCACGCTCACGCCCAGCGCAACCGTGAGCCACGCGCTGGCCAGCTCCTCGAGAACCTGGAGGTAGACCTCGTATGGCTGGCCGCCGCCCCCATGTTCCTCCGGGTAGGGCAGGCTCAGCAGGCCGGCCTTGCCCAGCGTGCGGAAGACCTCCCGCGGGAACCGCGCGTCATGCTCGTACGCCGCGGCCTTCGGGGCCAGCTCGGCGGCGGCCAGCTCGCGGGTCAGCGCCAGGAGGGCGGCGGCCTCCTCGGACGGAAGCGACCGTTCGACGGTCGGGGCGGTTGTCATCGGGCGACCTAACAGCGCACGAGCTGTCGCGGGCGGAGGTTGAGCCGCTCGCCGCCGCCGTCGGTGCAGACCAGGATGTCCTCGATGCGGGCGCCGTGCCGGCCGGCGAGGTAGATGCCGGGCTCGACGGAAAATGCCATGCCAGGCTCCAACCGCTCGGTGTTGCCGGCGACGATGTAGGGCTCCTCGTGCGTCTCGAGGCCGATGCCATGACCGGTCCGGTGGATGAAGTGCGCGCCGTAGCCCGCGTCGGCGATGATCGCGCGGGCGGCGGCGTCGACGAATTCGGCGCTGACCCCGGGGCGCACCGCGGCGCAGGCAGCCGACTGGGCACTTGCCAGCACGTCGTAGTAGGCCACGAAGTCAGCCGGCGGCTCCCCGACGACGTACGTGCGGGTCTCGTCGGAGCAGTAGCCGTCAGCCGTGGCGCCGCCGATGTCGACCACGACGGGATCGCCAGGCTCGATGATGCGGTCGGAGAGCTCATGGTGCGGGCTGGCGCCGTTGGGCCCGGAGGCGACGATGACGAAGTCGACCCGCACATGCCCCTCGGCGACGATGGCGTCGGCGATGTCACGGCCGACCGCGCGCTCGGTGCGGCCGGCCGAGAGCCATTGCGGCACCGCGGCGTGCACGCGGTCGATCGCTGCGGCGGCCCGGCGCAGGGCCTCGACCTCGGCGGGGGTCTTGCGGACCCGCAGCTGGCGGAGGACGGGTCCGGCGAGCACCTGCTCGGCCTGCGGCAGCGCGGCGCGGAACGCCACGACCTTCTCGGCCCACATGTGGTTGTCGACAGCGACCCGGCTCACGTCGTCCGGCAGTCGTTTCGCGATCAGCGCATAGGGATCGTCGGTCTCGGCCCAGCCGACGATCTCGACGCCGAGACGCTCGAGCGGCGTCGTCCGGGCGGCGGGCACCTCGAGCTCGGGCGCGACGAGGAACGGCGCACCTCGGACGGGTAGGACAAGGCAGGTGAGCCGCTCGAGCGCCAGTGCGGCATAGCCGGTCAGGTAGCGGAGGTCGGCACTGGGCGAGACGAGCAGGGCGTCGACGCCCGCGGCGGCAGCCAGCTCGCGCGCCCGGTCGAGCCGATCCGGCGAGTAGAGGTCGGGTGCAGCGCTCACAGCGCCAGCCTAGGCGACCGGCCGCGTGGCGAGCGCACTAGCCGCGGGTACGCCAACCGGCCGCGTCGACGTCGCCCGGCACCGGCGCCTCCGGGTCGTAGGGTGACCGGGCGAACACGAACGTCGCGACGTCGAGCGCCACAGCGTCGCCCTCCCGGCGCACGACGCGAAGCTCCTCGCCCGCGTAGTAGCCGTCGAGCCCCATCCAGCTGCCGTCGTCGATCCGGCGGAACCGGGACGTGCGGGTTCCGTCGCCGACCGGGGCGAGCTGCAGCAGGCCGTCGGCGAGCAGGCGCAAGGTGAACGGCGACGGCCCCCAGAACCACATGCCGAGCAGGTCCAAGACGTCCATGTCGACGGCGGGCGCCGGGGACCACTCGGGCGGGACCCTGGGCTCGTTTCTATGGACGATCTCCAGCAGGTCGCCGCACAGGGAGAAGTCGAGGCCGTCGGTCGTGTTGGCCAGCGCGATCGCGGCCGTGCGCTGGTCGGGGTCGACCAGCAGGCCGGCGAGGAAGCCGGGCATGGAGCCCCCGTGCCCGAACCCGCGGTGCCCTCCGCCGAAGTCGTAGACCTGCAGGCCGAGCCCGTACGCAGACCATGGCTGGCGGGCAAAGTCGACCAGCGCCGGCTCGGTCATCTCCTCCAGCGTGGCGGGGTCGAGCACCTCGGCCGCGCCGTCGAGCAGGAACGCCGCGAACCGGGCCAGGTCGGCCGCCGTCGACCACAGCTGGCCGGCGGGCGCCATCGCGCCGGCGTCGTGCTCGGGCTCGGGCAGGACAAGGTCGGCCCACGGGTGCACGGCGAGCCCGCGCGCCGCCGGTGGCGCCGGGCGCAGTGTCGTTCGGCGCAGTCCGAGTGGGGCCAGCACCTCCTGGGCCAGGCACTCCTCCCAGGGCCGGCCGCGCAACCGGGAGATCAGCTCGCCGAGCGCGCCATAGCCGAGGTTGGAGTAGTGGAAGCGGCGTCCCGGCGGGTGGGCCGTGGCGGGCTTGTCGAGATCGGAGAGCAGGTCCGGCCACTCGCCGCCGGGCGTCCGCTCCCACCACGGACCGCCCGTCTCGGCTTGCAGGCCGGCGCCGTGCGACAGCAGTTGCCCCACCGTGCGGTCGCCGAACGTGGCGCCGGGCACATGCCTCTCGAGCGGGTCGGCCAGCGTCAGCCTGCCCTCGTCGCGCAGCCGCATCACCAGCACGGCCGTGAAGATCTTGGTGATCGAACCGATGCGGTACTGGGTGTCGGCGTCGGGAACGGCGCTGCCGCCCCGGGCTGTCGGATCGACGCTGCCGCGACCGGCCGACCACGCCAGCTCGCCGTCGCGGACGACGGCCGCGACCAGCGAGGGCACCCGGCCCTCCGACTGGGCTCTGGCGGCGCGAGCAAGCAGCTGGGAGACGGTGAGATCGAGCACGCCGGCCAGCTTAAAGTCTCCCCGCCACTCTCCGCGATCTTGAGCTATTTTGCGTGGGAGCGCTCCCATTTCTGAGCCAGCTCAAGATCGCGGAGATAGGGGCGGCGGTCATTGGAGCCAGCGGCGCAGCTTCTTTCGGCGGGCGGCCCGCCAGGCGGGCGCGAACTCTCCCTCCGCCCGATCCGCCCGCGCCTGCTCGAGGCCGTGCAGGCGGCCGAACGTGAAGGCGTTCTCTCCGGCCAGGTGAGCCTGGACGCCCATCTGCCGGAGCTGGTCGCGCAGCACGAAGCTGTCCTGGTGCTCGCCGAGCACCTCCTGGACGTTCTCCATCCGCTTGGCGAAGCGTTTGGCCGGGCGGCCGAACAGATCGGCCACGGACTCGGCGGCATAGCGGGCGCGCTTGGCCGCCTTGCGCACCTCGTGCAGCTGACGGGCCCGCTGCTCGGGGTGGGAAGCCGCCTTCGCCTCGGCGACCCGCTCGCGCACCCGCTGCCATGTCTTCGCGACCCGCCGCGGCAGCACGTCGCGCGCCGGCTGGGCTGCGCCGCCGGTGAACGGCGGGTCGGCCACGAGCGCGTCAAGGGCGTCCAGCAAGCGAAAATAGCGGTCGCCGTCAAGGGCTCTGAGCAGCTCGTTGTGCGCCTTCTGATGCCGCCGGTTCAGGTCGACGTCGATGCGCCGGGCGACCCCGCCCAGCACGAGCTCCGCGGGCTCGGCGTCCAGGGCATTCCGCAGGCGCTCCCGCATCACCTCCGCGTCGCGCGGCGCGCCGAGGACGCCGCCCAGCCATTTGAGCTCGTCCCGCGAGGGCTCGGTGACCGTGCGGTCGAGAAGAGGGCGGAACGTCGCCAGGGCCGACCGGAGCCGCCGGGTGGCCACCCGCATCTTGTGCACGGCGTCGGGCTCGTCGCGGCGCGCCTTCGGGTCCCACTCCTTCAGCTGGCTCACCTGTTGGCGCAGGTGCGCGCGCACCGCCTCGCCCGCCGGCGCCGTGGGCGACAGCCCGCCCTCGGCGGCTGGCCGGGGTGATTCGAGGCGGTCCCCGAGCGCGCGGGCGAGCTTCGAAGCGCTGGGGCCAGGCACCGCTCCGCCCGCCTTGAGCCGCTCGCCCACCGCGTCGAGCACCTCCGGCCCTCCGTCGACCAGCTCGACTTCGATCTCGCGCCAGGCCGATGTCCCGCCTTGCTCCCCGAGCGACTCGGCGCGGACGTGGTCGTCGGAGACGTCCGCAAGAGGCCTGCGGTCGGCGTCCAGGAGGCGGTGGACGACCCGCCGGTTGCTCACCCGCGCCACCGGGGCCAGCTCACGGTCGCGAACGTGCACCCGGACCAGTCGCGCCAGCTGCTCGGGCACCTCGTCAGGCTCGCCGAGGGGACGGCCCAACTCCTCGCGCTCCCCATCCGAGGTCGGCAGCTTCAGGTGCCAGCCCTCGTCGGCGCCGCCAGTGCGCCGGCGCATGGTTATCCGCTGGTTGGCCAGGCGCAAGTCGGCAGTGTCGTAGTAGGTCGCCTCCAGCTGGTGCTCGACCGGCTGGGCGACGACGGCGACGCCCGGCAGGTCATGAAGGTCCGGCAGCCGCAGGGACTCAGGGGCGTCGTACTTGCGCTCGATCTCAAGGTGGTCGGTGGCCATGCCCTACCCCTACCCTCCGCTCAGACCACTCAGTGGTCTGCCGTTAGAAAAGGCCGCCCTGGAACTGCTCGAAGGGGCTCGACGGGTCGATGAACGCCGCCATGACGTGGCCGAGCAGCCCGACGGCCACCAGCTGCAGAACAAGCGCGACGGCGAAGGGCACGCGGCGCATCGGCAGCTGGGCGAGCAGCGTCGCCGCGAGCGCTAGCAGCATCTCGCCCCCGAGGCGCCACAGCAGGGGCCAGACCGGGCCGCAGTCGTAGATATCGGGGCGCTGCTCGCAGTACTCCGTGAGGCCGTAGTTGGTGAACCAGAGGTAGCAGTTGTAGACCAGCAGGAAGAATGCCGGCAGCAGCAGGAACAGCATGATGGCTGCCTGCCACGGGTTGCGCACCGGCCGCTTGTCTTGGTCGCCGGTGTCGAGGCTGAGGGCGTACTGCGACACGTCAGGCACTCTACGTCCGACCGCCCAGCCGATCGCAACCGGTTTGCGGTCTGGCAGGCTCTGCTGCTGTGGCCGATCGTTTGATGCTCCTCGACACGCCGTCGCTCTACTTCCGCGCCTTCCATGGCGTGCCCGAGTCGATCACCGCGCCCGACGGCACGCCCGTCAACGCGGCCCGCGGCCTGCTCGAGTTCATCGCCCACCTGGTCGCCCGTCGCCGGCCCACCCGGCTGGTCGCCTGCATGGACGCCGACTGGCGACCGGCGTTCCGGGTGCGGGCGATCCCGTCGTACAAGGCGCACCGGCTCTCCCCCGCTGGCGGCGAGACCGTGCCTCCCGGGCTCGTCAGGCAGATCCCGCTGATCGAGGACCTGCTCGACGCGCTGGGGCTGGCCCGGGTGGGCGCGCCCGGCTACGAGGCCGACGACGTGATCGGCACGCTCGTCTACCGCGAGGCCGGCGTCGCGGCAGTCGACGTGGTCACCGGCGACCGTGACATGTTCCAGGTCGTCGACGACGCCCGCCAGGTCCGGGTGCTGTACACCGCGAAGGGGGTCGGCCGGCACGAGGTGGTGACCGAGGAGGTGGTGTCGGCTAAGTACGGCATCCCGGGGCGGGCATACGCCGACTTCGCGCTGCTGCGCGGCGATCCGAGCGACGGGCTGCCCGGCGTGCCCGGCGTGGGCGAGAAGACCGCGGCCGCGCTGGTCACGAAGTACGGCAGCCTGGCGGCCATCCTCGCCGCTCTCGACGATCCCCGCTCCGACCTGGGACCTCGGGGCAAGCTTGCCGCGGCGCGCGACTACCTGGCGGTCGCGCCGGTCGTCGTGCAGGTCGCGACCGACGCCCCGCTGCCGGACTACGACGACCGGCTGCCGGCTGACCCCCGGGATCCAGAACGGCTCGTCGAGCTGGCCGACCGGTACAACCTCGACGGCCCGCTGAACCGCGTCCTCGCCGCGCTCAAACCCTCACCGCGATAACCCTCACCGCGATAACCCTCACCGCGATAACCCTCACCGCGATCTTGAGCTTTTTTCGACATGGGAGCGCTCCCAAATGAAAAAAGCTCAAGATCGCGGAGGTTTGGGCAGAGGTTTGGGGCGAGGTTTGGGGGGCGCGGCGCCTCAGCCGACGGACGAGTAGGCCACGACTCCCCGGCGCAGGCCGTCAACGGAGCGCTCGGCGGTCTGCGCCAGCGGGTCGTCGTCGGGGGTGGCGTCGGCGATCTGCCCGAGCAGGTCGATGAGCTGCTTGGCCCACCGGACGAAGTCGCCGGCCGACAGGTCGGTCTCCGTCAGGACGGACTCCAGGCGGTGCCCGCTGGCCCAGCGGTAAGCCGCCCACGCGAACCCGAGGTCGGGCTCCCGCTGGAAGGACAGGTCGAAGTCCTTCTCCAGCGCGTCGAGCCGGCTCCAGATGCGCACGGTCTCGCCGAGGGCCTCCCTGGCCCGCCCCCCGGGCACCCGGGGCGGGGCCACGTCGTCGGGCTGCCGCGACTCGAAGACCAGCGCGGACACGCAGGCGGCCAGCTCGGGAGGTGACAGCCCGGCCCAGACGTTCTCCCGCAGGCACTCGGCCGCGAGCAGGTCGAGCTCGGTGTAGAGCCGGGCCAGCCGTCCGCCGTCGGGGGTCACCCGGCCCTTCGCGAGGTAGCCGAGCGACTCCAGCAGGGCGCAGACGCGGTCGAACGTCCGGGCGATGGTGTTTGTCCGGTTCTCTACCCGCTGCTGCAGCGCGTCGGTGTCGCGACGCAGCCGCCACCAGCGCTCGGCCCACCGCGCGTGCTCCTCGCGATCGGGGCACTGATGGCACGGGTGCGCCCGGATCTGCGCGCGGAGCCGGCTGATCTCCGGATCGTCGGCGGCCGCGGCCGATCGCCGGCCGCGCGGCTTGCCGCCGTTCTCGTCACGGACCCGGGTCCGCAGCGTTGACGCCAGGTCTCGGCGCGACTGAGGTGAGCGCGGGTTGAAGTTGCGGGGCAGGCGCAGGCGGTCGAGCGCCTCGACCGGGGCCGGGAAGTCGACCACGGAGAGCCGCTTGACCTGGCGGTCCGCGGTCAGCACGGTGGGCCGCGGCCCCTCCGGGCCGCCGGCCAGCCCAGGGTCGATCACGACGGCCAGCCCGGCTCGTCGGCCGGCGGGCACGCGGATGACATCGCCCGGGCGCAGCCGCTCTAGTGACGCTGCGGCGTCCGCCCGCCGGGACGCCGCCCCGCGCCTGGACACCTCAGCCTCGCGGTCCTTGAGCTGCCGGCGCAGCGCGGCGTACTCGGCGAAGTCGCCGAGATGGCAGCGCATCGCCTCGGCGTGCCCGTCGAGGTTCTCTTCGTTGCGCCGGATCTGCCGCGCGATGCCCACGACGGCGCGGTCGGCCTGGAACTGCGCGAACGACGTCTCGAGCAGCTCGCGCGCTCGCGCCGCCCCCACCTGCGCGACCAGGTTGACCGCCATGTTGTAGGAAGGGCGGAAGCTGGACCGCAGCGGGTAGGTGCGGGTCGAGGCGAGCCCGGCCACTGCCCGCGGGTCGATCCCCGGGTGCCACACGACTACCGCATGGCCCTCCACGTCGATGCCCCGGCGCCCGGCCCGCCCGGTGAGCTGGGTGTACTCCCCCGGCGTGATGTCGGCGTGCGTCTCGCCGTTCCACTTGACGAGGCGCTCGAGGGCGACCGAGCGGGCCGGCATGTTGATGCCGAGGGCGAGCGTCTCGGTGGCGAAGACGGCCTTGACCAGCCCGCGGACGAACAACTCCTCGACGACCTCCTTGAAGGTCGGGAGCAGCCCGGCGTGGTGGGCCGCGACGCCCCGCTCGAGCCCGGCCAGCCAGCCGTGGAAGCCGAGCACGAGGAGGTCCTCCGGGGGGAGGTCGGCGCACCGCTCCTCGACGACGCGCCGGATCTCGTCGCGCTCCTCCGGCGTAGTGAGCCGCAGCCCGGCCCGCAGGCACCGCTCGACGGCGGCGTCGCAGCCGGCGCGGCTGAAGATGAACGTGATCGCCGGCAGCAGGCCAGCGGCGTCGAGGCGCTCGATGACCTCCACGCGGTCTGGGATCCGCATCCGGCCACGGGGCGGGCGCCCGCGACGGCGCCCGTTGCGGCGGTCGCTGTCGTGCAGGAACCGGGCGTCGTCGCGGGCCAGCCGCACGAGCTCCGGGTTCACCGTGCTGGGCGGGGAGTCGGGATCGTCGACGAAGAGGTCATAGAGCCGCCCGCCGACCATGACGTGCTGCCAGAGCGGGATCGGGCGGTGCTCTTCGACGATCACGGTCGTGTCGCCGCGCACCGTGACGAGCCAATCGCCGAACTCCTCGGCGTTGCTCACGGTGGCCGAGAGCGACGCGAGCCGAACCGACTCGGGCAGGTGGATGATCACCTCCTCCCAGACCGCGCCGCGGAAGCGGTCGGACAGGTAGTGCACCTCGTCCATCACGACGTAGCCGAGGCCGGCCAGCGTGGGCGAGCCGGCGTAGAGCATGTTGCGCAGCACCTCGGTCGTCATGACGACGACCGGCGCCTCGCCGTTGATCGTGTTGTCGCCGGTCAGCAGCCCGACGTTGGCCGGCCCGTAGCGCGCCAGCAGGTCGGTGTACTTCTGGGTGGACAGCGCCTTGATCGGGGTGGTGTAGAAGCACTTGCGCCCCTCAGCCAGCGCGAGGTGGACTGCGAACTCCCCGACGACCGTCTTGCCCGAGCCGGTCGGCGCGGCCACGAGGACCCCGTTGCCGCTTTCCAGCGATTGGCAGGCGCGCACCTGGAACGGGTCGAGCGTGAAGGGGTACATCTCCCGGAACCGCCCCAGCTCGGTCCGGGTTTCGGTCTGCCGCCGCCGCGCCTCGGCGTAACGCTCGGCCGGGGTTGCAACCATGTCATCCAGCCTATGCGGGCTCAGGGGCCAGGACCTGCAGGGCGCCGGGCACGGCCGTGCATGTCAGCGGCAGGCGGCCGAAGCGCTCTCCGTCGGCGTAGGCGACCACGCCGGCGGCGGCGAGCGAGACGACCCTGGCCCGCCGGATCGTCACCGCGGGGTGGGTGACATGCGTGCCGCGGTAGACCCGCGGGAAGACGCGGACGAACGCCGGCCGGGAGAGCGGCCCTAGCACGAGCACGTCGAACATGCCGTCGTCGAGCTTGGCGTCGGGGGTGACCCGCATGCCGCCGCCGTATGACGGGCTGTTGCCGACCGCGACCAGCATCGCGGGGGTCTGCCAGGTCTCGCCGTCGAGCTCAAGTGTGAACGGAACCGGCCGAAACGTCCGCAGTTCGGCCAGCATGGCGAGGTCGTACTTGGCGCGACCGCTTGGCCGGACCATCCGGTTCGCCCGCTCGTTGACGGCGGAGTCGAAGCCGGCCCCTAGCACGCCGGCGAACCATCGGCTGCCGCACCGGCCGGCGTCGATCGGTCGGGTATGGCCCGCGGCGACGATGTCCGCGGCGGCGGCCGGATCGCGCAGCGGCACGCCCACCGCCCGGGCGATATCGTTGCCGGTCCCCGCGGGGATGATGCCCAGCGGGACGCCAGAACCGGCGACCGCCTGCAGCGTGAGGTGCACGAGGCCGTCGCCGCCGAGCGCGACCAGCGCGTCCGTCCCGTCAGCGACGGCCTTGCGGGCCAGCTCCTCAGCCTCGAGGCCCGACGAGCCGGCGAGGCAGCGCACTCGGTGGCCGGCGCGCTCGAGGCGGCGGACGATGGGCGCGGTGAGCCGGGCGCCCCGGCCCCCGCCCGCGGTCGGATTGACGACCAGCGCGATCTCGCGGCTCACGCTGAGACTCTAGTGGGGCCTCTACCGGGGCTCGTCGAGGGCGCTGGGCCGTTCGTCGAGCGGCGACGCCTCGTCGTCGCCGAGCGCGTCGTAGTCGGGCTCGCCGAGCAGCCGGCGCCGGCGGCGGTCGATGAGCCAGGCCACGCCCAGCGCAACGGCGAGCAGCACGAGCAGCGGGGTGGCCAGGAACAGCATGGTGATGGGGTCGCCGGTGGGCGTGGCCACCGCGGCGAACACGAACACGCCGAAGATCATGCCCCTGGTCCACCGGCGCAGGGTACGCCAGCTCACCACGCCGGCGGCCGTGAGCAGGACGACGAACAGCGGCAACTCGAAGCCGAGCCCGAAGACCAGGACCATGCGGATGACGAAGTTCAGGTACGTCGGCACGTCGGGGAGGTTGGCCACGCCTTCGGGGGTGAAGCCCAGCAGGATCTCCAGGCCCTTGGGCAGCACCAGGTAGCAGACCGCGATGCCGCTGAGGAACAGCGGGATCGCGGTGCCGAGGAACAGCAGGGACCAGCGGCGTTCGTTGCGATGCAGGCCGGGGGTGACGAACGCCCACAGCTGGTACAGCCAGATCGGGCAGGAAAGGATCAAACCGGCGGCCACGGACACTTTGACCTGCAGGAAGAAGGCGTCGGTGACGCCGCGGAGCGCCAGCTGGGGCTCGATCAGGCCCCGGTCGGCCGCGGTCTCCCGGAAGTTGTCAAACGGCTTCCGGAGCATGTCGAACAGGTCGTTGTAGAAGAACCAGGCGATGACGGTGCCGACGACGACGCCGAGAGCCGCCTTGACGATCCTGGAGCGCAGCTCGCGCAGGTGCTCGACGAGCGTCATCTGCCCC
>Ga0184623_10001108_pt1 | contig 11685 bp, 12 predicted proteins | sample PLM1_100_b1_FD_133138 | JGI IMG/M metagenome (GOLD analysis project Ga0184623, IMG submission 133138) | Groundwater sediment microbial communities from an aquifer in East River, Colorado, USA - PLM1_100_b1 | ecosystem: Environmental > Terrestrial > Soil > Riparian zone | place: USA: East River...
CCGCGGCCGGGGTCTGTGGTGCGGCGCCCGGTGCGCCCGGCGGCGTGGCGCCGCTCTGGGGCGCCGGTGCCTGGTCGTTGCTCTCCATACCGACAATGGTGTGTTTCACGACGTCCCGGCGCTATCGGGTACGACCCTGAGAAGACCCTGATCCCGTACGGGACGAATTCTCAGGGCAACTCCTGGTGGCCACGTGTGCGCGCACCGTGTGACGATCGAGGCAGCCTCGGAGTACCCGGTCTGGGGCACGACACCACGAGGAGCACAGCATCACCACGCCGATCACCACTCCACCGGACGGGGCGCCCGTGCCGCCACGGTTCGGACCGCCGATCGGCCCGCCCGCGCCGTACCCCAAGCTGTACCGCCGCGGTGAGGGGCGGATCCTCGCGGGCACCGCCGCCGGCATCGCCGAGCACTTGCAGATCCCGGTGATCTTCGTGCGCGTCACGTTCGCGGCGCTGCTGGTGCCCGCCGGGCTGGGCGCGATCCTCTACGCCGTCTTCTGGGCGATCCTCGACGTCGACCCCGCCGACCGTGCGCGCGGCAAGGGCAGCCGGAACCTCGGCCAGCTGTTCGCATTCATGGGTGGCGCGGTCGTCCTGGCGGTGGTGCTGGCGATCGTCGGCGTGTCCGGTCCGTACCTGCTGTTCTGGTTCCTGGGCGTGGTCGGCGTCGGCGGAGTGGTGATCTGGCGCCGCGCCGACGATGGCCTGCGCGAGCGCTGGGCGGCGATCACCCCGCGCAACCCGTGGCTGGCGATGATGCTCGCCCGGGACCGCACCGCCACGACGGTCCGCCTGGTTGGCGGGGGCCTGCTGGTGCTCGTCGGGCTGATCGGGTTCCTGGCGGCCACCGGCGAGCTGAGCGCGATCCGGGACGGCCTGCTCTTCGGTGCGGCTTTGCTGGTGGGCGTCGGCGTCGTGGGCGCCCCGTGGCTCGCGAAGATCGTCACGGACCTGCGCAACGAGCGCCGCGAGCGGATCCGGTCGCAGGAGCGGGCCGAGATCGCGGCGATCGTCCACGACCAGGTGCTGCACACGCTGGCCCTGATCCAGCGCAGCTCCGACGACCCGCGCGAGGTGGCCCGGCTGGCGCGCGGGCAGGAGCGGGAGCTGCGGAACTGGCTCTACAAGCCGACCGCCTCGCCGACCGAGCGGATCGCCGCCGCCCTGGAGGCCGCTGCCGCCGAGGTCGAGGACACGTACGCGGTCGCCGTCGACGCGGTCGTGGTCGGCGACTGCGACGTCGACGAGCGGCTGCTGCCGCTGGTGCTCGCCGCGCGGGAAGCCCTGGTCAATGCCGGTAAGCACGCCAAGGTGCCGACGGTGTCGCTCTACGCGGAGGTCGAGCCCGAACAGGTGAGCGTGTTCGTCCGTGACCGCGGTGCCGGCTTCGACGTCGATACTGTGGATGACGACCGGCACGGCGTGCGCGGCTCGATCCTGGGACGGATGAAGCGCCACGGCGGCAAGGCCGAGATCCGCAGCAGCCCTGGTGACGGCACCGAGGTGCGGCTGACGATGCAACGAGGAGCGGTGTCATGACCGAGCAGACTGAGCCGGTGCCCGCCCGGCCGCGCGTGTTCCTGGTAGACGACCACGGCATGTTCCGCGCCGGAGTCCGCGCTGAGCTTGGTCCCACCGTCGACGTGGTGGGCGAGGCGGGCACGGTGGCCGAGGCGGTGGCCGCTATTGCGTTGCACGTACCCGACGTGGTGTTGCTGGACGTCCACATGCCCGACGGCGGTGGCCGGGCCGTGCTGGAGGCCGTACGGCAGACCCATCCGCAGGTACGGTTCCTGGCGCTGAGCGTCTCCGACGCGGCTGAGGACGTGATCGGGCTGATCCGGGCCGGCGCCCGTGGGTACGTCACCAAGACGATATCGGCGACCGAACTGGCCGACGCCGTCCGCCGGGTCGCCGACGGGGACGCCGTCTTCTCGCCGCGCCTCGCCGGCTTCGTGCTCGACGCGTTCGCCCAGCGGGACAACACCCCGGTGCGCGATCCCGAACTGGACCTCCTGACCAACCGCGAGCGCGAGGTGCTGCGGCTGCTGGCGCGCGGGTATGCGTACAAGGAAATCGCCTCGGAGCTGTTCATCTCGGTGAAGACCGTCGAGACGCACGTCTCCAGCGTCCTGCGCAAGCTCCAGATGTCGAACCGGTACGAGCTGAGCCGCTGGGCCGTGGACCGCCGCCTGGTCTGAACCGTGGCGCAAGGGCGGGCTTGTCCGAGGGACAGACGAAGTGCCTGTCCAGCGTTACGATTTCCATTAGCGGGCCCGGCCGCCGGCTTGGGCTGCGCTGTGGAGGTGCGGTGAGTCCCGACGCCGGCCCGGCGGGAAGTGAAGAGCGCGCTGCGACGCTGTCCGTGCCCTGCCCCGAGGCGGCCGCCGTTCCGCCGAGCCCCGCTGACGAAGACGAACCGAGCCACAGAGGTTTGGTGCGCTCCCTGCTCTCCTGGAGTGCACCGCGCCGATCCACCGACCTGCCCGAGACCAGCCGGTTGCTGCAGACCCACCGTGACCGGCACCCCAAGGCCGACCTTCGGATGCTGGAGCGGGCGTACCGGGTCGCCGACCACGCCCACCACGGCCAGATGCGCCGCAGCGGCGAGCCGTTCATCACGCACCCGCTCGCGGTAGCCACGATCCTCGCCGATCTCGGCCTGGACACGACCACGCTCGCGGCGGCGCTGCTGCACGACACAGTCGAGGACACGCACTACACGCTCGCCCAGCTGCGGGCCGACTTCGGCGCGGACGTCGAGCACCTCGTCGATGGCGTCACCAAGATGGACAAGGTGCGCTTCGGCGGCACCGCCGAGGCCGAGACGATGCGGAAGATGATCCTCGCCGCTGGGCAGGACGTCCGGGTGCTGATCATCAAGCTGGCCGACCGGCTGCACAACATGCGCACGCTGGGGTTCAAGTCCCGCCCGTCGCAAGAGCGCATCGCGAACGCCACCCGCGACGTGCTCGTGCCGCTCGCCGGCCGCCTCGGCCTGCACATCCTCAAGCGGCAGCTGGAGGATCTCGTCCTCGCCACGCTGTTGCCCGACGCGTTCGCCCAGATCCACGAGCAGGTGCAGGTACGCGCGCCGGAACGGTCGCGGTACCTGGCCGAGGTCATCGCCGGCGTGGCGGTCGAGATGCGGCGGAGCCGGATCCGCGCCACGATCGATGAGCGCCCCCGGCACTACCACTCGATCCACAAGCGGTTGTCCAAGAATGACGGCCGGCTCGGCGACAACCCGCGTATCCAGATCGTGGTGAGCGGCGAGGCCACCGACTGCTACGCCGCCCTGGGTGTGGTGCACGGCCGCTGGCACCCGGTTCCGGGCCGGTTCAAGGACTACATCGGCGTCCCGAAATTCAACATGTACCAGTCGCTGCACACCAGTGTGCTGGGGCCGGACCGGCAGCTCGTGGACGTGATGATCCGGACGGTCGCCATGCACCGGATCGCGGAGTACGGCGTCCTCGCCTACCGGCAGTCGGCCGGTGAGCGGGCGCCCGATGGCGTGGCGTACGCCAGCGGCGTCGGCGAGCTGGGGTGGCTGCAGAACCTGCTGGAGTGGGAGCCCGATGCGTCCGCGCCGGCTGAGTTCCTAGCGTCGCTGCGCTTCGACCTCAGCGACCACGAGGTGCTGGTGTTCACACCGAAGGGGCGCTCGATCAGCCTCCCGGCGCGCGCGACCCCGGTGGACTTCGCGTACGCGGTCGACTCGCAGCTCGGTGACCGGTGCTTCGGCGCCAAGGTGAACGGCCGGCTCACGCCACTGTCCAGCCCGCTCGCCGACGGTGACGTGGTCGAAGTACTGACCTCGCCGTCCGAGTGCGCCGGACCGTCGAAGGAGTGGCTGGAGTTCGTCCGGAGCCCGCGCGCCCGGATCGAGATCAAGCGCTGGTTCGCCGAGCAGGCACCCGAGGCTCTGGTCGCGGCTGGTCGCGAGGCGATCGCGGCGGCGATGATCGAGGAAGACCGGATGCTCACCAATGGCACGCCGCTAGTCCGCCTCGCGCGCAGCCTCGACCTCGCCGATCCGGACGCACTGTTCGCGGCGGTTGGCGAGGAGCGCCTCGACGCCACCGAAGTCGTCCGCCGTCTCATTGTGATTGTGGACGGACCTGAATAGTCCATAGGGAATAGTCCATAGGAAACAGTCCATAGGGAAGAATCCGGGGCGTGGCGGGGCTCAATTACTTCAGCGTTCTGGACACGGTGCGTTTCGGGCCGGAAGTCGAGCGGTCGGAGCTGGCGACCCGTTCGGTCAGCTCCACCGGCGTACTGCTGCTGGAGTTGCTCGTCGGCGGCGGTACGGTCCTGCTCTCCCAGACCCAGGCGTTCGACAACGCGATGCTGCTCGAGTACCTCGCGGCGAACGACGCCGAGTCGCTGGCGCTGCGCCGGCTGGTCCAGAGTGGACGGATCCAGGTACGGATCTTCGACAGCCCCGCCTTACGTGAGCTGCCCAGCGGCGGTCAGCGGTTCACCCTGCTCAACGCGTTCTGCTCCGCGATGTCCCAGCGTGACTTCGTCCTGTCCGCCTGGCCCGAGCTGGGCGACCATGGCCGCAGGCTGGCCATCGTCGAGTGCCTCGACCGGGCACCGAACCGGCTACGCGCGCTCTGCGACGACGACGTCCTGGCCGGCCGGATCGAGGCGGTCCGCGAACTCGACCTCAGCCTCCGCAAGAGCCCGGCGTCCGAGCGGGCCATGCCCGTCGTCGGCAAGAACCTCTACGAGCGGGTGTCCGACGACCTCGAGACGCTGCCGGCCGACGAACCGACCGAGGCGGCGATGTACTGGCTGGCCGGGCGGCTCGCGGTGGTCGATCCGGGGCGGCTGCGCGGCCGGTCCACCTGGTACCGGCTACTGGACGAACTGGCCGCGCAGCACCCGATCTTCTCGGGCCCCGAGGAGAACCTCCGGGCGATCGTCGACGGTGCCTACAACCGCGTCGTCGCCGATTCCCTCGGCGCCACCGGCACATTCACGCAGTACCCGGCCGGCGAGGTGGCCGCGGCCATCGCCGAGCAGGCCGGGATCGACGCCACCACCGACCGCCAGCTCGTCCTGCTGGCGGAGGACCAGCGCCGCGACGCCTGGCTCACCTGGAGCGAGGCGGCGAGCATGATCGACGACCTCACCGAGCTGCCCAGTCCGTGGCGCCGCCTCGACCACCTGGTGCGGCGGCACCAGGAGTACGTCGGCGTCACCGAGACGTCGACCCGTGGCCAGATGTGGCTGGCCATCGCCGCCACGATCCCGCCGCTGATCGGGAGCGTGGCCGGCGCGACCGCCGAGGAGCTCGTCGGCGCCCTGCCCGGTGCGCTCGGCGGCGGCGCGCTCGGCGGGCTGGTGTCGATCTCCGGCCTCTTACTCCCGTCGGTGTTCCCGCTCGGTAAGCATCGCTGGCGGGAGCGGCACGAGCGCATCTCCGGCGAGCGCTGGGAGACGACGGTCCCTACGGTGACGACGGGGAGTGCGTCGTGGCGGCGCGGGCTCGGGGAGGCAGAGGATGGCTGACGACCCGCCGCCTATCGTGCGGCGCGAGCGGCGTGCGGTGTACGAGAACGCGTTCGTCACGGTGTACGACGATGAGGTGGAGTTCCCCGGCGGCCGGCGGGGCACGTACCTGCGGGTGGTGGAGGCCGGCGGCCAGGCCGGTGCGTGCGTCCTCGCGCGGTGCGGCGACACGGTGGCGCTCGTCCGGGTGTTCCGCTACCCGATCGACGCGTGGGAGTGGGGGTTCCCGCGCGGGTTCGCGCACGGGGACGATCCCGCGGCCACGGCCTGCACCGAGCTGTACGAGGAGTTGGGCGCCGAGCCGGACGAGCTGGGCCCGCTCGGCGTGATGAACCCGAACTCCGGGCTGCTCGCCTCGACCGTGCACCTCTACGTCGCCCGGTACGCCACGCCCGTCGCCCGGCCGTACGACAGCGCCGAGGTGCGCGAGGTGCGGTGGGTGCCGGTGCCCGAGCTGATGGCGGATATCGCCGCCGGGCGGATCGTCGACGGGTTCACGCTGGCGACGGTGGGGCTCGCCGTGGCGGCCGGCGTGTTGAAACCCTGAAACCTCACCGGCGATGCTCTAGCGTCGCGGGTCGAGGCTGGTAAGCATGTGCAGGAGGCGACGTGGCGTTCCCCGACCGGCTGCTCGCGGAGGACGAAGAGGTCGTACTCCACCTTCACCCGCACTGGAAGGTGCTGGTGTTTCCGGTCGCCGTTTTCATCATCACCGCCGGCCTGGCCGGTTTCGCGGCGGCGGTCATCGACATCGCGGCGGTCCGCTGGGCGATCGTCGTCGTGGCCATCGGCGTGATCCTCTGGTTCACCGTGCGGCCGGCGATCGTCTGGGCGAGCACGCACTTCGTCCTCACTACCCACCGCGTGCTGCTGCGCGAGGGCGTGCTGGCTCGGTCCGGGCGGGACGTGCCGCTGGCCAGGATCAACGACGTCTCGTTCGAGCACTCCCTGTTCGAGCGGGCGTTGGGCTGCGGGACGCTCGTCGTCGAGTCGGCGGGCGAGCGTGGCCAGGTCGTGCTGCGTGACATCCCGAACGTCGAGGTCGTGCAGAGCACGCTGTACGGGCTGGTGGAGGACGACAGCGACCGCCGCGGCGGCGACGGCACGTGAACGCTCGGCGCCAGACGGAGGTATCCATGTCGACGACTGAACGCACGCTTCGCGACAAGATCCGGCGATGGCAGGTGCCCGCGCTCGCCGTGCTGCTCGGCGCCGTCTTCGGCGTGTCCGCCCTGGCCCGCGGCCGGATCGGGCTCGGCCTCGCCATGGCCGGGATCATGTTCGCCTACGCCGCGTTCCTCGTCCTCGTCTCCCGTGCGAGCGAGCCGGCGTCGGGGCTGCGCGGGGACTCCGCAGACGAGCGGCGCACGCAGCTCCAGCTCCGGGCCAACGCGATGACCGGCAACGTGCTGCTGACGGTGGTCCTCGCGGGCTTCCTCGTCCAGATCGTGCGGGGTGAGGACGCCACGGTCTGGGCTCTGCTGGGCGTGGTCGGTGGCGCGACCTACTTGGCCTCGGTGTTCTTCTACAGCCAGCGCGGTCGAGGGTAGCTGTTCGCGGAACGGGCCACGGTGCGCTGGCGCGCCGTGGCCCGAACCGCTAGCAACGGCTGGGTCCCGCGGCCTCTTGGCGGCACGCTCTATGGTTGCGGCGTGGCCACCGTGCTCCTTGCCGAGGACGACACCGCGATCGCGCAGCCGCTCGCACGCGCCCTGGAGCGTGAGGGGTACGAGGTCGTCGTGCGTGCCGACGGCGTGAGCGCGTTGCAGACGGCCCTGTCCGGCACCGTCGACCTGCTCGTGCTCGATCTCGGGCTGCCGCGCACGGACGGCCTGGAGGTGGCGCGCCGCCTGCGCGCTGCCGGGTCGGCGCTGCCGGTGCTGATGCTCACCGCCCGGCGCGACGAGGTCGACTTCGTCGTTGGCCTCGACGCCGGCGCCGACGACTACGTGGGCAAGCCGTTCCGGCTCGCGGAGCTGCTCGCGCGGGTACGGGCCCTGCTGCGGCGCCGCTACACCCCTGATCTGGCGGCCTCGGGTGTGCGCCTCGAACTCGCCTCGCACCGCGCGTTCTGCGACGGCGAGGAGATCCACCTCACCAACAAGGAGTACGCGCTGCTGCGGCTCCTGCTGGAGCACGCCGGGGACGTCGTCACCCGCCAGGAGGCCGCCGAGCACGTCTGGGGCGATGCCGAGATGGCCGGTTCCAAGACCCTCGACATGCACATCTCCTGGCTACGTCGCAAGCTCGGTGACCCCGCGCAGGCGCCGCGCCGGCTGGTCACCGTGCGCGGGGTCGGCTTCCGGTTCGAACGCTGATGCGACGGCGGATCCTCGTCTCGACGCTGGCGGTGGTGGTACTCGCCGTTGCGATGCTCGCCGTACCGCTGCTCGTCGTGGTCGAGAGGTACGTTGACCCGCCCGACCAGCTGCGCGCCGGTGGCCTCGTCCTCGGGCTGGCGGTGCTCGCGGTGGCCGCCGCGATGGTGGTCGCGGCCCGCGCTGCCCGCCGTACCGTCGCCCCGCTCAGCCAGCTCGCCACCGACGCCGCGCGGCTCGCCGGCGGCGACCTGGGGCCCACCGGCCGCCGGTACGGCGCCGAGGAGCTGGATCATGTGGCAGAGGCGCTCGACAGCTCTGCGGTCCGCCTTGGCGAGCTGGTGCGCCGGGAGCGGCAGCTCGCCGCGGACGTGTCGCACCAGCTCCGGTCGCGCCTGACCGCGCTGTCGATGCGGCTGGAGGAGGTGGCCGCGCTTTCCAACACCGCCGTCCGCGCGGAGGCCGAGGCGGCGCTGGACCAGGTCGATCGCATGGTCCACATCGTCGACGAGCTGCTTGATCAGGCCCGCACCGAGCGCGCCCACAACGCCGTCGAGCTGGACGTCGCCGAACACCTCGCCGCGCTCCGGGCCGACTGGGACGACGCCTTCCGGGTGAGCGGCCGCACGCTACGGATCGACACGCCCGGCGGGCTGGACGAGGAGCCCCGCCTGCGCGCCCGCGCCACGCCGGGGCACGTCGCGCAGGCGCTCGGTGTCCTGATCGAGAACGCGCTCCAGCACGGCGCCGGCACCGTCACCGTGGCGGCGCGAGCGCGCGGCGAGCACGTGGTGGTCGAGGTCCGCGACGAGGGCGTTGGCGTACCGGATCCGCTCGTCCCGCTCGTCTTCGATCGCGGCGTGTCCGGCGGCGACGGCACCGGGATCGGTCTCGCGGTCGCCAGGGCGCTGGTGGAGGCCGACTCGGGCCGGTTGGAGCTGCGACAGGCGCGGCCGGCCGTCTTCGCCGTCTACCTGCCCCGGATCAGCAACGGAGACTAGCTTTTCGCCGGAGCGAGGGCCTCGTCGCCCGAGGGCTCGTACAGCGTGTCCTCCGGGTGCAGGAAAACCCACTTCTGATAGGTCCAGAACCGGAAGACCGTGGCCACGCCGATGCCGAACACGTTGACCACGTTGAGCAAGAGCTGTTCCTTGATGCCGAACCCGTAGCTGGCGACGCCGAGGATGCCCCCCGTGATGGCCAGCCCGACCGCGTTGAACATGAAGAACAGCAGGTACTCGCGGCGCAGGCCGGAACGGGCCCGGTGCCGGAACGTCCAGTGCCGGTTCATGAAGTAGGAACTCGTCGCCGCGATGACCGTCGCGATGACCTGTGCCTTGATCGGACCGATGAAGAACAGCAGGTTCCAGACGGTGACTTGGAGAACCGTGTTGATAACCCCGATGATGCCGAACTTGGTCATTTCGCGGACCAGCATGTGCCAGCGGTTGACGATGCTCCGGAGCAGATTCACTCCGCAAGGATAGGCACTGCCCGCAACATCCACCGCACCGAGCCCAGCCACGGCGCGATTCGTGGCCTGTCTCACGTTTGCTAGGCGTGACCAGGGCAATCACGCCTAGCAACCACGCATCACCGTGGGTGATCGCCGTGACGGTGTAGTTCCGCAAATCGCACGCGTGTTCGCGTTTTTCCTTGGGCTAACCGCGTCATGGCTGCCGGTCGGCCGCGTCACTGGAGGTGTACCACCTTCCGGGCGCCACCGTGCCCGGAGCCCGGCGGCGAGGGGGTTGCGGTGCGCGGGAACGGCAGGCGGCAGCTCTCCGTGGTGTCGACAGAACTGACCCGGCCGGCGGCGGCGTGGCGCGGTCACGGCGACGCTGAAGCGCTCCGCGACGCCTGGAACCAGGCGGCGTTCGCCGGTGGCTGGACCCGGCCGGCGGACTGGTGGACCGTCGAGGTCGACGCGGTCGCGGAGGCCCTGGTCGCGGGTGGTGACGCGCTCACGGCCGTGGCCCGGCTCGGCCGTGCCCGTGCGGAGGCCGGGGTCGGGGTGCGGGAAACGCTCGACGACATCTGCGCGCTGTACGGGCAGTTGCCCGCGGGCGTCCCGCCGCTCACCGCGTTCCGGGCGCTCGTGGAGGCGTGGGCCGAGGCGGCGATGGCGTCGGTCCGCGCGACCACCTGCGAGGATCCGCTCAGCGGCCTGGCGACCGCGGCCTACCTGCGGACCCGCTGCACCGAGGTGTACCGGGAAGCCGAGCAGGACGGCCTGGCGGCCAGCGACCGCCGGGTGCTGTTGATGCTTGACGTCGTGGGCCTCGGCGATGCCGTCGGCTGGGAGTCGCTGCTGCTGCGGCTCGCGCTCGGCGACTGCCTGCGGTCGGTCTTCTCCGGCGGCGAGACGCTCGCCGCTGTCGCCCCGAGCACGGTGCTCGGCCTGGTCACCCGGGATCAACTCCCGCAGCGGATCTCTGCCCTGCGGACGCGGCTCGGCGACGTCGCGGGGCTCTCCGATACCCGGATCTGGACAGAGGCGCTGCCCCCGACGTTGCCGGCGGCCTTCCACCTGATGGAGACCGCACACCGCCTGATGTGAACGTGCTGGCCAGGCCGGGGGCAGGCGCGCGGGGGCGCCTGGGAATCAGGTGCGAGGGCACCTGCCCGGCGCCGCGGCGGCGGCAGGATGAGGGGGCCTGCCGCCGCCGCGCCCTCCGGCACGGCACCGGACGGCGGCACATAGTCTGCACCGGTGCCCGCCGCCCTCCTCGTGCTCGCCGCTGCGGTGCTGTTCGGTACGACGGGCACCGCCCAGGCACTCGGACCGGACGGGCTCGATCCGCTCTTCGTCGGCGCCGGCCGGGTGACGCTCGGCGGCGCGCTGCTGGCCGCGTACGCCGCCGCACGGGGTGAGCTGCGTGGGCTCCGCCGCTGGCCACGCGTGCCGCTGCTGATCGGTGCCGCTGGCGTGGTCGCGTACCAGGCCTGTTTCTTCGCCGGGGTGGCCGCCGCCGGGGTCGCTGCCGGCACGATCGTGACGATCGGCAGCGCGCCCGTGTTCACCGGCCTGCTCGCGTGGGGATTCGGCCAGGGGCGGCCGTCCGGGCGCTGGCTCGTCGCGACGCTGATGGCGGTCGCCGGCTGCACGGTGTTGGTGCTCGCCGGTGGCGCGTCCCGGGTGGATCCGGTCGGGATCGTGCTCGCCCTCGGCGCCGGCCTCGGGTACGCCGGTTATGCGGTCACGGCAAAACGGCTGCTCGATGATGGGCATACCCCGGCTGGTGTGATGGGCGCCACGTTCGGCGGCGGCGGCGTGCTCCTCCTGCCGGTGCTGCTGGTGGTCGGGCCGGGCGAGCTGGCCGATCCGGGCGTCCTGGCAGTCGTCGGGTATCTCGCCGTCGTGCCCACGGCGCTCGCGTACCTGCTGTACGCGCGAGGTCTGGCCGGGCTCACGGCTGCGACGGCCGCCACGCTGACCCTCGCCGAGCCGGTCGTGGCCGCCCTCTTCGGCGTGTTGCTGCTCCACGAACCGGTGACGGCGTCACGGTTGACCGGCGCAGGCCTCGTGCTGGCGGGCTTGCTGGTGGTCGCAGCCGTACAGCGCCGCGACGAGGCCACCGTGCCGCCGCCGTAGCTACGGGTGGTGGCGTTTCATCGCGGGCTGGGTCGTCGGGATGCTCGCGGGCGCGACCCCGCCGTCGACGACGCCGCTGCTGGCGTAGATCGTCCGGCTGCCGATCTTGGTCGACGTGATGATCATCCGTGGCACGCCGTCGGCGGCGTTAGCGGCCACCGTCACGGCGATCCGCGCTGTGGTCGTCTGCCCCGCCGGCACCGACGGGTGGCGGCACACGGCACCCGTCGAGATCGCG
>Ga0184623_10001109_pt1 | contig 11678 bp, 9 predicted proteins | sample PLM1_100_b1_FD_133138 | JGI IMG/M metagenome (GOLD analysis project Ga0184623, IMG submission 133138) | Groundwater sediment microbial communities from an aquifer in East River, Colorado, USA - PLM1_100_b1 | ecosystem: Environmental > Terrestrial > Soil > Riparian zone | place: USA: East River...
CGAAACGGACGCTTCTGCCGCGCGTCAAGGGCATCTATCACGTCGGCTGCACCGACTACCCTGACCCTACCTACCCATGACCTTGTCGCTGGGGCAGCGTGGCTGCGTTAACAGCGCATGCCCCATCCTACCGGGTTCATGCCCAGAATCCAAGAGTTTTGATGCACAACGCGATGTAAATTCCTTAACGTTCCTGTCAGGACGATTCACCCCGCCAGGACGCTCACTCGTCGTGGATCGTCACCCCGGTCATGGCCACCGGTTCGTCCGGCAGGTCCTTCGCGTTGCGCGGCGCGCCGACGATCTCGTCGACGATCTCCATGCCCTTCGTGACGAGCCCGAACAGCGTGTACTGCTTCGGGAGCTTGCCGGTCAGGTCCTGGTGGACGATGAAGAACTGGCTGCCGTTCGTGTTTGGCCCAGCATTGGCCATCGCCAGCGAGCCGCGAACGTAGTCGCCCTTGACCGGCTCGTCCTCGAACTTGTAGCCGGGCCCGCCGGTCCCGACCCGACTGGCCTCGAGTGACGACTTCTTGCCATATTGGCCGTCGCCGCCCTGGGCGACGAAGCCCGGAATGACGCGATGGAAGATGACCTCGTCGTAGAAGCCCTTCTTCGCGAGGTCGATGAAGTTCTGGGTCGCTTTGGGGGCGTCGGTCGTGAACAGGTCGACCTCGATGTCGCCCTTCTCGGTCGCGATGGTGGCGCGGGTCATGTGATCCTCCTGGGGCTGGGCCGGCTTAGGGGGTGCTGACGGTGACGGTGTCCATGACGATGGGGCTGGCCGGGTTCTCCTGGCCCTCGGCCGCCGCCGCGATTGCGTCGACAGCTTCCATTCCAACGGTCACGGTCCCGATGATCTGGTAGTTGTTGTAGGCCGGGTCGGCGAGCGCCGTCCCGGCGTCGTCGTCGAGCACGATGAAGAACTGCGAGCCGACGGAATCCGGTGCCATCGTCCGGGCCATCGCGACGGTGCCCCTGCCGTACGTCGCCGTCACGGGCTCGTCCTTGATCGTGTAGCCGGGACCGCCAGTGCCGGTGCCGGTCGGGTCGCCGCCCTGGATCACGAAGCCGGGCACGATCCGATGGAAGACGACCCCGTCGTAGTAACCGCACTCGGCGAGGGCCACGAAGTTGCCGGCCGCGATCGGCGAGAGGTCCGCCTCGATCGTGATCCCGATCTCACCCTTCGACGTCGCGATCGTCACGAGCCGCTTCTCGCCGGCCGCGAGTGGAGGCGGCTGCTTGTTTGGGCAGGTGCCGGCTGCCGCCGACGAGCCCGCCGTGGACGGCGCGGGGGATGTGCTGCTCGACGCCGGTGATGGGGTGCCGCCGACGTTGCAGGCAGCGGCGAGCGCCGCGGCCACGGCAAGGAGCGCGAGCGAGCAGAAGGTTCGGGTCATGCGGCGGCCTCCAGGGCTGCGGTGAAGTCGATGGCCCCGGATAGGAGCGCCTGTCCGAGAATGATGCCGGTCACGCCGATATCGCGCAGCCGACGGATCCCGTCGAGGTCGGATACCCCGCCGGCAACGAGGAAATCGGCGTCGTGGGTCCTGGCCAGGCCGGCCAGCAGGTCGCCGTCCGGTTCCGAGCCACCGTGCGAGAGGATGAAGCGTCGGACACCGCGCGACGCGAGCTCGTCGACGATCTCCGCGAACGTCGGGACCGTCGGTCGTCGCCACGGGAAGGCGGCGAATCGCTCCGGCCGCGGGTCCAGGCCGACGGCGAGCCAGTCGCCCGCGACACCGAGGCAATCGGCAAGCAGGCCCGGATCCTCGGCAACGTTCATTGCCAGGACCACCCGGGTCGCGCCCGCGGCGAAGGCGAGGCGGATCTGATCCGGGCCCTCGAGGCCGCCGGCGAGCTGGATCGGGACGGCAATCCGCGATGCCATCGCTCCGACGGCCTCGAGGTTGCCGGGCGCGCCGGTTCGGGCGCCGTCGAAATCGACGACGTGGACGACGCGCGCGCCCAGCTCGACGAATCGCTCGGCGATCCGATCCGGCCGATCCGTTGGGGCGCCGACGCCGGACGATGCGCCCGGCCAGAAGACGACCCGCGAGCGACCGCGGTCGATGTCGATCGAGGGGATGACTTGCACTCCGCGGTCAGGCCCTGGCGGCCCGCGACGCCCCGGCACCGCTCGAGCCGTCGGCGGCCCGGATCGTCTCGCGCAGCAGACGGCGGTGGAAGCTGATCGGCAGGGAGCCGTTGTTGAACAGCGTGTCATGGAACGCCCGGAGGTCGAACCGTGACCCGAGGCGCTTCTGCTCGTCGGCGCGGAGCTGGAGTAGGAGGACCTTGCCCAGGAGGTAGGAGAGCTGGTACGTCGGCGTGTACGTGTAGCGATTCACCTCGGCCCGGGCATTCGCCCCCTCGAAGCTCGTCTGCGCGACGAGGAAGTCAGTGGCCTCCTCGACGCTGAGCTCGCCACGGTGCATCCGGACGTCGAGGATGATGCGGCACGCACGCCAGATCGCGTCCGTGTACAGCGCGAGTCGGAAGTTCGGGGCATCGTCGAATCCCTGCTCCCGCATCATCTGCTCGGAGTACATGCCCCAGCCCTCGACGAACTCCGGGGCATCGGCGAGGAGCCGAGTCAGGCTCGGGTGGCGATTCGCCACGGCGAGCTGGAGGTGGTGTCCCGGGTACGCCTCATGGATGCTCGTGTTGCTGATCGAGCTGAAGTTGTGCTCGCGCATGGCGTTCGGGTCGTTGCCGACGGACGGCGTGACGATGTAGATGCCCTTGGGGTTCGGGTCGAACTTCGGCGGCGAGAAGTAGGCCGCAAACGGGATGACGTTGCGGAGGTACTCCGGGGTCGGGATGACGTCGATCCGCTCGTCGTCGGGGACGGTCACGATCCTCTTTTCGACGAGGAAGCGGCGGCCGCGGACCATGACGTCGCGGTAGGCGTCGAGGGCCTCCTCGAAGCTAGCGGGATGGTCCCTCTTGATCCTGTCAATAACCGCCGTCTCGTCGGCGTCGGGTTCGATCTCCCGTGCGGCCGCGGCTCGGGCGGCGCGGTTCGACTCCAGCTGCTCCTCGCCGATCGCGAGGATCGCGTCGGCGTCGAGACCATCGAACGCCCGGAGCTCGACGAGCTGGTCGTATCGCTCCCGACCGAGCGCCCAGTCGTCGGTGCCGCCGTCCAGCGACGCCTTCAGCCAGTCCGTGTAGCCGTCGAGGGCGGCCCGGGCGGCGGTGCTTGCCTTGCTCAGCCGCCGCCGGTCTGCCGCGGGAAGGTCGTCTCCGGCGGCGACGATCTCGTCGAGGAACGAGGGCAGGTCAGCGGCCGACTCGATCTCGAGTCGCTGCCAGATCCGGACCTGCGGCACGGTCGCCCGGGTTCGCGCCTGGTCGAGAAACGCCGGCGCCGCTTCGAGGCGTCCGGCGATGGAGCTCAGCCGTTCGGCCAGCGGCGCGAAGTCCTGGGCGAAGATCAGGAACAGCGAATCGCCGACGGTATCGAGAGCGAGCGAGCGGCGCTCCCAGGTCCGGACGACCTCCGTGTCGAAGATCGTGCGGCGGACGTTGTGGGCCTCGAGATCGCGCTCGAACTGGGCAGTCGGGGACAGGCCCGCAGTGTCGAGCGCCTCGATGGTCTCGAGATGGGCTTTCTCGGCGGCCAGCTCCGCGAGGAGCGCGTCTCGCGACCCGTCGCCCAGCCGGTCGTCCTCAGTGTGGATGCCGTAATACGTCCCAGCGATCGGGTTGTCGCGGATGACCCGACGGAAACGGGCCTCGACGACGTCGTAGAGCTCGCCGTCAAGCGGCCCCGCGTCCGTGGCCGGCTCAGGGCTGGAGAGGACGACGTCCTCCAGGTTGTCGGGCACGGGTTCCTCCTTCGTCGCGCGTCCCCCGCGCGTGATGTCCGTCAGACGCCCTGGAGGTGCCCAGCGGCGACGGGATCGATGGCAGATCGCCGAGTCGTCGACTCGAGCGCGGAGCCGACGGCCGAGATCGTGGCCTCGACGTCCGATCCGGTGATGCCGTGGTGGGTCACAGCCCGGACCTGTCCATGGGGATACTCGTCCATCCGGACGTTGCTTGCACGGAGGGCCTCGAGGAAGCCTCGCCGGTCGCGCTCGGCGCGGAACAGGACGAAGTTGGTCCGGACCCGCTCAGGGTCCAGGGGCCCGTCACCGGCCTGGGCGATGCCGCCCGGGCTGACGATACCGGGCATTGCTGCGATCGCCTCCGCCAGCCGCCTCGCGTTGCGGTGATCCTCCTCCAAGCGGTCGATCATCCCGTCCGGACCATCGGCGAGGGCGACGAGCCCGGCCGCGGCCACGACGCCCGCCTGGCGCATCCCTCCACCCACCAGCTTCCGCGCCCGCCGGGCGCGGGCGACGAACGCACGATCGCCGACGACGAGGGACCCGATAGGACAGGCGAGGCCCTTGGAGAGGCAGAAGGCGACGGAGTCCACCGACGCGGCCAGCTCGCGCGGCGACACGCCGAGAGCGACCGAGGCGTTGAAGAACCGCGCCCCGTCGACGTGGAGCGGCACGCCGTGGCGGCGGGCAATCGCGGCGACGGCGGCGAGGTAGGACGGCGGCAGCGGCTGGTTCATCGAGTGGCTGTGGGCGTTCTCGATGACGATCAGGCCCGTGGGGGGCTCGTGGATGTCGCCGGGGTTCCGGAATGCCTCCTCGAGCTCATCGAGGGCAAGCGTCCCATCGGCGCGGTCCCGGAGCTGGCGGACCGACGCCCCGACGACCACCGCGTGGCCGGCCGCCTCGTCGACTACGAGATGCGTCTCGGCGCCGGCAATGATCTCCTGCCCGCGCGCGAGATGGGCCATCTGTGCCACGAGGTTCGCCATCGTCCCGGAGGAGACGAAGAGCCCGGCCTCCTTGCCGAGCAGCTCGGCGGCCCGCTCCTCCAGCGAGTTGACCGTCGGATCCTCGCCCCACACGTCGTCGCCGACCTCGGCTTCGGCCATCGCCTGGCGCATCGCCGGAGTCGGCAGCGTCACCGTGTCGGAGCGGAGGTCGATGATGGACATGCCGGCCGAGTATAGAAGCGGGGCCCCAAGTCGGCCGGAACCCTACGGGCCAGCACAGTGTAGGTTTCCGGCATGCCGGAACCGGGACAGCAGAGCTTCGAGGTCGTCCCGACGCGGATCGGCGGGACCGGCGGGACCGGCGGCGGACCGGGCCGGCGCCGTCGCCTGCCGATGGCTCTCGTCATCGCAATTGCGGTCGGGATCCCGGCGATCGCGTGGGTCGGGCCAAGGATGGAGTCGCGACCGGAAGTCGACCTGTCGTTCCTCCGGCCCACGCCGACCCCGGCCCCCTCGACGACACCGCGTGTCCTGTTCCCGACGCCAGCCGCGGCGACGCCGCTTCCGGATGTCACGATCGCCGACGGCGAGCACCCGACCGAGCCGTTTCCCATCGATGTCGACGGGCTCCGCCTCGTCGATCCGACGACCGGCGAGCTCGGGCCGGCGATGGAGCTCCGCATCGACACGGATGCCGTGTTCACATCCGCCGACGGCGATGGCTTTTGGTGTGTTTGCTTCGACCGCGTCCAGGGAAGCGGCAGCGAGACAGTCTCAGTCGAGATTCGCCGGGTCAACGGTGCGGGGCAGACGACCGCGCGGCAGGCCGTCGGCGAGTACCTCTCGACCGCCTCCCCGCCCGGGTCCGATTTCTACAACCGGTTCGATCTCGAGATCGCACCCGACACCAGGACCGGCTATCTCGCGAGCGCGACCCGAACCCACAACGATTGGGCGATCGCCGTCGAGACGATCGACCTCGAGACTGGCGTCGTCTCCGATCGCGTCGATCTCGGCAGCCTGAGCGTCGCGCCGCTCCCGGGCCCGACGCCACCGCCCGACCAGGGCGCTTACGAGGCTTACCTGGCAGGCCCGCAGGTGCGGTTGTCGCCCGACGGCCGCCGGTTGCTCGTCTGGGCCTGGGTGGACGCCTACTCGTGGACCGGGGAGCAAGGTCCGTCGACACCGAGGGTCTGGACGATCGGTCTCGACCAGCGTGGTGGCGGACTCGCGACCGGTGGCTTGATGCCGTTCTCCGAAGTCGCTGCCGACCGCCTGCGCCAATGCGGCTGGGTCGCCTGGACGACTTCGGACGAGATCGCCGCGGTCTGCTCGCCGCGCAGCGACCAGACGACCCAGGCATTAGACGCCGTCATCCTGCGTGTTGACGGGTCGGAGGTGCGGCGATCCGAGATCCAATGGGTGATGGACTCGTGGTTCGCCGATCCGATTCTCGACCTTGCGAATCGGGACGTCTACCTGTGGCAGCCGGGCGCCCATCTCCTCCAACGGCTCGACCTCGACACCGGCCGGACCGATCGTCTCGAGGTCGACCCGCAGGCGACTGCTGGGGGGTCGGGTGGGTCCGGCGCGGGCCTGGGCGGCGGCACCTCGCGCAAGCCGCCCAAGTGGGCGACGTTTGGTTCAGATCTCCGGCTCTACAACACCCCGCAGTTAATCCCCGAACCGGGTGGCAGCCGGCTGTTCGCGCTCGGCACGATCCAGGGCGAAAGAGGCTACCGCGGGCCCGAGTTTGCGAGCACCGGCGTCTGGGTGTTCGACGCTCGAGAGTTTGCCCTCCTCGACCGCTGGGCCGCGGCAACCGGGTACGGCAGTCTCGGCCTCTCGGACGATGGACGGTGGTTGATGGCGGTGGGCCAACCCGGTGCCGATGCCGACGGCAACCCGGCCAGCTGGGAGCACTCGCTGACGATCCACGACACCGTCGATGGCCGCCCGGCTTTACAGCTTGGGAGCCTTGGCGCGGCCAGCCAGATCTTCGTGATGCCACGTTGAGCGGGGCCGCTCACCGGCACGACAACGCCCGGCTCAGGTGCTATCCTCCCGGTCGCTGCAACGGACCCGTGGTGTAGCGGCCCAACATGCCAGCCTGTCACGCTGGAGATCGCCGGTTCGAATCCGGTCGGGTCCGCCATCGACGAATCTCCCTACGCCCCGTCCGCCCGCCCGGACGGGGCGTTCTACCTGACCGGCTGTCACAATCGCCGCCGTGAAGCGACTCCCCCTCGTCACCGTTCTCGCCGTCCTTGCGGTCGCCATTGTCCTGACCATCGGCGGCGGGTTTGCCGGTTCTCTGACGCCGTCACCGAGTCCAGCAGGCCCGATCGGCCAGGGCCCGAGCGCGGCGGCCTCCGCGACCGCCGGGCCATCCGCTGCTTCCGCGTCCCCGATGGCACCCACCGATCAGCCGACCCCGACCTCGACGCCGATCGTCGACGTCCCGATCGTCCCGGTGGCCCATTTCCGAACCCAGCTTGACCGGACCAGCCGCGAGGAGGTCAGCGCCGTCCTCGCCGGGACGAGCAAGACATACGACGCGCTGGAGCTCGTCGAGTCCGAAGCGGACGCGATCCTCGCCGCTGTCGGAGCGGAACGGCCGGCGGACCCGGAGCGACTCGTCCTGGCGCCGGACGCCGCGACCCTCTCGACCGACTTGGCGGCGAATCGCAAGCGCCTCGCGGTTCTACGGGCGGACGCGGTCGGTCCGGCCGTCCGCGCCCTCGGCTGGGGCGACCGGCAACTGTTCGGTGTCGGCGCCGTCGAGACGGTCGAGGCGTGGGGCCTGACCGCGAAACTGCCCGGCGCCGCGGAGGCGTTCGACCCGGCCGGCACCTGGACTCTCGTCGCGGGCGGCGACATCATGCTCGACCGCGGCGTAGCCCAGACGGTCAAGATCAACAAGAAGGGCGTGGACTTCCCGTTCGACGGCGGGACCGCCGACATCACCTCGCGCTACTGCTGCTCATCGTTCGGCTGGGAGCTGCCGAGGGTCAAACGGACCGGCAACGGCGGCGCCATGCGCGACCTCATCTCGGGCGCCGACCTGGCGATCGCGAACTTCGAGAACCCGGCCCCGAACAGGTTCCGCTACCACACGTCAGGGACGTCCTTTTCGGCCGACCCGGCCCTGATCGAGGGCCTCGCCAATGCCAGCATTGACTGGGTCTCGCTCGCCAACAACCACATCGGCGACGCCGGCCGGACGGGCATCCTCGAGACCATCGACAACCTGGCCGAGTTCGGCATCGCGTCGGGCGGCGCCGGTCGTAACGCGCGCGCCGCCAGGCGCCCGACGATCCTCGAGGCCGGCGGAATCAAGATCGGGATCCTCGGCTACGACACGATCGCGCCGGTCTATCGGGCCGGCGCAGAAAAGCCGGGGAGCGCGTCGCTCTCCGCCGAGATCGTCGCCCAGGACGTCCAGAAGGCGCGCGATGCCGGCGCCGCCGTGGTCATCGTCTTCCCGCACTGGGGCACCGAATACGACCCGACGCCCTTCAAGGGCCAGCAGGAGCTTGCCCGGGCCTCGATCGACGGCGGCGCCGACCTCGTAATCGGCAACCACGCCCACTGGGCCGGGGCCATGGAGGTCTACGACGGCAAGCCGATCTGGTACGCGCTCGGCAACTTCGTCTTCGACCAGACGTGGTCGGAGCCGACGATGGAAGGGATCACTCTCGAGCTCACGTTCCGCGGCGCCGACCTGGTCCAGGCCCGCATGCGGCCGCACATTATCCTCGACAAGGCCCAGCCGAACTTCCTCGATCCAGCCGGCGACGGCCGGGTCGTGATGGGCCAGATCTTCAACGCTTCCAAGGGGCTCCTCGACTGGTAGCTCAGCGGAACGGGGCCGCGGTCGATCTCCTGACGACGAGGCGCGGGCTCAGGACGACGTCGTTGACCTCGGAGCGGTCACGAGCGTTGTCGATCATGTCGAGGAGAACCTCCGTCGCGATCCGGCCCATCTCGACACCGCTCTGGCTGATCGTCGTCAACGGCGGGATCGTGTACGAAGCAAAGTCGATGTCGTCGAAGCCGATGATCGACAGTCGGGCCGGCATCGCGATCTCCGCCTGGTACGCCGCCTGCATCAGGCCCATCGCGATCGTGTCCGAGGTCGCGAAGATCGCCGTTGGCGATGCCTCCTGGTCGAAGCTCGCGAAGATCCGTCGGCCCAGCTCAAAGCTCAGCTCGGGCGTCAGCTCGGAGACGTGGACCTGGATCCGGTCGCCGACCCCGTGCTGCCGCATGAACTGCTCGTAAAGGTCGATCCGCAGCCGCCCGTCGAACGTCAGCACGTCCGACACGCAGACGATCGAACGGTGGCCCAGGCCCCACAGGTGCTCTAGGGCCAGCGTCGTCCCGCTGACGCTGTCGCCGTAGACGCCCGGGATCTGGCGGCGGGCCGTCCGGTCGGTGACGCCGAGGACGTAGCGGTGCTGCTCTGCGAACACCTCCAGCGTCGAGTCGGCGCCGTCGATGTCGCCGATGATGATGATCCCGTCGGCGTGCGACCGCTCGAACATCGAGCCGTAGGTCAGGGCGACATCGGGCCGGTAGTCGACGTGGCCGAGGAACAGCCGGTAGTCGCGCGACTGCGCTGCCGCGTTGATCCCGCGCAGGATCTGGATATGGAACGGGTCGGAGATGTCGCGGGCGATGACCCCGAGCAGTGAGCTGCGGCTGCCGCGGAGCCCGCGGGCCAGGAGGTTCGGCTTGTAGCCCATCTCCGCCGCGACGGCGAGCACCCGTTGGCGGGTCTCGTCGCGGATCGGAACGCCGGACTCGCGCCCATTCAGGATCCGCGAGACGGTTGTGATCGACACCCCCGAGCCACGCGCGACGTCGCGCAGGGTGACCGACCCCCCGGGTGTTCGGCTTCGATCGAGCGTGCTCAGCGGTGGGCTCCGTTCGGCAGGGTGACGGGTTGGCTCAGGGGACTGTACTCCCGCGCGGATGCCGCTTCCGGACCTTGCGGAACCCCTTGACTCGCGTTCGCCGCCGAGTATATTCTGCCGAGGCTTATCGTCAAGCGCAATCGTTAAGCGCTAACGATAAGCGACAAACGCAAAGCGGTGGGTCAGGAGGGAGTCAATGGCCTTCCCGAGCTTCGACCTCACGGGGCAGACCGCGCTCGTCACGGGCGCCGCGCGAGGCCTCGGTCGGGCGATCTCGCTCGCGCTTGCCAATGCCGGGGCGGATGTCGCGCTCGGACTGCTCGATCCGACGTCGGCCGAGGACCTCGAGCAGGAGATCCGCTCGATGGGCCGGCGCTCGATGCGCGTCCCCATGGACGTTCGCCGACTCGACCAGATCAGCACGGCCGTGGACCGCGTCGCCGCCGAGTTCGGGCGGCTCGACATCCTCGTCAACAACGCCGGTCTCGGCCCCGCCAACCTCGCCGAGGACGTCACGGAAGCGGACTTCGACCTGACGTTCGACGTGAATGTCAAGGGCGTCTATTTCACCAGCCAGTCGGCCGGCAGGGTGATGATCCGCCAAGGGCACGGGCGGATCATTCACCTCAGCTCGCAGGCCGGGTTCATCGCTCTTCCGAGCGAGTCGGTCTATTGCATCAGCAAGGCCGCCGTCGCCCACCTGGCGCGATGCCTCGCCGTCGAATGGGGGGTGCACGGCATCACCGTCAATGCAGTAGCCCCCACCTTCATCCGCACCGACGGCACGGCCCCCGACCTGGCCGACCCGGCCTTCGAGGCGGACGTCAAGGAACGCATCGCCGGCCTCCACAGGATCGGCGAGCCGGTGGACGTCGCCGGGGCGGTCGTCTACCTCGCCTCGCCGGCAGCGTCTCTCGTCACGGGGACGACGCTCCTCGTGGACGGCGGCTGGACGGCCCGTTGACCGATGAGTCGGACGTGACGGACGCCGAGCGCGCCGTGGCCGCGCCCAATGAGGACGGGCGCTGGTGGTTCCGGCCGCCGGACGATCTCCCGGCGTCAGTCGTGCGGTTGATTCGAGGCAACGGAATCCTGATCGCCTTCATCGTCCTGATCGTCGTCGGGGCGCTGCGGTCGGAGCACTTCCTGACCGCCGAGAACTTCGCGAACGTCGCCCGCCAGGCCTCGATCGCCGGGATCCTCGGCATCGGGATGACGTTCGTGATCCTGACTGCCGGCATCGATCTTTCGGTCGGCTCGATCCTTGGCATCGTCGCGATCGTCTACGCCTCGATCCTCGCGGGCGGCGTCCCGTGGCCCCTCGCCATCCTGCTGGCCCTGGGCCTCGGCGGGTTCGTCGGGGCGTTGAACGGCCTCGGGATCACCAAGGGCGGCCTGCAGCCCTTCATCATGACCCTTGGGATGCTGGTCATCGCCCGCGGCGTGACCCTGACCTATTCGGATGCCAAGCCGATTCGGGCAGGGGCCGCCGCCGACAGCATCGCCTGGATCGGCAACGGCGCGGTCGCGGGCGTCCCGGTCCCGTTCCTGCTCTTCATCGGGATCGCGGCCCTCGCCTGGTTCACCCTCAAGCACACGAGTTTCGGGCGGCAGGTGTACGCCGTCGGCGACAACGCCGAGGCAGCCCGCCTGTCGGGCATCCCGACCCAGCGGATCGTCTTCAGCGTCTACGTCATCAGCGGCCTGTGCGCCGCGGTCTCGGCGCTGATCGTCGTCTCCCGGCTGGCCGCCGCCGAGGCCACCCAGGGCGAGGGCCTCGAGCTCGACGCGATCGCGATCGTCGTGATCGGCGGCACGAGCCTGTTCGGCGGTTCGGGCGGCGTCGGCGGAACGCTGGTCGGGGCGGGGATCGTCGCGGCGGTCAACAACCTGCTGAACCTGCTTGGGGTCCCGCCCTTCTCCCAGCGCATCGCCAAGGGCCTGATCATCCTCGGCGCCGTTCTCCTCGA
>Ga0184623_10001110_pt1 | contig 11673 bp, 10 predicted proteins | sample PLM1_100_b1_FD_133138 | JGI IMG/M metagenome (GOLD analysis project Ga0184623, IMG submission 133138) | Groundwater sediment microbial communities from an aquifer in East River, Colorado, USA - PLM1_100_b1 | ecosystem: Environmental > Terrestrial > Soil > Riparian zone | place: USA: East River...
GCGGCGGCGCACCGGCATCGCGACGTCGAGGGCGACGCGCGCGCGATCGAGCTGCGCGAGCTGCCCCTGGCACGCCGGGCAGGCGGCCACATGCGACTCGAGCTCGCCGGCAACGAGCTCGGGCAGCTCGCCATAAGCGAGCAGCACCAGCTCTTCGCCACTCGGATGATTCATCGGTAGCTCTCCAGTTCCATGCTGATTCGTGTCAGGGCCGCTCGCATTTGCGTAAGCACGGTACCGAGCGGGCGGCGCAGCCGATCGGCGATTTGCTGAAACGTCAGGTCGCGGTTCTGTCGCAACTCAACCACTTGGCGCTGCGCGACCGGCAGCGCGCTTACCGCGCGACGCACCGCGGCCTTCAGCTCGCGCTCCAACAGGCGGGCGTCTGCGGCGGGCGCCAACGGCGGCTCCTCGGACCGCACCGCGATCGCGGCACGCCGGCGCACCAGCTCACGGCGCAGATGGTCGTGCCAGACATTGGCCGCGATGCGAAACAGATAGCCGCGTGCGTTGCCGTTCATCGTCAGCCGCGGCGTCGCAATGACCAGCCGGGCCGCGACTTCCTGCATCAACTCGGCGGTGAGGTCGGCGTCGCGGCAGCGCGCCCCCAGGAAGTTCCGGAGCGCGGAAGCGTGCTCGGTGAGCAGTTGATCAGCCGCGATTTGGCTCATGTTCACGTAAGAGTACGCTCCACCCTGGCAATTATTTTCCGAGGTAGCTACGTTCAATAACGACAACTGGTTCGTGGCGATTTGCGGCGTATTGCGGCCACGTTAAACAAGCGCTAAAAAGCCCTTCCCCTTCGGGCTTTCATGCCCGAGGGGGAATTCGTTTGGGAGCCCAAGTGTCCAGCCAAAAGACACCAGAGAAGTTGCAAGACGCCAAGTTGCGAAGTGGCTTCAAGAGGCAAGTCGCAAGCGTGCAGTTACTGCCCACTCGAGACTTGGGTCTTGCGACCACTTTGCAACTTGGCGTCTGCGCAACTTTTCTTGCGACTTGCCTCTCATGACTGTCACCTTCAAGTCACTACTCGAAGACGGTCGCGTCCATGTATTCGATGGGGCGATGGGCACCATGCTGTACGGCAAGGGCTTCTTTCTCAACGTCTGCTACGACGAGCTGAACCTGAAGCAGCCCCGGCTCGTGCAGGAAGTGCACGCCGAGTACGTGCGCGCCGGTGCCGAGATTCTCGAGACGAACACCTTCGGCGCCAATCCGCTGAAGCTCAACAGCTACGGCCTGGCCGACGACACGGAGAAGATCAACCGCACGGCCGCCGAGTTGGCGCGCGCGGCGTCGGGAGGCAAGGCCAGTGTCGTGGGCGCGATCGGGCCACTCGGCATCCGCATCGAGCCGTTCGGACCCACATCGCAGGCCGAAGCGGAGGCGGTGTTCGCCGTCCAGGTGAAGGGACTACTCGCCGGCGGCGTGGACGGCTTCATCCTCGAGACATTCAGCGACATGGACGAGATCCACGCCGCGCTGCGCGCGGTGCGCGCCGCGTCCGATCTGCCGGTCGTGTGCCAGATGACGATCGGCACGGACGGGCTTACGTACTACGGCACCGATCCCGAGACGTTCACCAAGCAGCTCACGGCGTGGAGCGCGGACGTCATCGGCGTGAATTGCTCGGTGGGGCCCGCGGGAGTTCTCGAAGCGGTCGAGAAAATCGTCAAGGCGACCGACAAACCCATTTCGGCGCAGCCGAATGCCGGTCTGCCGAAAGACGTGGGCGACCGCAAGATCTATCTCGCGTCGCCCGAGTACATGGCGAGCTACGCGCGCCGCATGATCGAGGCCGGCGCGCGTTTCGTCGGCGGCTGCTGCGGCTCGACGCCCGAACACATCAAGAAGATCCGCGATTATGTCGCGAGCGTCGTGCCCCGTCAGCCGAGCGCGGTCGTCTCCCGCGCGCAGGTGCAGCCACCCGCCGGCGTAACGCCGGTGCCGCTTGCGCTCAAGTCGCGCTGGGGCAGCAAGCTCGCGCGGGGCGAGCTGGTGACGAGCGTCGAGATCGTTCCTCCCAAAGGCATCGATCCAGCGCCGATGCTGGATCAATGTCGCGCCCTCAAGAAGGCCGGGGTGGACGCCGTGAACGTCCCCGATGGCCCCCGCGCGCAGAGCCGCATGGGGGTTCTTCCGTCCGCGCTACTCATCGAGCGCGAGGTGGGGATCGAAACCGTCATTCATTACTGTTGCCGCGACCGCAACCTGCTCGGGATGCTGTCGGACATCCTCGGCGCGCATGCGGCGGGCCTGCGCAACATTCTGATCATCACGGGCGACCCGCCCAAGATGGGCCCGTATCCCGAAGCGACCGCGGTCTTCGACATCGATTCGATCGGCCTGACGAACCTCGTCTACCGGCTCAATCAGGGGCTCGATCCGGGCAACAACCCGCTCGGCGGCGCGACGAAGTGGGCGATCGGAGTCGGCGTCAATCCGGGAGCGGGCGATTTGGATCGCGAGCTGGCGCGCTTCGCGTGGAAGGTGGACGCGGGGGCGGAGTTCGCCGTCACGCAGCCGGTGTTCGACGCGCACCAGCTCGAGGCGTTCCTGAAGCGCGTCGAGCAGTTCAAGACGCCGATCGTGGCCGGCATCTGGCCGCTCATCAGCCTCCGCAACGCCGAGTTTCTGGCGAACGAGGTGCCCGGCGTGTCGGTGCCTGAGGAAGTCCTGCAGCGGATGCGGAAAGCACAAGAGCATGGCAAGGAGGCGGCGCTCGCAGAAGGCGTAGCGATCGCCCGTGACATCTTCACCAAGGTCAAGCGGATGGTGCAAGGTGTGCAGGTGAGCGCGCCGTTTGGACGGGTGGAGGTGGCGTTGCAGGTGTTTCAGTAGATAGCCTCCGGGGGGGCCATGCCGGAGCTGCCTGACATCACGATCTACCTCGAGGCGCTGGCCCCCCGCATCGTGGGCCAGCCGCTCGACCGCGCTCGCATCGTCAGCCCGTCCTTGCTGCGCACCGTCGATCCGCCACTCTCCGCGGCCGAGGGACGCAAGGTTGCGGGACTGCGGCGCCTGGGGAAGCGCATCATCTGGGAGATGGAAGGAAAGATCTTTCTCGTCTTCCACCTGATGATCGCGGGACGCTTCAAATGGCGGCCGGAAGGAACGAAGTCGCCAGCCAAAGTTGGCCTCGCCTCTTTTGACTTTCCTACCGGTACGCTGCTCCTCACCGAAGCGAGCCCCAAGCACCGTGCGTCGCTTCACCTAGTCGAGGGGGAGGCTGCGCTCGCGAAGCACGATCCCGGCGGGCTCGACGTGCTCGCCTCGGACATCTTAGCCTTCCGCGAGCGGCTCCAATCCGAATCGCACACGCTCAAGCGGGCGCTCACCGACCCCCGTCTGTTCGACGGCATCGGCAACTGGCTATCGGACGAGATTCTCCACGCGGCCAAGCTCTCGCCGTTTCTTCTCACCGGGAAGCTGAGTGACGAGGAGGCCAGCCGGCTGCGTGAAGCAACCCAGAAGACGGTGCGGCATTGGATCGAGAAGATCCGCGCCGAGACCGGCAGCAAGTTTCCAGAGAAGGTGAGCGCGTTTAAGGAAGGGATGGCGGTGCACGGCCACTACAAGGAACCCTGCCCCGTGTGCGGCTCGCCGGTGCAACGCATTCGCTACGCCGCCAACGAGGCTAACTACTGCGCGACCTGCCAGACCGGGGGTCGAGTGCTCGCCGATCGGTCGCTGTCACGGCTGCTCAAAGCCGATTGGCCGCGCTCGCTGGAAGAGTGGGAAGCAAAGCTGGGCCGATGACCATCCGCCGAGCGCTGCACGATGCCGAGGCCGTCGGTCCGCAGTTCTGGGCGGATCGGATCGCCGATCTGGAGTGACCAGTCCTTGCTATCGAAAGAGCATGGAGAATGGGTCGCGTTCTGTCAGATGATTCGACGCTTCTACGGGAAGGTCGGGTTCTGGAACGATGGCGAAACGAAAACGTACCCGGGAACGGACATGCCGGAGGTGCGGTACCGGATCGGGCTGGCGCCACTGTAGGTCATCGCATGCTGCCTGCATGCAACACCTGCAAGCGGACGCAACAGGACGAGATAGATTTGAAGACCATGCAGCGCACGGTCCTGCCTCTGTGCCTGGGCCTGCTCCTGCTCACATGCAAGGAGCCGGCGGGTCCGGTCCTCACGGATCACGTGCTCGTGAGCGGGCCCGCGAATCTATTCGTCGGACAGACCGTCCAGTTCACCGCTGCTCCGATCGGCCCGCGGGGCGACACGTTGCCGTCACGCCCAATCACGTGGTCCTCGAATGACACGACGATCGCCACCGTCACTCCAGTTGGTGCGGTCACGACGCGCGCCGTCGGCGAAGTCACGATCAGCGCAAGCGCGGACGGCAAGGTGGGTATGGCGCCGTTGTCCGTGCACCTGGTGCCGGTCGTTTGGGTCGACGTGACGCCGAGGAGCGTCGATTCCATGTTCGTAGGAGATTCGCTCCAGCTCACCGCGACCCCGCGTGACTCCGCGGGGGACGCGCTGACGGACCGGAGCATCACGTGGGCCACGTCCGACACGACGAAGGCGACAGTCACGCCTGCCGGCCTTGTCCGCACCCGCGCCGCGGGCAGCTTCACAGTGACTGCGACGAGCGAGTTACACACAGGCGGCGTTTTCCTGTACGCCCAGTATCGCGTCGCGTCGCTCGCGATGCCCGACTCCCTGAGCCTGCGACTCAGCCGTCGCGTGCGAATGATCGCGGACCTGCGCAGCGCCTCAGGAACCCACCTGAGCGGGCGCCCCGTCACCTGGACGAGTTCTGACCAGGCCGTACTGGACGTCGATCAGAACGGCATCGTCACGCCGCACGTGCTCGGCACGGCCGCTGTGACCGCCCGGAGTCTCGAGTTCAGCGACAGCGCCATCATTACGGTCATCCCGGACTCTGTCGCCCGCCTGGAGTTCGTCTACAGGTACTTCAACGTTCCCGGCGACACCACCGTCGACGCGATCGAGGCTTACGCCTACGGCCCCACGGGCGCTATCGCCCTCGGCAACTCGTTCACCTGGGCGTCGTCAGACACAATGATCGCCCGCGCGAGCCCCAGTCCCGCCGCAAGCTCGATCGTGCAGATCACCGGTCTGGCGCCAGGACGAGCGAACATTACGGCCACAGCGGCCGGCATCTCGCTCACAGGCTCCGTATACGTGCGGTTCGGGCCTTCGCAGCTCGTCGTCCACCCGGACACCATCTCCGTGCCCGAGGGGCGCGGGGTCGTCGCGCTCGCGACCGGCGTCGATCGATTCGGCAACCGCGTGGGCCTCAGCGGACTCGAGCAGTACGTCATTCAGGATACGGCCATTGCCGCGATGGACTTTCGATTTGGCCCGCCGATTGTCAGCGGCCGACGGGCGGGGCGCACGACGCTTATCGTCCGGCTGTCCAACGAAATGGCCGATACAGCGGTGGTGATGGTGCAGGACACCACACGCCCATTCCTGTGGTGGGAGGCGGTAGTCGCAGCCGCGTACCCGTACAGTGCAGTCCCGTTCGTTCTGCGAGCTTTCGACGGCAGCGGAGCACCGGCCACTGTCCCGCGGACCGTGCATTTGACCAGCTCGGACACAACCGTGGCGATTCCCGCGGTCGCGGTTCTCACAGACATGACGGCCGTTGAGACGGTCACTGTGATGACCCGCAGGGGTGGCGCCGCAACACTGAGTGGCACCTCCGACTCGCTGTTCGCGTCGATCTTCATCACGGTATACGACATTCCTCCCTACAGCGTCGAGATCAGCGAGACGCCCGCCGTGGTGCGCGTTGGAGACACTCTCCGACTGCACGCGACGGTTCGCGGTGAGGACGGTGGCATCCGCGGCTACCCGCTGGTGTGGAGCACGTCCGACTCGAGCCGAGCGACCATCTCGGACTCTGGACTAATGAGGGCGCTGAACGTCGGGGACGTGATGTTCTTTGCCGCGAGCGGAATGCTGAGAGACACCGTCTCCATCACGGTTCGGTCGGCCGACCCTCCGATCATCGCGAGCGTGGCGCCTGCACCGCTCATGCCCGGCGCGACCATCGTAATCAGGGGTCAGGGATTCGACCCTGATCCGGCTGTCAACGCGGTCTTGGTCGACAGCATCCCCGCGTTCGTGTCTTCGGCGAGCGACACGACGCTCACGATCGTCCTGCCGCCTCGCCACGCGTGGCCCTGCAGCGCTACACACCAAGCCAGGCTGCTCGTCCGCTCCGGCGGCCGGCTCGCGGTCGACAGTGCCCCCCTCAGCGTAGCCGTCCAGCGGACCGCTCTTGCGACAGGGGAGGCGCTCCTCCTGGTTGGTCCCGACGCCGCGTGCAACGAGCTTGCTCCAGCGGGCGCTAGCGTCTGGTACGCCGTTTCAGCAGTCAATACGAATACGGAGGCGCCCTTGTCGTTCGATTTCCGGGGCGAAGCGCCGGGGCTTGCCGGAACGTCGTCGCTCCCGGAGCCCCGCCTACGTGCTGCGGACGCACCTCCTCCAACGGTCACATTCTCAATGGATTCGCTGCGGCGCGCGGCTGCGACCCACCGACGGCTGATCGAGGACAGTCGCGCCCTCGTGCGGCGGCTGGGTGCGCCGGCCCCGCTACTCCGGGCCGCCCGCCGTCTGACACCCCAACTAAGCGTCACGGCGACCATCAACGGCGTTGCGCGAGTGCGCATACCCCGCCTCGAGGATCCAGACTTCTGCTCCAGCTACCAGTCGATCGACGCCCGGATCGTATACGTCGGGCCTCACGTCGTCATGCTGGAAGACAACGCGGCACCCCTCGCCGGGACGATGGATAGCTACTATGCAGCGCTGGGCGCTGCCTTTGAAAACGGCATGTACCCCAAGCTGCTCGCCAACTTCGGGAACCCGCTGGTGCTCGATTCGTTGCTTGACGGCGACGGGCGCATCGCGATGGTCTTCTCACCGGTCGTCAATCGCTACGGCACCGGAGGGTTCGTGGTCAGCTGCGACTTCTATCCCGAGTCGGTCGCCCCCTCGAGCAACACGGGCGAAATCTTCTATGCGCAGGTTCCTACGGCGTCCGGTAGCGGCTTCAGTGCGTACACGAGAGACGTGTGGTGGTGGTTGATTCGTACGATCGTCATGCACGAGTCCAAACACCTGACCGCATTTGCGGAACGCCTCAGCCGCGGGGCGCCGCTCGAAGACACATGGCTAGAAGAGGCATCGGCTGTCCTCGCCGAAGAGCTCTGGTCGCGCGGCATCTATGGCACGGCGTGGAAGGGAAACGCCACGTATCGCCAAACGCTCTATTGCGAGGTTCGCCCGACGTTTCCCGAATGCGCTGGCCGTCCGTACTCCATGTTCAACGCATTCGCGTTCCTGTACGACTACATCCGGCTACTCGAGACACGTACGCCCCTGGGACCGGCATCCTTCGAGGACGCGACCTTCTACGGCAGCGGTTGGGCATTCCTGCGGTGGGCCGTTGATCAGTCCGCGTCGCCCGAGTCAGCGTTCCTCGCGCAACTTGTTCAGGAAACGTCGCTGACGGGCGTCGCGAACCTCTCCGCCCGGGCCGGGCACCCCTTCGATGAACTGTTGTCAGACTGGACCCTCGCCCTCTACTACGAGAACTGGGGACGGATCCCGCTCCGGCCCGCCTGGACAATGCCGAGCTGGAACATGGAGGACGTCTTCGTGGGGATGAACCAGGACTTCTTTCAGGATTTCCCGGATGGCCACCCGCTGCGGGGACGCGGCTGGTTGCTTGGGTCCTTCCTACTGAGCGTGCCGAGCCTGCCAGCCGGTGGCTGGGCTTTATTCGCCACATCCGGTACTCACGTGGTGAATCAGCTCCTCGAGTTCCGCTCGGCGTCCGACACCCCTCTGCCGCCTCGACTCCGCGTCCAGCTCCTGCGCCTTCAGTAACACTGAGGCAATGAGGACTGGATTAACTTGTCTTCCTCAAGCTTCCAAACATCTAGGAGTCTTACCGTGCCCCGCCTCGTCCCCCTGCTCTTCGCCGTTACGCTGACGACTACCGCCAACGCTCAAGGATTCGGCCAGCAGCCCACCGGTTTCGCCGTCGAAGATCCCGTCCTGCGCCGCATCTGGGCGATCGAGAGCGACAGCTCGCAGCTGCCGCGGCTCGCCCAGGTCCTGTCCGATTCCCTCGGCCCGCGGCTGACGGCGTCGCCCGGCATGACCGCCGCGCAGAATTGGCTGATCGCCACTTACACCGCCTGGGGGATTCCGGCGCGCCAGGAGCAGTACGGCACGTGGCGCAGCTGGCGGCGCGGCAAGACGCACATCGACCTCGTCGCGCCACGCGTGCGCACGCTCGAAGGCATGATGCTCGCCTGGAGTCCGCCGACGCCGCGCGGGCGCCCGCTGCGCGCGGCCGTCGTCATTCTCCCCGACGTCGCCGACAGCGCCGCATTCGCGGCGTGGCTGCCGCAAGCCAGGGGCAAGTTCGTCCTCACGTCGTTCCCGCAACCGACCTGCCGCCCCGACGACAGCTGGGAGAAATGGGCGGCCCCGGGCGGCGCCGACACGCTGAAGGCGCGCCGCACCGCCGCACAGCAGGCCTGGCAGCAACGCGTGCAGCGAACCGGCTACACGGGGCAGGCGTTGCCGCGGCGGCTGGAAGCGGCGGGAGCCGCCGGAGTCATTCAGAGCCAGTGGTCGCAGGGGTGGGGCGTGCAGAAGATCTTCGCGACGCAGACCGAGCGCACGCCGGTGTTGGATATCGCATGCGAAGATTACGGGCTCCTGTTCCGTCTCGCAGACAGCAAGCAAGGACCCATCATCGAAGTGACGGCCGAGTCGCAAGCGCTGGGTGAGGTGCCGGTCTTCAACGTGCTCGGCGAAATGAAGGGGAGCGAGCTACCCAACGAATACGTGATGCTCTCGGCGCACTTCGATTCGTGGGACGGCGGCTCAGGCTCGACCGACAACGGCACCGGCACGATCACGATGCTCGAGGCGATGCGCATTCTGAAGCTCGTCTATCCCAATCCGCGCCGCACGATCCTCGTCGGTCACTGGAGCGGTGAAGAGCAGGGATTGAACGGCTCGCGCGGCTTTGTGAAGGATCACCCGGAGATCGCGAGCGGCCTCCAGGCGCTGTTCAATCAGGACAACGGGACGGGGCGCGTCGAGAACATGAGCGCGTCGGGCTTTCCCGATGCGGCCGCCAGCCTCGCCCGATACCTGGCCCGCGTCCCAGCCGACATCACCCGCAACATCAAGTTCAGCTTCCCGGGCGCACCGGCCGGCGGCGGCACGGATCACGCGGCGTTTGTGTCGTGTGGAGCGCCCGGGTTCGGCCTTGGATCGAGCGACTGGGACTACGGCCGCTACACCTGGCACACGAACCGTGACACGTACGACAAGATCAGCTTCGACGACGTGAAGAACAACGCGGCGCTCACCGCGATGCTCGTCTATTTGGCATCCGAGGACACGGTTCGCATGTCGCGCGCGAAACGCACCGTGTTCACGGTGACGCAGAGCGGCCAGCCCGGCGCTTGGCCGGAATGCCGTGACGGGCAGCGCGTGACGCCACCGCTGGCACCTGCACCACCTCCACCACCTCCACCGACTGCCGCTCCCCGACCGTGAGCTTCGCGGACCATTTCTCCGGCGTTTCGGCAGCCTACGCCGCGTTCCGGCCGCGCTATCCGGACGCGCTGTTCGAATTCCTCGCGCGTGAGGCACCGGCGCGGGACGGGGCGTGGGATGCCGGCACGGGGTCCGGGCAGGCCGCCCTCGGCCTGGCTCGTCACTTCGGTCACGTGATCGCGACGGACGCAAGCAGCGCGCAAATCGACCACGCCACGCCCCACTCGGGTGTCACCTATCGCGTGGCCCCGGCGGAGGCGAGCGGCCTGGACCAACAGTCCGTCGATTTGGTGGCTGTGGCTCAGGCGGTCCACTGGTTCGACCGGGAACGCTTTTGGAAGGAAGTCCGGCGTGTCTTGCGGCCGCGTGGCGTGATCGCCGTTTGGACCTATGTGCTGTTCGAAATTGCACCTGACATCGACGCGATCGTGCGACGCTTCTACAACGGCATCGTCGGACCGTTTTGGCCGCCGGAACGGCGGCTCACCGAGCAGCGTTACCGAACCATCGAGTTTCCATTCGCCGAATTTGCCGCACCAGACTTCGTGATCGAGCAGCCCATGACCCTGGATGACGTCGCCGGCTATGTCCGTACCTGGTCGGCCACGCGCGCGTTCGTACGACATCATCGCCGGGATCCGGTGGACTCCCTCGTCGCTGAGCTGGGTCGTGCCTGGCGTGTCCCGCAGCAAACGCGCTTGGTCCGGTGGCCGGTCGCCATGCGCATAGGGAGAATCGGATGAAGGATTGGATCGCCAACGTCATCACCCGCGAGCTGAAGGCGCTGCGGCGCGAGATCGAGACGTACCCGACCGAAGAATATCTCTGGGAAGTCCGTCCCGGCATCACGAACCCGGGCGGGAACCTGGCGCTCCATCTCGCCGGCAATCTTCAGTACTTCCTTGGCAACGTGCTTGGGAAGAACGGCTACGTCCGCAATCGTGAGGCGGAGTTCGGCGATAAGGATGTTCCGCGCGCCGAGCTGCTGCGCGAGATCGACAATGCGATCGCGGCCGTGGAAACCGGCATGAGCAAGCTCAGCGAGACCGATCTGGCGAAGCCTTATCCTGAGACGGTTGGCGGTGTGACGTCTACGACCGGGTCGTTCCTGGCGCATTTCGCGACGCATCTCGCCTACCATCTCGGCCAGGTGGATTATCACCGGCGCATTCTCACGGGTGAGGCGAAGACCGTGAAAGCGATGGCGCTCACGGAGCTCGGAGGGAAGCGGTCATGAACACGCGCATCGTCGGCCGGCCCGAGGCCGACGAGATGCCGCCCCACTACGTGGGCTACATCCAGCGCGTTCCCGAGCCCGATCCGGTGATCGTCTGCGCGGAACAGATGGAAGAAACGGCCAGATTGTTGCGTGGCTTGTCGGACACCGACGCCATGTACCGCTACGAGCGCGGCAAATGGAGCATCAAGGAAGTCGTCGGCCATCTCGCCGACGTGGAGCGCATCATGGCCTATCGCGCACTTCGCATCGCGCGCGGGGACACGACACCGCTGCCCAGCTTCGATGAGAACGCCTACGTCCCCATCGCCAAGTTCGACCATCGCTCACTCGCCGATCTGGTCGGCGAGCTGCGCACCGCCCGCGCCGCGACGCTGGCGCTGCTGCGCACGTTCGACGCCGAGGCATGGCGGCGCCGCGGCACCGCGAGCGGCAAGCCGGTCAGCGTGCGCGCGCTCGCGTACATGATCCCGGGACACGAGCGTCACCACGTCGAGATACTCAAGACGCGTTACGGCGTGGGAGGCGCATAGTGGACCGCCGTACAAGTGGTATTATTTACGGGTCAAAACCGAGGATCCTGTGATGCTGGCGACACTCCTGCTTGCGATGGTGCAGCAGCCTACTGCTGCTCCGCCTCCTGCTCCACCCTCTCCGCCGGCACTCGAAGTCGGTGCCGTGGCTCCCGACTTCGCGATTCCGGGCGCGACGCGGTATGGGACGCTGCGTGGTCCGGTGCGGCTCAGCGATTACAAGGGGAAGACGGTCGTGCTCGCGTTCTTCTTCAAAGCGCGAACGCGTGGCTGAACGATCCAAATGAATGCGTACCGTGATCAGTACGCACAGGTTTTCAAGAAC
>Ga0184623_10001111_pt1 | contig 11666 bp, 11 predicted proteins | sample PLM1_100_b1_FD_133138 | JGI IMG/M metagenome (GOLD analysis project Ga0184623, IMG submission 133138) | Groundwater sediment microbial communities from an aquifer in East River, Colorado, USA - PLM1_100_b1 | ecosystem: Environmental > Terrestrial > Soil > Riparian zone | place: USA: East River...
AATGAGTGGCCATCAGTGGGCGAAAGAAGTCGGACCAGTCCGTCTCCTGGCACCCCACCAGGAGAAGCTGGAAGTCGCCAGGAAGCTGGCGACGCACCCTCAGGAAGGAGCGGACCAGGAAGTCGACATTCTTGTGTTTTGTCGAGGCGCCGAACGCCATGACGAACCTGTCTCTAATTCCGTACTTCTTCTTGAGACTCACCACATCACTCTGAGTCAACTCGACACGGTCATAGATGTCTGCTATGCCTTCGTGAACGACTACGGCATTGGCCAGTGGCCCGATATCCTTCTCAGCTTCGCGGCGCGTGAACTCCGAGACAAAGATCAATCGTTCTGCGCTCCTCAACGCTCCGGGAAGGTACTTGCCGCCATCGGAACCGTGCCTCCCAAGGAATGAACCCCTGCTTTTCTGGATCTTGATATCGTGTATCGCCACGACCGACTTGGTTGGGTGCAATAGAGGCAGAACGTTATAGGAATAGAACACGAGATCGTACCGAGCCCGGAGAACGTGTGCGGGGAGACGGAACTGCAGCCACGTATTGAACCGATAGCCCCTGCACGCCGGCACTCTGCGTACGATAAACCTGGGATGGGGAATCACATTGATCGGGTTTATTTCTTCATCGACGATGACGTGGTATTCCTCTGTGTCGCTGATGTCCAACAGTTCCGCGATCAGCCGATAGAGGTATTGCGCAACGCCCCTTCTTTCCGAAAGCCCTAGCGCTCTGGCCTCGACGCCGATCTTGGTAATCGCGTTCCTTGCTCGCGCCATAGTTAACGGAGACTCCGGAAGAAGGGCAAGCCGTCAAACTCCGCCAAGACAACGAAACACCGCCAAGGGCGTGGTCGACGAATAATCCCGATCACCAACGAGAGATCCGAAACCTCCAGCTTCTACCGGACCGTGAACTGCCTGGCATCTGAGACTGGCCACCGGCTTCAAGACACGCCGTACAGATTTAGCAGCTGCTGCACGTTCTGCGCGAGATTGAACTTCGTCTGCGCGATCTCGCGCCCGGCGCGGCCGAGCCGGTCTCGGAGCTCCGGATCGTCGAGCAGCTGAAGGATCGTCTCGGCCATCCGCTTGGTGTCCCCTCGTGGCACCAGCAGCCCTGTGACACCGTCGTGAACGACTTCTGGAATCCCACCCACGCGGGTCGCGACGACCGGCTTCCCACACAGCATTGCCTCCGCAATGACGTACCCGAACACCTCCTCCCAGTGGGACATCTGGCACACCACATCCGCGGCGGCATACACGCCCTCGCGGACGGGATCCTGCACCAGGCCGGTCCAGGTGACATGCTGCTCCATTCCGAGCTGGCGGGCACGCTGGGCATATTCTTCACCGTAGACTCCCTCTCCCACGACCACCAGATGTACTGTGTCCCGCTTGTCCAGTACAAGTCTAGTCGCCTCGAGAAGGTCGAGGATGCCCTTCTCGGGGATCAGCCAGCTCACCTGAGTGAGAACGGATCGACCCTCCGGAATGCCGTACCTCTGACGGAAGCGAGTGGCCGCTCCGCCGGAAGGCGGCTGTTCGCGATGGTCGACCGCGTTGTAGATCATCGCGATACGCTCAGGCGGCAGAAGGTCGAGTGTGGTCAGGCAGCGGCGCCCGTACTCGCTGACGCAGATGATGGTCGACATCGGCTTGTTGATCACACGCGCCAGGGCGCGCTTCCAGACAGGAGCGCGAAGGGGGACGTAGAAGGCCGGCCGCGAGCTCTGGTCCGTGAAGAAGACCTGCCGGACGGAACAGAACCGCGCCAGCCATGGGTATGGCCCCAGGAAGCCCGTGTAGTAGAGGTGCAGGATGTCAGGGCGATGGCGACGGATGATCGACCCCAGCCTTAGCACGGCCCGGAGACCGGCCTCCTCAGGCCGCGCCAGAACTTCTAGCGATACATTAGGAAGAGATAGGTAAGTCGCTACTGGTTCCGGTGGAACCTGCTCGAAGCAGAGGATGCTCCGCCAGCCGAGATCGTTCAACTGTGCCGACAGCTCCCGCGCGAACGCCTCCTGCCCGCCGATCTTGGTGGGGCTGATCCCGAAGACCGAAAGGACCGCGGGTTTCGGCGTGTCGGGCGCGGTCACCCGCGACGACCGTGATCCGTGCCGTCCGAGCTGGACCTGTCGACCAGCGTCTTCCAGACTCGCCCGAGCCGCCCGGCCAGCCGCCGGTTGAGGGCATCGACGCGCAGCTTGATCTCGAGACCGACCCGGGACAGCGCCTCCAGGAGCTCCTGACCGGAGCGCCGCTCGAACGCTGGGATGTAGTTGGTCTTGTTTCCGAAGCCCAGGATCCGCTGGTCTTCCTGGGAGAGGCCACCGAGGAAGGCCGCATTCAGAAGCAAAGGATAGTAGCGGTAGAAATCCCGATTGTCCTGCTGCAGGAGCACCGAGGGGTCGTGGTAGTTGTAGAAGATCGCATTGCGAGGCTCGAGGATTGGCGTGCCCTGCCGGTGTATCCCGGACGTATCGAACAGAAATACGGTCCCGCTCGTCCCGACCATCTGGACGATGCCCGGGTCGAGAGGATCGACTTCACCGGGCTTGAGCATCCGCGGATGCTGTTTCCGCTGGCTCCCGACCAGGTAGTGGAACGCTCCGGTCCTCACATCGGTGAGGTAGAGGGCGAGCTTCACTTCTCGTGGGATGTCCTGAGCCTGGCTCTGGTCGTACCACTCGTCCCCGTGCCACCCGTGGAAATCCTTGTTCGTCGCGAGGGAGCGCCAACCCTTGGCCTCTGTCAGCTCGTACCTCGGCCCAAGGTAGGCACGCAGGACACCCTTCACCGTCGGGTGGAGCGCAACATCTACGAAACCCTGATCGAGAGTGAGCACGTCCTCGACCATGTGCCGGTATCGCTCGGTCTTCGAGTAGCCGTCCGTGTTGTTCCATCGCATCCGCCGAAGCCGGGCCTCGAACGTGGCCTGCATGCTGCGGAGATGCTCGGAGGCGACGAGCTCGGGAAGGCGCACGATCCCATCACGCTCGAGGGTCCTCAGAAGCTCCTCCGGCGTCGGTCCTCCGGCGTGGGCATCTCGAGATCTGCCGCCCTCGGTCAGTACTGTCTCGCGCATTCAATCCTCCTGCGATGGGATGTATGACGGCACGGGGACCCGCTCGCCTCGCTCCAGCGCCTCGTAGCTGCGGAGCACGATCTCCAGATCCCGACGAGCGTCCACGGGGTGAGAGGCCGGTTGACGCTCCTCGGCGACCGCCACGAGAAACTCGCGGACCTCTGCAACATACCCGGTGCCGTCTCGGTCAGGGAGACGAACTCGCACGCGCTGGAGGCTCGGGCGAACTAGCCAGTCCCGAAGCCGGTACGGCCGCGCCAGAGAAAGCAGGCGCGGGAGGAGGCGAGGCGTCACCGGGTAGTAGTCGAGATACCTGGCGCCCGGCCAGAGGTGAAAGGTGCCGCGGTCGCCGAGGACGACGATGTCCGGCGTGTGGCCGCGATTCGTCGCCCAGCTGCACAGCATGTGCGCCTGCCAGCCCACCGCGCTGGAGAAGAGCACCTGGACGCTGTCTTCCCCGCCAATCCTGGTGTCGATCTGCATCGCGCGCGCCGCGAGGACGGAATCGGGCTCGCCCATGAGCAACCGCAAGCCCCGCACGTAGTGCACGCCGATATCCATCAGCACGCCGCCGCCCATACGCTCCCGATCCGCTGCCCAACCCCGAGGCCGCCGGACTCCTCCCGCGTGGGCCAAGAGATAGAGGGGCTCCCCGATATCGCCTCGCGCGATTCGGGATACTGCCTCTCGCACCGCCGGGCGGAAGTGCATGTCCTCGGCCACCATCAGAATGGTTCCCGCACGGCGCGCGGCCGCGATCATGGCATCCGCGTCCGAGAGCGTCGTGGCCAGGGGCTTCTCGACGAGCGCGTGCTTCCCGGCCGCCGCGGCCATCTCGGCGGCTTGGCGGTGCAGGTAGTGTGGCAGAGCCAGCGTGAGCGCCTGTACGCGGTCGTCATGAACCGCCTTCTCCAGCCCGAGGAACCAATCCTCCGCCCTCACCGCCTTCGCCAGGCGCGCGGTCCGGACGGGGTCCTGCCCGCACACGAAGAGCCGGGCGGCCGGGTTGGCCTGCCGGACGAGCTGGCAGTGGAAGGAACCCCAGCTCGTCCCTACGACGCACAGACCGATCCGTCGTCGGACGACTGCGGGGGCCCGTGGGATGGACAGGCGCCGGCTGCTGTCGACGAGGTCGTAGCGGAGAATTTCAGCTATCTCGGCTTCGGTGGCACCGGCCATCTCGTAGGTGACCCGAGCGATGTCCGGCGGCGGGGGCGGGCGTAGCGCGAAGAGAACGCCCCGCGCAAGGTCCCGCACCCCGCTGAGCGCCAGCACCGTGCGGACGAGCCTTCGCACCGGGGCGAACCGTGACCCGGCCTCCATGACCTCGCGAAAGAGGGCTGGTCTCTGAGCAGCGAGAACCTGGTTGATTCGAGACTCGATGACGCGCGATACGTACAGCCGCCGGTCCCCGCTGTCCACCACCTGCTCGACCTCGCAGAAGATGTTGCGCAGCGCGTTGGCTATGTATGGAATCTCGTGGCGGTCGTGAAGAATCTCGAGGCCAAGGAGCTGCGCCTTCCGGGGCTGGCGACGGCGCAACTGCATCAATCGATGGACGACCCGCGACTGTCCCACCGGAACCACGTTGATCGCGAAGCGACGCTCCTTGCCGACAGCGGCCTCGAGGGCGTAGGTGCGGTTCAAACTGACGGCGACGCGGGGTGGATCCAGGGAGACCTGAGCGAACGAGGCGGAGGCGTACACGGTGGGCCCATCCGCGCTGTCAGCACTCAAGATGCCGCATACACTCTGGACTCGAGTGTCCCAGATCGTTCGCCCAGGCCATCTCATTGCGCCCGACCGAGGAGGTCACCCACGAGAAGATGCCGGCGATGGCTACGGGACTCGACGTCCGCCTCAAGGATGTCCGCGACGAACAGCGTGTGCTCCCCGAGAGGCATCGTCTGCCTCACCCGGCAAGCCGTCGACGCCAGGGCGCCCGCCAGGAACGGAAACCCCGCGGGGCTCCGGTAGAGATCGAGAGCCGAGCCCTTGTCCCGCTCGCGGCCCGAGACTGTGCCGCACGTCATCGCGATCTGCCACTGGGCCTCGTGGAGCACGGCGAGACTGAATCGCCCCGCCTGCGTGATGAGTTCGTGAGTGTACGTGGTTGGGCTGACGGAGACCCAGACCGTGGCAGGGTGGTGGGCACCCTCGGAGAAGAACGAGATGGTCATGGCATTGACCGCAGTGCCCGCATCTACTATCAGGAGGGCGACCGCGCTGTCGATGACGGACCCGGATATGTAAGGTGAGAGAGTCATGCGTACGCACTCCCGACGACCCGGAGTGCGGCCGAGATGGCCGACCGATCCGGTGCGGTGGTCACTTGGCCTCTCCCTTCCGCACCAGATGGCCGATGAAGACCGGCCGGCCGCGCGATAGTAGCGGCACAAGGAGGCCTCGGATTGGAAGAGCATATCGCCCAGGAACCCGGGAAGGCGCCTCCCGAAGAGTCGGTAGACCGCCGTGTTCACGATGGTCCTGGCCGCATACGCGCAGCGCTTCCACATATCGGGCTTCAGCAGGTATCGGATCGAATAGCCCAGGCCGTGTAGGTAGAGGATCGCCACGCCACCCGGAGCCAGGACCCGCCCGATCTCTGTTGTCCTTGACGTCCACGAGCTGGACGAAACCGCCGTGCCCGGCGACGGCCGGGTTTATCGTGTTCTCGATCAGGTCCTGCACCTTGGTCATCAGATCTTCGCCCGGGGCTCCTCCCCGGGGACTGTCGCGCTACGCCCGTACTGTACCTGAACTTGGGCCCCGGGGCCAATTGGCCCGGGGCGGCTACGGCTGCCGGGCGATCTCCTCGACCACGCGGACGCGGGTGCGCAGCGAGTTGCCGGGCAGGTAGGCGAGCGGCAGGTCCTCCACCTCCATCAGAGCGTAGCGAAGGTCAAGCTGCCGACTGGTGTGAGATTGTCCGTACCCGTGAAGGTGAACGTGTTACTGGCCGTCGTGACTTGTCCGTGATTGGGGGGGCCACAACCACTTGATGCCATAAGAGTGTTGGCCTCCCTCGGAGTCTGGGAATAGACTCGACCAGAAGCCAATCCCACCCGGCGGAAGGAGACCGCGATGGTATATGTGGGCGTGGACCTGCATAAACGGAACGCGCAGCTGGCGGTGTTGATGCCAGACGGGGAGCTCACGCAACAGCGACTGGAGAACGATCCGGAGCATCTGGAGCGGTTCTTCGCCCAGGTCCCACGAGGGGTTCGAGTCGCCGTTGAGGCGTCAGGGACCTGGTGGTGATTCGTGGATCTCGTCGAGCGCTGGGGGCACCACGCCATCCTGTCGAACCCCAAACAGAGGAAAGCGATCGCCGTGGCGCGCCTCAAAATTGACCGCGTCGATGCCGAACGATTGGCCCCGCTCCTCCGCGGGGATTTGCTGCCTAAGGTGTGGATCCCATCAGCCGCCTGCGAGAGGCGCGGGAACTAGTGCGCCACCTCGGGCACTCCGAAAGTATAATGTGTATAGTCTTCCGCGCCCAATCGGACCGCCTTCCATCATGACGAACATGTCTCGCAAACTCTGGGCCGGGCTCGCGGGAGTTTTGCTATTTTTTTTCCTGCTGGCTTTGATGCTTTCGGCTACCAAGCGCCCGTGGATGGATGAGGCCTGGGTCGCGAACCCGGCGATTGATCTCGTCACGCGCGGCATGACTGGCGTGACTGTGATGGAGCCCACCGGGCACGGAGTCTTGGTCGGACTTAAGTACTCAGGCATTGAAGACCATACGTACCTTTGGTTACCCTTTGCCGCCGTGCTGCAATCGGTCTGGTATCGGATCCTCGGCTTCAGCGTGTTTTCAGTCCGGGGCTTCTCCGTTTTCTGGGGCTTGATAGGGCTCCTGTGCTGGTTTTACATTGTCCGTAAGATCAGCGGCCTCAACCGACTGGCGCTTCTCACAATGGCCCTGATCGCGATTGACGGCTCGTTTCTGGACGCCGCCAGTGACGGGCGCGTGGACATGTTATCGGCGTCGCTTGCGTTGTGCGCGGTAACCGCATACCTGCACTTTCGACAATCAAACCTCCCGAGCGCTGTTCTCTCCGGTTCGGCACTGGCGACAGCCGCGTTTCTCACCCATCCCGTGGGTGGCGTAGGCTTCGCCGTGCTTTTGCTCCTCTATATTCATTGTGACCGGGGGCGATTCCTATGGTGGCACCCCGCACTGCCGGTACTTCCGCTGCTGCTCGCCGCCGCGGGCTGGGGATGGTACATTCTGCAGAATCCCGCGGACTTCAGGGCACAAACAGCCTCCTTGTTCCAAGGGCGACTAGGCGGAATCCGCGCGCCGTGGACGGGAATCGTCCGCGAGTTCACAGAACGCTATCTCGATTACTACTTGCCTTCGACTGCAACCGGCTTCAAGAAAGTGAAAGTTCTGATCCTGGCCACATATTTTCTGACTGTGGCTGTGTGCCTTGGAGTTCGGCCCATCCGGAAACACCCGAAATGGCGGGTGTTGCTGCTGTTTGCGCCGCTGTACATGCTGCTGTTCGCGATCTTTGAGGGCGGCAAGATGAAATACTATCTCGTCTATTTGACGCCCCCCATGGCACTATGTCTGGCGATCGTTTCAACGTGGTGCTGGAACCACTCGGAGAAGTGGCGCCGGGTAATCGTGCCCGTGCTGGTCGGCTTCGGGCTGCTCCAGGTTGGCTGGGCAGCCACGCTGATTGCCCGCAATCCGTATCGAACGGAATACACGCCGGTCGCGCAGTACCTCAACGAGTACCGGCAGTCGTCGGACCTTGTGTACGGCTGTGGCGAATGGGCGTTCGTATTGGGCTTTTATGGTCACTTCAGGATTGACACGACCCTGGGGTACACGACGGGAAAACGCGCTAAGTTCATTGTCTGGGAAGATCGCTGCATGCAGCAGGCACTCGCCGGTTATGCGCTCAAAGCGCCTCCGATCCACCGGTATATGACCGATCTGCTGGCCCGCGAATACCGTGTCGCCTTCAAGAACAGCTATTACACAGTGTACAAACTCAACGCGGCGATGTAGTGCGCCCGGAGCAGCCTGAACATGCAACCTGCCTTCGGGCGTTTCCGGCTCATCCCAAGCACGGGTCAAGTCGTGCTCGCCAATTGCGTCGATCGGACTATCTTCATTGGAATGATACCCTTTGACGTCAGGCCTTCTGTTCCGGCTCCGTCACCGCCCGCAAACCCTGCGCTGAACCCTCCCACGACTCCGGCACCCGCGCCTGCAGCGCCGAAGGGTAGCATCGACACTACGCCCGGCTGGGTCTCAACCGCTAGGCGGATCACGGAACGCTGGCCACTTCCCGCTCGTACCCGCTCATCGTCGATCGGGAGACTTCGTGCGCACGCGTGATCCCTGCCAACTGCTGCCCTGGGACTCTGACTTCTTCGACGTCACGATCGCCAGGGTACGCTTGCGGCGCCTTGGCCCCCGTGACGTTTCCAACGTGGCCACGTGGTGCCGGTGCCGTCGCGTCGACTGCGCCTACTTCCTCGCGCCGGGAGAGGACGCCGCCACATCGCGTCGTGCGGAGGAAGCCGGTTACCACTTGACCGGCGTGCGCGTATCGTTGTCGGTGGACCTGCGATCACTGCCGCCGCGCCGCAGGGGGGAGGGTGTGAGGTTCCGTGGTCCAGCGGACATCGAGCCAATCTCCCTACGCTCGCGCAAAGCCTTCCACGACTCGCGATTCTACTTCGATGGGAACTTCCCACAGGATCGGTGCGATGCACTGTACGAGACCTGGGCGCGTAAGAGCTGTGCAGGATGGGCAGATGCAGTCCCACCATTTACTCTCAGCCGTCAACCTCAATCGACTCCATCCGTTGTAATCCGCACTATTGGCCCTCCGTCACGATTGGATCATCGCCGATGGCGGCAGGTCGTACCGAACGCAACGGTGCAAGTTCGGGGCAAGTCACGGCCAGCCACGGCCCTTCGGCCTTCGGACCAGCTTCCGTTGGCCAGCGTCTTGACGTCGTGAAGGAGGAACCTAGGACCCGCTGATTAAGAGGCGCGTTGGCGTCCCGTCCCGGGTCGTCCTGAATCATCAAAAATCAGCCGTTTCCGCAGCCTAGCTCGGCCGCCGCATCCCGGAAAGTCCCACCAAATTCCCCCAAAACCGTCAGCGTGACGTCAGCAGCGTTCGCCGTACTTTTGGGTCGCGGGTTCAAATCGAGGGCCCGCTTTGGATTGTGGAAGCGACTCCTGGCCTTCCAGTTCCTACTGGACTATTGACCGTTACTGACGCTCGAGCGCCCAACGGGATTCGAACCCGTGTTTGCTGTCCGCCACGCGCTTTCTGAATCCGATGGGGCTAGTTGCACGATGACTCAATACCCCGCATCCGGGGATTCAAATTCGGCTGGGATCTTAGTCCCCTTCAGCGCTGCTCAAGCTGAACTGACGCGCGGCGCGGTCCGAGCAGAGCACCGCGTATGCGGTCGTCGTTGGCGAGAGCGTCGGCAACTTTACCACCCTTCGGTGGCGATCGCCTCCGGCCCCGTGACATAACCCCCCAGACGCGGACGCCGACGGGACCTGCCCCGGAAAACTAGACCGTTTCGAGGTTGAGGATTTGGCCTCCGGACCTGCCCGGACCTGCCCCGAAAAACTAGACCGTTTCGAGGTTGAGGATTGCGCCTCCTGCGGCCTGGTTGGACTGCCACTGGGCCGCGAACTCCCGAGGGGGAATGTTCCCCAGCGAGCTGTGCGGCCGGGTCTCATTATAATCTTGTTGCCACTCCAGAATCTTCTGCTGCGCGTCAACGATCGAGAAGAAGAGTTCGACGTTGAGGTGCTCGTCGCGCAGCCGCCCATTGAAGCTCTCGATGAACGGATTGTCCATGGGTTTCCCGGGCCGCGAGAACTCGAGCCGCACCCCCTGGCGGTAGGCCCAGCTATCGGTGAGCCGCGCATAGAACTCCGACCCGTTATCTACGGTGATCACCGCCGGGGCCGCGCGCTCACGGACGATCCGCTCGAGCACGCTGACCACGCGTGCGCTGGTGAGCGACAGGTCGATCTCGACCGCCAGGCATTCACGCGTAAAGACGTCCTCTACCGTCAGGATACGGATCCGCCGGCCATCCTCCAGCCGGTCGGCCATGAAGTCCATACACCACTGCTCATTCGGCCGCGTGGGTCGGGGTGGTACCACCCGCAGATGGCTCGCCCGCTTCTTTCGCCGTCGTGTTCGCACCGCCAGCTGCTCCTCGCCGTACAGTCGGTAGATCCGCTTGTGATTCACGCGCCACCCCTCCCGCCGAAGCAGGATATACCGCCGTCGATACCCGAAGCGCGGTCGCGCCGCCGCCAGCTCGCGCCGCCGCATCCGCAGCGGCGCCGGATCCCGGCGCTTGGCGCGGTAGTAGAACGTCGCCCGGTGGCAGCCGACCAGTCCACAGGCCCGCCGCACGCTCACGCGATACGCCGCGAACAGGTCGCGCGCGATCCCGCGCCGGCGGGCGGGCCTCAGACCTTTTTTTGCAGCACCTCCTGGAGCATCTGTTTGTCCAGCGTGAGGTCGGCCACCACCTGTTTGAGCCGGCGATTCTCGTCCTCGAGCTGCCGCACCCGCCGGAGCTCGGCCACCCCCATCCCCACGTACCGTTTCTTCCAGGCGTAGAACGTCGCCTCGCTGACGCCGAGCTTGCGGCACACCTCCACGGCCGGCGTGCCCTGCTCCGCCTGCCGCAGGGCCACCGCGATCTGCTGCTCGCTGAACCGGGGCTTCTTCATCGGCGCTCCTCCCGTCGTCAAGAGGACCCCAGGTCGGCTCCCTTCCTCAAGTCAGAAATGGTCCACTTTTTCGGGGGCAGGTCCCTCCGCGCGGAGGTCCCGCGCATCCGGGACGAGGTGGGCCGGCTGGCGGGGGCCATCGCGACGGTAGTATCAGCGTGCCCGGGACCACCATCGCGGGTGCTTGGTCGAAAATTCCTCCTCCCTCACACTGCACGAAGCCGGGCTATCCGGCAGGAAGGAGCCCATCCATGCGCCTAACTCAGATCGCGCTCTTGACCCTACTGGCCCTAGAGTTGGCGGCATGCTCGGCCGCCATGTCACCCGGGACCCGGCCGTCATGATGCTCCTCACCCTGGCGCTGGTGGTGCTCCTAAGCGGCTGTGCCACCAGCGAAGTGACCCGCTTGGCGAGGCAGCACAATGAGCATGTCTACGCCCTGTGGACGCTCCCGGGCGTCTCCGCGGAGTTTCTCACTCGCAACTGCCCAGCTCGTGACGGAGCAGAGGAATGGGGGTACGAGAAGGACCTTGACGTGCCAAATCGGAGCGACTGCGTAAACGTCGCCGGAACACGAGACTCCTCCGACTCGGAGTTCTGGAAGTTCGAGCTTCACCGCGTCAAGCGCTGGGCCTACTACGGCGTCATCCCACTGAGTCCCTGGTACAAGAGCGACGACACCAGAACGATCGGCATTGTCGGGACACTGGAGCAGTGCGAATCCGTCAGGCTCAGAATGGACCGCAAGCCCCGGGGTGTCCGTGGGGATGATGCGATGCACATGACGACGGGCCCCTGTGAAGGGCCCAAGTACTTCCGGC
>Ga0184623_10001112_pt1 | contig 11661 bp, 12 predicted proteins | sample PLM1_100_b1_FD_133138 | JGI IMG/M metagenome (GOLD analysis project Ga0184623, IMG submission 133138) | Groundwater sediment microbial communities from an aquifer in East River, Colorado, USA - PLM1_100_b1 | ecosystem: Environmental > Terrestrial > Soil > Riparian zone | place: USA: East River...
CCCGCCTGGCGGCGTTGTCGTCAGTCGACGCACAAAACCAGTGCGCCTCCTTCCTCCGCCTTGCCAGCCGGGCGCGGATGCGCCGCTCCCTGATCGACGATGGGTTTGCCAACAGGCTCTAACTGCCGTTGTCGCGGCCACCGGCGCCACAATCGCGTGGCGAGGGCTCTAAGGAGCGCAGGATGACCGGACCGGCGTGGCTGACCTTCGACTGCTTCGGCACGCTCGTCGACTGGCGGCACGGCATCGCCACCAGCGCCGAGTTGCTCTTTCCCGGTCAGGGCCAACGGGTGCTGGCCGCATTCAACCGCCATGAGGCGCAGATCCAGGCCGATCAACCGACGCTGCGATACCGCGAGGTGCTCACCGAGGGCCTGCGCCGGGCCTGCGCCGAGCTGAGCCTGGAGTTGCGCGCCGACGATGCCGACATCCTCGGAAGGACCATCCCCTACTGGCCGGTCTTTCCCGAGGTCGGCGACGCATTGCGACGCCTGCGCGGCGCCGGCTGGCGGCTTGCGCTGCTGACCAACTGCGACAACGACATCATCGGGCAGACGCAGCGCCGGCTCGGCTCGCCCATCGCTGCGGCCGTCACAGCCGAGCACGCCAAGAGCTACAAGCCGGCGCTGGGCCACTTCAGGTTCTTCGAGGAGACGTTCGAGCCCGACCGTGACCGCTGGATCCATGTCGCGCAGAGCTACTTTCACGACATCCGCCCGGTGAGCAGGCTCGGCGTGCGCGGCGTGTGGATCAACCGGCTGGGCGAGGACCACGACCCGTCCCTCGCGGCTGCGGTGCTGCCGGACCTGAGTGCCCTGCCCGAGACCGTCGACACCCTCCGCGAGGAGGGAGGGAATCGGTGAACCCGGGGCCGCCGGTGATCTGCCATGGCCGCGCTCGGCTCTATCACGCCGACTGCATCGACTGGCTCCTGTCTCAGCCGGAGAACACGCTCCACGGGGTGGTCACGGACCCACCCTACGGCCTGGTTGAGTACACCGCCGCCCAGCAGCAGAAACTGCGCGCCGGCAAGGGCGGGGTCTGGCGCATCCCCCCGTCGTTCGACGGGCACCGGCGCTCGCCGCTGCCCAGGTTCACGACCCTGACCGGACGCGAGGTAGCGGAGCTCGAGGCGTTCTTCCGGCAGTGGGCCGAGGCGCTGCTGCCCGCGCTCGTGCCCGGCGCGCACGTGCTGATCGCGAGCAACCCGCTGCTGTCCTACCTCGTCGCTGGGGCGGTGGCGGAAGCCGGGTTCGAGCGCCGCGGCGAGATCGCCCGCCTCGTGATGACGATGCGTGGCGGCGATCGGCCGAAGAACGCCCACGAGGAGTTCCCCGAGGTGTCCGTGATGCCCCGGTCGCAATGGGAGCCGTGGTTGCTGTTCCGCAAGCCGCTCGACGGCCGCGTGCAGGACAACCTGCGCAAGTGGCGGACCGGGGCGCTGCGCCGGCCGTCGGGCGGGCAGCCGTTCGGCGACGTGATCAGGTCGGCGCCCACGAGGGCCGGTGAGCGGGCGGTCGCGAACCACCCCAGCCTCAAGCCCCAGGCGTTCCTGCGCAAGGTCGTGCGCGCGATCCTCCCGCTCGGCGAAGGCATCGTGCTCGACCCGTTCGCGGGATCAGGCTCGACGCTCGCAGCCGCCGAGGCGGTCGGCTATGAGAGCGTCGGCATCGAGGCCGACCGGGCCTACGTGGCGGTCGCGAAGGGCGCCATCCCCACGCTCGCCGCCCTCACCGTGCCGGAGGCCTGAGCCTGATCTTTAACCCTTTGTGTGGGTGATCGCTGGTGTTGACCGGCTTTTCACGAGATTAGAGTATGCTTACGCTGATGCGCCTATCGTAACCACGCCCATTCCTTGCACGATGGGTGCTTCGGCGAGGTGATGGCGATGACGGCCGCGGCCCAGAGTTCCCTTCCGATGCGTCCCGCTCCGTTCTGGGATTCGACCGCGCAGGTGTTCTTCGACGAGCGGCTGGACACCTGGATGGCGTTCAGCCATGCCGACGTGCTGCGTATCGTGACCGACACGTCCACGTTCTCCTCCGGCTACGGCCTGACGGACGAGGCTCGACAGCACGAGCATCCGCTCAACGTCGGGATGTGGGCAGCGGACGACCCCCGCCACGCCGACCTGCGAGCCGCGGTGGCCGAGCCGTTCCGGCGCACGGTGCTGGACTGGCTCACCGGGGAAGTGCACGCGATCGCCACAGCGCTACTCGACCAGGTCGTCGCCGCTGGCGCCGGCACGGTCGAGATCGTCACGGCGCTGGCGAGGCCGCTGCCCAGCCGGGTCATCTGCTGCCTGCTGGGCCTCGATCTCTCCTATGCCGAGCGGATGAGCGCCTGGCTCGACGAGGTGTACGAGGTGACATCGACCCTGCACAGGATGCCGGAGCAGCGCGACTTGGCGGAGTTCCTCCAACAGTTGGTCGACGCCCGCCGCGCCGCGCCGCAGGGCGGACTGGTCGACGACCTGATCGCCGTGCAGGCCGCCGGCTACCAGGTCGACGGGAAACCGATGACCGACTGGGACCTCGTCGGCTACGTGGCGATGCTGCTCGGCGCCGGTGTCGACACGACTTCCGCCGGCCTCGGCAACGCCCTGCTGTTCCTCACCGAGTACGGGCGCTGGGAGGAGCTACGGGCCGACCCGTCCCTGATCCCCAACGCCGTCGAGGAGACGATGCGCTGGTACCCGCCGTTCCCCGGAGTCCGCCGGCTGGTCATCGCCGACACCGATCTAGGCGGGCAGCGAGTCAGGGCCGGCCAGTGGGCGACCGGGTGGCTCACCGCGGCGAACCGGGATCCGGTCCAGTTCCCGAATCCGGACACCTTCGACATCCGCCGCCGGCCCAACCGGCATCTGTCCTTCGGCTACGGCCGGCACGTCTGCCTCGGCGCCGCGCTGGCCCGGCTGGAGCTGCACATCCTGCTTGACGAGGCGGCCCGCCGGCTACCCGGGCTGCTGCGCGACCCCGACGCGCCGATCGGTCGCCGCGAGTGGCTGATCGACAACCTCACCGAAGCTCATTTCACCTTCGACGCGATCGAGCCGACGAGTTGAGGAGCAGGTCATGGCCTTCTACCAGTTGTCCACCGGCGCCAAGGCAAGCCTGGACGAGTACAACCAGGTCCAGGAGCGGCTGGCGGCCACCGGCACTGCCGTGCCTGGCCGCATCCTGCAGGTCTGCTTCGGCGACAAGGACGACGTGAAGATACTCAACGTCTGGGAGTCCCAGGAGGCCTGCGACTCGTTCATGCAGTCGGTCATGATGCCGCTGTTCGAGGAGTTCGGCATCACCGACCGCGGCCGGTACATCGAGACCGGCGAGGTCCACAAGGTCAGCCTGGCCGGGCCAGCAGCCCCCGGCGGATCTTGAGCTTTCCCAGGTCTGTGTGAGGGGGGTGCTGGGCGCTGCGGTGCCACGGTCGCCGCGCTGGGGTGCGCGGCTCGCTCACCGCACTTCGATGGTGGCCAGGCTCCAGATCCACTGATCCGGGTTCTCACCGGACGGGACGTCGTCCAGGAACACGATGCGAGTCGGCCCGCCCTTGTCCACTCGGATGTCGCTGCCGTCGCCGTTCCTGGTCGCCAGAAAGATGCCGCCGGCCTGGACCTGGTCCATCGTGAGATCGACCTCGTAGTCGTCGAGAGCCGTCAGGTGAACCTTGGTGGCCTTGGGCGCTGCGCCCGCGACGTTGAGCAGGTCGGCCAGTCCCACGCCTCGGAACGGCAACCTGGCCTTCGTCCATGGGTCGTAGATCTCGACCCGGACGACACCCATCTGGTCGAGCAGCGCCGGGTCGAGGCGCAGGCCGTTCTTGGCGTTCCTGTTCGTGATCGTCCCGGTGAGCGTGAGCACCGGCGTCGTGGTGGGCGCCGGCACGGCCTGTCCTGCCCGCAAGGTCGCCGCGTCGAGGGTCTGCACGGGGCCGGGCGGTGCCTGGTCCGCCGGGGCGGCCAGCGAGGATGCCTGCTCGCTTCCGCAGGCGCTCGCCGTGAGCGAGACCAGGGCCACGGCCGCGAACGTGAGCAGGCGGCGGCGGATCGAGCGATTTGACTGGTTCATGCGGACCTCCGAACGACTCGGGCAGCCGGGATGGTGTGCCTTGGTCGCTCGAAGTCATCGGTGTGTGCAACGCGAGGTTGAGCGGTTGGGGGAGGCTCTTAGAGCCTGTTGCCAACAGGCTCTTAGTTCGCCAGTCCGCTAGTTCGCCAGTCCGCGACGCCGTGCCCCACGGGCGCGACAGGACCTACCCTCTGCCAATGGCCGTCGAGCTGAGGCATTTGCGCTATCTCCTGGCGGTTGCCGAGCAGGGCAGCCTCAGCCGGGCGGCTGCTGCGCTGCACATGACGCAGACGCCGCTGCGGCGGCAGATCTCGGCGCTCGAGCGCCATCTCGGCGTCCGGCTGCTAGAGCGGGGCCCACACGGCACCCGTCTCACGCCGGCCGGGGCCGAGCTCGCCCGCGCGGCACCGGCCGTGCTCGGGGCTTTCGACGAGGCGCTGCGCGCCGCCCGCAACGCGGCCCCGCTGCCCAGCCGGGTCCGCCTGGGCTACACAGGCAACCTGGCCTACGGCATCGTCGAGCCGGTGCTGCGGCAGGCCGTCGACGCGGAGCCGGGCATTGTCGTCGACGCCGAGCCACTCCCGCGGCGCGAGCAGTTGACCCGGCTCAAGCAGGGCGTCCTCGACGTCGGTCTGCTGTGGTCGCCGCTCGCCGATCCTGATCTGGCCGTCTTCCCAATCGTCACCCAGCCGCTCGTGGTCGTCCTGCCGGACGATCATCCGCTCGCCGGGCGCACCGAGGTCGGCGCAGCGGAGTTGGCCGACGAGCAATGGCTCGACGTGCGCTCGGACGACAACGTCGGCCCGCACGCAGAGTTGCGGCGGATTGCGCGCGAGGCGGGCTTCGAGCCGCAGGTGGCTGGTGTTATCAACGCTCTGGCCGCGGGCCTGACGCTGGTCGCGCTCGGGCGTGGCATCCTGCCTGCGCCAGGAGCGGTCGTGTCGATCGCGCCGGCCGGTGTCGTGGCCGTCCCGATCGCCGGCCTGGCCGTCACGCTGCTCGCTGCCCGCCCGATCGGCCCGCCGGCGGCCGAGTCGGTCCAGTGGCTGCTGCGGTCGCTTGCGGGTTTGGCGGCGGGCGAAGCCCCAACCCCTGCCGCGAGTTGATCTGGGCTTGCTCGCGATCCGCAGCCACCGGCCTGCTCATGGTCACAGCAGTGTGACGGCCTGTTGCCGCACCATCGACATTAGGTGAGCTGCTAGGTCTTCCGCGGTTTGCCGTACTAGATTCCGGCCGCAAGGGGGGTTTCTCGACTTGCCTGTCTCGTGGGCACCCTCCGGCGAGAGGTGGCGCGGGTGGTCGGACCAGATCGGTACCGGCTCGGGCACTCGACCGACGAGCCGCGCGCTATCGGGCCTGGCACCGGTGACGCGCGGTCGTCAGGGCGGCACGGCTTGTCGCGGCACCGTCACCGTCACCGCCGTCGCCGGATCGGCTTCGGGCTCGTCACCGTCCTCACGCTGCTCGCGATCGGCGTCGGCGCCGCCCTGGCGATGCCGTTCCGGGAGCAGGAGCAGGCCGCCGCGACCTGCCCACCCGAGCACGTCGAGGTGTTCGTCACGGCTGCTCCCAAGATGGCCACCACCGTAACGGACCTCGCCGCGGTGTACGAAGAGCGGCAGGAGAAGGTCGGCGGAAGGTGCATCTCGATCACCGTGCGGACCGAGGATTCCGCGACGGTGGCGTCCGGCCTCGACCCCGCGAGCGAGATCGCCGCTGACGCGCTGCGCCCGACGGTGTGGATTCCCGAGTCGTCGACCTGGGTGAACGTGTTGCAGGCTCGGCCCGATGCAGCGGCAGTGCTGCCAAAAGACCGGCCGACGGTCGCGAACTCACCACTCGTGCTGGCGATGCCGGAGCCGATGGCCAAGGCGGCCGGCTGGCCGGACCGGCAGCTCGGCTGGATCGACCTGGTCGGATTGGCGCGCGAGCCGACCGGCTGGCAGAAGCTGGGCCACCCGGAATGGGGACGGTTCCGCGTGGGCCTCGCCGATCCCACCCGGTCGGCCGACGGGCTCAACGCCCTGCTCGGCGTTTTCACCGGGCTGTCCGGGGCGGTGTCGAGTCCGGACGATCTGCGGTTCGGCCTGCTCGCGTTCCAGCGGGCTCTGGCCATGCGCCCGCCCGACACCGCGACGCTCATCGAGCAGCTTCGGAGCGTCGACGGCGAGCAGTTGTTGCGCGAGGTGTCGGCGTTCCCGATGAGCGAGCAGGACGTGGTCGCGTTCAACCGCGACAACCCGCCGGTGCCGCTCGTCGCGGTCTACCCGCGCGACGGCGCCCTGCCGTTCGACCCGCCCTACCTCGTGCTCCAGGCGCCTTGGGTCGACCCGGCGCAGGACGACGCGGCCAGGGGCTTCCTCCGGTTCCTGCTCAGCTCGAACGGGCAGCGGGAGTTCGCCGACCAGGGCTGGCGGGGCGGCGAAAGCGGCCAGCAGGTAGAGGCGTCCACCGGTGTCGTCCCCGAGCAGCCGAAGACGCCGGCGCCGGACATCGACGCCGAGACGGCCGTGACGGTTTTGCAGGGGTGGACCGCGCTCGATCGGCGGGGCAACGTGCTCGCGCTCATGGACGTCTCCGGCTCGATGGCCACCCCGGTCCCGGGCACGGGCATGACCAAGCTCGACCTCGCCTCCCGGGCGGCGGCGTTCGCGGTGCCGTTCTTCAACGACGAGACGAAGATCGGTTTCTGGGTCTTCTCCACCGAGCTCGACGGCTCGCGCGACTACCGCGAGGTGGTGCCGCTCGGCCCGGTGGGCGGCCGGGTCGGCGGGGTGGTGCGGCGCGACCTGCTCGCGCAGCAACTCGGCAAGGTCGCTGCCAGCGGCGGCACCGGGCTCTACGACACTGTCCTCGCCTCCGTGCGGTACGTGCGCGACAGATGGCGGCCCGACGGGGTCAACACGGTCGTGCTCCTGACCGACGGGCGCAACGAAGACCCAGGCAGCATCAGCCTGCGGGAGCTGGTCCGGATCCTTCGCCAGGAATCGAGCCGGCAGCGCCCGGTGCAGCTGTTCGCGATCGCCTACGGCGACGACGCCGATGTGAAAGCGCTGCGGCAGATCACCGCCGCCGTGGGTGGGCAGGTCTTCGTGTCGCGGGATCCGGCTGACATCAAGAAGGTCTACCTCGCCGCGCTCACTCGTTGACATTCTGTTGAACTCGCGGACCGTCGGCTTACCCGTACACTCCCGGGGTAAGAAAGGGTGGAACGCGCCCGGAGCGTCGCGAACGACATGCCTGTGATTCACCACGTAGCATTGCGGCCAGCACGACCGGCGACACGGAGGAGCGCGATGGAAGCCGCCAACGCCCTCGCCCAGAGCGGGGACGACTTCTCGGCTGAGCTGTCCGAGCGCGACCGCCAGATCCTCGCATTCGAGCGGCAGTGGTGGCGCTATGCCGGCGCGAAGGAGCAGGCGATCCGGGAGCTGTTCGACATGTCCGGCACCCGCTACTACCAGGTGCTTAACGGCCTGATCGACCGTCCGGCCGCTCTCGCCCACGATCCGATGCTGGTCAAGCGGCTGCGGCGGTTGCGGTCGGCCCGGCAGCGGGCCAGGTCAGCGCGCCGACTGGGTATCGAGGTCCACTAGTGGCAGACCGCTAAGAGCCCGCTGTGCAGCTCGATGGCACTATCGGCCGCGCGGTGCTGTCGTCGGCGCTTTCCGTGCTCGCGGTCGTCGGGCTGGTCGTCGCGCTGCTCGCGATATTCGGTCAGGCGGTTAGCGGCGGCGACGGCGACGCCGCCGGCGCACCAGCCGTGACCACCCCGACGGCCGGTCCCACCTCGGCGAGTCCGGCCCGCCGCAGCGGCTCTGCGACGCCACGCGAGCCGGGCTCGCCGAAGGCCACCGAGCCGGCGAAGCCTGCCGACCCGCCATCCTCCGCCGAGGTGCCCGACGTCGGGGTGGTCGTGTTGAACCAGTCGAGCCGGCGGGGCCTGGCCACCGAGGTCGCCCGCGACCTGCGGGCCGCCGGGTGGCGGATAGCCGACATCGGGAACTGGCAGGGCGCGGTCCCGGAGACGACGGTCTACTACCCGCGCGGGTTCTCCTCAGCCGCCGACGCGCTCGCCGCAGATCTCGCCGGCGTCGACCGGACCCGGCCGCGCCAGGCCAACATGGCCTCGGGCGTGCTCACCGTTATCCTCCACGACTCCTACGCCGGCTGACCGTGGCGCTGCCGTCCCCCCGTTCGGAGGCAGGCGCCGCCGGGCTCGCTGCGCTGGTGGCCGACCCCGGCCGCGCGCTCGTCGGCCTGGACTTCGACGGCACGCTCGCGCCGATCGTCGACGAACCGTCGGCCGCGCGCGCGCATCCGGGCGCGATCCCGGCCATGGTCCGGCTCGACCAGCGGATCGGCACCCTCGCCGTCATCACCGGGCGGCCCGCTCAGGTGGCCGTGGATCTCGGCGCGTTCGCCCGGGCGCCCGGCCTCGAGCGGCTGGTGGTGCTCGGGCTGTACGGCCACGAGCGGTGGGACGCCGCGACCGACCGGTTGGCGACTCCGGTGGCGGGCGCAGGCGTCGCGGCGGCCCGCGCGCAGGTGGCCGCCCTCCTGGCGGCCGGCGGGTCGCCAGCGGAGCTCGAGGACAAGCGCCTCTCGATCGCCGTCCACACCCGGCGCACGGCCGACCCGGCCGGTGAATTGGCCCGGCTGCGCGAGCCGTTGCTGGAGATCGCCGCCGGCTGCGGCCTGGCGGTCGAGCCGGGCCGCCACGTGCTCGAGTTGCGGCCGCCGGGCATGGACAAGGGCAGCGCCCTGCTGGCTCTCGTCCGGGAGCGCGGTGCCGGAGCGGTGCTCTTCGCCGGCGACGACCTCGGCGACCTGGCGGCCTTCGACGCGGTCGAGTCGCTGCGGGAAGCGGGCGTGCCAGGGGTGACCGTGTGCAGCAGCTCCGCCGAGGTGACCGCGTTGGCGGAGCGGGCCGACATCGTCGTCGACGGCCCGGCCGGCGTGGTCGCGCTCCTCGACGCCATCGCGGACGCGCTCCCACCCCAACCTCCGCGATCTTGAGCTATTTTCAATTTGGGAGCGCTCCCATTTGAAAAAAGCTCAAGATCGCGGAGGTTGGGGGTCGCCGTCGAGGGCGCGCAGTTGGTCGGCGAACCAACGCTGCGGGGTGGTGGCGGTCGCCGCCGCGGCCAGCCGCCGCCACCGATCGAGCAACTCCGCACGCGGCATCTCCAGCGCCGCCCGCAACGCCGCCGCAGTGCCGCTGATGTCGAACGGGTTGATCAGCAGCGCGGCGTCGCCCAGGTCGTCGGCCGCGCCGGCCTCGCGGGACAGGACGACCGCGCAGCCCTTGTCGGATACGACCGGCACCTCCTTCGCGACCAGGTTCATGCCGTCGCGGATCGGGTTGATCAGCGCGACGTCCGCGATCAGGTAGGCAGCGAGCGACCTGGCGAAGTCGTCCTCGACCCCGAGGATGAGCGGGCGCCAGGCGTGGGTGCCGAACTCGTCGTCGATCTCCTTCGCGATGCGCTGCACGGCGGCGGTGTACTCGCGGTACTCCGGCAGGTCGTGCCGGCTCGGGTAGGCCAGCGCTACATGCACCACCCGGTCGTGCCACTCCGGATGGTCCCTGAGGAACTCCCGGTAGGCCGCGAGGCCGCGGACGATGTTCTTCGAGAGCTCGGTTCGGTCGACCCGCACGATGATCTTGCGGTCGCCGGCCGCTGCCAGCAGGCCCGATCGACGCAGGTCGACATCGGGCGCGGCGGCGCGCTCCTTGAGGAACTCGCCGTCGACCCCGAGGCCGTGCACCCCGATGTGGGTGAGCCCGCCGGCGTGCTCGATGGCCGCCACCCCCTCTGTCACCCCCTCCGCCACCCGCGTCCCCAGCACGTCGGCGCAGCACCCGGCGAACGCCTCGGCCCACCGGCGGGTCAGGAACGCCGCATAGTCGGCCCCGAGGATGCCGCGGAGCACCTGCGCGGCGACGTCGTCGGGGAGGAGCCGGAAGTAGGCCGGCGGGGCCCAAGGCGTGTGCGAGAAGTGCCCGATGCGCAGGTCCGGCCGCAGTTCGCGGAGGAACGCGGGTGTCAGTGTCAGGTGGTAGTCCTGTACCACGACCTTCGCGCCGAAGCCTGCCTCCTCGGCCAGCGCCGCCGCGAAGGCCCGGTTGTAGTCGACGTATGACGACCACTCCCGCCGGAAGACCTGGTCGAAGTTGGGCTGGTTGGGCACGTCGTAGAGGAGGTGGTGGATGAACCACAGCGTGGAGTTGGCCACTCCGTTGTAGGCCCGTTGGAACGTCCCCGGGTCGATGTCGAGCATGCGCACGGCAACGCCGCCCGTGTCGTGCCCGTCGGTGTCGAGACGACCGCGCTCGGCTCGGCGCGCGGCGATCCGGTCGGCCTCCGACAGCGCGGCGCAGACCCACACGGTGTCGCCCCCTCTGGCCGCCGACGACAGTCCCGCGACCAGGCCGCCGCCCCCGCGCTTGGCCGCGAGGGTGCCGTCATCCTGCATGCTGAACGACACCGGGCCCCGGTTGGACGCAACGACGACTGTGGCGCTGCCCGGGCCATCGCCGTCGCGCACGCTCACCCCGCCCCCGTCACACGACGGCGCGGGCGGCGCAGCGCCGACCAGGCCGGGCGCAGCGGACGGTCGATGTAGTGGCCGTCGGCGAGGCCGGCATGACGTTCGAAGGGGTTGCGCGACCAGTGGTCGCCGGTGCGGAGGTAGGACCAGCCGACGGCCAGCAGGTAGAGCGGGAGGTAGGCCGGTCCGACGACGGCGTACTGCGACGCGTGCCGGCTCTCGTGCAGCATCAGTTGGCTGTCGCCCAGCAGCCGGTCACGGGCACGGCGGGAAATCACGACGTTGCCCATCGTGAATGCGCCACCCGTGGGGAATTGGTGGCGATAGCCCGTCCCTATGATCAGGCCGTCGGGACCCGGCGAGAGCGCGGCGCGGCCCACCCTGGCCACGCCGAGCCCGGACAGCGTGGTGCCGTTAGCGGCATTGACCAACTGACGCAGCCGATACGCGGGGCGCATGCCACCATCTTGCCCCAAATCAGGGAACTTCGTTGGCGAGATGGGCGTCCTGCGGCCCCTGCCTGCGCTCGACAGGGCGGGAGCGGCCCGGTGTCTCGGCGATTGGACGCCGCTTTGGCCGGCGCGCAACACGTCAGTTATCTTGTTGGTTACAACTTCATATCGCTCATCCAGAGGGGCAGAGGGACCGGCCCGTTGAAGCCCCGGCAACCTTCCGACGGCGACTCGTTCCAGCGAGGTCAGCCGCGGATTTGGTGCCAACTCCGGCCCAGCGGACCGTCCGCGTGGGAAAGATGAGGAGAGCCTCGCAATGGCGCTGACATCGCCCACCAACACCCCTCCTGCTGACATCGCGAAATCCCGCCCGCCTTCGCTCGGCAACGCCGTCGCGCTCAGTTGCCGCGAATGCGCACAGCGCTATGACCTCGGCCCCTTCTACGCCTGCTCGTTCTGTTTCGGCCCGCTCGACGTGGCTTACGACTTCGGCGCGATCACCAGGCAGCAGATCGAGTGCGGTCCGGGCAACATCTGGCGCTACCGGTCGCTGCTCCCGGTGCCCGAGCAGGTCGCCGAGACGC
>Ga0184623_10001115_pt1 | contig 11650 bp, 10 predicted proteins | sample PLM1_100_b1_FD_133138 | JGI IMG/M metagenome (GOLD analysis project Ga0184623, IMG submission 133138) | Groundwater sediment microbial communities from an aquifer in East River, Colorado, USA - PLM1_100_b1 | ecosystem: Environmental > Terrestrial > Soil > Riparian zone | place: USA: East River...
ATCAGCACGCCCACGCTCTGGCTGGTCGAGGCGGTCTCGGTGCCGCCAACATGCTCGAGGAACCAACGCAGCTCGCACCGGGTGAACGACTCGACCTTCGAGGGCGACACCGTCACCGGCGCCCCTGCTTCGCGGACCGGCCGCTCGTCGGACAGCGCCGCCAGGCCATGCCAGGCACGCGGGTCAGCGCCGCGGACGCCCGCCGCGGCGAGCCGGGCCAGCTGGGCAGCGCCCGCCCGCCGGAGCGCCTCGGTGGAATCGTCGGACACCAGCACCTGGCGCAGCTCGCCGACCAGGGCGGGCAGGGTCAACGCGCGGGGGACGTCGGTGAGCGGCCGGCGGTCGGCGCCGGGCAGCGGCGGGACCAGCTCGTCGAGGAATCGGGCCGGCTGCAGGCCTTCGCGCTCGCTCGCCACGGCGGTGACAAGGACGTGGCGCCGCGCGCGGGTCACCGCGACGTAGAAGAGCCGGCGTTCCTCGTCAAGGATCCGGCTCAGCGTCGCCACCGCGGCGGCCTGCCCGTCGGCCGCGCCCTCCGTGGCAAGGGACCCGCCTGGGCTGGTCACCTCGACCAGCCGCTCCGCCCCCAGGAAGGACCCGCGCAGGCGCAGGTCGGGCCAGGCGCCCTCCTGCACGCCGGCGAGCACGACGAAATCCCACTCGAGGCCCTTGCTCGTGTGCGCGGTCAGGATCTGCACCCGCTCGCCCTCGGGCGCCCGCGCGGACAGCGTGTCGGCGGGGATCTGCTGGCCGAGCAGGTGGTCGAGGAAGACATCGGGACCGGCTCCCGGCAGGCGGTCGACGAACCTGGCCGCGGTCTCGAACAGCGCGACCACCGCGTCGAGGTCGCGGTCGGCCGCGGCGCCCTCTTGGCCGCCGTCGAGGCTGCGCCGCTGCAGTCGGGGTCCCAGCCGCGCGGCCGACCAGATCGCCCACAGGAGGTCTTCGGCCGTCGCCCCGGGCTCGCCGGCCGCGGCCGTGCCGACCTCGAGCAGCTGGGCGACCCGCTCGGCCGGGCGGCGGGCGCGCGGGTCGAGCGTGACCAGCTCGGCCGGGCTGCGCAGGACCTCGACGAGCAACGCGCCCGACGCCCGGCGCCCGCCGGCGGCCAGCTCGTTGCGCCGCAGTTCCTGGCGCAACCGGCGCAGGGCGAGGGTGTCGGCTCCGCCGAGGGGGGAGGTGAGCAGCGCGACAGCGGCCTCCTCGTCGAGCGCCCCGGGCCGCACGGCGCAGCGCATCGCGAGCAGCAGGGGCGCCACCGCCGGCTGGTCGACCAGCGGCACCTCCTCGCTGGCGACGGCGTGCGGCACCCCGGCGGCCGTGAGCGCGCGGCGCAGCAAGGGGAGGTAGCGGACGGTCGAGCGCACCAGCACGGCCATGCGCGACCACGGCAGGCTGTCGATGAGGTGCGCCTCGCGCAACCGGTGGGCGACGAAGGCGGCTTCCTGGCTCTGGGAGCGCAACACCCGCGCCTCGGCGCGCCCGACCGGCAGCCCGGGCGCCGGGACGAGCCGGCGGTGCAGGGCCGGGCCCCCGAGCCGGCCAGCGACCCGGCGCGAGGCGGCCAGCAAGGTCGCTCCCGACCGACGGCAGACCTCGAGCGCCACGACCGGCGCCGGCGCGCCCCGGCTGGTCAGGAATGTCTCGGGGAAGTTGCGGATGCCCGCGAGATCGGCCCCGCGGAACGCGTAGATCGACTGGTCGGGGTCGCCCACCACGACGAGGTCACGGCCGCCGCCCGCGAGCAGCTGGAGCAGCTCGACCTGAGCCGGGTCGGTGTCTTGGAACTCGTCGACGAACACCGCAGCGCGCAGCTCGCGCTCGCGGTCGAGCAGCTCGGGGTCGGCCTCGAACAAGTCGACCGCTGCCCTGATCAACTCGGCCGGGTCGTAGGCCGCTGAGTCAGCGAGCGCGGTGACGCCGGAGTACTGATGCTGGAACCGGGCCGCGGCCCGCCAGTCGTCGCGGCCGTGCCGGGCGCCGAGCGCGTCGAGCGTCGCCGGATCGATCCCGCGCTCGGCGGCGCGCAGCAGGAGGTCGCGCAGCTCCTGGGCGAACCCGCGGGTCAGCAGCGCGGCGCGCAGCTGCTCCGGCCAGAGCCGCGCGCCATCTGCGACGTCGCCGCGCAGCAGCTCGCGGATGAGGAGGTCCTGCTCGGGCCCGGAGAGCAGGCGGGGCGGAGGCTCGCCCCGCAACGCGGCCTCGCGGCGCAGCAGGCCGAACGCATAGGAGTGGAAAGTGCGGGCCAGCGGCTCCTTCGTCGCCCGGCCGAGCCGCCCGGTGATGCGCTCGCGGAGCTCGGCGGCTGCCTTGCGGCTGAAGGTCAGGACGAGGACCTCCTCGGGATCCAGCCCGCGCCGCTCGACCCGGTCGACCACGGCCTCGACGATCGTCGTGGTCTTGCCGGCGCCAGGACCGGCCAGGACCAGCAGCGGCCCGCCCGGGTGCTCGACCACGCGTCGCTGCCGGTCGTCGAGCGCAGGGGCGGTTGCCCTGGCCGGCGGCCGGCGGACGAGGCGGTAGGTCGTTGTCACGCTGCAAATGAGACCAGAGCCGACCGACAACCGCGCCGCAACCCGCTCATCGCCTCCGCGATCTTGAGCTTTTCGTCACACGCATCGGCGTGTCGTGACGAAAAGCTCAAGATCGCGGCAGGAAGGTGGCCGCGGCCATGTCGACCCGATCGCGGCGGATCGGCACTCCCTCGGCCTGCAGGAGCGCGAGCTGCCGCTCGCGGACCTGCGGCGCCGCCATGCCGTCGGCGCGGAGGACCCGGTGCCAGGGCACCTCGTGGCCGTGCGCGGCGAGCACCCGCCCGACCATCCGCGCGGTCCCCCCGCCGACGTACTCGGCGACGTCGCCGTACGACATCACCCGGCCGGGCGGGATGCGCTCGACCGCGTCGAGAACAGCGGCGGCAAACGAGCCCGGCTGCATGCCGCCGCAGACTATCCGTGCTGACGATGTTGCTCCGCACCCACTGCGTGGTGAGGTGAAGTCGCAGTTGTAGGCGAACGCAGGCCGCGATCTTGAGCTATTTTCGAAATGGGAGCGCTCCCACGTGAAAAAAGCTCAAGATCGCGGGGATTTGGGCGCCGATTTGGGCGCGGTTTGCGCGCAGGTTTGGGCCGTCTCAGTAGATGGGCTTCTCCGGCTCCACCTGGTTGACCCAGGCGACCACGCCGCCCGCGACATGCTTCGCGTCGGAGAACCCGGCGCCCTTCAGTGCCGCGAGGGTCTCGGCAGAGCGGACTCCGGTCTTGCAGTAGGCCACGATCGGCCGGTCCTGCGGCAGGTGCTCGAGCGCGCGACCGGACAGGATCTCGCCGTTGGGGATGAGCACGGCGTCAGGGATGCTGACGATCTCCCACTCAGCCGGCTCCCGGACATCGACGAGCAGGAAGTTGTCACCGCGGTCGAACATCTGCTTGAGCTCAGTCGCGGTGATCGTCGACCCGCGCGCCGCCTCGGCCGCCTCCTGGGAGATCGTGCCGCAGAACTCCTCGTAGTCGATGAGCTCGGTGACGGTGGGGTTCTTCCCGCAGATCGCGCACTCGGGGTCCTTGCGGACCTTGACCGTCCGGTACGACATCTCCAGCGCGTCATAAACCGTCAGCCGGCCGACCATCGGCTCGCCGATGCCGGCGATCACCTTGATCGCCTCGGTGACCTGGATCGACCCGATGGAGGCGCACAGGACGCCGAGCACCCCGCCCTCAGCGCACGACGGGACCATGCCGGGCGGCGGGGGCTCGGGGTAGAGGCAGCGGTAGCAGGGCCCGTGCTCGGCCCAGAACACGCTCGCCTGGCCGTCGAACCGGTAGATCGAACCCCAGACGTAGGGCTTGCCGAGCAGCACGCAAGCGTCGTTGACGAGGTAACGCGTCGCGAAGTTGTCGGTGCCGTCGACGATGAGGTCGTAGTCGCGGAAGATCTCCATCGCGTTCGTGGAGTCGAGCCGCTCCTCATGGAGCACCGCGCGAACGTAGGGATTGATCTCGCCGACCGTCTCGCGGGCGGACGCGGCCTTCGACCGGCCGATGTCGCTCTGCCCGTGGATGATCTGGCGCTGCAGGTTGGACTCGTCCACGACGTCGAAGTCGATGATCCCGAGGGTGCCGACACCGGCGGCGGCGAGGTACATCAGGGCCGGCGACCCGAGCCCGCCGGCCCCGACGACCAGCACCTTGGCGTTCTTCAGGCGCTTCTGCCCGGCCATGGCGACGTCGGGAATGATCAAGTGCCGGGAGTAGCGGCGGACTTCGTCGACAGTCAGCTCTGGGGCGGGTTCGACAAGGGGTGGCAGCGACACGTCAACTCCGGAAGGTTCGCGAGTGTTCACCCGGTCTAACAGTGCCATGCCCGGCGGCAATTCCACGCCACGGCAACGGGTCGCCGGTCCGGGCCGGCGCCGTCGGCACCGCGATCTCGGCGCTCTCCGCGATGTCGGCCAGCAGCTCGCCCACCGCGCGGTCGACGAGCTCAGGGTGCTCCATCTGCTCGATGTGGCCGCCGCCTGGCACCATCAGCAGCCGTGCGCCGGGAATCTCGCGCACCACCCGGGCGATCACCCGCGGGTGGACGAGCCGGTCGCGTCCGCCGGCGATGACGAGGGTCGGCGCCGACACGGCCGGGAGCTGCCGCCACGGCGACCGCCGGCCCTGCCTGAGGTAGTCGAGCAGCAGCCCGCGGAGGCTGGCCAGCAGCGCGTCGTTGGCGTACGTCAGCCGCCGCCTGCGGTGCAGCTCGGCCGCGGCGAAGTCGAGGACCTGGGGTGGCACCGCCGCCGGGTCGGCGAAGCACAAGGCCATGACCTGCTGCGCCCTCCGGTGCGGGTCCTGGCTCGCCAAGGCACGCGCCATCCGATCCCCCAGCACCGGAGCGGCCAGGGGGACGAACCCCGCCGTGAACCGCCGCGGCCGCAGGTCAGGCAGCGCAGGCGAGATCAGCGTGAGAGACCGGACCAGGTCGGGGCGCTCTGCGGCGACCCGCAACGTCACCGCGCCGCCCAGCGAGTTGCCGAAGAGGTGGACGGGCGCCCGGCCCTCGGCCTCGATGAGCCCGATCACCGACCGCGCGTGCCCGCCAGGCGTGTAATCGCCGTCGTCCGGCGGCGGCGAGAAGCCGAATCCCGGCAGGTCCAGCGCCACCCCGTCGACCCGGTCCCGCAGCAGTCCCATGAGATCGGTCCAGTTGGTGGACGATCCGCCCAGGCCGTGGACGAACACCGCGGGCTCGGCCGGGCCCCCGGACGGCGGCGCCCGACGCGCGGCAATGCGGCCGCCCGGCGTGGCGACCATGTCCATCGGCCAGGGCGGCAACCAGGTACGGGTCACGGATCCATAGTGCTAGGCGGTCTGCCGGCCACGGCTGCGGGTCCCCTGCTTGGCGGCGGCCTGCTTGCTCGCCGGCTGCTCGGCCGTCTTTTTGGTGGCGGTCTTCTTGGCCGCCGCCTTCTTCGCTGGCGCCTTCTTGGCCGCGGTCTTCTGGCCCGTGCTCGCCTTCTTGGCGACCGCCTTCTTCCGCGCCGGCGGCGTGGCGGCGTCGCCGTCTTCTCCACGGCTGCGCTTCGCCGCCTCGACGCTGCGCCGCAAGGCGTCCATGAGGTCGACGGCCGCGCCGGTGTCCTCGGCCGGCGCGGGCGGCTGCTCGACCTCCCGGCCGGCCGCCTTCGCCTCGACCAGCTGCTCGAGTGCCACCCGGTAGCGATCGACCAGCTCCTCCGGCTCGATCTCGCCGGTCAGCGTCTCGACGTAGGACTCCGCCATCTGCATTTCCTGCGACCGCAGGCGGACGTCCTCCTTCAGGAAGCTGAACTCGGGCTTGCGCACCTCGTCGGGCCAGAGCATGAGCTGGAGGACGAGCACGCCGTTGCGCGGGCGCAGCGTGGCCAGCGACTCCCGCTGCCGGAGGGCGACCTTGACCACGGCCACCTTGCCAGTGCGCTCGAGGGCGTCGCGCAGGAGGACGTAGGGCTTCGGGTCGGCGCCGGTCGGGTCGGCGTAGTAGGAGCGGGACAGCTGGACCGGGTCGAGCTCTTCGGCGTCGACGAAGCTCAGCACGTCGATCGCCCGGCTGCTGGCCAGCGGCAACTGCGCGAAGTCCTCGTCGGTTAGCACAACGACCTCGCCGTTGGGCAGCTCGTAGCCCCTGGCGATGTCGCTGTAGGCGACCTCTTCGCCGTCGACCTGGCAAACCCTCCGATAGCGGATCCGTCCGCCGTCCTTCTCGTGGACCTGATGGAGGGACACGCCACGCTCCTCGGTGGCCGTGAACAGCCGGATCGGGATGGAAACCAACCCGAACGAGATGGCGCCCTTCCAGACACTCTGCATTCCGCCTCCTCGGGGGAAGTCGACGTCGGCGGCGAACCTGATCTACCTGCGAGTCTCCCCTGCCGCGGCCAAGACGTCACGCGATAGACGGGGGTGATCTCCTCCCGGGTACCGTCAGAGCCATGGCCGACGCCCGCGTGGCCGTCAAGGTAGACGGCCGGCAGCTCAGTTTGAGCAACCTCGACAAGGTGCTCTATCCGGAGTCGGGCTTCACCAAGGGTGAGGTCATCGACTACTACACCCGGGTCGCGCCCGCCCTCCTGCCCCACATCACCGACCGTCCGGCCACGCGCAAGCGATACCCGAACGGCGTCGAGGGGCAGTCGTTCTTCGAGAAGAACGCGCCGTCCCACACCCCGGACTGGGTGCGGACGGTGACCTTGCCGTCGCCAGGGAGCAGCAAGGACCGAGAGGAGGTGCGCTACATCGTCATCGACGACCTGCCGACGCTGGTGTGGCTGGCCAACCTCGCGGCGCTCGAGCTGCACGTGCCGCAATGGTCCGTCGGCCCACGCGGCCGGGTCCACGACGCCGACCTGCTCGTCTTCGACCTCGACCCCGGCCCGCCAGCGACAATCGTGGAGTGCTCCGAGGTGGCGGTGCTGCTCCGGGACCAACTGGCTGCCGACGGGCTCCAGGCATGGCCGAAGACGTCCGGCTCGAAGGGGCTGCAGCTCTACGTGCCGATCAAGGAGACGTCCGCCACGCGCACCTCCGAGTACGCGAAGGAGCTCGCCGGGCGGCTCGAGGCCGACCGGCGCGACCTCGTCGTCTCCCGGATGGCCAAGCAGCTGCGACCGAGGAAGGTGTTCGTCGACTGGAGCCAGAACAACGCGGCGAAGACAACAGTGGCGCCGTATTCGCTGCGGGCCCGCGCGCTGCCGACGGTGTCGACACCGGTCACCTGGGACGAGGTGGAAGCCTGTCGGCAAGGGACCGATGACCTGCGGTTTCTCGCCCACGATGTGCTCGACCGCCTGGACGACCGCGGCGACCTGCACGCCCCTTTGCTGGAGCTGCGACAGCGCTTGCCATGATCGCCGGCGACGTGTCCGGCCGCCCGGCGGCGACCAGCGTGCAGCCGTCGTACAGTGGCATCTCCGGCCCCGGACGGGCACGGTTCAACACCCGACGACCAGCCGAGGGAGCACGCCATGTCCGAGATGGACATCCGCCCAGACGACCTCGACGACGACGAGTTCGACCGGGTGGAGGCGACGGACTTCGACATAGAGGCCCCAGAGGCCGACGTCGTGGAGCAACGCCTGCCGGTCCGTGGGGTCGGGGAGCAGCGCGGAAGCGTGCCCCTCGAGGTCGATCCGGCTGACGCCGCCGAGCAGGACCGCGTCGTAGACATCGATGACGACGACGACTATCGGTAATCATCTGGTCATCTAAGGCGACGAAAGGCGGCGGCACCGGCCGCACACCGTAGGATTTGGCCAGGAAGGCTGGAGCAAGCCAGCCAGCCGGCATTCGGCCAACCCGACCACCAAACCCGGCTCGGCCGCGACAACCCGCGAGCGACCTGCGAGGACCGCCACCGTGACAGCCACCCAGGACGCGCGACCCCGAGGCGCCCGACTGCCCCGGCTGGCCCGCCGCGCCCAACTGCTTGGCGCCGCGCAGGAGGTGTTCGTCGCACAGGGCTACCACTCGGCGGCGATGGACGACATCGCCGAGCGCGCCGGCGTCAGCAAGCCGGTGCTCTACCAGCACTTCCCCGGCAAGCTCGACCTCTACCTCGCGCTGCTCGACCTGCACACCGAGGCGCTCGTCGCCGCCGTGCGCGCGGCGCTGGCCTCGACGACCGACAACAAGCAGCGGGTCCTCGCGACCATGCAGGCCTACTTCCACTACGTCGACCGCGAGGGCGAGGCCTTCCGGCTGGTGTTCGAGTCCGACCTGACCAGCGAGGACGCTGTGCGCGAGCGGGTCGATCGGGCCAATCACGAGTGCGCCCTCGCGATGAGCGAGGTGATCGTCGAAGACACCGGGCTGGCGCAGCAGGAAGCCATGCTGCTCGCCGTGGGGTTGGCGGGGATGGCCCACGTCAGCGCGCGCTGGTGGCTGTCCAACAACGGCTCGATCCCACGCGACGCCGCCGCCCAAATGCTCGCCGCCCTGGCCTGGCGCGGCATCCGCGGCTTCCCGATGACCGGCGAGCAAGCTGTCGGCGAACACCCCGCGGCGCGGTAGAGGCAGCCGGCCCGCTGCGTGCGTATTAGCCTTACTCGCGGGCGCGACCGCCGCGTTCCGCATGGCTTCGGAGGGACCCCTGTGGAGGTCAAGATCGGCGTCCAGAACGCCGCCCGCGAGCTCGTCATCGAGAGCGCCCAGACCCCAGACGACATCACCGAAGCCGTGTCGACTGCGCTGTCCGAGAAGGGCGCCAGCACGCTGATCCTGGTCGACGAGCGCGGGCGGCGCGTGGTCGTTCCCATCGACAAGCTCGCCTATGTCGAGATCGGCGAACCGGTGGAGCGGCGGGTGGGCTTCGGCGCGATGTGACCCGCTTTGCCCGCCCGGCAAGTTCCGACAGTACATCCGACAGTACCTGGGGGGTTTCGCTTTACCTGGGGTTTGCTTTAGGCGGAGAGGCCGAGCGCGGCCATGCGCTTGCTGTGGTTCTCCGTGAGCCGCGCGAACATCCGGCCGATTTCCGCCAGATCTGCGCCCGGCCGGTCGACTCCACCCACGATGAGCGCCGACAGCTCGTCGCGTTCGGCCGCCACCCGTTGCGCCTGGCTGAGCGCCTCGCCCACCAGCCGGCGCCCCCAGAGCGCCAGCCGGCCGGCGACCCGGGGGTCGGCCTCGATCGCCGCGCGCACCCGGTCGACCGCGCAGCCGGCATGGCCCGTGTCGGCCAGCACCTCTTGGACCAGCGCCCGGGTCTCCTCGTCGACGTACGCCGCCGCCTCCCGGTAGAAGTCGGCCGCGATCCCGTCCCCGACGTACGCCTTGACCAGCCCTTCCAGCCAGTCCGCCGGCTTGGTGTGCTCGTGGAACGAGGCAAGCGGCGCCAAGAACGGCCCCATGGCCTCCTCGGGATCCACGCCCATCTCCTCGAGGCGCTGCCGCAACCGCTGGAAGTGGTGGAACTCGGCCACGGCCACCTCAGCCAGCGCCGCCTTGTCGCGCAGCGTCGGAGCGAGCGCGGCGTCGGCCGACATCCGCTCGAACGCGGTCAATTCCGCCAAGGCGAGCACCCCGAGCAGCTCGACCGCGGCCGTGCGGTAGTCGGGGTCGGCCAGGGCGTCCGGAGCCGGTGGGGACGGGGTGTCAGAAGGGGCGGCGTCGCTCATGACCGCAGCGTAACCAGCGATGGACCGGTCGCCGGGTAGACTGCCACCCTAAGACTGTTACCGCCGCCCTGGCTGCGCCGCCGGTCAGCCGCCGTCTGTTGCCGCTGACCGCCCAGCCGGGCCGCGCAAGGCGAAAGAGGCGAGATCGTCCTGACGACGTTCCGAGAGCTCGGGGTTTCCCCAGCAATAGCCGACGCCCTCGAGGCCGTCGGTGTGACCCACCCCTTCCCGATCCAGGAGCTCGCGATTCCGCTCGCGCTGCTGGGGACCGATGTGATCGGCCAAGCCCGCACGGGCACGGGCAAGACGTTCGCGTTCGGCGTCCCCCTCCTGCAGCGGATCGTCGTGTCCACCGACCCCGACTACGCCGAGCTCGCCGCGCCGGGCCGGCCGCAGGCCCTGGTCATCGTGCCGACTCGCGAGCTGGCCGTCCAGGTGACCGGCGACCTCGAGACGACTGGCCGGCACCGCGACGCGCGCCTGGTGACGCTCTACGGCGGGCGTTCCTATGACCCGCAGCTCGAGGCGCTGCGCCGGGGCGTCGATGTCGTGGTCGGCACGCCCGGCCGGCTGCTCGACCTGGCCGAGCGAGGCAAGCTCGACCTCTCCCACGTCAAGGTGCTGGTGCTCGACGAGGCCGACGAGATGCTCGACCTCGGCTTCCTCCCCGATGTCGAGCGACTCATCGGCCGGACCCCCGAGCTGCGCCAGACGATGCTCTTCTCGGCGACGCTGCCGGCGGAGGTCCTCTCGCTCGCCCGCCGCTACCTGCGCCAGCCGGTCAATATCCGGGCTGAGGCGCCCGAGGACAGCGCGATGGTCCCCACGACCGAGCACCACGTCTACCGCGCGCACGCGATGGACAAGCCGGAGGTGCTGGCGCGCATCCTGCAGGCCGAGGGTCGCGGCCTGACCATGGTGTTCTGCCGGACGAAGCGGACCGCCCAACAAGTCGCCGACGACCTCAGCGACCGTGGCTTCGCCGTCGCTGCCGTTCATGGCGACCTCGGCCAAGGCGCGCGGGAGCAGGCGTTGCGCGCCTTCCGCAACGGCAAGGTCGACGTCCTCGTGGCCACCGATGTCGCCGCGCGCGGGATCGACGTCGAGGGCGTCACCCACGTCGTCAACTACCAGTGCCCGGAGGACGCGAAGGTCTACCTCCACCGCATCGGCCGCACCGGGCGGGCAGGCGCGGCGGGCGTCGCGGTGACCTTCGTCGACTGGGACGACCTGGCCCGATGGAAGGGCATCAGCATCGCCCTCGACCTGCCGGTCGACGAGCCGGCGGAAACCTACTCGACCTCCCAGAACCTGCACGACGAGCTGGGCATCCCACGCGGCGCGAGGGGGGTGCTCCCCACCGCCTCGCGGACGCGCGCCGGCCTCGACGCCGAGACGATCGAGGATCTCGGCGAGCGCCCGCGAGGCCGGCAGCGGCGGCAGTCCACGCGGAGTGCGACCGTTGCAGCCGAGGTCGACGAGCGCCGGACGGAGGAGCCGGCCCGGCCGCGCCGGCAGCGCAGCCGGCGACGCACTCGAGCCGGCCAGCCGGTCGAGCCCGAGCAGGCGGCGGTTGAGGCTGTCTCCGCCGCTCCGGCCGATCGGGAGGGGCTGTCGGCTGACGGCACCAAGCGCCGCCGGCGGCGCACCCGGGGACGCCGTGCGCTCACGGCAGAGGCCGAACCGGCGCCTGAGCCCATGGCCCCTTAGTGGTCGCCTGCGGGGTGGTGGCGGCGGTGTGGGGCCAGGCGGGTGAGCAGGTCTTCGAGGTCTGCGGTGGTGAAACTCCACTGGAACGGCTGGGCGGTGGCGTTGTAGCGCCGCGTGCCCGCCCTCCTTCGGGGTGACGTTGTGGTGCGACACGCCGGGCGTGTCGCACCACTTCGACACCCTGAGAGTGGAGATCCCAGCGCGCCATGGCGCGCGATCCGGCCACCTCAGCCGCCCCGGGCACGCCCCGGGATAGCCCTGGAAAGGCCGGAGCAGCCGCTGGGCGCTGCGCGACGGCGG
>Ga0184623_10001116_pt1 | contig 11620 bp, 8 predicted proteins | sample PLM1_100_b1_FD_133138 | JGI IMG/M metagenome (GOLD analysis project Ga0184623, IMG submission 133138) | Groundwater sediment microbial communities from an aquifer in East River, Colorado, USA - PLM1_100_b1 | ecosystem: Environmental > Terrestrial > Soil > Riparian zone | place: USA: East River...
AGGAAACCCCCTTGGCACTCTCGGCGCCCCCGTAAAGCTTTCGGCGGCCCCGCAGCCGGACGTCTTCCTTGATTCCCGTTGGATATAACGAATTTCTGGCCAGTTTTACACAGGGCGACCGGCACTCGCGATCCTGAGGGCTGGGGGGCTGGGTTCTGGGTTCTCGAACTCGAACCCTGAGTAGCCATAAGCCTTCAGCCTTCAGCCATTAGCAGTTATCAACTCTGATGGCTGATGGCTAATGGCTGATGGCCGATGGCCGATGGCTGATGGCTGATGGCTGATGGCTGATGGCTAATTGGCGGGCGGCGCTAACTCCCAGGTCAAACGATTCGTGGCGGTCTCGCCATTAGTGGTCGTCGATGGCGGCTGAAGCGTCAGGCGGTTTCCCTCGATCTGGAGGAACCGCTTCGCATCGGACCCGACCACACTCGGATTCAGATGTGCGTCCTGGTGATGAGTGACGAACTTCCCGGACACGTCGACGGTGAAGCGCCCGAAGTAGGACGTGTAGGTCTGCAGGGCCGCCTTCGCCTCTTCAGGTGTCGGGGTCTGGCCGGCATACTTCTTCCGATCAGGTCGCACGATGTGGACAGCCATGTGGCCCGTCGGCGTGTAGATGATGTACCCCGTGCGGCTGGTGTCACGCTCCGTCTTTCCCTGCGCCCTTGGACCACCGCTGGCGGTCAGCGCCGGCTCGACTGTGCGTTCCGTATAAACAAGCCGGCGGAAGCCTACGAGTTGTTTGCCAACCGCGGAGAGCGGCGCGTCGGGCAGTCGTTCCCAAATCAGATGGTTGTTGCCCGGTCGTGTGCGATCAGTGGCCAGGGCCGGTGTGAGAATCAACCGGTTCCCCACGAATTCGTAGAAGCGCTTCGCGTCAACCTCCCCACCAGGATTGAGCTGACCCTCACGGCGATGGACAACGTATTTCTCCGCTTCGTTGACGATGAACGTGCCGAAATACGCGGTGTAACCCAGAAGGGCCGCTCGGGCCTCGTCGGGCGTGGGCTCGGTGGCCGCGTACTTCTTCCGGTCCCTCGGCATGATCTGCGCTGCCATGTGCCCCGTCGGATCGTACAAGATGTAGCCGAGCGAATTGGTCCTGGCAGTCGGCACCCATTGGCCCTTGTCGTCTTTCTGCTCGATCGCGACCAGCCGGTAAGTGCCAATGAACTTGTGACTATCTCCGCCGCTCCGAGCTGACTGACCGGTTGCCTGGGCGGATGTCAACCTCACGTCCGCCAGTAGCAACCCGCCTGCAACTGCTATGAGAATCGCCGCGGAGACGATGGCGGTCCTGGAGCTTCTCATCACTCCCTCCTTCGTGCCGTCCAGAAATGTGCGCCGGGAACGGCAGGAGCATATCACAGCAGACAGCTAGCTTCCTTCGTGGGAACGACCAGAAGCTTTCACCGCTCGTCTGATTCTCGCCGTCGAGTCTTTCAACGCAGGGGAAGTAGCGGTAGCGGAGGACGCAGAGAATTGTTTAAGGGTTTTCTGCGAACTCTGCGGGCCGAAGTTCATCCCCGCGACCTCTGCGTTTGAAAAACGTAGAGGCGGGTCTTTAGACCCGCCTTCTCCCCGCCCAACTCCGAAAGACTAGCGGGGCGACCAGCAGCGCGAGCGCGATGGCCAGAAGCGCCGCTGAAATCGGACGGGTGACGAACACCAACGGCGATCCCTCGGCAATCGCCAGGGCGCGGCGAAACTGCTGCTCGGCCAGAGGCCCGAGAATGAGCGCGATGATCGCCGGCGCCAGCGGGATTGAGGCGCGGCGCATTGCGTAGCCGGCAGCTCCGATGACGAACAACAAGCCGAGGTCGAAGAGCGATCGATTCACGCTGTAGGCCCCGACAGTCGAGAGCACCATGATTCCCGCGTAGAGCAGCGGCTTCGGCACGCTCAGTAACCGCACCCAGAGTCCGACCAGCGGCAGATTCAAGACCAGCAGCATCACGTTCCCAACATAAAGACTGGCAATGAGGCCCCACACCAGGCGGGGCTCGTGCGTGAACAGAAGCGGCCCCGGCTGGAGACCATACTGTTGGAAGGCGGCCAGCAGGATAGCGGCGGTGGCTGAGGTCGGGAGCCCCAGCGTGAGCAGCGGAACCAGCGTACCAGCGGCTGAGGCGTTGTTCGCTGCCTCAGGCCCGGCAACCCCTTCGATCGCGCCGTGGCCGAACTCGGCGGGATTCTTCGAGAGTCGCCGCTCGAGCGCGTACGAGAGAAACGTGGGAATTTCCGCTCCACCGGCGGGCAGCGCGCCGAGCGGGAAGCCAATCGCGGCGCCTCGGAGCCATGGCTTCCATGAGCGTTTCCAGTCGTCCCGGTTCATCCAGATCGACCCGCGGAGATCGATCGCCTGATCCTCGTCCTCACCGACGCGTGATGCCGCGTACAGCGTTTCACCCACCGCGAAGAGGCCGACCGCGACAATGACGACGTCGATACCGTCGAGCAACTGAGGGATTCCGAACGCGAGCCGCGACTCGCCGGTGAGCGGATCGATGCCGATGAGGCCCAACGCGAGGCCAAACAGGAGGCTGGCGAGGCCGCGCACGATGGATTCGCCCAACACGGCCGACACCGCGACAAACGCGAGGACCGCCAGCGCAAAGTACTCCGCCGGACCGAACCGGAGAGCGAGCTCCACCATCGCCGGCGCGCACAATGTGAGCGCTGCGGTCGCCAGCGTGCCCGCAACGAACGATCCGATGGCCGCGGTCGCGAGCGCCGGACCGCCGCGCCCGCTGCGCGCCATCTGGTGGCCTTCGAGCGCCGTCATGATCGAGGCGCTCTCGCCAGGGGTGTTCAGCAGAATCGCGGTTGTCGATCCGCCGTACATCCCTCCGTAGTAGATGCCGGCAAACATGATGAAGGCGGCGGTCGGATCGAGTGAAAAGGTGACGGGGAGAAGCAGCGCAACCGTCATCGCCGGCCCGATGCCTGGCAGCACACCGACTGCGGTACCGAGCGTGACGCCAAGCAGCGCCCAGGCGAGGTGTCGGAAGGTCAGCGCAACGGCGAAGCCGTCGGCAAGGGAGTACAGAGTGTCCACAGTTTCATAATCAGTTCTAAGGTTCCATAGTTCCAGGGTTCCCGTTTAGAACTTTAGAACCGTAGAACCTTAGAACCCGCTATGAAGCGCCCCCGCCGGCAACGCCAGCCCGAGTCCGCGCGTAAACGCCACGTACAGGACTGCTGACAGGACCACCGCCACCGCAGCGTTGCGGAGAAGCCGGCGGCTGCCGAACGCGGTGGCCACGCAGATGAAAAGGAGCGTCGACGCGATGATGAAGCCGGCGAGATTGAGAGTTGCGAGGAACAGCAGCGGCCCGCCGGCAGTCCAGAGCAGCGCCCGACGATTTGCGCCGAGAGCCCGCCCTCGCGCGAGCGACCGCTCCTGCACACCCCACGATCCTTGTCCCTGTGCGTGTGCGCTCCGGCGCCGCGTCTCATACACAAAGAGCCATGCCACGACGACTCCGGCGAACCCCACGAGCGAGGGGAATACCCACTCCCCCACGTTCTGCGCAGAAGGTCCTGCCGACACGCGGCGCAGTGGTCCGATGATGGGTGCGACACGGATCCGTTCGGTCTCGAGAAAGGCGGCGAACGGCTCGCCGGCGAGAAATATGTCGGTCCACTTCAGATCGGCGAGCGTCTTTTGCCACGAGGAGGAGGGAACCAGTTGCGTCATCAGCTCAACGAGCGCGCGACGCTGATCGGCCGAGATGCCAGGCGGCGCCATGACGGCGCGCCAGTTCACGAGATCGACATCGAGCCCCTGCTCGCGCAGCGTTGGCACGTCAATGCCGGGGACTCGTTGCCGCGTGGCGATGCCAATCGCCCGCAGGCGGCCAGACTGAATCTGAGATGCGAACTCGTTGTAGCCGCTGATTCCGGCGGTGACGTTTCCGCCGAGCAGCGACGCGACGGCCTCGCCCCCGCCGGAAAAGGCAATGTAGTTCGCGCGGCGCGCGTCCACGCCCGCCGCCGCAACAATCAACCCCGCCAGGACGTGATCGGTCCCGCCCGCGGAACCGCCGCCCCAGGAGACCGCCCGTGGGTTCGCACGCAATGCCTCGACGAGACTGCGCATCTCACGATGAGGCCCCGAGGCGGGCACCGCGATGACTTCGTATTCGCCGGTGAGCCGCGCGATTGGCGTGACCTGCGCCAGCGACACCGGAGATTCATTCCAGAGGATTGCCGCGAGCATGACGAGGCCGGTCACCAGCAGCGCATCGCCGCGGCCTCGATACCCCGTCATGAATTGTGATAACCCGATCGTCCCGGCGGCGCCGGCAACGTTCTCGACCTGCACGATGCGCACGAGCCCTTGAGTTTCGAGCGCATGCTGCATGGCGCGAGCCGTCTGATCCCAGCCGCCGCCCGGCGCGGCCGGCGCGATAATCGTGAGCCTGTCGAGGACCGGTTGCACGGGGGCCCCGGCTGCAGGTACAGATAGCGGCAAAGAGGCGATGAGAAAGGGGACGCAGAGGATGAGCGTGCGCGGCATCGGCGGGATGATCGCACAGTCCGCCGGACCTGCTGAGAGAATTAAAACTGATGGCAGATTGCATCATCCAAAGTCACTACAACGTCGTTGTGTCGGGTTGTCGGTGTCTCGCCGTCATCCTGTGAGTTCCCGACGCAGATTCGGGGTCATTCCGCAGGAACAGCGGACTTCTGTGCTTGGCACAGAGACTGCAGCCTTACGTCGAACAGTCTCAGGAAATGGGTTATGTTGTCTTCAATGCAGACAAACGACTTGTCGGATCGCAGGTCGCAACCGAGGCTCTCCCAACTCGCTCTCGATGACCTGCTACACGAGGTGCACACCCTTCAGTTCTCGATCAACGCGGCCCGACGACAATTCGAAACGGAGGACCCGGATTTAGGGTGGCCCTCTGAGCCCCGAGCGCCTGCGCGGGACGCTAACTGGATTTTTGGAAGCCTCCCGTCGAACCCGAGCAATTCTTGAACACCGAATCAGACAGTCTGCAGGGCTCCGCCGGCGCGTACGGGTCAGGACCGAGCTATTGCATGACACGCTGCATGAAAGCCGCTTCCAGCGGGCGCGCGCGATCGGAGTTTTAGCGACGTGGGCGGACGTTCGCAGAAATTCCGTCTCACCATTGATCCCCTGACCAACTACGGGTCCCGGCGATGCTGACTCAGCCAGTACTCGCTAACGGGGCCGACTTCGTACATCCGACCACGTCGGCGCCAAAGTCGAAACAGTCCCGTCCCCACGCCGACGGCCACCGCTAATGAGCCAATCCACATCAGCACGGTGATTCACCGCGTAGGCTCTGTTTCCTCGATTTCGACGACCATGGACCCTCCTGGTCACATCGGCTTCGACGGATCCGGTGCGGGCACCGGGACATCTGGCGGCGGAAGCGGTTGGATATCCGGTGGAGGCACCGTCTTGATGTCGGGCGGCTTCGGATCGATGACGTCGGGGGGCCGTGGAACATCGGGCAAAGCTTTAGTCCTCACGCTTCTCCTGCGTGGCCTCAATGAGACGCCATGGCGCGCTCAGTCCTTCCCGCAACCAGACGGCCTGGTGCTGGGCATACCGCTTTGCTTCACGGAAGACCTTGCCCCAGATGTTCACGCCTTCAAAATGCCGAGGAAGGTCGGTTCCCCCTTGTTTGAACAGGACATAGCCCACCATACCGGTCCCTGCCAGGGTCAGGTTCCAAATGATGACGTCGCCTTGCCGAGGGCCGCCCCATTCACGCGTGGTTGCCCGACGCGTGCCGGCCATTCTAGGCCATCCGATCGAGCAAGAGCCTCAGTGTGTGATCGTGCGCGGGCCGCGGCCTGTCGATGAGGCTCCAGCCCGGAGTGCGGCGTCCGCAAGAGGTGCACTCGAGAAACAGGACACCGGGTTCCCTCTTCACGAGATCATGATGGCTCCGCCGAAGAAAGCAGATCAGCCATTTCCACATGCCGCCCTCGCCACAATGGTTGTGAATTAGCCGTGATTGACAACGACACCGCCCCCAGGAACACGCGTCGGTCGGGTGTGCGAAAGCAATCCGCGAGCCACCACAAAAGCCAGCAATCATCGGCCAGTTCATCGGACCGGCGCGATGACTGCGTAAATCTTGCCTCTCGGTCCATGTAAAAGCCGCCAGTGTGAATTTTGAGGCCGCCTGTCCGACTGGTCTCTATCCGCCCGTTGCAAATATTGGCACTGCATTACCCGGTCCATCGCCGACTCGAGTGAAGACGGGGTTAAGATTCGGAGAAAGGTGAAGATCAACACGATCTCACGAGCGGAATTTGACGGGTTCAAGCCGTCCAGACACCCTGAAGCCGACTCAATCTTCGAAGAGACAGAATGGTTTGCAGATCGAGAGGGCGTCGTGATCGGGGTTCTCGCTCGTGATCGAGCTGACGACGACTGGGCCTACGCGGTGCTTGGCCGGGATGAATGGGGCACGTTTCGAGCATTCGAAAACGATGTGAGCATTGCTCGGCGTGACGACGCCCGGCTTCAGTTGATTAGCACCATGGAGCGCGCTCTATCGACGGGCGCGAGGATTTTTCCGCAAGGGGATTAAGGTTCAGCACAACGCTGTCTTAGTGCGTCGACCCCTCTTCGGACATCAAACGCCTCACTGACCCAAGAAACTGAGGGATCTTCATCGGCTTCGAGATGATCTCGTCGGCAACTACATGGACGTCCTCTTTCGGGAGGGCTGTGATGATAATCATCGGAACGACGCGTAACGCGACATCGTCGTGCACATACCGTAGGAGCTCCGTCCCGCTGACTCGTGGAAGGGCGAGATCGATCAGAAACAGGCTGGGCGTCACGCCGTCCTCGAGAAGGTCAATCGCCTCCTGTCCATCCTCCGCAATCTCGACCTCATACCCTTCACCGGCGAGTAGCTCTGCGAGAGCGTCGCGGACATGCGGATCGTCTTCGACGAGCAGAATCGAGCCTGTGCTGCTGTTCATGGCAACCGTCTCACAATCTATTGCGGGGGGGAACTTCGATGGGGTGTAGCAAGCCTCGGTCCATGAATGCGCCTGGCCGGCCAACCCCAGAAGTCTCACAGGGACGACAGTTAGGGCACCTTCGAACCAGATAGCCCCATGAAAAGTAGCTGCCCAAGCCATGTAAGATCGTCACCCTTGTCGGGGAGCAGACAGCGCCAGCAGGGGCGGCGTGATTTTCAGGGGGTCTGAGGAAGGAGTGCCGTCGAAGCGAGCGCTAATGGTCGCGCCGATCTTGCCCCGTTCGCCGATCACGTGCGCGCTGAGCCAAACGCTTTCGACGCTCGCCCAGGCGCATCTCGGCGCGGGCCCACCCCTGGGCCATCAGGAAGGTGGCCAGACTGGCGGGAAGATCATAGAGCCTGCCTTCCTGGAATAAATCAATCCTGACTCCATGTTCACCGCTGTCGCGGGGGTGGCCGACGATCCACACACGCATTTATTAAAGGAAAGCAAAATACGGACCAAAGCGTGGATGATGTTTGTGGCGCATAACAGTGTGCGAGTCAGTCCTACGAGTGCTAAATTGCGACAGGTTCCTGACCGTTTGTAGGATGTACGACGATTTGTCCTAGGACAATCGGACCTTCGCTCGTTGGCTTTGGGCTTCTGCCTTCGGGCTTTGACACGACCTCACTTCTCCTTGTAGACGACGTCAATCGCCAGGCCTGCGGCCAGCAACAACATCGCTGACTCCTGAGTGAGGCGAGCGTGGTCGGTCAGCGAGATGATGTAATTGTCTGCGGAGGTCAGCAGTTCCTTTCCGAGCCCTCCCCATTTCTTTGTTACTTTGCCCAGTTCGGACCCGTCGCTCGTCAGAAAGCGAAAATTCCAGCCTTTCCAGTCTCCCTTTATCTCCGCTACAGGTCTTTGCTGGGCGTCAAAGACGTCGAACCCACCGCCCAGCGAGAAGAGCTTGCTCTTGAAGCGGCCGAGCACCCCGCCGGCCGCGTCGCGGACAGTCACATTGGCATGAAGCAGAGCACCTCCGCGGCGGAGCGAGAGCACTACGGGTCCATCGCTGCGCTCGCGGATTTCGACCAGGGTCGGAAGCAGCCGTTTGTTGATGATCAGACGCGCAATTTTCAACAGCGGGCTGATGCGTTCCTGCGCGATGCCGATTTGCATCCCGCTGGCAGGATCGTAGATATCGAACGTGTCCGCCAGCTTGAAGAAGCCGACTCGCTCTTTGACGAGAACCGTCCTGTGGTGAAACATATTTCAGTTATCGGGCGGTGGCCGAGCGGGATTTATGCTTTGCTCGATGTCCAGCCTGGTATGGTACAAGAAGAGCATAATCGATAGTCCGCTCGCCCCGGCAGGGGTGCTCGACCGCGCGATTCCGTCGATACATCAGGATAATGGCCCGAAAGACCGCTTCTCAGACCCGTCACGTCCCGGGTCCCCAGCGCGCGACCTCTAACGCGGCAGCCGCGTTGGGCCCCCGGCACCGCGGGATCTCAAACGCCACGGCCACCATAGGGACCTCGCAGCCCGGCAGCCGTGGGAGGGACGATGTCCGGCGAGGGAGACGCCTCGTCGAGGTGATGGACACGACGCTTCGCGATGGCGAACAGGCCGAAGGCATCTCGATGATGCCGGCGGAAAAGCTGACCATTGCACGGCGGCTGCTCGAAGACGTGAAGGTCGATCGCATCGAGATCGCGTCGGCGCGCTCGAGCGAAGGCGAGCGCACAGCCGTCAAGCGCATCGTGGGCTGGGCCGAAACGGCCGGATACGCCGAGCGCATCGAGGTTCTTGGGTTCGTCGACGTGAACGGCTCGGTCGATTGGGTTCGCACGGTCGGCGCGCGCGTCATCAACTTGTTGACCAAGGGATCACTGCGCCACTGCCGGGAACAGCTTCGGCGCACGCCGCAGCAGCACCTCGACGATATCCGTCGCACCATCGAGTACGGCGTGAAGCGAGGCGTGGTCTTCAACGTGTACCTGGAGGATTGGTCGGGTGGAATGCTGGGCTCACCCGATTACGTGATGACCCACGTTGAAGCGCTCAGCAGGATGCCCGTGAGCCGCATCATGCTGTGCGACACCCTCGGCATTCTCGCGCCACCGCAGGTGCGTCAATTCGTCAGTCGCATTGTCACCGTGTTTCCGGACGGTCGGTTTGATTACCACGGGCACAACGATTACGGTCTCGCCACCGCCAACACGCTCGAAGCCGCGATCGCGGGCGCACGCGGTGTGCACGTCACCGTCAACGGGATGGGCGAACGCGCCGGCAACACGGCGCTCGACGAGGTCGTGGTCACGCTGCGTGATCATGCGGGCTTCACCACGAACGTCAATGAGCGCGCGCTGGCCGAAATCAGCCGGCTCGTCGAGGTGTTTTCGGGACGCCGTATTGCGGTCAACAAGCCGATTGTCGGAGAAAACGTGTTCACACAGGCGGCTGGCGTTCACGCCGATGGCGACATGAAAGGGAATCTCTACGAGAGCCGCCTTCGCCCGTCGCGCTTCGGCCAGCATCGGACCTACGCGATGGGCAAGCTGATGGGCAAAGCCAGCCTGGAGTTCAACCTGGAACGGCTCAACATCACGCTGACCAAGGAACAAAAACAGCAGCTCCTCGCTCGCATCGTCGAGCTGAGCGATCAGAAGAAAAGCGTGACGACCGCCGATCTGCCGTTTCTGATTTCCGAGATGCTCCAGACCCCCGAGCTGCGCGTCCTCGAAGTGAAAGACTATTCCGTGGTGAGCAATCGCGGTCTCATGCCGACAGCCACCGTGCTGGTGCGTTATCGAGACAAGAACATCCAGGCGACGGGGTCAGGGGACGGCGGGTACAACGCCTTCATGCAGGCTCTCAAGAGCATCGAGAAACAGCTCGGGTTTCGGCTTCCGAAGCTGCTCGACTATGAGGTCCACATTCCGCCAGGAGGCAAGACGGACGCGCTCGTCGAAACGACCATCAAGTGGGAAGGCGGGTTGAAGACGCGGGGCGTCCACAGCGATCAGCTCGCGGCGGCGATTCAGGCCACCGAGCACGCGCTCAACCTGATCGCGCTGCACAGGAGCAGAACCGGCCGCCCCGAGAAGCCCTCCCGGGCGCGTGCGCATCTGAGGCAGATGGCCAAGCCGGCGGTGTAAAGCAGTTGTCAGTTGTCAGTTATCAGTTATCAGTTCGAGGAAGATGGCGAAGAAACAGCAGCCCGATACTGAATACAGAGAACTGAAAACTGAAAACTGAGAACTGAAAACTACCTATTCACAAAATCCGTCCACGTCTTGATCAAGGCCTCGTGGGGCCCTTTCGCGGACGCGTATGCGGTCGCATAGTGCGTCATGCGGTCACGATCCTGGCCGTCGAGCAATCGCTGACCGAGCACTGCCGACGCGTAGATCGCGTGCAATCCGATCAACAGGGCTTCATGATCCGAGGGGTGCCGCGCCAGATACGGATCGATCGCGGCGAGCGCTTCTTTGTGTTGCAGGCTGATGGCGTAGGCCATCGCGAGACGACGACGAAGTTGATCGTCATCGGGCCATTTCGCCACCGCGTCGCGCAGCGGCGCGATGGCCTTTCCCACATCTCCCATGCGGAAGAGCAGATCACCAAGGGCAGCATATTCCACCGGCGTGTTGTCGGTGCTGGTGAGTGCGCTGGTCCAGCGCGTGGCCGCCTCCTGATCGCGCCCGGCTGCCGCAAAGCACGCGCCCAGATAGAACAATGCCGGTCCGAAGTCAGGCGACACTCGTAGCGCCCCGGCAAACTGCACTGCTGCCTGATTCAGATCGCCGTTCGAGTACAGCTCGAGTCCACGAAGGAACGTGGCACCGAGCTGGTCACCCGCCTCCAGAGCCTGAAGGCCTGTCCCTTTCATCTTTCCTGCCCGCACGAGCGCAGTGGTGCTTTTCAGCGCCGGGCGCCCCTTGTCGAGGATATCCATGAAGGAGCCCAGGACCTCGGATTTCAAGAGATCGCCCCGCTGGAACGCGGCAGTCGGTGACAGCATCGACGCCAGCAGCGCGGTGGGGGCCGGACCGATGCTTGCCGCCGCGCCCACTCGAGCGACGACTGCGGCAGGCGTAATCTGAAACGGCCGTGAGAGCTGCCCGACCTTCTCATCCCCGCGCGTCATGATGGCACGCGCGACGTACTGGCCCGGCGGTAGCGCGGCCACAGGCACGACGGTCGACACGACACGCCTCTTCGGATCGCTGCCCGTCGACAGGTGTCCTTCACCTGACGCGAGGGCCGGACCCGATTCCGTGGCGGCAACCTCGACCTTTACGCGCGTGGCGTCGAACATTTCGGGTTTTTCGGAATAGATCTCCGTGTAGGCGGCAAGGAGCCCGGTCGCCAGCCGTGCCTCCACCGGAGGGCGGAGCGCCTCACCCGGCGTAGTCGGCGTGTCGGCAAGCATCAGATCGCCCACCGCGAACGGCACACCCGACATCTGCCAGGCCTGGAGCATATGCTCCAGACTTCCACGCCGCCCTTGCCCATCGATTGCGGCGAGCTTGAGCGTGTAGTTGCCGGGATCGACCGTGAAACTGCCGGTGTACTCGAGCAAAGGCCCGCGCGCTCCATCGACCGGCGTCAAAGTCGGACGCTGTATCCCACTCACGGCGAC